>Ga0075163_10000913_pt1 | contig 39417 bp, 24 predicted proteins | sample JI1023141ADNA_FD_71478 | JGI IMG/M metagenome (GOLD analysis project Ga0075163, IMG submission 71478) | Wastewater effluent complex algal communities from Wisconsin, to seasonally profile nutrient transformation and Carbon sequestration -... | ecosystem: Engineered > WWTP > Effluent > Algae...
GCTTGAAAAAAGTTTAATTGAAATCATACATAAAGAAAAACCAGATCTTATTTACGAAAGAGCCTATTACCTTATGGGCTCTGGATATAGAGCGGCAATAAAAACTGGCGTTAAGTATTTTGTGGAAATGAATGCTCCATACCCCGAAGAAAAAAAGGACATGAATGGTGCAAGTTTGTTTGGTGCAATGGCTGAAAGCAATGAACGAAAACAAGTAACAGCATCACATAAAACATTTGTTGTGTCATCCGCCCTCAAGAATTATCTCTTGAAAAAAAACAATGATTTAGCAGACAAAATCATTGTAACTCCCAACGCGGTTAACCCTGAACATGTTCATGTCTCAGAAGACAGCAAAAAAAAACTGGCCGCTGAATTAAAAATAAAAAATGACGACATTGTTCTGGGCTTTGTGGGATCCATATTTCCTTATCACGGAGTAGACGCATTGATCGATGTTTTCGCCAAACTGAAATCAGAACGAAAAGAAAGTCTCAAACTGCTTGTTGTGGGTGATGGTGAAATATTAGGCACATTAAAAGAAAGAACGAAAGCACTTAATATTGATCATCTGGTAGTATTCACAGGCAACATCGCACATTCAAAAGTTTACACCTACATTTCATTGATGGACATTACAATTATGGCCCGCAGCAACTGGTATGGATCCCCTGTCAAAATTTTTGAATATGGCATCATGAAGAAGTGCATTGTTGCTCCCGATGTTGTTCCTGTGCAAGATGTAATGATTAACCGTGAAGATGGACTCTTGGTCAAAGACAATGTTGATGATCTCATGAGGGCTCTTCAATATCTTCTTGATCATCCGCACGAAATGGAAATGTATGCTTCCAACTTTTACAATAAAGTTCAACATCAACACACGTGGCAAAAAGTGAGTGAAACCATCATATCACAATCAATATGAAATTACTGATATTGACCGACGGGATAGCTCCATTTGTAATAGGCGGCATGCAAAAGCATAGCTTTCAACTAGCAAAACACCTGGCAATGCTTGGGCATAAAATAACTCTTGTTCATTGTGTTTATGATAAAAATGCCATGCCTGATCAAGAAAGCATTGCCGCAAGTTTTGGAATTGATGCCATGCAAAATTTAGAAATCATCAGCATGCGTTTCCCGCCCGCAGCTTGGTATCCAGGACATTATGTGAAGGAGTCATATATATATTCAAAAATTATTTATGGCAAACTCGCGGAGCGACTTAGTGAATTTGATTTCATATATGCAAAGGGATTCACTGGATGGCATTTTTTAGAAAAGAAAAAACGGGGGCAAAATCTACCTCCTATCGGCATCAAATTTCATGGTTACGAAATGCTTCAGCCACCTTCCGGGCTAATGATGCGTTTACACAATATGATTCTGCGAGGACCTACCGAATGGAATAACAGAAATGCAGATTTCATCTTTTCTTATGGTGGAAAAATCACTCGGATTATCGAGAGTTTAGGAATATCTAATGAGCGAATCATAGAAATCCCCACAGGCATTGAAGCTTCCTGGGTATCAGAAAAAATTCAACCTATATCCTCTAACCTCATCAATTTTGTTTTCGTTGGTCGCTTTGAAAGAAGAAAAGGAGTGGAAGAACTCACAGACTCGTTAAAAAATATGGTGGATCAAAATGACCAATTTCATTTTCATTTTATAGGTCCGGTGCCACCTTCTATCCAAATAAAGTCTTCTAAGATCACGTACCACGGTTCAATCAAGGAAAGCGACAAGATTCGAGACATTCTGGATCAATGCCAGATTTTGGTAGTGCCTTCACATTCCGAAGGAATGCCTAATGTGATTATGGAAGGTATGGCGCGCGGTTTGGCAATAGTGGCAACAGATGTAGGCGCTGTAGCATCAGTTGTTGACGATAAGAATGGCTGGTTCGTCACACCTGCTGACTCAGCAGAACTCAGTGCTAAATTGTTGGGTATCATTCGCGGAGAAAAATCAGTGATTGAGTCCAAAAGAGAAGCTTCGCTCCTCAGAATCAGGGAATTCACGTGGGAAAAAATCGCAGCACTGACCGCCAATAGAATTGCGGTACACCTCAAATGAGCCGTACCTTCGCGCCTCATCAGAAAATTCATGGAAACATCCAGGACTTATTTTCCGGGACTTAATGCCCTCAGGTTTTTTGCGGCCTTCGCAGTGCTGGTAACGCACGTGGAGTTCACAAAAAAAATCATGAGGCACGGTGATTACTTCTGGCTTCCAATTGATAAATGGATTTTTGGCAATGCTCTGCAGTCCATTCTGCGCGATGGCCCCCCCAATCCGATACATTGGATTAGTCCTTTCGTAACTCACGGCGGATACATGGGGGTAATTTTCTTTTTTGTGCTTAGTGGATTTCTCATCACATATCTTTTGCTGGAAGAAAAAAGGGTCAGCAATACTGTCTCGGTGAGAAAATTTTACCTGCGAAGAATTCTCAGAATTTGGCCATTGTATTATCTAGTCGTCATTCTTGGTTTTTTCGTATTACATCACATTCCATTCTTTGAAGTTCTCACTCAGGAAGACGAATTCTTCAAACATTATTGGTTGAATTTGGTGTCCTATTTCATTATGCTTCCCAACTTAGCTTTTGCTGTTGTGATGGAAGCCGTTCCAAATCTTGGTCATCTCTGGAGTATTGGAGTGGAAGAACAATTCTACCTCATGTGGCCACTGCTTCTGAAGTTTTCAAAGAAACCCATGAGAACGATACTTTATTTCCTTTTCGGAGTTATGGCTTTGAAAATTGCTGTTTATGTGATAATCCATGTGTTTTTTCCTCAACCCTATGTCGATCCTGATTTGATGATTTATTCTCCAGTAGAATCTTTGAAGCGCTTCCTTGGCTCGCTGAAATTCGAATCAATGGCGCTCGGTGGCATAGGCGCTTGCCTGATATTCTACAAAAAAGAAAAGTTATTGAACCTAATCTATTCTCGTATTGTGCAAATTGCTGCCTATGTAAGCATACCCCTCATCGTACTGTTGACTCCAAAATCGCTCTACACAGCTCTCTACCTGCTCTTCAGCGTTCCGTTCCTGATCATCATTATGAATGTAGCCTGCAATGAGCATAGCATTTTCAAACTACGAAGTCGGATTTTTGATTTTCTAGGTAGAATTTCCTTTGGCATTTACATGTATCACCTGATTTGTATTGCCTTCGCTTTTCATCTACTGGATTACATTTTCGACTTCCCAGTGATGCTAGAAGGTTGGCAAACTTTGCTTTTATACTTAGTTTCCATACCTCTCACCATTGGAGTGTCGGCATTGAGCTATTTTTACTTCGAGAAAAAATTCATTTCCAAAAAAAGAAAGTACACCACTGTAATCAGTGGCGACGACGCCAGAGACAACTGACATGTTTAAGAATTTTACCATATTCCTCATTTTCGCAAGTCTCTACGCGTTCTCGTACGTATTCTTCAAGGTGCCATTTGAATTCTATCTCGCATATTTCATCTTCTTCCTTTACTTCCCTTTCTTCTTTGTAAAGTTCGGTATTCCCAAGTGGCCGGTGCTAGTTTTCCTTCCTTTGTTGTTCAGTGGAATTATGTATTGCCTGATAGGTGAAAATACATTTGATCAGTTCTTCAAAATTTTCATTGGCTTCTTCTCATCGTGCCTCTTTTATCATTACGTGGTGCAGGCTTACGACTTTGATCTGAAACAACTTTTTCATTATTACATGAAATCAGCTTGGATCGTAACCCTCATAGGTGTGGTGCAGCTAATTTCATTTGCAGTTGGTTTCAAACAGGGATACAACTTTACATGGATCTTCAACAAATGGAATCCGAGCTTTGGGGGTTTAGGTGTAAGGATGAGTTCCGTTTTATCCGAACCCGCTTATTTCGCAGCCGTTATTGCTCCGGCATTTTTTGTTGCCTGTTATAACTTGTTTCAACGACACCCTATTTTTATTACTCGTTTTCAGAGCTATGTTTTTGTGATAATCTACCCTTTGTCATTCTCGTCCTTGGGTATCCTTGCAATCTTCCTCACGATCATATTCCTCTTGATTAATATGGGATTTGTCAAATATTCATTGATTTTCATTCCACTCTTGACTGTGATCATTGATTACTCATACAAAAACGTACCTGAATTCCGAGATCGTTGGGACGGTACAATTGAAATTTACTCCACGGATAATATTTACTCATACGATATTCACGGATCTAGCTTCGTTCTTTATAACAATTCTCATATCGCGTGGGAGAATTTCACAAGGCATCCCATCTTCGGAACTGGTCTAGGATCGCACCCAATTGCGTTCGACAAATACACCCTCACAAAAGAAGAAGGTGCTGTGCAAATCGACTTCAACAAGATGGATGCAAACTCTATGTTCCTAAGACTCATGTCAGAAACTGGTTTGTATGGGTTGATAATGATGATCTCTCTTGTTATTCGATGTTGGGTCTTCAAGAGCAATTCTGCCGACAAAGAGACATGGGTAATTTCAAATGGTTTGGCGCTTATCATTATCATTTACCTTATTAGACAAGGTCACTATTTCATTAATGGATTTCCTCTTTTTCTCTGGATGTTCTATTACCTCTACGTGCAGAACAGAGCTGCAAGAGCAATTCAAAAAATGGAGGCTAAAGAGCAAGGTGCCGCGCAATTCCGGATTGCCAGCGCGGAAGATCCCATTGGCCAAGTGCAAAACTGATCTTACCCTTAGACCAATTCACTTCAATATTTCTTCGACAAATAAGTTGCGGATTTTTCATCCGGGAATTCATACCTGGAAAAGTCGTAAAGTGATATTGATACCTTTCATCGATGATTTTCTTACCCACAGCATCTACAGAAATCAAAGTATTAATTGGAGAGCAAAACGCTTTAATTGACCGACCAAATTCTGCTTCGAGGTATTTAGCACTCTCTATAATTTCAAATGCTTGATCCTGTTCCGACATACCAGCGCGTAATAAATGCGTGTATGTGTGCGAACCTATCTGATGCCCCATGTCGAGAAGACCCCGAATATCAGCGCTTTCCATCGCACTGAAATCTTCCGGCAACCTATCGAATGACGAATCAATTACCTGTCTGATGTTTTTTCTGTAATATGAAATGCTTTCTGATGATTTTATGAAATCAGGAACAAGAAAAAAGTACGCTCCAACCTTCTTCTTTGCCAGCCAATTTGCCACATGCAAATTATTCAACAGTCCATCATCAAAAGTAAAAAGTAGATATGGACCATCTTTCATTTCGCCATTGTAGTAGCGCTCTAAATCTTGGGGGCCAATGGGTTTAAAGTGTTTTGAAAGAAAATCATACAAACTAGAAAAATTATTCATCTGATCTAGTGGTGTAGAATGCATACATAAAACAATGAGTTCATCAGACGGATAATGGAAATGGCCGATATTGTATTCCAGGGTGCCTGAAATAGACTTATATAAATCCGTGATCCTTTTTTTTACCATGTGTCAATATCGCTTCTGAATATCCACCAATCGCTCCAGTCATTGATTTGCGAGGCCACTTCACCCTTTGCAATAAAATAAATCGCCTTGTCTATTTTTCTGAATCCAGAACCTTTCACTGCATGATTGAGTGAAACTGCCGTGGGATTAACGGCAATTGAAATCATGGTAAAAGATGACGATTTTTTTACGAATCGGATCAGACTGATCAGCGCATCTTGCAAAAACACTTCATCACTTGAAGATGAAAGGAATTTGCCGACTACCAATTCCTTAATGATACGTTTTCTAACCTGAAACTTCATTTCAAAAAATGCCTTTTCGCCATTTTTCTCAAATGAATAACGAAAAAATTCGCCTTGTTCATATGCAAAGCGATAGTGATCAAACGAGGCCAATTGAGCAATATGTGTAATACTCTTGTGGCAACCAAAATCGCATTTAACTCTCTCACCTGCGGCCTTCTTAAGCGCTGAAGCTGGATCAGAAAAAAGCGACAAAAAAGGATTAAGTAATTTAATATGCCATTGAAGATTAAATGGATTGAGCCATTTGTTCCTCATAAATGAATTGTAGGATGCTTCAACCGGAAATCCTATCAACAACTCACAATCAAACCCACTTCCAGGTTCATGAATAAAATTGAGCATTTTACCGAATAATCCTTTACCCCTGTAATCAGGGTGGACAAGTGAATTTCCGCTTTGATACGACCTAATTTCTATTCCATTTCTTATTACAGGCCAATAAAAAAACGACTGAAAACCAGCAACCTTATCACCATCTACTGCCACAATGCGAATGCATTTTTCGAGCTGAAAAGGATGCTCGTAAAAAGCCTTGAAAAGGCTGTCAAATTGGGTTTCACCGGTGTTGTATTCAAGATCGAACAAAGCAACAACCTGAGGTCGCATCCAATCTTCATACTTTTGAATCGTCATACTGTTCTAATTAGCAGAAGGCGAATATGAAAAGAATTCTTGTACTCTATCGCGAATTAGCCGGATACTTCGTAGAATGTCTCAACCATCTCTGCGAGCAATACAATGTGGAAGCCCACGTTGTTGCTTATCCTGTCAATTCAGATGCGCCTTTTCAATTCGCCATTTCTGAAAAGGTAAAAATATATCAGCGCAAGGAATACTCGCGGGAAAGTTTAATCAAACTAGTAGAACAGGGTAAATTCGACTTAATCTTCAGCGGAGGGTGGTTTGATAAGGAATATCTTGAAGCAATTCAACACAGAAAATGCCCAGCTTTGCTAGGTTTCGACAATCAATGGAATGGATCCTTTCGCCACTTTGCATCAGCAATCTACGGCAGGTTAACCATTAAGCCTAAATTCGAATATGCTTTTGTTCCGGGAACTTTGCAAAAAACCTTTGCTCATAAACTTGGATTTCGTGAAGACAAAATCATCAGCGGCGCATACTCCTGCGATGTCCATAAATTCTCTGCTCTTCAGCAAATTCGAAACAATAAAAAACAGGACTCTCCTAAAAAACTTATTTACGCAGGAAGATACGCTCACGAAAAATTTATTCAGCCACTCTGTGAACTGATAAAAAACATGAGCTCTGAAGAAATAGGAAAATGGGAATTGCATTGCATCGGCACCGGCCCTTTGTGGAATGAAAAAATTGAATCCAATAGAATTATTCATCATGGATTTCTTCAGCCATCGGATCTTTTTGAACTTATGAAAGAAGGTGATGCTTTTGTTCTTCCCAGCACTTTTGAGCCTTGGGGTGTTGTTGTGCACGAATTCGCTTCCGCTGGATTTCCCATGGTTCTGTCGTCTGCAATTGGATCTGCAGAAGTTTTTTTGATCAATAATGAAAATGGTTTTATCTTTCAATCGGGTGATGTCAAGGATCTTAAGCTAAAATTGACTTCTCTGTTTTCATTGAATGATGAAAAGCTAAGGAAAATGGGCGAAAAAAGTGCAAAACTCGCAATGACTATCACGCCAGATACTTGGGCAAAAAGTTTAAAAAATATCATGTAATATGTCGAAAATTCTTATTACCGGTGGTGCCGGATTTATTCCAAGCGCCTTGGCAGAAAAACTTGCAGAAAATTCGACAGATCAAATTGTGCTTGTAGACAATCTTGTGAGCGGATCTCTAAAAAAGGTGCCCGTGTCACCTCACAAAAACATTCAATTTATTAAGTGCGATGTAAATGATTTCAAGGATATTTCAAGTGTGTTCTTTTCAGGAAAATTCGACTATGTATTTCATTATGCAGCACTAGTTGGTGTGCAAAGAACCCTCGCGAATCCAGTAAAAGTTCTCGATGATATTGATGGGATCAAAAACATATTGAGTCTTTCAAAAAACACTGGTGTTAAAAGGATTTATTACAGCAGCAGTTCAGAAGTATACGGTGAACCTGTTCATATACCACAAAACGAACACACAACACCGCTGAATTCAAGATTACCATACGCCATCGTAAAAAATCTGGGTGAAGCTTTTCTGCGAGCATATCATGATGAGTATGGATTAGAATACACCGTTTTCAGGTTCTTCAACACATATGGCCCCAAACAAAGTGAAGACTTCGTAATTTCTAAATTTCTCAAGGCTGCAACTCAAGGTCATGACATCACTATATATGGTGATGGTGCGCAAACAAGAACGTTTTGTTATATTGATGACAACACAGAAGTTTGTGAAAAGATCTTCAGGAAAAATCTTCATGTCAATGATGTAGTCAACGTAGGTTCTGATATCGAAATACCAATCATTGATGTAGCGCAAAAAATCATAGAGATCACAGGATCGACTTCAAAAATCACTCACCTGCCTCCTTTGCCTGAAGGCGATATGACTCGAAGAAAACCTGACATTACCAAAATGCAAGCTGTACTGCTTCGACCATTACTTCCTTTGGAAGAAGGTCTAAAAAAGATAATCAAAGAAAGGAGGAATTTCTGATGTGCGGAATTACTGGCATGTTTGGCCACAATAACAAACAATTTGCTGAGGTTTCAGTCAAAATAATGAATGATTCCATCGCACATCGTGGTCCTGATGCCGACGGTATTTGGTCGAACGACCATTGCGTTCTGGGGCATCGCAGACTTTCGATCATCGATACATCCGCAGCAGGCAATCAACCTTTTATCTCCGAAGACAAAAAAATCGTGATAGTCTTTAATGGTGAGATTTACAATTACATCGAACTAAAAAAAGAACTTTCTGATTTCTATTCTTTCAAAACTTCCTCTGATACTGAAGTCATTCTGGCGGCATATAAAAAATGGGGCGTTCAATGTGTGTCAAAATTCTTTGGCATGTTCGGACTTGCCATATGGGATGAAGACTTACAAAAATTATTTATCATAAGGGATCGTCTCGGAATAAAACCAATTTACTACGCACAGACAGAACAAGGGTTCATTTTTGCTTCAGAGATTAGAGCTATACTCAAAACCAATCTTGTTACTAAAAAAATATCAAGTGCATCTCTCGCCGACTACCTGAGATATCAAACAGTGCATGCACCTAATACCATAATTGAGCAAATTAAAATGCTCATGCCCGGTCATTACATTCAATTGGACAAAACTGGCATTTCACATCATGCATATTGGGATATTGTAGACAACGCTTCGAAAGATGCAAACTACCATAATGCCACGGAAGCGAAAAAAAACATTCTTGATATTCTCACATCAAGTGTAGAAATCAGAATGCGCGCAGATGTTCCATTTGGTGCCTTTTTATCTGGAGGTATAGACTCCAGCGTCATAGTTGGTTTGATGAGCCGCATTTCATCACATCCTGTAAAAACTTTTTCAATAACGTTTCATGAAAAAGAATATGATGAAAGCTCATATTCCGAAACGATTGCAAAAAAATTCCGAACCGATCATACACCAATAAAACTTGGCGCACAACATTTTCTCAACCTTGTACCAGAAGCATTAAATGCTATGGACCACCCGAGTGGTGATGGCCCTAACACTTATGTTGTTTCAAAAGCCACTCGTGAAGCCGGCGTAAAAATGGCGCTAAGCGGACTTGGCGGCGATGAAGTATTTGCCGGTTATGATGTTTTCAAACGAATAAAAACTTTAGAATCGCAGAAGTGGATGAATGCAATTCCGCATTTACTTAGGTCATTCACCGGAAACACTTTGAGGAAAATCAAACCGTCTGTATCAATGGAAAAAATTGCGTTGAGTCTAGCTTCTGAAAAAATAGACTTCCACCATTTTTATCCGCTCACAAGACAAGTTCTGATGGATAAAGATGTATACCAACTTCTCAAATCAAAAGGCGATCAATACAACACCGTATCGGAAATTGCATTGTCAATCCAGCAATCAAAACTTGAAATTTTTAGCAAAGTTTCTGTTGCAGAAATGACAACATATATGCAAAATGTCCTCCTTCGTGACACCGATCAAATGAGCATGGCTCATGCACTTGAAGTTCGTGTTCCATTCTTGGATCATCGCTTGGTTGAATACGTGCTTGGCGTTACAGATAACATCAAATTTCCGCATACCGCCAAAGAACTTCTTACTTCTTCAGTAGGTGATTTGTTGCCTCGTGAGGTCATTGACAGACCAAAAATGGGATTCACCTTTCCATGGGCATTGTGGATGAAAAACGAACTTCATTCTTTTTGTCACGACAACATAAAATCACTCGAACAAGTTGAAGGTTTAAATTTTGAAAATGTACTTCACCTCTGGAAAAGATTCTTGAACGGAGATCCATTAATCACTTGGTCGCGCGTTTGGCCGCTTGTAGTTCTAGGACACTGGGTAAAACAACATGATGTTCACTAGGAAAAAAATACTCGTATTCTCCGATTGGTATCTTCCGGGATATCGCGCTGGAGGCCCGATTCGGTCATTGGCCAACATGGTCAATTCACTTGACCATGATTTTTATATTATCACACGAAATACCGATCACCACTCAACAAAAGCTTATGACAATATCATTCCAAATGAATGGATTCAGGTAAGTTCAAATGTCAGAGTAATTTATTTTGAAGAGAAAAATCTGACTACAGAAAATTTCAGAAACATTCTTTTTGAGAACACTTTCGACCGTATTTATCTCAATTCCTTATTTTCTCCGAGGTTCACTTTACTCCCACTTCGCGTTCTTAAAAAACTTCGCCTCACGGGCATTTGTGTTCTTGCACCGCGAGGAATGCTTAAGCCTGGAGCGCTTTCCATCAAGGCCAATAAGAAAAAAATATTTTTACTTATTGCCAAACTCACCGGTCTTTTCAGTGGTATCAGATGGCATGCAACGAACCAAGAGGAGGCGCAAGAAATCGTGCAACATTTCGGAAAACGATGTGAAATTAAAATTGCGCCTAACATGACAACAGGTGCACAAGAATATTCACCCATTCTTGAGAAAAAAACACATGATCTAAAACTAATCAGTGTTGCGCGAATCAGCCCTGAAAAAGGAATTCTCGAAGCAATACAATACCTCAAGGATGCTAAACTTGGCCACGGGATTTCATGCACATTTTATGGAACACAACAAAATCCTGAATATCTTGAGCAATGCAAAAAACTTGCACAACAAATTGAGGGGGCAAATATTTCATTTCCTGGCGAAATCAGTCATAGTGAAATCAGTAAGGCAATGAAATCACACCACATTTTTTACATGACCACTTGGGGTGAAAATTTTGGCCACGCCATTGCAGAAGCTTTGTTGTCGGCGGTTCCAGTGCTAATCAGCAATAGAACGCCTTGGAAAAACCTTCAACAATCCAAAGCAGGATGGGACCTTCCACTCGAGAGTTCTGAGTTCGTAAAAATTCTACGTATTTGCTACGATATGGGAAAGGATGAACACCTTAAGCTATCGGAAACAGCATACGCTTATGGCATACAAAAAGCCGTGGATCCCGAGTCAATCGCAGCCTGTTATTCAATTTTCGAATAATATCACTTTCTCATAACATCTCCTTGATGTACTTTCCACCCCACATTGAATTACCATGAACATTGTCATTCTCTCCAGAGACACAAAACTTTACAGCACCAAAAGGCTTGTAGAAGCCGCTGAGCAACACGGACACCACGTACGCGTAGTGGATCACTTGAAATGTAATCTCGTGATTGAAAAGAAAAACCCAAAAGTAATTTACCGCGGTGAAGAGATTAAAGATGTGCACGCCATTATTCCGCGCATCGGAGCTTCGGTAACTTTTTACGGAACCGCAGTGGTTCGTCAATTTGAGATGATGCATGTATTCAGTGCAGTCGAATCACAAGCACTTGTTCGCTCCAGAGACAAGCTGAGAAGCATGCAGATACTTTCACGTGCTGGACTTGGCCTGCCTAAAACCGTTTTTACTAACTACTCCAAAGATGTCGAAAAAATACTCGCTGAAGTTGGTGGCTCACCAGTGGTAATTAAACTTCTCGAGGGCACTCAAGGACTTGGAGTGGTGCTGGCCGACAATGACAAAGCCGCCATCAGTGTTATGGAAGCCTTTAATGGATTAAAGGCAAGAGTGATCGTACAAGAATTCATTCGTGAAGCAAAAGGTGCCGATATACGTGCGTTTGTAATCGACGGACAGGTAGTCGGAGCCATGAAACGTCAAGCCAAAGAAGGTGAATTCAGATCGAACTTACATCGCGGTGGCACTGCTGAAGTAGTGAAGCTCTCACGGCAAGAAGAATTGGCGGCACTGAAAGCCGCGAAGGCCCTTGGACTTGGTGTTGCCGGTGTAGATATGCTTCAAAGTGAAAGAGGTCCTCTGATCATTGAAGTGAACTCTTCTCCCGGTCTTGAAGGGATTGAAAGAGCCACCCAGAAAGACATTGCTGGCGAAATAATCAAGTATCTAGAAAAACATGTGAACGAATAATTGAGATTTTCAAACAATAAAACAAAAGGCCGGATTTACCGGCCTTTTGTTTTATTGTTTGTAATTTTCTTCAAAATTTCAAGGTGTGAAAATCGCCTTGTCAGCAACGTATGTATCAACAGGATTCACACATAAAACAGGAATCTGAGCTTCATTGGTTATGATCTGTTGCTCATAATTACTGCTGAAGAAACTCATAATGCTGTTATCATAAAAATTCATGATACAGATGAGATCCGCATCAATGCCAGCAGAATATTTCAACAAGTCTTTTACAAATCCGTCTGATTTATTCTCAGTGATTTCTACTTCGTAAGGTATGCCTTTGTCGGACAAATATTCTTCAGCAAAAATGATGTTACGCTCCAACTGATTCTTTAAGAATTCGTCAGTTTCTCCCGGAGAAATGAGGTGTACTTTAGAATTAAAATATCTCGCCATGTCCGATACAAGGATGAGTTTTTGTTTCGTTTCCTTGTGCAAATCAAGCGGAACAACAAGCTTGTGAAAACCATGCTTGCGGATCGGTCTTTCTTGAACAACAATAAAAGGAACACTGCTTTCTGTTACAATTTTCAAAGCGCGGCTACCTGTCAAAAACTGCATGCCCCTCATACCATGAGTACCCATGATTATGAGGTTCGCATCTAGCTCTACTGCAACCTTATCGATATCTTCGAATATGCTACCTATTCTAGCAATAGTTTGTATTTCTACATTGTTTTCACGAAGAACTCTGTCGCGAAGCGACTCTAGTTTCATTCTTATTTCAGCGATATGCTTTTTGTTATCTACAACATGTAGAACATGGATGTCAGCATCAATTGTGCTGGCAACCAACAACGCATGCTCCAGTGCTGTATCACTCACTTTGGTGAAATCAGTTGGAACCAATATTTTTTTATCTTTTCCCATATGCAGGCTATAATGTGCGCAAATTTATACTCATTTGCCAATAATAAATTCTAAGAATCACATACTTACGAAGATCGAACTATTATAATCATCCAAAACGTTCTTAAACCGAGGACTAACAAGATCCTCTATGGCTTTCAGGCCATATGGCACTACAATTTTACACGGTAAATGCAAAAAATTGTGTTATTAAATGAGCTGATCTAACGCACACTCTTTGATTTTATTGAGTTTGGTTTAAATCCCATAATATGCCATGGTTCTTTCCAAAAACTCAGTTGGCGCCTCTGCATGGAGCCAATGCCCCGCGCCGTTTATGGTCTCAAAAGTAGCGTTGGGTGCAATTTCCATTATTGATGGCATATCATCATCCAGTATATAATTGCTTAATTCACCGCGGAGAAATAAGGTGTGCGCTTCGATCTTTTCCAAAGGAATTGCTTGCATAAGATTTTCTCTCTGACTGTAGATTGCGTCGAGATTAAACCTCCATGCTAACTTTTCAGGCGTTTTCCAATACAGATTTTTCATCAAAAATTGTTTCGTCCCTTCATCTTTGACAAACTGCGAAACTCGACTTTCGGCATCCTTTCTGCTTGGACAATTGTCCACGTCAACAGCAAACAGCCCTTTGAAAACTGTATCATGATGAGGCGGATATTGACGCACCCCCATATCTGCAACGATCATTTTGTCTATCAAAAAATTATACTGCTGAGCAAAACGCATTATTGTTTTTCCGCCCATAGAATGACCGAGCAGTAGAATGTCTCGTAGGCCTTCTTCAGCCACTAGTTCATAAAGATCATTTGCCATCAGGCTATAGTCAATTTCTGAAGCATGCGGAGAATGACCGTGATTGCGCTGATCCACAAGATAAACCTTAAAATATTCAGATAATTTTTTGGCATGTGTCTGCCAGTTATCAGCGCTGCCAAACAGGCCGTGCAAAATGATCAATGGCTGACCTTCACCTAATGTGCGATAGAATAATTTCATTTTGAATGAAGCTCTCTCAGATAAAGTTTAATTGTATTGTCCAGCCCGAAATAGAGCGCATCACTAATCAAAGCATGACCAATTGAAACCTCAAGCAATGCCGGAATATTTTCTCGAAAAAATCGCAGATTTTTTAAGGACAAATCATGACCGGCGTTGATTCCTAAACCCAAAATTGACGCTGCTTCAGCTGTTTCAGCATATGGCTTTACTGCCCTTTCACGATTAAGTTCAAAGCCAAAGGCGTAAGCCTCCGTGTATAATTCAATTCTGTCCGTGCCTGTTTTTTGGGCTGATTCAACCATTTCAGGATTTGGATCAAGAAAAACGCTTGTTCTCATGCCATTTTCTTTTAAACGGCCAATTACTTCTTGCAAAAAAGAAAGGTGTTCTTTTGTATTCCATCCGGCATTCGAAGTAATAACATGAGGTGGGTCCGGCACAAGTGTTACCTGCGCAGGCATTACATCCAGCACCAAGTCAATAAAATCCTTTGATGGATAACCTTCGATATTGAATTCTGTTTGTATTGCTCCCTTTAATGCATACACATCCGAACGCCTGATGTGACGTTCATCGGGACGAGGATGCACGGTAATTCCTTCTGCCCCGAACCTTTCAATATCAAGCGCTGCCTTAAGAACATCAGGTGTGTTGCCACCTCTAGCATTGCGAAGGGTGGCAATCTTGTTGATGTTAACGCTAAGCTTAGTTTTCATTGGCTATAAATAAAACCGCAAAGAAAGAATAACCAGTCCCAAACACCTCGGTTTTTTAGGCAGTTTCAAACATTACGACAATCTTATGAAATAATATTCCTTCCAAATAAAGCATTGAAGGGCAGGTCTATCCACATTTAAGCATATCGTATATAACTCTGAACAATTGACATGTGCATAATTCATTGTTTTTTGCAACAAGAACAGCGAACAGGAAATGCAACATTTACCACCGATTAGCTGTTTAATTGAATAATTATGTTAAGGCAGTAAAACATTTATCTGACAATTCCAGTTTTGGTCCGATTTTGAACGAGGGCTATGAGGAATTCGAAGATTAGGGAAAAGAAAGATGAAGAATGTAATACTGACGAAGACCCAATAAAAAATACCCGAAAAGTGATAACCTCCAGACAACTCCTCAGCTCGGACCTTCCGGTACTCAGTGCGCAGGATGATCCTATCAATGCCCTCAACCTCATGGACCAATACCGCGTTGGGCATTTACCGGTTACCGAGAACAACAAATTCTTGGGAATTATTTCAGAGACGTCATTGCTGGGTCTTGAAAAAATTCTTGATGAAAATCCTAACAAAGATCTTCAACTGATCAAAATCAGCGTGCTTCCAGATGATCACATACTTGATGTCTTGAAAATCGCCAGTCAATATCACATCAGTATTATCCCCGTTACTGACAAGGAAAATAATTACCTTGGTGCAATAACACTTGAAGACTTGGTGGAAAAACTCTCAGAAATGCAGGGAGCTCATCAGCGTGGTGGAATTATTGTTCTTGAAATGTGGGACAAAGACTATAGTCTTCAGCAAATTGCGCGAATCATTGAAGAAAATGATGCAAAAATTCTCAGCACATCAGTAAGTCCCGGTGAAGATGGCAAAATTGAAGTGAACTTGAAAGTAAATCAGCCCGAAATCAATCCTATGATTCAGAGTTTTGAACGATTTGGATACCATGTAAAAGGCACATACCAGGAACCTGAATACACTGACGATTTGAAAAAACGTTATGAAGAATTGATGAGAATTCTCAATATCTGATTCCAACAATTGTATTGTCATAAAGAATTAGAAGCCATTCCAACACGGAGTGGCTTCTTCGTTTATTTGTCGTAAAATTTAGCAAAGTGAAAATCGCACTTTACGGAAAAAGGTTTGATGACGAATACACTTATGGTGTAGAAAAGATGATCGATGCGATGGTCCGTCGAGGCATTTCATTCGTTGTACATGAAAAATTTTACTTATTCCTCAATACCAAAATCACACTTCCTGCAAACACAGGCATATTCAGGAATCATGAAGATTTGCAGGGTGTAAGATTTCTATTGAGCATCGGTGGTGATGGAACTTTATTGGAAACAGTTTCCATCATTCGTGACTCCAAAATCCCTATTCTGGGAGTGAATACAGGACGGTTGGGATTTCTATCCCTCATTAATCTTGAAGAAATTGAACCCGCCATTGAGGCCATGATCAACGATGATTTTTCGTTGGATCGAAGGTCATTACTAGAAGTAAAAAGCACTTCACAAAATTTCGGTGATTTTCCATATGCGCTTAATGAAGTGACACTGCTCAACAAACAGCGAAATAGCATGATCACCGTGCATGCTTATGTGAATGATCTATTCATGAGTACCTATTGGGCTGATGGTTTGATTGTGGCCACACCAACAGGATCCACAGCCTATTCATTGAGCTGCGGAGGCCCGATTGTAATGCCGGAAAGCAACAACATAATTCTCACGCCAATTGCTCCGCACAATCTAAATGTCAGACCTTTTGTCATCTCAAATACGAGCAAAGTATCACTGAGAGCAGAAGGCCGCGATCCTAATTTTTTGCTAACACTTGATAGTCGTTCATTCTCGGTAGACAATGAAACCATCATAGACATAACCAGGGCTTCTTTCGAGATCAATCTAGTGACATTCCCAGGACATAGTTTTTTCAACATCATTAGGCAAAAAATGGGTTGGGGACTCGACGCGAGAAGTAAAAAATAACCGGATACTATCCGGACCGAACAAAACGAGAAAAGGAGGAACTTAATTCCCTCAAACAACGTAGAAGCGCAATAATTTTACAAAAAAAACGTATTCCACCCTGTTGAGACTTAGCTGGCTGACCATATTGTTACTGCTTTCTTTTTCAGCTTATTCACAAAGAAATAAGTATGAAAAAAGCAAAGACGTTGGACTCATTTTTGGGACCAGCTACTACATCGGTGAAGTAAATCCTTATAAACATTTCGGCACCCGCATGAAACCGGGCGGAGGTATTTCTTTCAGAAATAATTTCAACCGGAGATGGACCATGAAAACAAGCCTCCTCTATGGCGTTGTAGAAGCTTGGGACGAAGACAGCGATGACCCTTGGATACGCAACAGGAATCTAAGCTTCCGCAATCAGGTGATAGAAGGTAGCATGGTGATGGAGCTCAACTTTTTTAATTACCAGCTAGGCAATAGCCAATTTCCCATGACCCCCTATTTGTTCGGTGGTTTGGGATATTTCAACATGAGGCCGATGGCTGAGTACAAAGGAACTTGGTACGAACTACAACCTCTCGGAACTGAAGGTCAGGGAACGGAGTTTGGCAGTGCCAAATACAAAACCAGCATGATGTCTGTTCCATTCGGCGCAGGCTTTAAAACAAACCTTTTTGCCATTTTTGGATTTAGTCTGGAATGGGGAGTAAGAAAAACATGGACTGACTATTTCGACGACATTTCAGGAAAATATATTGACCCAGGATTGCTCGACGATTTGAGCGGTCCTCTTGCGGCAACACTTTCTGACAGAAGCCTTGAAAAAGAAATACCCGATACTGGCGGCAATCATAATGGTGGCCTGCAACGAGGTGATCCTGGCAGAAAAGACTATTACTTCTTTGCAATGGCTTCATTGAATATCAGAATTGATAAAAAGGCCACCTCTTGTTGGGAGCATGAATAATATTCGGCACTTAGCCGATTGATCTAGCCCTTGATTTTCATCGCTTTACCACCGCGGATTTGTCAGAATTCATATTTTTCTCTTCAAATATTCTCTGGTTACTCCTAAGAAATATGAAAAAGCGTGACAATTTTTGAAAAAAGGCCCAGTCTTTCCCTTCAGGATATGTTTATCCACCAATGAGAAAACGTACTTTTGCAACCCGTCTTAACCCCAAAGACCGAAGAACTGAATGAGTTTAGCGGATCAGATCAATAAAAATCGCATACCCCGTCATGTTGCCATCATCATGGATGGCAATGGCCGTTGGGCTAGAAGCCAAGGCAAGGAGCGCATTTTCGGCCACTTCAACGGGGTTGAAGCGGTTCGGGCATCCCTCAAGGCGGCCACACGCGCCGGAGTGGAATACTTGACCTTATATGCGTTTTCCACTGAAAATTGGAACCGCCCCAAAGAAGAAGTTGAAGCTTTGATGAACTTGCTTGTTCATACAATCGTTGGTGAAATGGATGAGCTGGATAAAAACGAGGTGAGATTGCATGCTATTGGTGACATTGAAAACCTTCCCGAAGAATGCCGCATGGAGCTTAACAAGGGCATGGAAAGAACGGCCCGGCACAACAAAGTAAACCTCATTCTTGCTTTGAGCTATAGTTCACGCTGGGAAATCACAAATGCAGTAAAGGCGATCGTCAATTCTGGAATCGATGCAGAAAAAATTGACGATAAATTATTCTCTTCATTCCTTACCACTTCTGCGTTTCCAGATCCAGAACTACTTATTAGGACTAGCGGAGAAATACGGATCAGTAACTTTTTGCTATGGCAAATCGCTTATGCAGAGCTGTATTTTACTGACACTTTGTGGCCAGATTTTAGGGAGGAAGATTTTTTCGCAGCTTTAATTGATTATCAAGGCCGCGAAAGACGTTTTGGAAAAACATCAGAACAAATATCAGATATAGAAAGCGATTCAGCCACAGAGACAAAAGCGGCAGGATAATTCATATGAAAACAAAAATTAACCATTCTCTTCTGTGCTCATTGCTAATCTGCATCACTGCGGTGCTGAATCTTCCTTATCATTCCTTCTCACAAACGATCATAGGCAATCAAATCGACTATAGTGCTCCAATGGAATACCGCATAGCAGGCATTTCCGTAGTAGGCGCAACTTACACTGATGTGCAGGCGATAAAACTATTTAGTGGCTTGCAGGAAGGCGATCAGATTATGATTCCAGGTGACAAGATAACTGATGCCATTCGCAAGCTTTGGAAACAAAGACTTTTCACCGATATCGGTATATACGCCGCTGAATTTCGAGGAAATGATGTCTACCTCGTTATCACCTTGAAGGAGTCGGCGAGAATGACTAAGTATCAGATTGTCGGCACAAAAAAATCTGAATCCGACAATATCAAAGAAAAACTCGATCTACGTCCAATGACAATTTCGACCGAGAACATGAAGAATAATTCAATTAAAGCAATCAAGGATTATTACACGGAGAAAGGATATTTCAACGCAAATGTCACAGTAAATGAAAGACCTGATGTTACCATGCAAAATGGGATCATCCTTGAGTTTAATGTGAACCGTGGTGATCGGGTGAAAATTGAAGAGATTAAAATCGTAGGGGCTGGTATTGCTCAGGAACAAAAAGAACTTTTGTTTTTGAAGAGTAAAAAACTCAAACCCGTAATGAGTGAAAAGGCCATCAAGCGTTCGATGAAAGAAACAAAAGAACGTTATTGGGCTAGGGTTTTTAAATCTTCAAAATTTATTGAAGAAAAGTATGAAGAGGACAAGCTAAAGATCATTGCCAAGTACAACAAAAAAGGATTTAGAAATGCCAAGATAATTTCCGACTCCATCTACATCATCAATCCCGAGCGTATTGGAATTGTGATGAAAATTGAGGAGGACAAAAGATTTTATTTCCGCAATATCAATTTTGTTGGCAATACGAAATACACAACATCACGACTTGATAGCGTGCTGAATATTCGCAAAGGAGACATTTACAATGTAGAGCTTCTTGAAAGTCGTTTGAGTTTTAATCCGCAGGGTGTAGATGTGTCATCACTTTATACTGATGACGGATACCTCGCTTTTTACGCATTTCCTGTTGAAACGCTTGTAGAGCCGGACAGTATTGACATAGAAGTTCGCGTGAACGAGGGCAAACAATTCAGAATTGGTAAAGTGACGATCAGCGGAAATAGCAAAACAAATGATCATGTTATTTTCCGTGAGATACGCACCCGACCAGGAGAATTGTTCAATCGCTCCGACATTATAAGAACACAAAGAGAATTGGCCTCACTTGGATACTTCAATCAGGAAGCCTTTGATGTAAGAACTAATCCGAGAGCAGAAGACGGTTTGGTGGACCTTGAATATGTGCTTGAAGAGAAACCAAATGATCAGATTCAGCTTTCTGGCGGTTGGGGCGGTGGTCGTGTTGTAGGTTCGTTACAACTCAGCTTCACAAACTTCTCGATGCGCAACTTCTTCAAGCGAGAAGCATGGAGCCCACTTCCAACAGGCGATGGGCAAAGGTTGGCTATCAGCGCTTCCTCGAATGGAACCTTTTTCCAAGGATACAATTTGTCGTTCACTGAACCATGGCTTGGCGGTAAAAAACCGACGTCTCTTAGTTTTTCTGCAAGTTTATCCAGACAAACAAACGGTCAAAACAGAAAACTTCGACAAACTGATTTGAACAATAATACCTTCCTAAGAGAAAATTATCAAGTTGGTGATCGAAATCCTAATCTGCAAGAGCTTAAAGTATATGGAGGTTCGGTATTTATTGGCACCCGACTTAAAAGACCAGATGACTATTTCCAAGTATTTGCAGGTATATCTTATCAGCATTTTGAACTCAACAACTACCGAGCATTCTTCGGTGACTTCTCTAACGGAGATGCGAACAACTTGGCAATCAACGGAACCATCAGCAGAAGTTCAACATCAGAACCAATTTATCCAACGTATGGATCGCAAATAACCTTGACTACCAAATTCACTCCGCCGTATAAGTATTTGCAAGAGAAAATTGGTGGAAGAGAATTTGATTACGAGAGCATGACAGACGTTGAACGCTTTAAACTCGTCGAATACTATAAATTCAAATTTACTGCTCACTGGTACACAGCATTGAATAAACACAAAGAGAGAAAATTTGTCCTTCATTCAAATATCGGTTTAGGATTTTTGAGTGCGTATAATCAAGATTTAGGATTATCGCCTTTTGAAAGATTCTATTTAGGTGGTGTTTACTTGAGTGGCTTTGTGCTTGATGGACGCGAAATTGTGAACCTTAGAGGTTACGATGATTTGAGTTTGACATCTCCAAATCAGAATACAGGGGCTCCCGCAATTGCCAAATACAGTATGGAACTTCGTTATCCTCTTTCAACCAATCCAAGCGCAACGATATTCGCATTGAGTTTTCTGGAAGCCGGCAACACATGGAGCAAACTGCGTGATTTTAACCCTTATGATGTGTATCGCTCGGCTGGCATAGGATTGCGTATCTTCCTACCGATGTTTGGACTACTTGGATTTGACTATGGTTGGAGACTTGATGATGTTGATACCGCGCCTAGAATGTCGAACGGGCAGTTCCACTTCTCAATTGGTATGAATATGGGTGAATTGTAAATTTGTATACAATAGCGAAGAAAACAAACCGTTGCCCACCTACCTCATCTGAAAATTGGCTCAAATTCGGTATTTTCGGCCTCCTTTTCGAATGAAAAATAAGACAACACGATGAAAAAAATTAGTATCGCTTTTATCTTGATAGCATTGTGCGGAGCGCTTTCTGCGCAGAAATTCGCTTATGTTGACACAAAATACATACTTAGTCACGTGCCGGATTACCAGCAAGCGCAGGCAGAGGTGAATAAACTCAGCAGCAATTGGCAGAAAGAAATTGAAAATAAATATGAGAGCATTGCAAAACTCGAAAGTGCTCTTCAAGCTGAAAAAATTCTTCTCACGGATGAAATGAGAAGAAAAAGAGAACAGGAAATTGAGCAGAAAAAGCAAGAAGCCAAAGACATGCAAAAAGCAAAATTTGGTGTTGATGGCGAGCTATTCAAAAAGCGTGAAGAACTTATAAAGCCAATTCAAGACCAGATTTATGAAGCTATTCAGGAAGTTGCTTCAACCAGTGCTTTGATGGTGGTGTTTGACAAAGCAAATCACAGCAATATGCTTTACACAAATCCTAAGCATGACATAAGTGATAAAGTTCTTAAGAAAATGGGACTAAAACCAGGTGAAATTCTTGAAGAAGATGAAGAAGGAGGAGATGAAGGCGGAAATGAGGAGGAGGAAAAAGACAATAAACAGCAAACACCCAATAAAGACAAGGGTGGCAGAACAACTCCAACGAAGGGAACAGAAAGAACACCCACCAAAGACAAATAACGCCTGAAATTTCTGGCACGAATATTTATAACCAAAAAGTAAATTGATACTCATTACACAATGAAAAAAGGAATTATCTTAATCGCAGCGGTTTGTTTCATGACCATTTCAGGATTTGCTCAAAAGCTTGGCCACATCAATGGTCAAAGCCTTGTAGAACATATGCCGGAATACAAAAAAGCTTACGAAGAACTTAACGCATACAAACAGCAGTTTGAAGAGGCATTGGTTCAAATGCAAACTGAATACGAGCAAATGATTGCTGATTTTCAGAAGATCGAACAGACATCTCCAAAAGTAATTCTTGATTCTAAAGTGAAAGATATCGAAGCCAAGCGTCAAGGAATTTATGATTTCCAAGAGCAAGCTAGCGCTGATGTATCCAATGAAGAATTGAAAAAAATTGATCCAATTCTTAAGCAAGCCAAAAAAGCAATTGAAGACGTTGCCAAGGCAAATGGTTACACTTATGTTTTCGACTCCGGCACTGGTACTTTACTTTATCTCGGTGGCGATGATATTACAGCTTTGGTTTGCACCAAAATGGGAATTCCTGATTTTACCAATGAGGTAACAACGCAGGAAACAACGACGCCCGCTACTCCAAAAAAATAATCTCTTCCCGATAAATTATTAAGCCACTCCAGTTTGGAGTGGCTTTTTTTTGTCCCACCTGCTGCTCAAGTATTGGACAGACAACGCTGCAGAATTCTATCGCTGAATATGGATTTGAGTGATAACTAAAAAAACAGCAGTTACTAAACGTTGCATAAAAGGGGTTACATAGAATGCGGACGAAAGTCAAATATCTTTGTGACAAATGAGCAACGAAAAACCCATAGGAATTTTTGATTCAGGCATCGGCGGACTAACAGTTGCAAAAGCCATCAAAAAAATATTACCCGATGAATCCTTTATCTATTTCGGTGATACAGCTCATCTACCTTATGGAGACAAATCAAAAGAGCTGATTGCACATTACGCAATTAGAATAACTGAATTTCTATTAAAAGAAAAAAACTGCAAAGCAATTGTGATTGCCTGCAACACGGCTTCTGCTGCGGCTTACGAATCACTTCGCGACACATATAAAGGTTCTGTGCCTGTTATCAACGTAATTGATCCAATGATTGAAGAAGTAATTGCAGATGAGGAAATTCACAAAGTAGGAATCATTGCAACAAAAACTACTGTTGGCAGTGGAGTGTATCAGGAAAAATTTTCAAGGCGAAAACCAAGCTTACAATATTCTGCGCTCGCAACTCCATTGCTTGCTACTATGATTGAAGAGGGATTTTACAATAACTCTATAAGCGAAGCTGTGCTCGGCGAATACCTTCATGACACGGCACTTTCAGGCATTGATGCACTTGTGCTAGCTTGCACACATTATCCTTTGATTAAAAAAGAAATTCAAGAATTTTATCAAGGAAAAGTCAAGATTTTTGACTCTGCAGAAGTTGTTGCGCGGAAACTAAAATGGATTCTTGAAAAAGAAAATTTAGTTTGTTATAACAAGAAATTAGAAGATCAGTTTTTTGTTTCTGACTATACCGCATCGTTTGAGCATGCAACAAAAATTTTCTTTTCTCAAGAAATAAAACTTGAAAGAAGCGGTATTTGGGACACAGTCTAAGACTGCGCTCTTATTCTTTAGTTGAAGTGTCAGACTTCGCAATTTCCGATTCAGAAGAAACATCATCATTTGTTTGTGCAACTTCAATTTCAGTTGCATCAGTAAGACCGTCTTCTGTAGCTGCGGCCGGATCAATTTCCGGTATCAACTCTTCATGCTTTCGTTGGAAAAAACGTTTTTGAAATAGCACGATAAGAATGATGCCCATGGTGATACTTGCATCGGCAACATTAAATATTGGAGGGAAAATTTCGAATGACTCGTCGTTCCATGTAATCTTTTTTGTGAAATGGAACATATCGACAACGTTACCCATAAGTGGTTTGGCGTAACCTTCATAGTTCATCTGAGCCTTACCGAAGTACATGGTGTAATCATTTAACTCGGGATCGAATTTGGAACCTCTATCGAACATTACGCCGTAAACAGCGCTATCGACAATATTTCCGAATGCGCCAGCCACGATCATAGACACACACATGATATAACCCCAATGCGCTTTTTCTTTAATAATTCTATAGAGGTACCATGCGATTCCAGATACCACAATTAATCGAAAAACACTCAATGCAATTTTTCCACCTTCTCCCGGAATCATCCAGCCAAAGGCCATTCCGGGGTTTTCTACGAACTGCAAATCAAGCCATCCTGGAATAACTGTTTTTATCTGAGCGTAATTAAAACTGAGTTTAACCCAGATCTTTAAACTTTGATCCAGAATTAGAATTGCAATTATTGTGAGTAGCGCTTTTTTCAAAACTTCGATGAGATAACAGCTGAGTTGTTGACTCTCCAACTCAAAAATTTCTTGTGGTTGAATAAAAAAAGGAAATGGAAAATTGAATGCAGATGTCGTAACATCTTAACGATTCAATTTTCCATTTCGAACAGCTTATTGCATATTCTTTGCCTCGATGCTAAGTGTAGCATGGGGCACAAGACGCAATCTTTCTTTTGGAATCAATTTACCCGTAACACGGCAGATTCCATAAGTTTTGTTTTTAATGCGCAACAAAGCATTCTCAAGATTCTGAATAAATTTTTCTTGACGTGAAGCCAACTGCGAAAGTTCTTCGCGGTTCATTGTTTCACTGCCATCTTCCATCATCTTGAATGTTGGTGCAGTATCATCTGTTGAGTTATCACCTTCGTGAGAAAGTGACTGCTTCAACTCGTCCATATCAGCCTTTGCTGCTTTTAACTTCTGATGAATTAACTCTTCAAACTCTTTGAGATCTTTATCCGAATATCTTACTTCAGTCATACTCTCCTTCTTTTCTGTTTTTTTCTCTGTAACTTTTGACCGCGAGGGCTTGGCCTCAGGGTTATCCTCAGGTTTTGTTTCAGATTCACCAGCTGACTCAACAGCGGGAGTAGGAGCTACTGGCGCTGCAGGTGCAGGTGCAACTACTTTAGGAGTTGACTTAGGCGCAACTTTAGGTGTTGGTGCCGACTTCACTTCCTTTTTCGGTGCAGCTTTCGCTACTGGCTTTGCTGTTACTTTTTTAGCAACAGGTTTAGCAACCTTTTTTGTTGCCTGCTTCTTAGGTGCAGCTTTCGCTACCGGTTTAGCTTTCGCAACAACCTTTTTAGCAGTTACCTTTTTTGCAACCTTTTTCGTAGCAACTTTTTTAGCAACAACTTTTTTAGCAACCTTTTTAGTTGCGACTTTTTTAGCTGCTGCCTTTTTAGTTGCTTTTTTAGCTACCTTCTTTGCTGCCGGCTTAGCTTTCGCTTTAGCTGACTTCTTAGTTGCAGCTTTTTTAGCTGGTTTGCTCACCTTTTTTGCAGGTTTAGCAACCTTTTTCGCAGCCTTAGCTGCTTTTTTTGTGGCTTTTTTAGGGGCACTCTTTTTTACTGCCTTGCCTTTAGCCTGCTTTTTGGCTACTTTTTTTGTTGCCATGATTTTAATCAATTTAGTTTAGAAAGAGCTATGTTGGTACTTAAACCTTCTTCGATTTCGACTAGATGACCTCCAGCTACTTGTTCAACCAGAAGGAGTTCATCAGCTAAAATCTGGCCGCGAATATATTCGGAATTTGCAAGTACTGCTTCACGGAAAGCATCTCTTGACTCAATCTTCACAATTATTCTGTCTGTTACATCAAAACCTCCCTCCTTTCTTAAATTCTGAATCCTGTTTACAAATTCGCGTGCAATGCCCTCCCTACGCAGGTCTTCAGTGATATTTACATCAAGGGCAACCGTCAAGGCACCATCATTGGCCACCTTCCAGCCCGGAATGTCCACCGGAATAATGTCAACATCTTCAGGTAAAATCTCGATAACTTCTTCTCCGATTTTTACCTCATATCTGCCAGATACTTCAATTGCCCGGATCATATCGGCGCTATTTGACAAAGAAAATGCTTGCACTGCCTTCATATTCTTGCCGCATTTGGCGCCCAGCGTTTTAAAGTTCAATTTTAAATTCTTTACAATCTGTGCATTTGACTCATCGACGAACTCCAATTCTTTGACATTCGTTTCTGCTAGAATAATGTCGGAAACCGATTGAATTCTTTCTTGATCTTTTGTATTCAAAATTGGAATTCGTATTCGTTGTAAAGGTTGTCTTACACGAATGCTTTCCTTCTTTCTAATAGAAAGAATCATTGAAGAAATTTCTTGTGCAAAACCCATTCTCTCTTCAAGTTCAACATCAATTGCTTTTTCATCCGCAGGTTTGATATAACTCAAATGCACCGAATCATATTGCAAACTAGATGAAAGTTTTTTTGCCTTTTCGCGAATAGATTCGGTGAGGTTACGATATAACCATTCACTAAAGAATGGCGCGAATGGCGAAGACAATTGGGATATGGTCACCAAACATTCGTAAAGTGTTTCGTATGCAGATTTTTTATCTGCTGAAAGCTCTCCATGCCAGAAACGTTTTCTTGAAAGTCGCACATACCAATTTGACAAATGAGCATCTACAAATTCTTCTATTGATCTTGCAGCTGAAGTAGGATTGTAATCATCAAGGCATTCCGTAACATGCTTAACCAAACTATTCAGTTTTGAAATGATCCATCGATCGAGTTCGCTTCTATTAGCATATGGCGTTAAGTTTTCTTCATCAATGCTGAATTGATCGATGTTGGCGTATATCGCAAAAAATCCATACGTATTGTAAAGTGTTCCAAAAAATTTGCGTTGCACCTCAGCAATACCTTCAAGATCGAACTTAAGATTATCCCAAGGCTGCGCGTTGGTAATCATATACCAACGAGTCGCATCAGGACCATATTTCGCGATGGTCACAAAAGGGTCGATTGCGTTGCCTAAACGTTTAGACATTTTGTTCCCATTTTTATCGAGAACCAATCCATTTGAAATAACATTTTTATATGCAACCGAATCGAAACACATTGTTGCAATTGCGTGAAGTGTATAAAACCAACCCCGCGTTTGATCCACACCTTCTGCTATGTAATCAGCAGGAAATGCTTTTCTTTCATCAACAAGATTTTTGTTTTCGAAGGGATAATGTAGCTGCGCATATGGCATTGCTCCGCTGTCGAACCACACATCAATAAGATCGCTTTCACGGGTCATTCTCTTACCAGTTACAGATACGAGTATGATGTCATCAACGTACGGTTTATGCAAATCAAAATTCAAATAATTTTCATTTGAAAAATCACCCGATTCAAATGATGCCAATGGATTTGACTTCATAAATCCAGCGCTTACAGATTTTTCTATTTCTGATTTAAGTTCTTCAGCGCTTCTGATACAAATTGATTCATCACCATTTTCTGATCTCCAAATTGGCAGTGGTATGCCCCAGAAACGAGATCTTGAAAGGTTCCAGTCATTCGCATTCTCAAGCCAATTGCCAAATCTTCCTACACCGGTGGCTTCAGGTTTCCAATTGATGGTTTTATTCAACTCTACCATTCTTTCGCGCACTTGCGGAATTTTGATGAACCATGAATCCAACGGATAATAAAGTACTGGTTTATCAGTGCGCCAGCAGTGTGGATAGTTGTGCTCGTATTTTTCCTTTTTGAAAAGTTTATTTTCTTGTTGAAGCTTGAGGCAAATGCGATCATCAACACTCAAGTAATTCAACTTAGAAGTGTCTTTTATGAATCCAGAAAGTTTTTCTTTTTGAATTTTGAGCTCAACAACCTTTTCTTCCTCCGAGTAATAATCTTCTTTGACGAATTCTTCGCCGTATAGAAAAACACCATCATTAACCTCTTTCAAAAACCTACCTCTGCGATCGACCAAAGTGAGTGAACCTATTCCATTTTGTTTTGCAACACGGAAGTCATCAGCACCAAATGACGGAGCAATGTGAACGATACCCGTTCCATCTTCTGTAGTTACAAAATCGCCTATGATAACTTTAAAAGCACTTCCACTTTCAGGTTGAGCAAAAGGCAAAAGTTGGTGATAATATTTTCCTTCTAGGTCCGAACCTGTCAATCCGCAAATAATTTGGAAAGGAATATTCTTATCACCTGGCTTGTAATCCTCAAACTTCAAATCAGCATTTTTTTCCGGAAAATATTTCCCTAATAATTCTTTGGCAAGAACAACATAATTAATCTCGTGAGAATATTGATTGATAGTTTTGACCAATCTGTATTCAATTTTTTTACCCACAGCAAGAGCAGTGTTAGAAGGTAGTGTCCATGGCGTGGTTGTCCATGCCAGAACAAATACTTTGTTGCCATCAGCTTCCGGCAAAGATTCTTTTAATTCAAACATGGCCACTGCTGATGTATCCTTTACATTGCGGTAACACCCGGGCTGATTCAATTCGTGTGAGCTTAAGCCTGTGCCTGCGGCAGGAGAAAAAGGTTGAATAGTGTAACCTTTATATAGCAGCCCTTTCTCAAACAATTGAGCAAGTAACCACCAAACACTCTCAATGTATTTATTGTCGTACGTGATATACGGATTGGTCATGTCAACCCAATAGCCCATAATTCTTGTAAGTTCTTCCCACTTATCAGTGTACTTCATGACTTCAGAACGACAAGCTTTATTGTAATCTTCAACTGAGATTTTTTTGCCAATGTCTTCTTTGGTAATACCGAGCGTTTTTTCAACGGCTAATTCAATGGGCAATCCGTGAGTATCCCATCCCGCCTTTCGCGAAACACGTTTACCCTTCAATGTTTGATATCGACAAAAAATATCTTTTATCGTTCGGCCCATTACGTGGTGTATTCCGGGCATTCCGTTGGCACTTGGAGGGCCTTCGTAGAAGATGAATGGATTATTCTCAGGTCTTTCACCGACCGATCGTTGAAAAATATTTTCTTTCTCCCAAAATGTACGCACTTCCGTTGCAATTTCAGGCAGGTTCAGACTCTTATGTTCTTTGTATGGATTCGCCATGTTTTATTGGCCTTTCAGAAAAAAGGTGTGCGAAGATAAAAAGGACTTAGGAGATGAATTTGAAAGATTTGGACTAAACGGGAATAAATTTTTGGTTTTTCAACAACTAAATTGAAAACACCACATCCCGGACCGAAACGAACTGAAGAAAAACCACAATTTCAAACAAAATCAGATGTACCTACATCTGCAGACGGATATATACATTATTAAGTTTTTTTGACCTAACAGATCAAAATGGTGAATCTCTACCCTAAAACATCATTGAACCTGTGCATTACCGGCTTGTCGCAAAGTTTCATCCGGACACTCGTTCTAGGAATTTTCATTTACACTGGTTTCAACCTCGCGGCACAAACCGTCGGTCCTAACAGTCCGGCGTCGGTTGTCAATAACGCGACAACCGGTTCGACAGCTTGGACGAATGCAGGCAATGCCATAAGTTCTAACAACACTTATGCATCAGGCACATTTGGCTCGAGTTCGAATTATTTATATGCTTCGAACTTTGGTTTTAGCATACCAAGCTGTGCAACGATCACCGGCGTTGAGGTTCAAGCCGAGAGAAGCACAGGTGCATTGCCAACGGTTTCCTTGCTCACCGCCTGGACAACTGGTCTAACTCACAATGTTGTAGCCGGTAATAATCGTATGCTCGTATTTGTGGCAGGATTTGAAAACGGAAACAGTGACAGCCGAAATATTACAGCTGTTACTTATGGTGGTCAGGCTATGACTCAAGGGGGTGAAGTGTTTGTTACTGATGGCACATTCTTCAATAGAGCAGAAATTTGGTATTTGAATGATGCTGGAATTAGCGCTGCAGTTGGAAACACTTTTGTACCTACAATTAGTGGAACCTCTTTTGAGTTTGTAGAACATTATTCAGCCGTACTATTAGGCAACGTTGATCAAACGAATCCGATTTTTGATGTAGAATCCAACACAAGCACATCAGGTTCTCCAAATATCAGTTTTAGCACACCTCTAAGTGTGGGAGCAGGTGACATGGTCATCACAGCTGCTGACTGCGGCATTGTTGGATCATGGACACCAGCAGCGACTTATACTGAAGGAACTGATCAAAACAATCCTACCGGAGGACCTGCCACAGCCAGCACCACCGAAACGGCATATAAATCTATTGCAACAGCAGGGACCGAAAATCCCACCTTTACCTTTTCAAGTGGCGGTATAAATCGAAAAGTATTACTTGGTATTGCTTTCAAAAGAGTGAGATTTATAGATAGCACGGTTCGTTTATTCGTTGGAGGCTCCGCTAGTGGTAGCAACTTAGCGAACACCACCACTGAGTGGCCAACTACCGACGCATACATATCATATGGAGGTTCTGGCAATCTTTGGGGCCTATCGCTTACACCCGCCGATGTTAACAATAGCAATTTCGGTGTTGGTATTTCTGCCATCGGTGGAAACTCTACTATGAATGTGGATCATATTAATATGACCATCTATTATAGCAATGACGCAACACCACCTACAACAATATGTCAGAACGCTAATATTAATGTTAACACACTTTCGGCACTAACGAGTCCGAACATATCCGGTGTGGTTAACAGTTATGCCTCCGTAACATCGGTTGGAACAAACAGCGTGAATGTTGCCTCCACAGCAGGTTTCAGTAATGGAGGAAAAGTTATCATAATGCAAATGACAGACGGAAGTATGTCAACTGCCAATAATGCGACATTCGGAAATATTATTTCTATTGGCAATGCTGGTAATTATGAATATGCTCGAGTTTCGAATATAGCAGGCAATACAATAACCTTCACTTCAAATCTGATGCGCTCTTACAGCACCTCTGGCGCTGTTCAGCTAATTACAGTTCCAGAATACAACAACGTGACCATTACTGGTGTCGTGACAGCGACGGCTTGGAACGGTGCAACCGGCGGTGTAGTAGCATTTGATGCTGCAGGAACGATTACAATGAATGCGGGAATAAACGTAGCGGGACAAGGATTCCGTGGCGGAGCTGCGTCCAATAATTTCTTTATTGCGTGTCCTGGTTCTGCATCTTATGTGCAAGCTGCGCCGTCCGACAATGGCGGACAGAAGGGCGAAGGAATTATTCCCTTAGCGTCTTCGTTGCAGGCTTGCAGGGGCAAATGGGCAAATGGTGGTGGCGGAGGAAACTTAACAAATGCCGGCGGTGCCGGCGGTGCAACATGGGGCGTTGGCGGTCATGGTGGTCGCGAATGGAATGGCGCTGGATGTGATGCAGATTTTGGCGGAATTGAAGGTGCTTCATTAAGTTCATATTTTGCTCAGGTTAAAGCATTCTTAGGTGCTGGTGGTGGCGGTGGCCAACAAAACAATGGTGCATCAACAGCGGGCGGAAATGGAGGTGGTATTGTGATTATTTCAGCACCTACAATAGTTGGTAACGGTAATACAATAAATGCTTCAGGTATCAGCGCAACTCCTGCGGGAAGTGACGGCGGTGGCGGAGGTGGTGCCGGTGGTACTGTTCTTCTGAACATTAATAATTATACAAATGCGCTAACAACAAATGTTAGAGGCGGTAATGGTGCAAATGCAGCTGCTGGTCACGGACCGGGCGGTGGCGGTGGTGGAGGTGTTGCGTGGCACCGTGGCTCAACTGTTCCAGTTAATTTGACCGTGCAAGCAACTGGCGGTAATCCCGGTTTTGACGGAGGTTCAAACCGATCAGCAACCGTGGGAGGCAGCGGTACAACTTTAGCTAATCTAGCGCCACCAAATGCTCAAGGCACAATCACTTTTGCCACCGTAAATAATGGAAGCAGCGATGCTTGTGGCATCGTTTATTACTCGGTATTTCCAAATCTCTTTACATGTAATAATATAGGAGCGAACACTGTCACATTGACTGCAGTTGATGCTAGCGGAAATAGCTCTTCATGCACTTCGACAGTAACAATCGTAGACTCAACTAACCCAACGATTGTGTGTCCATCAAATATTACTGTAAACGCCGGTGCCGGATTGTGCACAGCGAATGTCACAGTGCCAGTACCAACTAGTTCAGATAATTGCTCTGTTGCTTCATTGGTCAACTCATTTAATGGCACTGGTAACGCTAGTGGAACATATCCAGTTGGCGTAACTACAGTTACATGGACGGCCACAGATCCGGCAGGCAATACCGCGACTTGCAACATGACGGTCACAGTAAATGACAATCAAAATCCAACCTTAAGTTGTTCATCAAACATTTCCGTTATTGGAGGTACAATTTTCTTTGAGAACTTTGAAACAGGTGCGACCGGATGGAGCAATAATACTACTGAAACAGATCCAACATTAACGAGGTTCTTGGGAAGATTTGCAGGAAGTGCTGGTGCACAGGCAGTGAGTAAAACTTACACCATGCCAGGAACCTTAAGCAAGACCGTGAGTTTCGATCTATATCGACTTGACTCATGGGATGGAGAGGCCTTCAGGATATTTATCAATGATGTACAAGTTGCCTCTTTCAATCCTCAAGTTGCATCAAGTGGAACCACTGGCGCAGTATCATGGACAGCTACTCTCAATGGCACTGTCACGCCAAACGCATTTTCTGGCTGGGCAGATGGATATGTAAGAGTAGTTCTTGATATTAATGATGCCAACTCCAATTTAAAAATAGGTTTTGGATCATTATTGGACCAGGCAGTAGCGGATGAATCATATGGAATCGACAACTTAGCGATTATCTATAATGATTCATCGAATTGCGTAGCCAATCTTACACTTCCAGCGCCAACCGCAGCAGACAATTGTGGCATATCAACTCAAATCTGGACACTAACAGGGGCCACAACTGGATCATCTCCATTGACCGGGGTAAACAATTTGCCAACTACCGCATTCAATACAGGCGTAACTGCAGTTCAATATGTGGTGACTGATCCATCAGGAAGAACAGCTACTTGTTCTTTCAATGTCACTGTGACACCAGCACCAACTAACGTGCATCTTTATATAACAAATAGTGCAGTACAATTTGGTTGCCAAGAGGCACGAGAACAAATTGTTTGGATTCCTTCGAGTTTAGCCAATGTAACAGCTACAGGCAATAACCTTCTCAAAACAACCTCAAACGGAAACTGGAATGGAGGTGCCGCTTCGCAAAATACAATAATCAATAATGGCTACTTCCAATTTACCGCTAGCGAAACCAACACCGCCAGATATGTTGGACTAAGCAATACGAACGGTGGTACAGACAATGCGAGTATACAATTTGCAATATACCTTCAAAACACTGGCGGTGTTCAGATTTTTGAATCAGGAAACAACCGTGGAACATTTGGATCTTACCTAGCCGGTGACATTTTCAAAATAACCGTTGAATCCAACATTGTAAAATATTACCGTAACTCAACACTTCTATATATAAGCACTGTCACACCGACATTGCCATTGTTGGCCGACGTGTCTATTAACAACGTGAATGGTACCGTGACCAATGCCTTGATGGTAAATTATACGACTGGCACATTTAACGCAACTGTAACAGGAGCAGGCGCAAGTCCATCATATCAATGGAAACTTAATGGAGGGAATGTTGGAACAAATAGTGCGACCTATTCAAACACATCATTGAACAACAACGACGTAGTAACCTGTGTAGTTACACCAAATCTTGGTTCATGCTACAGCAGCACTTTCACATCAAACAGTATAACCATTGCAAATGATGCAACGCCATCCGGTGTTTCAATTTATATTCAAGGCACAACTGCCACTTCTGCTTGCAATACAGCGTTAGAACAAGTGACATGGCTGAACTCAGCGTTTAACAACACCGAAGGCTCGGGTAATTCCATATATAAAGTACAATCAAATGGCAACTGGAATGGAGGTGGCGCTTCAGTTAACACCGTTTCTAATAATGGTTATTTCCAATTCACAGCAACAGAAACAACAACAGCGAGATATGCAGGGTTAAGTAATACTAATGCAAACTCAAGTAATAACACCATTCAATTTGCATGGTATCTAAGAAATGACGGACTATGTGAAATTGTAGAATCAGGAACCAGCAGAGGCACATTTGGCACCTACACCAACGGAACAATATTCAGAATAAATGTTGAATCCAACGTGATCAAATATTACAAAAACGGAGTACTACAATACATCAGTTTACTAACTCCTACACTACCCTTATTAGTAGATGTATCGATCTTTACCACTGGCGGCACCATTACCAATGCTTTAGTTGGCAATCTAAATACTGGAATCTTTACTGCAACAGCTAGCAATGCAGGAACGAATCCGGCGTACCAGTGGCAAGTTAACTCAGTGAATGTTGGAACCAATAGCCCTACATATACCAATACATCTTTGGCTGATGGGGATGTGGTAATATGTATTCTGACAGCAGATATAGTTGGATGCATTTCATCTCCATATACATCCAACACCATAATCAACAACACAACATCGAATCCAGGATCACTCACATTTTATGTACAAGGCACGCCTGTGAGCACAGCATGCAGCGTAGCAGAGGAAGAAGTTGTTTGGAAAACATCGGATCTATTGAACGTTCAAGCATCAGGAAATGATCTTGTAAAAATGCAAGCCAATGGTGCTTGGAATGGTGGTGCCGCTTCTTGGAATACAGTGGCTAATAATGGATACTTTGAATTTGTAGCAACAGAGACGAACACATTCAGAATGGCTGGATTGAGCAGTACAAACGCCAATGCCGATTATACGTCAATTCAATTTGCTTGGTACCCAAGAGCAGATGGAACATGCGAAATTTATGAATCGGGAACAAGCAGAGGTAATTTTGGGACATACACAGCAGGCAGCGTTTTCAGGATTTCGATCGAGAATAACATCGTTAGGTATTATAAAAATTCGGCGATTCAATATGTAAGTACACTTACTCCTACCCTACCATTGTTGGTAGACGTTTCAATTTTCAACATTAACGGTACCATTACAGATGCAGTAGTTGGAAATCTCAATACAGGGTCATTCACTGCAACGGCAACAGGAGCAGGCACGAATCCAGTTTATCAATGGCAAGTAAATGGAACAAACGTCGGCACGAACAGTTCATCATATACAAATGCAGGACTTGTGTTTGGAGATGAAGTGACATGCGATCTTACACCAGATATCGCAGGTTGTTCTTCATCAAACTACACATCAAACGCGGTGACAAACCTCAATATCGTCGAACCTTTCACTATCGAATATTTTATTGCAGGCACTCCTGCAGCGTCATCTTGTATTGTTGCGGAAGAAGAAGTAAGATGGAAAATCGCAGATTTATCTAACGTAACATCTAGCTTGAATAACCTTACAAAATTCCAATCAAACGGTAACTGGAATGGTGGTGCAGCTTCATGGAACACTGTTTCAAATAATGGATATTTCAGATTCACAGCTTCAGAAACGAACACTGCAAGAATGGTTGGATTAAGTAATACTAATGCAAACTCCAACTTTACATCAATACAATATGCTTTCCATTTAACCAATGGAGGTGCACTTCAGGTTTATGAATCCGGCACCAACAGAGGAACTTTTGGTACATACACAAATGGAGATGACCTAAGAATAAAAGTTGAGTCGAATGTTGTAAAATATTACAACAATGGAACTCTTCTTTATACAAGCCTTGTTACGCCTACGCTGCCACTTTTGGTTGATGTATCAATAAATAACACAGGAGGAACTGTTACTGATGCATATGTTGCCAATCTAACGACAGGCGCATTCACAGCCACAACCACTAACGCAGGGACCACACCAACATATGTATGGAAACTCAACGGTTTGACAGTTGGAACCAATTCTCCTTCATATACTAATGGCGCACTAGCCGACGGTGATCTTCTAACCTGTGAAATGACACCAGACTTAGGTGGTTGCAGCGGGGTAATTTATCCCTCAAATGTTATATCAATACTGTTGACCACTCCAACCATTACATGTCCAAGTAATCAGACAATTGCACTAGATGCCAACTGTGAGGCCGTAATGCCTGACTACACATCTTTGGTTTCGGTACCTGCAAATTGTTCTGTTACCTATACACAATCACCAGCAATTGGAAGTACAATTTCTGGTGTAGGAAATACAACTATTACTATCACCGCAACAGATGCAAATTCGAATTCTCAGTCCTGCACATTTATTCTCACGGCTTATGATGACATCAATCCAGTGATGGTTTGTCCAGCTGACGTAACAACAAATATTTCTCCTGGAACATGCGGTGCTCAGGTAACATACAGCTTGTCAATGACAGACAACTGTACACCAATCTCTGCATGCGCTCCAACATCATTGCCAGGTTTTACATTGATTGGAACTTTGGGTGGACACACTTATTATAGATCGAATACCAACGCACTTTGGCCGGCAGCGGAAGCAAATGCGGTTTCACTAGGAGGCCATTTAGCTACTGTGAGCAGTTTGGTCGAGCACAACTTCCTTACCGGAATTGGAAATCATTGGATAGGATTAACGGATCAAGATGTGGAAGGAACATGGGTTTGGTCTAATGGAGAGCCTGTTACTTACACCAACTGGGCTGGGGGTGAGCCAAATAATTCTGGCAATCAGGATTATTGTGTTATCAACTGGGGTGCAGGCGGAGCTTGGGACGATCAAGGAACAAGCACTACTGGTAGTTTGCCTTATATAGTAGAGTTTGAATGTTATTATACGATGGTTTCTGGTCAGGCATCAGGTACGGTATTTCCTGTTGGCACAACACCTGTGACATACACTGTTACCGACAGCAATGGAAACACTTCAGATCCATGCACCTTTAACGTTACGGTAATTGATAATTCTTCACCAACAATACTTTGTCCAGCAAATATTACAGCGAACACTACACCTGGCACATGCACTGCAACAGTTACATATCAATTGCCTACAGCTTCGGATAATTGTGGTAATTGCTCAACAGCACCAACTTTTGCCGGCTTTACGTCTTTAGGCACATTTAACGGTTCCGCCTACTACGTTTCATCAACAAGCACATCATATACTACTGCTGTTTCAACAGCAACTGGATTAGGAGGAAATCTTTGTGCCATCCAATCACCAGAAGAAAACGTTTTTGTTCGCAATGCAGCTACTGCCGCAGGGATTGGAAATTACATGATTGGTTATACAGATGAAATAACTGAAGGCTCATTCTTATGGTCAAATGGACAACCCAACATTTACACTAACTGGACAGGCGGCGAACCTAACAATTCAGGAAATGAAGACTACACTGAAGTGTTTGGAGGTGGCACTTGGAATGACTTTAATGGCAACAGACAATACATCATGGAAATACAATGTGTTCCTGTGACATTGGTATCCGGTCCAGCAAGTGGTGGAACGTTTTCTTTAGGCGCAAACGTGGTAACATATAGCGCAACAGATAACAGTGGAAATTCAACAATATGTTCTTTCACCGTGACTGTGGTTGACAATCAACCCCCAACAATAACATGTCCCGTTAATCAAACATTCGCTGTAGGTGCTGGATGTGTGACAACGATTCCAAGCTTCACAAGCCTTGCAACCGTTTCAGATAATTGCACAGCTTCATCTTCAATTGTAGTGACTCAATCACCAGCAGCAGGTACAACATTCAATGGTTCTGCTCCAAGGCTGATAACTTTAACAGCAACCGATTTATCAGGAAATTTATCCACATGTTCATTCGTTGCGACATCCTCAGATCAAACAGCACCAGTTCTTAGCTGTCCACCAAGCGTCACAGTAAATGCAGGCGCATCTTGTACAGCAAATACGACTTATGCTACCCCAACAGTTACTGACAACTGCAATTGTGCGCCAGCGCCAGGAGCATTGTACACATTGATTGGAAATTTTGGTGGACATACTTACTACAGATCAAACGGAACGAGCAACTGGTCTTCAGCAAATACTTTGGCGAACGCAACCGGAGGTCATCTTGTGACAATAAGCAATGCTGCTGAAAGTTCCTTCTTGTCATCACAAGGTGAATGCTGGATCGGATATTCTGATCAAGTAACTGAAGGAACCTTTGTTTGGGTAAACAATGAACCACCAATCTATACCCAATGGGCCGTTGGACAGCCAGACAACGGAGGTGGCGGAACGCATGACTTTGCAACAGTTAATGCCGTAGGAAATAACTGGGCTGACCAAGGTGCTATCAATCGAAGACACATTCTCGAGTTTGATTGCAGTAACGCCCCATTAACAGTTACACGAACCGCAGGACTTGCCAGCGGAAGTGCTTTCCCACTGGGAACAACAACTGTAACATATCAATCAACTGACGGCAATAGCAACATCGGAACATGCTCATTTACTGTGACGGTTGTTGATGCCACTCCACCAACCATAACATGTCCAGGCAATCAAACCGTTGCATTTAGTGGATCATGTAATTATACATTACTGGATTATACTGGACTTGCAACGAGAAATGATAACTGTGACGCATCATTAACTATCACACAATCACCAGCTGCAGGTACTGTTATCACTGGTACTACAATTATCACACTCACTGCGACAGATGACGCTGGTAATTCTGCATCTTGCACTTTCAATGTGATACCTACTGACCAGACAGCTCCTACTATCACTTGTCCTTCTAACCAAACTGTACCTTTTACTGCATCTTGTAACTATACACTACTCAACTACACTGGTCTTGCTACATCGGCTGACAACTGTGATGCTTCCCTTACTATCACGCAGTCACCTGCGGCGGGTACTATTATTACAAGTACCACTACTATTACTCTCACTGCCACCGATGACGCCGGTAATGCTACATCATGTACGTTCGATGTGATACCTACCGACCAAACTGCACCGACACTCGCGTGCCCTGCAGATCAGACTGTGGCATTCAACGCTAGCTGCAGCTACGCACTTGCTGATCTAAGAGGTCTTGTAATTGCATCCGACAACTGCGATGCTTCAATAAGTTTAACCCAATCACCTGCTATAGGCACTACGGTTTTAACTACCACCTTAATAACAATTACAG
>Ga0075163_10000914_pt1 | contig 39399 bp, 35 predicted proteins | sample JI1023141ADNA_FD_71478 | JGI IMG/M metagenome (GOLD analysis project Ga0075163, IMG submission 71478) | Wastewater effluent complex algal communities from Wisconsin, to seasonally profile nutrient transformation and Carbon sequestration -... | ecosystem: Engineered > WWTP > Effluent > Algae...
CGGCCTTACCTGCGACACCCCCCACACCACCGCGGCCGCCACCACCACCGGTACCGCCGTCACTTCCGGTGCCGCCCGCGACACCCGCAACTGTTGAGGGCTCACCATCAACACCGTCTCCACCATCGCCACCGCTACCGCCGGCACCACCACTGCCGCCGAGGCCACCGTCGCCGGTGACGGTGCCTCCGAGACCACCAGTACCCCCGACGCCGCCCACTCCGCCGGTCGTCCCGGAACCTCCCGTGCCGCCGGTGCCCGATCCCTGACCCGGCAATCCGGCACCACCGACACCACCGACACCACCATCGCCGCCATCACCCGACGCGCCGGCATTGCCGCCGATACCACCGGCACCGCCCTGCCCGGCGGGCTGGTCCGCGGTAGCCGCACCACCTGTGCCGCCCTCGCCGCCGGTGCCACCGTTCCCACTCACCGTGCCCCCAGCCCCGCCCGCACCACCCGCACCACCCGTACCCCCACCAAGCTCACCGGCACCACCGCGTCCGCCTCGGCCCCCGTTCCCCGCCGTGCCGCCATTACCCCCGCTGCCACCGGCACCGGCAACCCCACCACCGGCGCCGGCGGTGCCACCGATACCGCCGGCGCCGCCGTCTTCACCGGAGATGCTGGAATTCCAGCCCTGACCCCCGCGGCCACCGTTACCGCCGGTCGCGGTCGCGCCATCAGCACCCGAGGCGCCCGAGGACCCACCCGTGCCCCCAACACCCGCCGCGCCACCGAACCCACCCGCACCCGAAACGCCCCGACTGCCCCCCGCGCCACCGTCACCGCCGGTCCGCACGGACACATTCCCGTTACCGCCATCGCCCCCATCACCGGCATGACCGGCATCACCACCGGCACCACCGGTGCCGCCATCGCCGTTCACCCCGATCGAGCCCGTACCCAACACCGCCCCACCGGCACCACCCGAGCCACCGGCACCACCGTCGCCGCCGGAGCCTCCGGTACCGCCGTCGGTGCCGTTCCCACCCGGGACACTGCCCGTCAGCCCGTCGACGCCGTCGCCACCACGACCACCCGCACCACCCGCACCGCCCGCGCCACCAGCGCCGCCGTTACCCGAAATCGTCCCGCCCGCACCACCGGCACCACCATTACCGCCGACACCACCGGCACGGCCGCTGGTCCCGCTGGCCCCGGTCCCCGAGCCATTGCTGCCACTCTCACCGGTACCGCCGCGCCCACCCGCACCGCCGGCACCACCATTGCCCACCGAACCGGCGTCACCACCCGCCCCACCGTCACCACCGGCTACATCCGGATCATCACTGTTCCACCCGGCACCACCGGTACCGCCATCGCCTCCGGACGCGCCACTCCCGCTCGCGCCACTGATCCCTGCCGTGCCAGAACTACCACCGGTACCGACCGCGCCACCGGCACCACCACCACCGGCGGTGCCACGATTACCGCCCTTACCGCCCGCACCACCATCAGGAGTATCGGCATCACCGCTGCCACCACGGCCGCCATCACCGGCATCACCGGCATCACCGCCGGCCCCGCCATCACCACCCGAGCCATTCACGCCGTTGCGACCGAAGAGCAGCAACAACCGCCCCTCGCCGGCATCGCCGCCCGCACCGCCCGCACCTCCCGCCGCACCCGTACCGCCATTACCCCCCGAACCACCAGACACCCCGGCCGATGACCCCGTCGCACCCACCGCGCCACTACCGCCACGCCCACCCGTGCCCCCGGCACCACCCGCACCGCCCGCACCCCCGGCACCGAACACGACACTGCCGTCCCCACCAGCACCGCCCGCACCGCCATAACCCCCAGCGCTGCCCGTGCCGCCATCACGATCCCCGGTCGACCCACTCGCACCCGAAACACCACGCCCACCGGCGCCACCGTCACCACCCGCACCACCAGAACCCCACAACGACAACAAGCCCGTGCTACCGCCGTCACCACCGGCCCCACCATCCCCACCAGCGACCGTCGCATCCCCAGCCACACCGCCCGCCCCACCGGAACCGAGCACGATCCCGCTGTTCCCACCATCGCCACCCGCACCGCCGGCCTTGCCGCCATCACCACCGGCACCACCCGAACCACCAGACGCGATCGAGGAAATCAGTCCCGCGCTACCGCCCACACCACCATCACCACCCACACCAACGACGCCGCCCTCACCACCGCCACCACCACTGCCACCCGTACCCCACGACACCAAGCCCGAATCACCACCATCACCACCACGACCACCATCGCCAGCCATACCAGTGGCATCCCCACCCGCACCACCAACACCCCCGGCACCCATAAACACACCGCCTACACCGCCATTTCCACCGGCACCACCCCCAGCACCCGTGCCGCCCGCACCGCCGGCCCCACCATCGCCATACCAACTCGCCACACCACCAGCACCACCAACACCACCGACACCCTCACTACCAGTCCCACCCGCACCACCGGCCGCACCCGCACCGAACACAATCCCCGCGTTGCCGCCCTCACCACCAACACCACCACCCACACCACCCACACCGCCCGCACCACCCGCGCCACCGTCACCAATCGACGACAGCGGCCCAGCACTGCCACCACGACCACCATTTCCGCCAAGCCCGGCCTTACCCCCCGAACCACCAGCACCACCTACCCCGCCAGTGCCCCACCCCAACAAACCGGTATCCCCGCCAGCACCTCCCGCGCCACCGTCACCCAAAGGATCGGTCGCCGCACCGCCAGCACCACCATTACCGCCATCACCCAGGAACAACCCACCAGTACCACCGCTACCACCCGCCCCGCCAACAGCCCCCGCCACCCCGGCACCACCATCACCACCATTACCGAACCAACCGGCCGACCCACCATTACCACCGTTATAACCATCACCACCATTGCCCAACAACCCACCATTACCACCCGTGCACGCCGCACCCCCAACACAAGTCTGCGCCGTCCACGAATACCCATTCCCAATCAGAATCCCGCCATCAGGATGCTCCGCCGTGCCGTCACCAAAAAAGAAACTCCACACATCACCCAAACCCGCACCAGCAGACGAGCCCACAGACGCGGCCTCGGGAACCCCCGCAGCGGCCCTCGGGAACGCCGCGACATCCACGTCACTGGTCGACGGATCCCCCGTCATCGGGGTAACGCTCGCCCCCTTGCCGGTACGCACGCCGTCGCGGCGAGCTACGCCCAACACAGCCCAGGCCAACGGACCACCGACGGCATCCGATCCCGAACCACCCGACGCCGAATCGCCAAGGCCCAACCACGACAACAACTGCGCGCCGAATCCAGACACCGCACCTGCCGGAGCCGCAACTGCTGCGGGCGCAGGCACCACAGACAACACCGGCACAATCGCCGCCACGTCAACACCCGATGCAGCGGGCACCGCGGAAACCTCATCGACCGCCGGCGCACTTTCGCCGGCCACAGCTGAATCACCCAGGGCGCTGGGTACCCGCTTGCCAACCGCAGCCGCCCCAGCCGCGCCACCGGGAGTCACCCCATCCAAGGAACCACGCGAACCCACCGAACCCGAAACCCGCACACCTGACACCGACCCGGCCGAAGATCCCGCACGTGACCTCGACGGCCCCGACGCCAAACCACCCGCCGGCACCGAGCCGGACCTAACTTCCGCCTCATCGCCATCCGCGCCGGGCGAACCCGCGTTGTCGGCCTCCAAGCCACGCTTAACCGTCCCCGACCCAGCCCCACGCCCAGCCGCCCGGGAATGTCCCTTCGAACCAACAGAATCCGACGCACCTGCACCCGAAGAACCCGCCGAACCCGATGTGTCGGCAAAAGCCACCGGCATAGCTACCACCGCGGCACCGATACCCAACGCCACCGCCAACGCACCAACACGCCCCACATATGCGGAATGGCCCAGCGGCGCAACCGTCATGGGACGGCTACCACCAAGTCCGACAGGTCGCGGGTGACGTGCATCGACCTCCAGAGCAGCACGACGGGTACTGGTCCTGGGCAAGCTGGGCAGGCTCATCTAACTTCTCCGCTCATCGTGCGCGAAACAAGATCAAAAGGGGGAGGTCGACCGATCCAAGCAAATCCCCGGCACCGCCGCAGGAATTTGACCCACCCGACACATATCGGCGGCATCTTCGGAACCAATCAGCCAGCAATCCCGCGGACATCAGGAGCGATCTGCACCACGCGCCGCTCCCTTCAGCACCTCAACCCCAATCACCAACAGCAAAGTGACCCCGAACGCGGGATAGACCACCCCGAGAACGACACCTACGACGCCGACCACCACTGCGGCACTCTTCGGCGTCTTGGTCCCCGCCTTCTCACCGGCGCGCCCCGGAATTCCGGCCGAGCCGGTAGGACGTCGTTTCCACCACATGATCACGCCGGTCGTGATCATGGTGAGCAAACCCAGGCACGCCAAGGTTGCCAGGACTCGGGTGACCAGGCCGTACTGAGTGCCCATGTGCATATCGACACTCCACGAGGACAGGCGCGACAGAGCGCCGTCCTGTGCCGCAGTCGCATTGGTGATGGTCTGCCCGGTGAACTGGTTCAAGTACAGCGTCCGCTGTTCGGACAGCTTCTGCGGCCAGTGGTTGACCACGGTGTAGCTGCCGTAGACCGGCTGCCCGTCTTCGCCGACGCTGTCGGATGGCGGAATGATGGCGTAGCCGGGCACCATCTTCTCGTCCTTGGCGAGTTGGTCAATCTCCGCAAAGCCGAGAGTGGCCGGGACAGCACCGCCCGGCGCCGCAGGGGTGGACGCGAGCACGGCATCATCCATCGCCGCCCAGGCGATCCGCCGGCCGAGCCGGTCGAAGTCTCCGACCTTCGCCGGAGTCGATGGCGCATCGACTTCGACGGCGGGCGTCACCGTCGACGCGATCGACCGCCAGTTCTCGCCCCAATACCGTGACCAGGTGAGCCCGGAGACGATGTAACAGATCAGGACCACCGACACCAGGATGCCGGTGGTCGCGTGCAGGTCGCGCCAACGTAGACGCCCGCCCTTGCGCCACCTCATCATCAGCCGGGGCTTGCCGCCCTCGATGGCCCGGGGCCACCACAGGTAGATGCCACTGGCGAGCAACACCAGAATCCAGCCCGCCATCACCTCGATGATGAGATTTCCGACCCCCACTTTGATGGTCGCGTCGGGATATGCGGCCGGAGCGATGATGTGTCCGAGTGAGGGCAGCGACACCTTGGGTCCGTCGTTGCCGAAGACCCGGTGCAGCTGATTGGCCCAGCCCACCAGTCCGGATAGCTCGCTGCGCTGGCCGAGGTAGCGGCCCGTGTACGGATCGACGAACACCTGGATCAGATTGCGTTCGCCCGCAATCTCGGGCGAAGCGAAGTCGACCTCCGTCGAACGGCCGGGCGAATCCGGTGGAATGACCCCGTCCAGCACCATCTCGGCACCGACATGCTGGCGGGCTGCGGCCACCTGGTCGTCGAGCGACACCTGCTGGCTGCCCTGTGCCACCACCTTTAGGTCGTGGTGCAACCACAGGTCCAGGGGCTGTGCATAGAGGATGACCAGTCCCGTGCATGCCAAAGTGATCAGTGCGGGTGCGGCGAACAGCGCCACCCAGAAGTGCAGTCGCCAGATCTTTCGCAGCACTGCCGCCTCGCCACGGCGCTTATCACGGTCGACAGTGGCCACTCCGGTATCGATTGATTGCACGGCTGATTAGTCGTCTTGAGCGGCGATCCGGTTCCCGGGGATGCGGTTCGCCTATGCCGGCCGGCGTTGGAGGCTAAGCCAGCCGGGTGATCTCGACGACGACATCGAGATCGGTTGATCCCTCGCCCGAGTAGATGCCCTTCAGCGGAGTGACGTCGGCGTAATCCCTGCCTGTCCCGACACTGACGTACTGCTCGTTGATTTCGCTGTCGTTTGTCGGGTCGTAATTCCACCAACTACCGGTCCACGCCTGAATCCAGGCGTGGCTCTGGCCATCGACAGTTTCCCCGATCGCGGCGTCCCGATTGGGATGTAGGTAGCCGGAGACATAGCGCGCCGGAATACCCATGCTGCGCAACAGAATCAACGAGAGGTGGGCGAAGTCCTGGCACACACCCTTACCTTCGCGCAGCGCATCCAGTCCCGAGGAATGCACGCCTGTGCTCCCCGGAACGTAGGCCAGTTCGCTGCGCACCCACTGGCAGGCCAGCACTACCGAGTCAAACGGGTCGTTGTATTTCGCGATTCGCCGGCCCACCCGCTCCATCCGGTTGCTTTCGGGCGTGTACGGCGTCGCCCCCCGGAGCTCATCGAACCGGTCGATCACCGCTTCCGAGGCCAACGCCTCCCAATCCACCTTCTTGGTGGGCGGATCGGACCTATCGGTCTCCACCACCGACGAAGCGGTCACCTCCAACTCACTGTGTGGCGCGTGGAGGTCGAAAGCGGTGACGGCTGTCCCCCAGTAGTCCACGTAGCGATAGGTCCGTGAGGTCGGAACTGTTTCGACGCGATTGAGGATGACGTTTTGCCGCGAATCCGACCGCGGTGTCAGCCTGGCCTCGTTGTAGGAGGCGGTGACCGGTGACCGGTACGCATATCCCGTCGAATGGACGACCCGCATCCGCCACATCAGATCTCTCCCACTTCGATCGCCTCGCCATTGCAACCTGCGTCGGTCCACGCGACCCACGGTGCAGAGTGAAAGTACTGGGCCGCCAGCGCATCCCCGACGTCACGACAGGTCTCCTGGAGTCCGGCCAGTCTGGTCTCCAAAGATTCGAGCAACGCTCCCGGCCTCAGGAATTCGAGCTCGCTACGGGCCCGCCCGAGGAGTCGCTGCGCTTCGGCGGTTGCGCCGAGACGGCTGTTCGGGTGATGCATCAACTCTTCGAGGCTGTGCTCTGCCAGTTTCAGGGAGTAGAAGATCGAGCGCGGAAACAGCCGGTCGAGCAGCATGAATTCGACGACGCGGTTGGCATCGAGCGCGCCGCGATAGGTTCGCAGATAGGTGTCGTGCGCACCTGCCGACCGCAATAGGGTCACCCAGGCCGGGGATGACGCGCTGTCGCCGACGCGGGACAACACGAGGCGAACCGTCATGTCGATGCGTTCCAGCGCGCGGCCCAGAACCAGGAATCGGTAGCCCTCGTCTCGGGACAATGTGGAGTCGGCCAGTCCGGCGAACATCGCGGCACGCGCCTCGATGAACACGAAGAATTCGTGCGGTCCGAGTTTCCTTGCCGCCCGCTCACGTTCGGCCAACGCGTTGTAGGTGGTGTTCAGGCACTCCCACATGTCGCTCGAGGTGACCTCGCGAGCCGACCGCGCGTTCTCGCGTGCGGCGGAGATCGCCGCGACAATCGAACAACCGTCCTGCGGATCCCTGTTGAACGCGACCAGATCTGTCAGCGACCACATGTCGAGCGTTGTATCCGGCGGCTTGATGCCCAACACCTCGAGTAACACCCGCGACGTGCGGTTGGGGTCGACGCTCGAGTCCTCCAGGAGGGTGTGAACGGCGACGTCCAGGATCCGTGCGGTGTCGTCGGCGCGCTCGACGTACCGGCCGATCCAATAGAGCGCTTCGGCGTTGCGAGCCAGCATCAGTGCATCTCCGCCTGTTGTTGCTGTTGTTGTTGCTGTTGTTGCTGTTGCTGTTGTTGTTGTTGCTGTTGCTGTTGGGCCGAACCGCCCTGCTGCTGCGGCGGATTGACCGGCGCGTCCGAGCCTTTGTCCTGGCCCGACCGTTTGGACGACGGCAGACGACGCACGGTTTCGGCCGCGCCGAGTTCGCGCGCCGCCGATGTCCGCGACGCCAGCACCCAGGTGTCCTTGGATCCGCCGCCCTGGCTCGAGTTCACCACCAGCGAGCCTTCGACCAGCGCGGTGCGCGTGAGACCACCGGGCAGTACCCAGACGTCGTCGCCGTCGTTGACCGCGAACGGGCGCAGGTCCACGTGGCGGGGGGCAAGGTGGTCACCGACCTTCGTCGGAACCGTTGACAGCTGCACCACGGGCTGGGCGATCCACCCGCGCGGGTCACTGCGAATCTTCTTGGCCGTTGCGGCCAGCTCCTTGTCGGAGGCATCCGGGCCGAACACAATCCCGTAGCCCCCGGAACCCTCGACCGGTTTGATGACGAGTTCCTTGATGCGGTCGAGCACTTCTTCGCGCTCGTCGTCCAGCCAGCAGCGGAACGTATCCACATTCGGAACGATGGGCTTCTCACCCAGGTAGTACTCGATGATGGTCGGCACATAGGTGTAGACGAGCTTGTCGTCCCCGACGCCGTTGCCCACCGCGCTGGAGATCACCACATTGCCGGCTCTGGCGGCGTTGAGGACACCGGCGATCCCCAGGACCGAGTCCGGCCGGAACTGCATGGGGTCGAGGTAGGCGTCATCGATTCGCCGGTAGATCACGTCGACCTGAGTCTCACCGTTGGTGGTCCGCATGTACACGGCATTGTCACGGCAGAACAGATCCCGGCCTTCGACCAGTTCGACGCCCATCTCCCGGGCAAGCAGCGAGTGCTCGAAGTACGCCGAATTGAAGGGCCCCGGTGTCAGGACGACGACGGTCGGATCGGTTTCGTTGGTAGCGGCTGCGTTCCGCAGCGCCCGCAGAAGGTGCGAGGAGTAATCGGCGACCGGACGCACCCGATGGGTGGCGAACAGGTTGGGGAAGACCCGGGCCATGGTGCGCCGGTTCTCCATCACATAGGAGACACCCGACGGCGAGCGCAGGTTGTCTTCCAGCACGCGGAACGTTCCCTGCGCGTCGCGGACGAGGTCGATGCCCGCGACGTGAATCCGGACACCGTTCGGCGGGGTGATTCCGGCGGCCTCCCGATGGAAGTGCTCGCAGGACGTCACCAGTCGACGCGGGATCACACCGTCACGCAGAATCTCCTGGTCTCCGTAGATGTCATCGAGATACATCTCCAGCGCCTTGACCCGCTGGCGGATACCCCGCTCCAGGCGTGTCCACTCGGCCGCGGAGATAACGCGGGGCACCAGATCCAACGGAAATGGACGCTCCTGGCCCGACAACGAGAAGGTGATGCCCTGGTCTATGAATGCCCTGCCCAGGGCTTCGGCACGGGCCTCGAGACTGCTGGCGTCCGACGGCGCCACCTCCGCATAGATGCCCTTATACGGGCCGCGGACGTTCCCCCGGTTGTCGAACATCTCGTCGAACGCCTTGGCGTACGAACCGGGATTGTTGTAGCCCCCGAAAATGGGCTCGTGCTTGTGTGGCGTGCCCGACCCGTCACCCGATGGTCGAGCCTGTGATGACTGCGTTGGCAAGGTGCGAAGGCTCACCCGTCACATGCTGCACTAAGTCGGACGTTTCGGCAGGCCGTGGGAGCGACTTTGGGAGATTGCGAACCAAACTGGTAACCTGAGCGTTCGCTGCCCGGCGGCCTGCACGGCCGCGGCAACCAGAAACCCGACTTATTACGAAGGAAGCTCACGCGTGGCCAATATCAAGTCGCAGGAGAAGCGCAACCGCACCAACGAGCGCCGCAGGTTGCGCAACAAGTCGGTGAAGTCGTCGCTCCACACGGCTGTTCGCTCATTCCGCGCGGCTGCCGCTGAGGGCGACAAGGAAAAGGCCGGAGACTGCTCATCGCCACCAGTCGCAAGTTGGACAAGGCTGTCAGCAAGGGCGTCATCCACAAGAACCAGGCCGCGAACCGCAAGTCGGCTCTTGCCCTGGCTCTCAACAAGCTCTGACTCTCAACAAGCTCTGATCAACCACACCTGATCCGTTTGCTCAGCCGTGACCGCCACCGGCGGCCAGCTGTGCGACCTCACGAAACGCTTTCTCGAGCACGTAGTCGGCATTCGCCGCTACACCTTTGACGTCGCCGTTCAGCGCTGCCACCAACCGAACGGCCGTCGTCACCTTCTCTGACGACCATCGTCGCGACTGGCGCTGAGCCTTCTGTATCCGCCAGGGCGGCATTCCTACCTCCGACGCCAGCCGGTACGGATCCCCCGACAGTGGTCCCACGCGCGCGATGGCATGAATCGCCTCGGCCAGCGCATCCGCGAGAACGACGTGCGGCGCTCCCCGCATCATCGCCCAACGCAAGGCCTCGACCGTCCCTTCGACATCTCCGCCCACTGCCTTGTCGGCGATTTCAAACCCAGAGACTTCGGCCTTTCCGGCGTGATACCGCCGAACCGCTGACTCGTCGACTGTTCCACCGGTATCAGCAACGAGCTGCGAACACGCGGCAGCCAGCTCGCGAATATCGGAACCAACAGCATCGAGGAGCGCATTGACGGTCGCGTCGTCGGCTTTGACCTTGCACCGGCGGAATTCCGCCCGTACGAAATCCGCGCGTTCTCCGGCCTTGATCTTGGCGCATTCGTGCACCTCGGCGTCCAACTTCCGCAGCCGGTCGGCGAGGGCTTTGGCTCTGCCTCCACCCGAATGGACAACCGCGAGGATAGTGCCGGGCTGGAGTTCGGCCGCCGCCGATGCGATGAGCTCGACCGCTTCTTTGCCCGCTTCGGCCGCGGACTCCAGAACAATCAGACGTTCGTCGGCGAACAGCGACGGACTGAGCAGTTCGGCCAGTTCGTTGACCGACACCTCGCCGGCACGAAGACGATCGACCGGGACGTCGTCGGTGCCCGCGGCCTTTCGCGCAGCGCGCAGAACACTGCCGATAGCCCTTTCGACCAGCAGTTCCTCGTCGCCCAGGATCAGGTGGAGGCCAGCCACTGAGCTCACTTCCGACTCCCCTCGCCTCACCTCGACGACCTCAACCTTGACCGGACGCCGCTCGCGTCACTCGTGAATCGTGCCACGGCCGGACTGCCAGCAGGACTGCCAGCACCCCCACACCGCCAACCACGACCACTCCAGCCACGCCGGAAGGTACCGGCAGAGTTGCCGCGGGCATTCCCGCGGCAACATGGGCCACGCGCAACAGCCACCACACTTCCGGACCGGTGAACCGAATCAGAAATCCCGCCACACCGGGTGCCAGCGGACACAGGGCCGCCGCGGCGGTACCCAGCACTGTGACGGGCGCGATCACCGGGGCGGCCAGCAGGTTGGCGAACACTGACACCACGCTGAACCGCCCGGATACCGCGGCGATCAACGGCGCCGTCACGAGCTGTGCCGCCACGGCCACGGACACGGCGTCGGCGATCGGCTTGGGCCAGCCCCGCGCACACAGCCGGCGCGACCAATTCGGTGCCACCAGAACAAGCCCGGCCGTCGCGACAACGGACAAGGCAAAGCCCACGTCGACGGCCAATTGCGGCGCCACCACCATCAATGTGAGCACGGTCGCCGCCAGTACCGGTATCGCCTGACGGCGTCGCGAGGATAGAACCGCCAACAAGCCGATCGCACCCATGACCGCGGCTCGCAATACACTCGGGGTCGGCTGGACCACCACTACGAACAGCACAAGGGCCACCGCCGCCAATCCGACTGCGACGCGCGGGCCGACGATCACCGACGACAACAGCATCGCACCGCAGACGATCGTCACATTGGCACCCGACACCGCGGTCAGGTGAGTCAGGCCGGCCGCGCGAAATTCGGCAGTGATACGTGGCGGCACCGTCGAGGTGTCACCGAGCACCAAGCCCGACACAGTCGCCGCCGCATCGGCCGGAAGCGCTTCCCGGGCGAGGGCCCCGAAACGGGTCCGCACACTGTTCGCGGCGCGCTGAAGCCATCCGGCCTCACCAAATTTCGGATCTCCCGTGGCGGTGAGTGTCGCCACGGTCAGGTCAGCTCGCGATGGCCGGGCGATGCGCGCCCGAAAGCTGGCGGGTTGGCCTGCTATTAGGTGGCCAAAGCCCATCGACGGCGCGAAAACCAATACAGATCCCGACATTTCGATCCCGCGGACCTGAATCAGGTTGCCGTGGAACATCACTCGACCGTTAAGTGTCGAACGTGGACTGTCGGTGGCGGTGACCGTCACCAAATCCGACTCCCCGAATCGCGCAACGATGGGGTGATAGCGAACAGATTCGCAACGAAGCGCCACAGCCACCCCGAATCCCGCGCCAACCACTGCGGCACCCGCGACTCCGATGCCTGCTCGCCTGGCCACCGAGCACGCCGATACGCGGCGAAACATCAACGCAAACAACAGGATCAGAGCCACCGTCGTTGCGACCAGCGCCAGCAGCGGGCCGGCATTCCACGTGATTCCGGCCGCCGTGACCAACCAGGCGGTGAGCGCGGCAGGAACAAGGCGCAGATCCAACGTCGGACGTTCTCCGCCTTCAGTGGTCAAACCTTCACCAGGTTGCGCAGCCTTTCAAGGCGCGCAGGTCCGATTCCGTCGACGTCACCGAGTTCGTCAACGTTGCTGAACTTTCCATGCGCGGAGCGCCACGCCACTATCGCCTCGGCGGTGACCGGACCGACCCCGGGCAGCGCATCCAACTGTTCGGTGGTCGCTGTGTTGAGGTCGACCGGGGCGGATGAACCCCTGCCGTCGGTCCCGCCAGACGGAGCTGTCGGAGTGGCGGTGCCTGACGGCCCCGACGTGACTGAGCTGCCCAGTGCCGCGGGCTGTCCCGCAGGTGTGGCCACCCCTACGACTATCTGCTGCCCGTCGGCAAGTCTGCCGGCGAGGTTCAGTCCGATTAGGTCGGCTCCGTCCAGCGCTCCGCCGGCCGCCGATACCGCATCCGAAATTCGTGATCCGGGAGCGAGGGTGACCAGGCCCGGTTGATGTACGAGTCCGACAACACTGACGACCGCCGGTTGATCTGGCTGCGGGGATTGACTCCCGCTTGGCGGGTGGGGCGCCGAAGAGGCCATCTCGACAGGTGGCAGCTTCGCAGACACCACCGGACCCGGGCTGTCGCGAATCAGCATGAAGACGGTGACCAGCACAGCGATCCCCGCCACCATCGCGAGTGCGATCCCGCCCGATCGCCCCGGGTCCGCCCGAATCGCCGAAAGCCACCGGTCCCGGTGCGAGATCCTGCCGTCGGGCACCCAGCTTGGGACCAGATCCTCTTCCGAATCCAGGTCATCGGAGTCCTCATCAGGCTCCGCACTCAATCGACTCAGCGGGGACGCGCTTAACGGGGACGACCTCAACGGGGATGGGGGCCTCGATGACGCCTGGTGCCGGTCGGTTCGCATGGCCCGAACATAGGGCGGCCCGACGACTCGTCCCCGGCCGGAATTGCGCGGCGCCCGACGTTCTGTGGATCAATCTCGCACTGTGGATCAATCCCGCACTGTGGATCAGCCGAGTGCCGATCACCGGTCGGGAAGCTGCACCACCGTGTCCCTCAACTGCACCACTACGCCGAGGGCGCCCGCTCCGACGTGTACACCCAGCACCGGCCCCAGATCAGTGATGATCGCAGGCCCGCAAGCCGGCAACGCCGACGCCAGCGTCGCCGCGATCTGGGCCGCACCGTCGAGGTCGTCGACATGATGCACCGCCAACCGGGCCCGTCTCTCCCCCACTACCTCGAGGACCTGCTCCACCATCGTCGTCACCGCTCGCGAAGTGGTGCGCACGCGCTGGGCCAACACCAGGCGCCCCGAATCGTCGATCCGCAAAACCGGCTTCACCGCCAGAGCCGTGCCCAGCCAGGAGGCGGCGGCGCCGATGCGTCCACTTCGCCGCAGGTTGTCCAGCCGGCGCACCACGATGTGCGCTGAAGTCTCGCGGACCACCGAATCTGCGCTCACCGCAACGGTATTCAGGTCAGCACCGTCGTCAGCAGCACGGGAAGCCGCCAGCGCCACATATCCGATTCCCATCCCCGCCGACCTGGAGTCGATGACGCGGACCATCCCGTCGAACTCGCGGGCGGCCTGCTCGGCGGTATTCAGCGTGCTCGACAGATATCTGGAAATATGCACCGCCACAACACCATCACCCGCGCTGCAGGCAAGTGCAGTGCGGTAGACGGATGCCAATTCCTCCGGGGTCGCCCCTGCAGTCGTAGCCGAGCCTTTGGTGTACAGGTCTACCGGAACGTCGTCGATACCGTCACGAAAATCCCGTCCGTCGACAATCACGTGCAATGGAACGATGCGGATTCCCGATTCTGCGGCCAGCTGTGCCGGGATTCGCGCCGAGGAATCGGTAACCACCACGACCGGCATTGTCAGTCGTGCGTCTTCCCGGACGAAACCCCGGCCTGTTCAAGCGATTTAAGCATCAACTCGGCGACAGCACGATGAGCTTCGAAGTTCCAGTGAATGCCATCGGGGTTGGCTCGGCCCGAGAGAACTTCGTCGGCCACCGCTGCCTTCAGATCGACCAGGGGAACGTCATGCTGCTCGGCCCACGCCGTGATCGCGTCGACCGTTCCCTGCCGGCCATGATGCGCCCTACCGTAACCATCCGCAATGTGCACCGACGGCAAAGACGCCACTACCGGAATGCCGGGACGGTTGAAATCAACTGCAGCGCGGGTCATTTCAAGATACTCTGCGGTGAGGTACGGCGGCAGAGCCGATCGCGATACCGGTGACAGTCGTCGCTGCATCCACTCGTAGGACGCGCGAACCAGCCGACGCAGCTGCGGCGGCCTGGTGTAACGGATCAGTTCCCGAATGGCGGTCGGCAGTGGCGACGGCAGCGAATCCATGCCCCCGGTAGCGAAAATGACCGCCCCGGCCCGCGGCAACGCCGCCCATGATCGAGGATCCTGAGTGGCAGCCCACCACACATCGCGGCACGTCCACCCGATACGCCCGACCAGTTCGAGATCCCAGTCAAGTTGGGATGCAACAATATTGGGCCAGATGCGGGGATCGTCAGCCGGAAGGCCGCCCGACGGACCGTAGTAGGAAAGCGAATCGGCGAACACCAGCAGTGCCGGCCTTCGCGGCCGGTTCACCCCGTTCGCATCAGAGGACATCGTTTGCAACCTGAGCCGAGGCGTTCCATACGTCCAAACGCCAACGAATCTCCTCGAACGCCGCACCTTCGGCCCCATGTCCGGACAGTTGCGCCCAACTGGCGTTGCCCATCCCCCCAAGAGCGGGCCAACTTGTCACCGGCAGTTCCAGGAGCGCCGCGGCCAGCGCCGCAATGAGTCCACCGTGCGCCACCAAGACGACGGGCCTGTCGCAACCAGCGGCTCCCCACTCCGGCTCGCCGCCGAAAATGTCGGCAACGAGGGGCACACTGCGATTCGCCACATCGATGCGGCTCTCGCCGCCGTGCGGGGCCAGTGTCGCATCGTCGCGCCAGGCGAGCCTCGCTCCCGGCGCGATCTCGTCGACCTGGGTGTGCGTCAGCCCCTGCCAGTCGCCGAGGTGTGTTTCGCGCAGCCGCCCGTCCACCTGGATCCGCAGCCCGGCACGTTCGCCGAGCGTCACCGCGGTGTCGTAGGCACGCCGCAGATCGGAAGACACGATCAACAGCGGCTGACGCTTCGCGAGGACCTCCGCCGCCGCCACAGCCTGGGCCTTGCCGAGTTCCGTGAGCTCGATGTCGAGCTGACCCTGCATACGGCTGCCGGCGTTGTAGTCGGTCTGGCCATGCCGCAGCATGACAAGTCGGCGAACTTTCACGGCGATTCCTGTGGCTCTAGGTCGACCTCTACCGTCGGGCAGTCGCGCCACAACCGGTCAAGGGCGTAGAAGTTTCGCTCGTCCTGATGCTGGACGTGCACCACGATATCGATGAAGTCGAGCAGTACCCAACGCCCTTCCCGCGCGCCCTCGCGGCGGGCGGGCTTGTGACCGGCGGCCCGCATCTTGTCTTCGACCTCGTCGACGATGGCTCCGGCCTGGCGCTCATTGGAGGCCGAGGCGATGACGAAGCAATCAGTGATGACCAGTTGCCCGGACACGTCGATGACAGTGATGTCTTCGGCAAGTTTCGACGCCGCGGCTTGCGCCGCGACGGTCGCCATGCGGATGGATTCCTCTGATGCTGTCACTTGATGCACTCCTGGTAGAGCTTGCGTTTGGAGACGTATTGCACAACGCCATCCGGCACGAGGTACCAGATGGGCCGAGACCGGGCGGCGCGCGCACGACAATCGCTGGACGAGATCGCCAGTGCCGGAATCTCCACGAGGTGGAGGGCTTCCTCTGGAAGCCTGCCGGCGGCGGCCTCGATATGTTCGCCGTCGAGCTCGTATCCGGGCCGGCTGACCCCGACGAACTTTGCGATCGAGAACAGGTCTTCCCAGTCCTGCCACGACAAGATCGATGCCAGCGCGTCGGCGCCGGTGATGAAGAACAGCTCGCTGTCGGGATAGAGCGCCCTGAGATCGTGCAGTGTGTCCTTGGTGTAGGTGCGGCCGCCACGGTCGATGTCGACGCGGCTCACTGAGAACCGCGGATTGGCGGCCGTGGCGATCACGGTCATCAGGTATCGGTCCTCGGCCGGGCTGACCTGCCGGCCCTCTTTCTGCCAGGGCTCGCCCGTGGGCACGAATATCACCTCATCGAGGTCGAACAGGTCGGCGACCTCGCTGGCGGCAACCAGGTGTCCGTTGTGGATGGGATCGAACGTCCCGCCCATCACACCTAGTTTCATGATTGGGCAGCTTACGTGAGTAACTCATCCTCGAGATTGACGTAATGGCGGGACTGACTCGCACATTCCCGCCCGTTTGTGGGTTTGGGCGCAATGGAACCCTCAGACGGGGAGCAGGTCGTCGATCACGCTGGCCAACTGCTTCGCCGACCGGCATTCGTGCATGGTGATGACGTCCTCGTAGCGCGGTACCGCCGAATCGCCGGTACCCCAGAGATGTTTGGGCTCTGGATTGAGCCAGTGCGCATGACGGCTGACACTCACCATGTCCGCCAGGACGTCGACCGCCGGATTGCGATAGTTCGTCCGACCGTCACCCAGAATCAGCAGCGAGCTTCGCGGCGAGAGGACGTTGTGGAAGTTCTCGCGAAACGAGGTGAGGGCGTTGCCGTAGTCGGAGTGCCCGTCGCGGGTGTACACACCCGCCTCCCGCGTGATGCGCTGGATGGCCATCGCCAGGTCGGCGTCGGGTCCGAACAGGTGGGTGACCTCGTCGGTGGTGTCGATGAAGGCGAACACCCGCACCCGGGAGAACTGCTGGCGAAGCGCGTGAACCAGTAGCAGCGTGAAGTGGCTGAAGCCGGCCACCGACCCGGACACATCGCACAGCACCACCAATTCGGGGCGCGCCGGCCTAGGCTTACGCAGCACCAGATCGATCGGGACACCGCCCGTCGACATCGATCGGCGCAGCGTACGACGCAGGTCGATCACACCGGCTCGGGCACGCCGCCGGCGTGCCGCCAGACGCGTCGCCAGTGTCCTCGCGAGCGGGGCGACGACACGGCGCATCTGGCGCAGCTGGTCGCCCGATGCGCGCAGGAACTCGACATTCTCCGACAACTGCGGAACGCCGTACATCTGCACGTGTTCACGTCCCAGTTGTTCGGCACTGCGCCGCTTGGTCTCGTTGTCGACGATTCGGCGCAGCTGCGCAATCTTGCGCGCGGCAATGACTTTGGCGATCTGTTCCTGAGTGGGGCCGGGCTCCTCACCATGGGGGGCCAAAAACCCCGCAAGTAGGCGGCCTTCGAGTTCGTCCAGACCCATCGCCTTGAGCGCCTGATAAGACGAGTACGACGGACCCCGACTGGAGGTGTACCGCCCGTATCCTTCGACGATCTGCGCGACGAGCGCAACCAGCCGCTGATCCTGATCACCGATATCCGGATTATCGGACAGCAGTTCCGTCAGCATCGCCCGCAGCGTTTCGATGTCTACGGGCGGCAAACCGTGGGCCGTCCCCTCGGACGCCTGGTCGTCCGAAATGACCGTCCGGTCTCCGAGCGCCGCCGGCCACCAGAGGTCGAACATCGCGTCGTACGCCGGCCGGTGGTCGGCGCGGCGCAGCACCGCACAGGCGAAGCCTTCCCGCAAGGCTTCGCGGTCCCCCAGCCCCAGAACCGTGAGGACCCGGCCCGCATCGACGGTCTCCGACGGCCCGACCGAAATTCCCTGGGTGCGAAGCGCTTCCACAAAGCCCACCAGATGTCCCGGGAGTCCGTGCGGAGCCAACGGCTGTGACGGACGCATTCTGCTGCCGGCCATTGCCTCTCCTTTCAGCCCCTCAGTTCAGCCGAAGCTCACCGCTGGCGCGCTGCTGATCCGATTGATGTTTGAGAATTACACCCAACGTCGATGCGATGGTCTCGTCATCGATCGTGTCCATGCCCAGGGCGAGGATGGTGCGGCCCCAGTCGATCGTCTCCGCCACCGATGGAAGCTTCTTGAGCTGCATCCCGCGCAGCACCCCGATGATCCGGACCAACTCGGCGGCGAGCGTCTCAGGCATTTCGGGAACCCGGGAAAGCAGGATCCGGCGTTCGAGATCAGCATCCGGGAAGTCGATGTGCAGGAAAAGGCACCGGCGCTTGAGTGCCTCCGAAAGCTCCCGGGTGGCATTGGAAGTGAGGACGACGAAGGGCGTCCGGCTCGCGGTGATCGTGCCCAGTTCCGGCACCGTCACCGCGAAATCCGAGAGCACCTCCAGCAGCAGGCCTTCGATCTCGATATCGGCCTTGTCGGTCTCGTCGATCAGCAACACGGTGGGTTCGGTGCGGCGGATCGCGGTCAGAAGCGGGCGGGACAGCAGGAACTCCTCGCTGAACACGTCGTCCTTGGTGCGATCCCAATCGGCGCCCTCACCCTGGCCTGCCTGGATCCGGAGGATCTGCTTGGCATGGTTCCACTCGTAGAGGGCACGGGCTTCATCGACGCCCTCATAGCACTGCAAGCGCACCAGTTCCGATCCGGTGGCCTGCGCCACGGCCCGGGCCAACTCAGTCTTGCCCACTCCGGCCGGCCCCTCCACGAGCAACGGCTTGCCCAGCCGGTCGGCAAGGAACACCGCCGTCGCCGTCGCGGAATCGGGCAGGTAGCCGGTTTCGGCAAGCCGCCGGGCGACGTCGTCGATGTCGCTGAACAAAGGCATGGTGCGCGCCGGGGTCTCGGTCACGGATCTCTCCTCACACGGGTCGGATGTGGCCGTCTCCCCAGACAATCCACTTGGTTGAGGTCAATTCCGGCAAGCCCATCGGTCCGCGGGCATGCAATTTCTGCGTGGAGATGCCGATCTCGGCCCCGAAGCCGAACTGTTCGCCGTCGGTGAAGGACGTGGAGGCGTTCACCATCACCGCTGCGGCGTCGACGAGTTGGGTAAACCGTTGCGCCGCAGCAAGATCGGTGGTGACGATCGCCTCGGTGTGACCGGTGCCGTAGGTGTTGATGTGGTCTACGGCTGCGTCGAGCCCGTCGACCACTTGGAAGGCGATGTCCATCGACAGGAATTCCGCGCGCAGCTCATCCTCGGTCGGATCGTCGTGGACGGTCACACCGGCAGCCTTCAAGGCCTCGGTCAGCCGGGGCCCGGCGACGTCGGCAATCGCGGCGTCCACCAGCAATGTCTCAGCCGCGTTGCAGACGCTGGGACGACGGGTCTTGGAGTTCAACAGGATTCGTTCTGCAACGTCGAGGTCGGCAGCCGAATGCACGTACACATGACAATTGCCGACCCCGGTTTCGATGGTCGGCACGGTCGCATCGCGGACCACCGCATCGATCAGTCCGGCACCGCCCCGCGGGATGACGACGTCGACCAATCCGCGCGCCTGGATCAAATGGGTGACGCTGGAACGATCGGCGCTCGGCAACAATTGGACGGCGTCGTCGGGCAGCCCTTCGGCCGCCATGGCGCCGCGCAGGATCTTCACCAGTCGCGCGTTGGACTGCGCCGCAGAAGAGCTGCCGCGCAGCAGCACCGCGTTGCCTGATTTGAGCGTCAGACCGAAGGCGTCGACCGTCACATTGGGCCTGCCCTCATAGACGATTCCCACCACGCCCAGCGGAACCCGCTGCTGACGCAGCTGCAGCCCGTTGGGCAGGGTGCGGCCCCGCAGAACCTCGCCGATCGGATCCGGCAGACCGGCCACCTGACGCAGTCCGGCGGCGATGCCGTCGATACGTTGCGGGTTCAGAGCCAGCCGATCGAGCATCGCCGCGGGCGTGCCGGCTGCGGCGGCCGAATCCAGGTCCTCGGTGTTTCCGGCAAGAATGTCGTCGGCGTTGGCCAGCACCGCGTCGGCGGCCGCATGTAGTGCGTGGTCCTTGGCGATCGTGGTCAGCGTGCCCAGCGTCCGCGCCGCCACCCGTGCGCGGCGCGCGGCGTCATGCACCTCGGTCTTCAGGTCGGGGGTCTTCAGGTCGGGGGTCTTCACGTCGGGGGCGTTCACGTCGAGCGGTACTTCCGGGGCCACGCTGGAACTCATCAGCCCAGCGTAACGCGGGTCAGATGACCCAGGCCCGCGCGGTGGCCACCTGTAACCACCGTGCCCTTAACGGTCGTCGGGCACCTCACGGTCGATCTCGGCCAACCACGTCGTCGCCGCCATGTCCGACGGTGCGCGCCAGTCGCCCCGCGGAGACAACGATCCGCCGTTCGACACCTTGGGACCGTTCGGCAGCGCCGAGCGTTTGAATTGACTGAAGGAGTAGTACCTCTGTACGAAAACCTTCAGCCAGTGTCGAATCTCGTTCAGCGAGTATGACGGTCGTTGGTCGGGGGGAAATCCCGGCGGCCAATCACCGCGATGCGGGTCACTCCACGCGCGCCAGGCAAGGAACGCGATCTTCGACGGAGCGAACCCGTAGCGCAGGGCATAGAACAACGCGAAGTCCTGCAGCGCATACGGGCCCACTTTGGCCTCGCTGCTCTGTACCTCTTCACCCTCGCCTGCCGGCACCAGCTCCGGTGTGATCTCGGTGTCCAGCACCGACTGGAGGATCCCGCCGACCTCATCGCTGAATTCGCCGGACGTGATCACCCACCGAATCAGGTGCTGGATAAGCGTTTTCGGCACACCGGCATTCACGTTGTAATGCGACATCTGATCGCCCACGCCATAGGTGGACCAGCCCAGCGCGAGCTCGGACAAGTCGCCGGTGCCCAGCACGATTCCGCCGCGCTGATTGGCGAGCCGAAAGAGATAGTCGGTACGCAGCCCGGCCTGCACGTTTTCGAAGGTGACGTCGTAGACGGTTTCCCCACGCGCGAACGGATGGCCGATCTCGTTGAGCATCAACGCCGCAGTGGAACGGATGTCGAGTTCGGCGAACGTCACTCCGAGAGCGGCGGACAGTCTGACCGCATTGCTCTTGGTCCGATCTCCGGTGGCGAAACCCGGAAGCGTGAAGGCCAGGATGTCGCTGCGCGGCCGGCCTTCCCGGTCCATGGCCTTCGCCGCAACCAGCAGCGCATGCGTCGAATCCAAACCGCCGGACACACCGATGACCACCTTCGGATACTTCAGCGCGCGCAGTCGCTGCTCGAGTCCGGACACCTGGATGCTGTAGCCCTCATAGCAATCCTGTTGCAGCCGAAGCGCATCACTGGGCACGAACGGAAAGCGTTCAACCGCCCGCAGCAGGCCGATGTCGCCAGACGGCGGCCCGAGCCGAAAAGCGATGCGGCGGAATGTGTCGACCGCGCCGCGATGGTGACGGCGATTGTCGTCGAAAGTGCCTATCCGCAATCGCTCCGCGCGCAGGACACCGAGGTCCACGTCCGCCACAGAGCGGCGTTCGCAGTGCGGGAACCGTTCCGATTCGGCGAGTAGTCGGCCGTTCTCATAGATCATCGTCTGCCCGTCCCAGGCCAGATCTGTGCTCGACTCCCCCTCCCCCGCGGCTGCGTACACGTACGCAGCCAGACAGCGCGCGGATGCCGAGCGGGCCAGCAGTTGGCGATCCTCGGCACGCCCGATGGTGATGGGGCTGCCGGAGAGATTGCACAGCACCGTCGCCCCCGCCAGCGCGGCCTGCGCGCTCGGTGGGATCGGCACGAACATGTCCTCACAGATCTCGACGTGCAGAAGCAGCCCGCGAACATCGAGCGCCTCGAACAACAGATCCGCACCGAAAGGGACTTCGGCGGACCCGACGCGAATGACGTCGCGCACCTCATCACCGGCCGCTGCTTGCCGCCGTTCGTAGAACTCACGGTAAGTCGGCAGGTACGACTTCGGGACGACGCCGAGGACCGCACCGCGATGGATGACCACCGCGGTGTTGTAGATCCGGTGCAGGTGCCGCAGCGGTGCACCGACCACCAGCACCGGCAGCAGGTCCGCCGACGCGGACACGATTTCCGTCAAAGCCACATCGACGGCGTCGAGCAGTGCGTCCTGGAGGAGGATGTCTTCGATCGAATACCCCGACAGGGTCAGCTCCGGGAACACCGCGACGGCGACGCCGTCGTCGTGACAGGACCGGGCAATCCGCAACACCGATTCGGCATTGGCATGCGGGTCCGCCAGCACCGTGCGGTGCGTGCAGGCGGCCACCCGCACGAACCCGTGCCGGTAAGCGGAGAAGAAATCCATGTGTTGATTGTCCACGCTTACCCTCATAAGGGTGGACGCACCCGAACTCGTCGCTCTCCTGGCGGGTAAGCGCATCGCGGTGCTCACCGGTGCCGGCATTTCGACGGACTCCGGAATACCGGACTATCGGGGACCCGACTCGCCGCCCGCGAATCCGATGACGATTCGCCAATTCACGTCCAGTGCCGAATATCGGCAACGCTATTGGGCACGTAATCACCTGGGTTGGAAGCATATGGCCGGCACACTGCCCAACCCAGGCCATCGAGCGCTCGCCCAGCTGGAACGAGCCGGGGTGGTCACCGGAATCATCACCCAGAACGTCGATCTGCTGCACACCAAAGCCGGCAGCCGCAAGGTCATCGATCTGCACGGAACGTATGCGCGCGTGATGTGCCTCGACTGCGGGCACACCCTCTCGCGTGCGGCGCTCGCCGAACAGTTGGAGGCATTGAATCCGAGTTTCGCCGAAAACGCCGAACGGGTGGGCGGTATCGCGGTCGCGCCGGACGCCGATGCCGTGGTGACCAACACGTCGACTTTCCGGATCGCGGGCTGCGCCGAATGCGGTGGAATCCTCAAACCCGACATCGTCTATTTCGGCGAGAGCGTGCCCAAAGATACTGTCGCACAGGCATCCTCATTGGTGGAGCAGTCCGACGCGCTGCTCGTCGCAGGCTCATCGCTGACCGTGTTCTCGGGCTATCGATTCGTGCGCCAGGCCGCCGCTCTGCGCAAGCCGGTAGCCATCGTCAACCGCGGCGCCACCCGTGGCGACCACTTGGCCCAGGTGAAGGTCGACAATGGATGCTCGCCGATTCTCGCACTGCTCGCAGGACAGTTAGACAGCCACCAGATCGTCGGCATGAACGACGGGCCTACGCAACTCTGCGGGCAACTCCGACGTCGAACGCCCGATCATGGCCAGAAGCTCGACGTTGTCGTATTCGACTACCCCGCGAGCGATTAATTCGGCGTCGGGACCTACCAATTCGACAACATCGCCGCCGACAAAACGTCCCGACACACCGGTGATTCCAGCCGCCAACAGTGAACGGCGTTGATCGACGACCGCCCGCACCGCCCCCGCGTCGAGGTTCAACGCTCCGGTCGATTCCGCCGCATACCGCATCCAGAACCGGCGAGCCGACATCCGCTCAGGCCGCGGCGCGAATACGGTACCCACTGAGGCGTCGCTCAGCGCACGCCCCGCATCGGAGGCCGCCGCCAGGAGAACCGGAACCCCGGCGTCGGCAGCCAGCATTGCCGAAGACAACTTCGACACCATCCCGCCCGTCCCGAGATGGCTACCACGACCCGCCACCACACCGTCGAGATCGTCGACGCCGGCGACCTCTTCGATGAAGCGCGCATTGCCTTTACGCGGATCCGCGTCATACAGGCCGTCGATGTCGGAGAGCAGGATCAGTGCGTCGGCACTGACCAGGTGCGCAACCAAAGCGGAAAGCCGGTCGTTGTCGCCGAATCGGATCTCATTGGTGGCAACAGTGTCGTTCTCGTTGACAATCGCCACCGCGTGCAATGCCCGCAAACGGTCGAGCGTGCGTTGCGCATTGGTGTGCTGCACCCGCTTCGCCAGATCATCGGCGGTCAGCAGCACCTGCCCGATGGTGCGGTTGTACCGGGCGAACGCCGCACTCCACGAATTGACCAGAGCAACCTGCCCCACACTTGCCGCGGCTTGCTTCGTAGCGAGATCGGTTGGCCTACGGTTCAACCCGAGTGGTTCGATGCCCGCCGCGATTGCTCCGGAGGACACGATGACGACATCTGAACCCGCCTCCATCCGTGCCTCGATGGCGTCGACCAGCCCGGCCAGCCTGCCCGCATCGAACAACCCGGCCTGGGTGGTCAACGCGGTGGTGCCGATCTTGACGACAACGCTGCGCGCCGTCCGTACTGCGTCCCGGTAGACGCTGGTCACTCGTCATCACCGTGTTCACGACGTCGTTTCCGGGCCTCTTTGCGTTCCGCGGCTCCGACCCGGTCGGACTGCTCCACGCGCGAATCGGTGCCGCGACCGGACAGCGTCACATCTACGCCGGCCGGCGTCTGCGGCTCCCAGTCGAATGTCATGTCTCCGATGGTCACCGCGCAGCCCGGTTTGGCGCCCAGGCGAAGCAGTTCTGCTTCCACACCGAGGCGGGCCAGCCGGTCACCGAGATAGCCCACCGCTTCGTCGTTGACGAAATCGGTTTGAGCCACCCAGCGTTCGGGACGGGTGCCCCGCACGAGGTAGCCACCCGGGTTCTCAAGGTCGGCTTCGACGGTGAACCCGCTCTCGTTGACCGCTATCGGACGGATCACCGGGCGCCTTGGCACCGCGGCGGGCCGCTCGGCCTCGTAGGCGGCAACCAAATCCCACAGCGCGAACGTCAACTCCCGCAGGCCTTCACGGCTCACGGCGGAAACCTCGAATATCGGCCAGCCGCGCTCTGCGATGTCCGGCCGGACGAAGTCGGCCAGTTCCCGCGCATCCGGCACGTCAATCTTGTTGAGGACGACTGCTCGCGGCCGGTCGGCAAGATCGCCGAGCGTCGAATCACCTTGGAGCGTGGGTCGATAGGCCGCCAACTCAGCTTCAAGCGCGTCGATATCGGACAGCGGGTCGCGGCCGGGCTCCAGTGTCGCGCAATCGACCACGTGCACCAGCACGGCGCACCGTTCGATGTGGCGGAGAAAATCCAGACCCAGGCCGCGGCCCTTCGAGGCTCCGGGGATGAGCCCCGGAACGTCGGCGACGGTAAACGTGTGCTCGCCCGCCGACACCACGCCGAGGTTGGGAACCAGGGTGGTGAAGGGATAGTCGGCGATCTTCGGCTTTGCAGCGGAGATCGTCGACACCAGCGATGACTTTCCGGCCGAGGGGAATCCGATCAATCCGACGTCGGCGACGGTCTTGAGTTCCAGGGTGAGATCGCGGGCTTCGCCCTGCTCACCCAACAATGCGAATCCTGGTGCCTTGCGGGCCCGGGACACCAAGGCGGCGTTGCCCAGACCGCCCCGGCCGCCTTCGGCGGCCACGAATCGGGTCCCGGCACCGACCAGGTCGGCCAGAAGACGCCCGCGATCATCGAGGACCACGGTGCCGTCAGGCACTCTCAGTTCCAGGTCGGATCCGCTGGCTCCGTCGCGGTTGCTACCCATCCCCTGCTTGCCAGAGGGGGCATCGACGTGCGGATGGAAGTGGAAATCGAGAAGCGTGTGTACCTGCGGATCGACCACGAGGACAACACTGCCTCCGCGACCTCCATTACCACCGTCGGGACCACCGAGGGGCTTGAACTTCTCGCGGTGCACCGAGGCGCAGCCGTTGCCACCATTGCCCGCGCGGGCATGGATGACAACGCGGTCGACGAATCGGGGCATCGGAAGGGTCCTTTCAAACGCCGAATGTGAAGCTACTGCGAGAATCCAGTCTCAATCTCGCGCTGGCTTCACACTCGCGAATTTGAGACCTACTCCGCGTGAGTGGCGTGCGCGGTACGAACGATGTTGACCGTCTTGCGGCCGCGCTTGACACCGAACTCCACGGCACCCGGCGCCGTCGCGAACAGCGTGTCATCGCCGCCCCGACCCACATTGACCCCCGGGTGGAAGTGGGTGCCGCGCTGGCGAACGATGATCTCGCCCGCCTTCACGACCTGGCCACCGAATCGCTTGACACCCAGCCGCTGAGAATTGGAATCACGACCGTTGCGTGAACTGGAAGCGCCCTTTTTATGTGCCATCGCCTAACGCCTCCTACTTGATTCCGGTGACCTTGAGCACGGTCAACTGCTGACGATGACCCTGCCGCTTGTGGTACCCGGTCTTGTTCTTGAACTTGTGAATGCGAATCTTGGGGCCCTTGGTGTGCTCGAGCACCTCACCGGTCACCGCCACCTTGGCGAGCTCCGTGGCGTTGGTGGTCACCGTCGCGCCATTGACGACGAGCGCAACCGGCAGCGACACAGTGGCGCCCGGTTCACTGTCGAGCTTCTCGACCTTGACGATGTCGCCGACAGCCACCTTGTACTGCTTGCCACCGGTCTTGACGATTGCGTAGTTGGCTGTTGCCGCTGCCATGTGTCCTCTTCGGTTCGCGGGCGCGCTCACCTAAGTTGCGCGCGCGGGTCTGCGGGTTTGCAGGTTTGGGGTTGCGGGTCGCGCCGGCTGGCCAACGGTCCCACTGCCGCCGGACAGGCCTGGCGACAACTGCTCAAGGTTACGTGAGCAGCACCGGGAGGGTCAAACCGCCCGAGTGCCGCCCTGGCAAATCACTCATAAGACAGGCGGCCCAGCCGGTCTGGCCGCCGAACGACGACGTGGCCGACGTCCGGCAACGACCGGGGCCGCCACCACAACCGGCTCGTCATGCGCTTCGTCGACGTCGTCAACGACGTCAACGTCAACGACCGCGTCGTGATCGTCTTCATCTTCGTCGTCTTCTTCGAGGTCATCATCTTCGTCGATGTCGTCTTCGACGTCGTCATCATCTTCGTCGATGTCGTCTTCGTCGCCTTCGTCTTCGTCGTCTTCGTCGATGTCGTCTTCGTCGTCTTCGTCGACGGTGTCGTCGTCGTCTTCGACGTCATCGTCATCGTCTTCGTCATCGTCATCGTCATCGTCATCGTCATCGTCATCGTCGAGATCGATCACCACGACGTCGTCGTCGAGATCCTCGTCATCAACGTCCGCCAAGTCGACTTCTGTGACGTCGTGACCTACGGCCTCCCCGATCTCTGCATCCTCGGCAGCCCCGGGTTCGTCCACATTCTCGAATTCGTCCGCGAGATCCTCTTCGGACTCGATCTCGTCGTGGTCCTCGGGCTTGCCGTTCGCCGCTGCCATTGCCTTGAACATCGGGTGCTCGTGCGGAGCGTGCGCTGACGTCGCGTGAGTAGACGCGGCGGCGGTGGCGACGGCGGGGATAGCCACAGCCTCTTCGGTTCGGGGCTTCTTTGCCCGCTTCGAGCGGCGGTTCCCCGTCCCCGGCGCCGACTCCTGCCTACGTGCCACCGCGGCGGCGGTATCAACGGGGTCGGAGTGCAACACGATGCCCCGGCCGGCGCAGTGCTGGCAATTCGTGGAGAACGCTTCGACCAGCCCCGTCCCCAGCCGTTTGCGGGTCAGCTGAACAAGACCCAGCGACGTCACCTCCGACACCTGATGCCGAGTGCGGTCACGCGCCAGAGCTTCGGTCAACCTGCGCAGAACGAGATCACGATTGGACTCCAGGACCATGTCGATGAAATCGATGACGATCATCCCGCCGATGTCGCGCAGCCGAAGCTGCCGAACGATTTCCTCGGCTGCCTCGATATTGTTCTTCGTCACCGTCTGTTCGAGGTTCCCGCCGGCCCCGGTGAACTTGCCGGTGTTGACGTCGACAACCGTCATCGCCTCGGTGCGGTCGATCACCAGTGTGCCGCCCGACGGCAACCACACCTTGCGGTCCATGGCCTTCGTCAGCTGTTCGTCGATACGGTGCACCGCAAACACATCCGGTCCGTCGCCACCAGGGCGCTCGTACTTGGTCAGCTTCGAAACCAAATCGGGCGCAACGGAATTGACGTATTCGGTGATGGTCTCCCAGGCAGCATCACCGGAGACCGTAAGTCCGGCGAAGTCCTCGTTGAACAGGTCGCGAATCACCTTGACCAGCACGTCGGGCTCTTCATAGAGCGCAACGGCGGCACCGGCCGCCTTGCCCTTGATCTCCTCCGCCTTTTCGGCGATTGCGATCCACCGCTCCTGCAGCCGCGTCACATCCGAGCGGATGTCTTCCTCTTTGACCCCTTCGGATGCGGTACGGATGATCACGCCGGCATCTTCGGGCACCACATCACGCAGAATCTGCTTGAGGCGCTGACGCTCGGTGTCGGGCAGTTTGCGGCTGATCCCGGTCGACGCGGCACCCGGCACATACACCAGGTAGCGGCCGGCCAGCGACACCTGGGTGGTCAGGCGGGCACCCTTGTGTCCCACCGGGTCCTTGCTGACCTGGACGACGACGTAGTCACCGGGCTTAAGCGCTTGCTCGATCTTGCGGTTCGCGCCGCCCAGTCCTGCGGCCTCCCAGTTCACCTCGCCGGCATAGAGGACCCCGTTGCGACCCCGACCGATGTCGACGAATGCCGCCTCCATGGATGGCAGGACGTTCTGCACAATGCCGAGGTAGATGTTGCCGACCAGGCTCGCCGAGGCTGCCGAGGTCACGAAATGTTCGACGACGATGCCGTCTTCCAGCACCGCGATCTGCGTGTAACGAGAGCCCTGATGCGGTGGTTCCGTGCGCTGCTTATCGCGCACCACCATCATTCGGTTGACCGCCTCACGGCGAGCCAGGAACTCGGATTCGGTCAGAATGGGCGGACGGCGACGGCCCGCGTCGCGACCATCACGGCGGCGTTGACGCTTGGCTTCGAGTCGCGTCGACCCGCTGATGCCCTGGATCTCGTTGGGATCCTTGTCGGCTTTCGCGGCTCGTGGGGCCCGCTCGTGTACGACGGTGTTCGGTGGATCGTCAGGCGCGACGGCGTCGGTGTCGTCGCCTCCGCCAGACTTGCGCCTCCGACGACGCCGACGGCGACGAGTCGCGGCTTCGCCCGAACCCGCTTCGTCTCCGTCCTCGTCTTGCGCATCGCCGTCATCGCCGCCATCGGCGTCGTCGGCCTGCTTATCTGCTGGTTGGTCGGGCTGAGAGTCGGTGTCGTCGCCCTCCCCTTCGGCGCCACCCTGTTCGCCCCGGCCGCGCCCCCTACCTCTCCGGCCGCGGCGACGGCGCCGGTTGGCGGGCCGCTCCTGGTCGCCATTCAGGTCGGCATCATCGGATTCGCCGGAGTCGTCCGAGCCGTCGTCGTCTTCGTCAGCCTCGACGAAGTCCGCCTTGATCCGGATCGGCTGCGGCGCGACAAACAGCGGCATCGAGACCGCGATCGCCGGCACTTCGGGTACGTCGGCAGGTTCGGACTCGACTTCCGCCTCCGGCTCCGGCTCGGGTTCGGGCTCCGGTTCCGGCTCGGGTTGAGGCTCGGGTTGAGGCTCGGGCTTGACGGCGCCAGAGCCAGGTTGCTCTGAACTCTCGACCGCCTGGACCGTGGCTGTCGGCGCGGGCGCTTCCCCTTCGGCGACCACTGCGAGCGCTCCCCGAACTCGGACAGCGTCGCTGCGGTCGACGGTGGATTGGGGGCTGCGGGTGCGCCCGTCCAGCTCGACCAGCACCTCGATCACGCGCCTGCTGGTAGTGCCCAGTACGCGAGCGAGGGTGTGAACCCTCAGTCGCTCAGGCAGATCCGCACCATCAGCCGGAGGTGTCTCCGGTGATTGGTTCTGGGTTTCGGACGGGTCCTGAACGAGGTCATCGTTGGCCACTTATTCTCCTCAAGCCCCCGGGCGCGTCCAATCGACGCGGCCACTCGAGGGCTTCCGCTATGCGCCCGGGTCACTTCTCCCGGACTTGTCATGGTCTCGCTCTGAAACACTCACGACGAGTGCTCAGTGCCTGGCTGAATGAAGACTGTCAACGGTCCGCGCCCGCACCGGCTGTGGTGGTCGCGCACGTCTTTCAGTTTCATTCAGACACACGGTTGACCGTGTATCCGCGGTCAGTATCCCATACGCAGGTGCCTAATCAGGCACCTGCCTGCACACCCGTGTCAGAGGGCGGGAAACCAGAGTCCGATTTCCCGCTCTGCCGACTCCGGAGAATCCGAGCCGTGCACCAGATTGAACTGGGTCTCAAGGCCCAGATCGCCGCGAATCGTTCCCGGCGTCGCCTTCTCGACCGGATCGGTCCCACCAGCGAGCTGGCGGAACGCCGCGATCGCACGGGGGCCTTCCAGCACGGCGGCGACAACCGGTCCGGAGGTGATGAACTCCAGAAGCGAGCCGAAGAACGGCTTCTCAGCGTGCTCCGCGTAATGCGCGGCGGCCAGCTTCTCATCGACGTGCTTGAGTTCCAGCGCAACGATGTTGAGGCCCTTGCGCTCGATTCGGTTGATGACGTCGCCGATCAACCGCCGCTCAACGCCGTCAGGCTTGACAAGTACCAAAGTCCGTTCCGTCACGGCCGACAGCGTACAGGTGACGAACCGACGCTCCCCTACCCGTCGCTGTTCGAGCGGGATCGCTGTCCGGGCAACAGCCCGCGGCGCTGACGACGCAGCATCTCGGCCCGCAGATACGCGATCACCGCCCACACCACAGCGAACAACACCCCCACGAACCCGATCGCGGGGTCGACCAGGAGTCCCGCGATCAGGATGAGCTGAGCACCCAGGTTGATCCAGATCGCGCCCCGCCTGCCTTGAACACCGGACAGCAGCACCAGCAGCACTGCGAAGCCGACCAGATAGCCAACCGACCAAGCGGACCAACCGCGCCCCACCATTCCGACGACGGGCAACGCCAGTAACACCACAATCGCCTCAAGAATGAGGGTGCCGGCCATGACACCGCGAAAGCTCTTCCAAGGGTCCGGTGGTGTCTGCGCCAAGGGGGAGTCGCTCATCGTGGATCCTTGCCGAACAGAGTGCGCGCAGCGCCCGCGGTGACCACCGACCCGGTGATCACAATGCCGGCCCCGGAGAACCGGTCGGAGTCGGTCGACTGTTCGAGCAGCGTCGTCGCGGTTTCAATGGCGTCGGGCAGAGTGTCCGCGCGAATCACACGCTCCGGGCCGAACACCTCCTCGGCGCGCATCGCCAATGATTCGACATCCATTGCCCGCACAGATCCGTTGTGGGTGACCACGATCTCATCGAAGGCCGGCTCCAACGCCCTCAGGATCCCGTCGGCGTCCTTGTCACCCATGACGCTGACGACGCCCACCAGATAGTTGAAATCGAATTCCCCGGTCAACGATTGCGCCAGCGCAGCGGCGCCGCCCGGATTGTGGGCTGCATCGACGAAAACGGTCGGCGCACTGCGCACGCGCTCCAGCCTGCCGGGGCTGCGGACGGCGGCAAATCCGGAACGCACCGTGTCGATGTCCAGTTGACGCGCAGCGCCCGCGCCGAAGAAGGCTTCGACGGCCGCGAGCGCAACCGCCGCGTTGTGCGCCTGATGTTCGCCGTGCAGGGGCAGGAAGATGTCGGAGTACACACCGCCGAGGCCCTGGATTTCCAGCACCTGGCCACCAACCGCGACCTGACGATCGAGAACGGCGAACTCCGAGTCTTCGCGCGCGACCGCCGCGTCCGTGCGAACCGTCTGCGCCAAAAGAACTTCCATGGCCTCTGGCGACTGGCGACCGATCACCGCGACGGTGTCGGTTCCTTCCCGAGCCCCGATGATGCCCGCCTTCTCGGCCGCGATCTCGCCGATCGACTCGCCAAGATAGCCGGCATGGTCGATTCCGATTGGAGTGATCACCGCAACCGGAGCGGCCACCACATTCGTCGCGTCCCAACGGCCACCCATTCCGACTTCGACGACTGCGATGTCCACCGGCGCGTCGGCGAACGCCGCGAAGGCCATTGCGGTGACGACTTCGAATTTGCTCATCGGTGGACCGGGAAGGCCCAGTTCACCCGCTTGCGACTTCTGATCGACCATCTGCACGAATGGCTCTATCTCACAATATGTTTCGACGTACCGAGCCGGGCTGATCGGTTCGTTGTCGATGGCGATGCGCTCGATGGCCGATTGCAGATGCGGGCTCGTAGCGCGTCCGGTTCGCCGGTGGAACGCGGTGAGCAGTGAATCGATCATTCGAGCCACCGACGTCTTGCCGTTCGTTCCGGTGATGTGTATACACGGATACCCCAGCTGTGGGGAACCGAGCATCTCCATCAGTGCCGAGATCCGTGCCGTGCTGGGCTCCAGTTTCGTTTCCGGCCAGCGTTGGTCCAGCAGGTACTCGACCTGCAGTAGCGCCGCGAGTTCGTCGGGAGCAGGTCCGGATGGTTGATCCGTCATCGAAGCGCAGCCAGCCGCGCCGCGATCCGGTCGACTTCCTCGCGGGCGAGCTGTTCGCGGCCGCGAATCTTGGCCACGACATCCGCCGGCGCCTTGGCCAGGAAGGCGTCATTGCCGAGTTTCGCTGTTGTGCCGGCCAATTCCTTCTGCGCGGCAGCCAGATCCTTCTCCAGACGACGGCGTTCGGCTTCGACGTCGACCGTGCCGGAGGTGTCAAGCTCGACATTCACCGTGCCCGCCGAGAGCCTGACCTCGATGTGCGCTGTCGGGCTGAAGCCCTCCTCCGCCTTGGTCAGCCACGCCAGCGACGTCAACGACGCAACGTGCTTACCGAGGCCGGCCGCATCGATGCCCGACACTCTGGCCGCCACCTTCTGCCGGTCCGCCAGTCCCTGATCGCTACGGAAGCGGCGGATCTCGGTCACCAGACGTTGCAGATCCCCAATGCGCTGCACGGAACCGTGATCCGTCTCCACTCCCGACGGGGTCGGCCACGAGGCCACCACCAGCGACTCCGCACCGGTCAACGACTTCCACAATGTCTCGGTGACAAAGGGCATCACAGGGTGCAGAAGTTTGAGCAGGACGTCGAGCACCGCCGCCAGCACAGCTGTCGTGTGCCGGAGCCCTCCGGCGAGCTGGACCTTGGCGAGCTCCAGATACCAGTCGCAGAATTCGTCCCAGGCGAAGTGGTAGAGCGATTCGTAGGCCCGATTGAACTCGTAATTGTCCAGGGACGAATCCACTTCCGCCCGAACCTCTTCCAAGCGACCCAGGATCCAGCGGTCCGCATCGCTGAGTTCTTCCGCTGCCGGTAACGGCGCTGGGGCGGCACCGTTCATCAGCGCGAATCGGGTGGCATTGAACAGTTTGGTGGCGAAGTTACGTGACGCGCGCGCATGGTCTTCACCGACAGAGAGGTCACCCCCGGGACTTGCACCGCGGGCCAGGGTGAAGCGCAGGGCATCAGCGCCGAACATCTCCACCCAGTCCAGGGGGTCGATGCCATTTCCCCGGGACTTGCTCATCTTGCGGCCATGCTCGTCGCGGATCAGCCCGTGCAGGAACACATTCTTGAATGGCATCTGCGGACCGCGTTCACCGCCCAGGGTGATGGCGTCGTCACCGGAGACGAACGTCCCGAACATCACCATTCGGGCAACCCAGAAGAAAAGGATGTCGTAGCCGGTGACGAGAACACTTGTGGGATAGAACTTTTCCAGATCGAGGGTCCGGTCCGGCCACCCCATGGTGGAGAACGGCCACAGGCCAGACGAGAACCAGGTGTCGAGAACGTCCGGATCCTGAACCCAGCCGACCGGCGGCGTCTCGTCCGGCCCCACGCACACCTTCTCACCATCCGGCCCGTGCCAGATCGGGATCCGATGGCCCCACCACAGCTGTCTCGAGATGCACCAGTCGTGCATGTCGTCGACCCACGCAAACCATCGCGGCTCAAGACTCTTGGGGTGAATCACGATGTCACCGTTGCGGACCGCGTCACCCGCTGCCTTGGCCATCGATTCCACCTTGACCCACCACTGCAAGCTCAGCCGCGGCTCAATGGGCTCGCCACTACGTTCGGAATGGCCCACGCTGTGCAGGTACGGACGCTTTTCGGCCACGATCCGCCCTTGCGCGGCAAGCGCTTCACGCACATTGACGCGAGCCTCGAATCGGTCCATCCCGTCGAACTGTGTTCCGGTGTCGGTGATCCTGCCGCGCTCGTCCATGATCGACGGCATCGGAAGCCCGTGACGAACTCCGATCTCGAAGTCGTTCGGATCGTGTGCCGGCGTGACTTTGACTGCGCCGGTACCGAATTCAGGATCGACATGTCCATCGGCGACAACAATGATCTTGCGATCCAGGAACGGGTGCCCAAGGCTCTGGCCGACCAGATCCCGGTACCGTTCGTCGTCGGGATGGACCGCGATGGCGGTGTCGCCGAGCATGGTCTCGATACGAGTCGTCGCCACCACAATGTGCGGCCCGTCGTCGCGCAGCGATCCGTATCGAAAAGAGACGAGCTCGCCCTCGACATCCTCGTATTTCACTTCGAGATCGGATATCGCGGTCTGCAGTACAGGCGACCAGTTGACCAGCCGTTCGGCCTGATAGATCAACCCGGCGTCGAACAGCCTTTTGAAAATGGTGCGAACTGCCCGTGACAGTCCCTCGTCCATGGTGAATCGGTCCCGGTTCCAGTCGACGCCGTCACCGAGGCGCCGCATCTGGCCGCCGATCGTGCCGCCGGACTCGCGCTTCCAGTCCCACACCTTCTCGATGAACAACTCGCGGCCGAAGTCTTCCTTCGTCTTTCCATCGGCGGCGAGTTGCTTCTCCACGAGCGATTGCGTCGCGATGCCCGCGTGATCCATACCCGGCAACCACAACACTTCGTAGCCCTGCATGCGCTTGCGCCGTGTCAGCGCGTCCATCAGGGTGTGGTCAAGCGCGTGACCCATGTGCAGGCTGCCGGTGACGTTGGGGGGCGGCAACACGATGGAATATGCCGGTTTGTCGCTGGCCGGATCGCCCTGGAAGTAGCCGGCGTCGACCCAGCGCGCATAGATTTCTGCCTCTACCGCACCCGGATCCCACGATTTGGGCAGGGCTTCGAGATTGGAGTCGGCGGTCATCCCGCCAATCTTAGGAACTAGCGCTTGCCGCCCGGCATTCCGCCCGGGATGTCGCTGATCAATCGAGCCGAATCGACTCCAACTGGATTCCGGCACTCGGGAAGCGGGCCAGCAGTGCATCGCCCATCGCAGCGGCGGGAGTCAGCACTCCGCGCAGGTCCGACAGCGTGCTTCGATCCAGAGCCAGCGCCAGCCCGCACTCCCCGAGCATCACCGATGTCGCCTTATAGCCCGGATCACCCTGCTGCGAGATCGTAGCCATGTAGCGGGCTCCGGTTGTCGTTGTCGTGTAGGTCTCCGCCCGGTAGAAGCCGCGGTCTCGCGCCTCTTCGCTCGGGCCGGTGCCCGGGGCCGGGACGACGCTCTCGACCAGCCGTTTCGGCAACAGCCCGAAGTAGCGGCTCCCCAGCGCGGCCACAGCATTGTTCGCGCCGCTGGCGACGGCCGACACGAGGGGCGCCAGGCGGGAAGATCCGACACTGAGGTTCTCCGCATACCGAAAGCGGCGGCCGTAGGCATAGTCCTGAAGTGCGTTGCTGCGACGGACGATGCGGGTGTTGTAGAGCGCCATCACGAAACCGGTTGTCCAGGTTCCGGCCAGTTCGGGGGCTATATCGCTGCCACGCCGCCACGGCAGGTCGGGTTGCGGGCCCAGTTCCGGTTCGGCGGCCCGGTCCGGTGTGAGCGTGTACGGATCGTCGAGCACCCGGCGGATTTCCGGGTCGCTCGACGACGCGTCGAAAACTTCTATCATTGAGGCCACCGTCCCACCCGAGACACCGCCGGAGAAGCCCCGCAGCACGAAGTTGGTGTCCATCAAGGAGCCGGTGCCGTCCTGAGCGGCCCGCCGGTACAGCTCGAAGACGCTTATGTCCGAGGGGATCGAGTCGAACCCGCAGGCATGGACGATCCGGGCTCCGGTGTCGATTGCCTGCTTGTGGAAGTCGTCAATGCTCTTGCGAACGAACATCGCCTCACCGGTGAGGTCGGCGTAGTCGGTTCCCGCCGCCGCACAAGCCGCCACCAGCGGCAATCCGTATCGGGTGTAGGGACCCACGGTGGTGATGACCACCTGCGTCCGGGCCGCCATAGCGTCGAGCGAAGACTGCACGGACGCGTCGGCGGTCAGAATCGGCCATTCTTGCGCGGCGGAACCGAGTGACTCACGCACCGTCAGAAGCTTGTCGTGTGTCCGGCCGGCCAGTGCGATTCGCGCATCGCCGCCTGCCCGGGCCAGGTATTCTGCGGTCAAGCGGCCGACGAAGCCGGTTGCCCCGTACACCACTATGTCGAATTCGCGATCGGATGCCGGTGTTGGCGAAGTCATCTCCTCAACCTAGCGACGCGCCCCCGACACCGGCCAGTCCGGTCTATACCGAACGCGCGATCACACGGTGACGTTGCCTTTCGCACCGGGCGGAACGTCGAACCCGTAGTACTCGTAGTGGACGCGATACGGGGTGCGGTAGCGCAGAGTCGCGAGGCCGGAGTGGGCGTGGCTGATACCCAGCTCCTTTACCCGCCGCCAGATGATGCGATCACCGCCGGGGTGCAACTCCGGATCCATCAGAAACCACTCCGCCACTATTCTGAACCCGGCTCGGGTAACCAGATAGGTGCTGGTGTCATGGAAATTGACGCCATCGGATTCCGGACACGGACCGAGCACGCGCCCGTCGAAGTGGTTGAGCGTACGGTTCGACGTGACAATCGCCGCGCCGGTCTTCTTGTGCAGATCCACAAGCGATTCGATGTGCTCGGGCTCGTACCAGTTGTCACCGTCGAGCCATGCGATCGCATCGAAGCCCTGGACGATCGCGGAAACCGATCCGATGGACCGCGCCGCGTCGCCCACATCGTTATGCGACACCGGAAGATCGAATACCTGGACGCGATCGGAGTTCTCGACTCCGCGGTCGGCGCCGTCGTTGACGATGATGTGCGTGCACGGGTAGGTCTGATCTCGGACACTGTCGAGACACTGCTGAAACCATTCACGCGGCTCCCGGTAGTGGGGAGTGATAACCGCAACTCTCATGCGACAAGTTTTACCCGCCCGCGCGCACGGCTGACAAACAGCGGGCATCACGCGCACCCGGGGCGACTCGCTGCGCAAGTTACGCTGTGCGGGCACACACATCTGCTTTGAAGGGTCGGGATGAGCGTCGGAGTTATCGGCCAGGGCTATGTCGGGGGCAGCCTCACGACCGTCTTCTCGGAACGGGGAGAAACGGTCTACGTCTTCGACATTGCGGGGAAGCGCGCCGAGGGCGGCATCAGCGAGTTCGACGACAGGGCCCTCCCGGCCTCGGTCCCCGATTTCGTCCAGGCGTGCGAGGGGGTCAAGAGATTCGCGGGGATATTCTTCGTCTGCGTTCCGACTCCCATGTACGAGGACGGCGCCGCCGACGTGTCCATCGTCGAGGAGGTCCTCGAGGGCATTGTTCGCAGCCCCCGCTGGGTTGAAGGTCCCGACCGAATCGCCGTCATCAAGTCGACCGTCCCCCCGGGATCCGTCGAGGGATGGAACGCCAGATTCGGCGAACAAGGTCTTCGGGTGATTTTCAATCCCGAGTTCCTCACCGAGGCGAACGCCATCAACGACATGCGCAAGCAGGACAGGATCATCCTCGGGGGTCCCCGGCCACACATCAACCGGGTGCGGGATATCTATCGACGCATGTTTCCCAACGTTCCCATCATCAAGACGAGCGCCAGCACCGCCGAGATGGTCAAGTACCTGACGAACTGCATGCTGGCGGTCAAGGTCTCGTTCGCCAACGAGATCGCTCAGGTCTGCGAGGCGCTCGATGACCACGGTCTGAACATCGACTACGACAAGGTTGTCGAGTACGCCAAATTCGATCGCCGACTCGGCGAGAGTCATTGGTCGGTCCCAGGTCCGGTGCCGACGCATGACGGCCGCTATGTCCGGGGCTTCGGCGGCCACTGTTTCCCGAAGGACATCAATGCGCTGATCAACGTCGCGCAGCAGTACGGAGTCGATGCCAAAGTGATGAAAGCCGCATGGGAGAAGACCCTGGAGGTCAGGGAGCCCGAGGACCGCGACTGGGAGCATCAGGTCGGGCGAGCGGTCAGCAGGAGGCAGTCGCAGTGAAAGCGCTTGTGACCGGCGGCGCCGGGTTCATCGGATCCCATGTGACTGACGCGCTGATCGACCGTGGTGACGAAGTCATCTGCGTCGACGATTGTTCGGCACCCCAGAACCACGGGTTCTTCTGGAACGATCGCGCCGTCAACGTCCGGGCCGACATCAGGGACACCGGACTTCGCGATCAGTACGAGGGCGTCGACGTCGTCTTTCATCTGGCAGCACGCTCCCGGATTCAACCCACCGTCGGAAATCCGTCCGAGTGTTTTTCGGTGAACGTGATGGGCACCCAGGAGGTGCTCGAGGCGAGTCGACTCGCCGGAGTCACAAGGGTCGTCTACTCGTCGTCGTCGTCGTACTACGGCAACCGCAACACCCCGCCGTTCCGTGAGGACATGCCGCCGGGCTGCGCCACCCCGTACTCATTGTCGAAATGGCAGGGCGAGCAGATATGCGACCTGTACACGAGGCTGTACGAGCTGTCGACAGTCTCGCTGCGCTACTTCAACGTCTATGGCCCCCGGGAGCCGCTGCACGGGGGATACGCCCCGGTCATGGGCCTATTCCGCCGGCAGGTGAATGAAGGCGAACCGATGACCGTGGTCGGTAGCGGGGAGCAACGCAGGGACTTCACCTACATATCCGACGTCGTCCGGGCGAATCTGCTCGCCGCGCAGCGCACCGAGGCCACCGGAATCTTCAACATCGGGACCGGAACGAACTATTCAATCCTGGAGTTGACCGGCTTGATCGGCGGCCCGAACGCAATCGTCGAGCACATCGACGAACGGGTGGGAGAGACGCGCGAGACTCTGGCCGACAACACCCGTGCCCGCACCGAACTCGGCTGGACGCACGAAGTGCCCCTGCTCGATGTGATCAATAGTTACTGGCAAGCATCCGTCGACGCCGGGTAGTCGACTAACACCGAGGGCTCAGCGAACACCAAGGGCGGCGGCGAAGGCCTTGCCCGGATCGCTGATCGCCTGGCACATCTTGCCGAAGTCGATCAGACCGAGGGGGCCACGGCTCATCCCCTGGCACGCCGACCGCGCCGGTGCCGCGCCCGCGGACACCGCGGTGGCGACAGACGGGGCTCCGGCAGCGGTGCCACACGTCGGCCAAGCACCAATCCCCTGCTTCGCCATCACATTCTCGGCCACCCGGATCTGCTCATCGCGAGTCGCCCGGGCCGGCGACCCCACTCCACCGTTGGCGTTCCAGGTGGCTTGCTTGAACTGCAGTCCGCCGTAATGGCCGTTGCCGGTGTTGGCATTCCAGTTACCGCCGGATTCGCACTGTGCCACCGCATCCCAGTTGACACCGCTCTGGGCGTTGGCAGAGCCCGACCCGAG
>Ga0075163_10000915_pt1 | contig 39379 bp, 32 predicted proteins | sample JI1023141ADNA_FD_71478 | JGI IMG/M metagenome (GOLD analysis project Ga0075163, IMG submission 71478) | Wastewater effluent complex algal communities from Wisconsin, to seasonally profile nutrient transformation and Carbon sequestration -... | ecosystem: Engineered > WWTP > Effluent > Algae...
AAACTTACAAAAAAAGTCCCAACTAATAATGCAATCGGTGGTCTTTGTTCATCTGGTGGTATCTGTCTGTTATTCGGTCGTGAGTTTGTAAGTTGCATTATGGGGCTCCTTTTGTTGGGTAGATTGATATATAAAATAGGTTACTAAATAACCTAAAGTAACCCTTTAGAACCTATTTATAATTTGGATTCAAAAAGCAAGGAAAAAAATTTGATTGATTAAAAAAGTTAGAAAGCGAAATTTACTTAGAGGTAGATATGTCTAAAGAATCCGAAGAAAGTAACGCCAAGTTTTCTATAACGCTTAAACCGGAATTAAACAAAGCTCTTGAAGAAGAAATCAAAAGAAAGGATCGGAAAAAGAACTTTATCGTAAACCTCGCCTTAAAGCTATTTCTTGAAAAGTCAGAGAAGGAACGGGATAAGTTGTATCCCTAGAATTATTTCTCAATTAAAAGTAAGCAAGGCTGCTATTACAAGCCACTTCGTTCACTTTTGAAGTTTCTAGTATTTCTAAGTCAGCTACAAGTTTTTTATAGCTTTTTAATACTTTACTCTTGACAATATTAATATTAAACATAGTTTAAATCCTACGTATACCTAATACCAAGTAAGCAAAGACACAAGTAAAAAGATAACGAGAGAATGTTTAATATGGAAAAGGAAATGTATTTTCAAAAATGTAATTTAGTGCGCATTGCTGTTAGAAACAGAGCATGGATTAACCTCTAATGAGTAATGATTTTCAACAGATACTATTGGATAATCAATCCAACGAGAGAAAATTATCCGGTTTTCTAAATCATACATTGTTCCCTTACATTCAGGAAATGTATATTGCAACAGGTTATTTTTACTTATCAGGATTTAGCGTAATTCATCCTAGTCTGCTTTCTAATCCAAAAGTCTTGGGCAATTCGCCCGATTTGATTCGAATGATTATTAGCCCGAAGACTGATAAAATCACACACGATGTTTTAGATAAGGCACTATCTAGTGAACAAGAAAAAGCAAAGTTAATCCAAACGATTATCCAAGATTTTGAAAACTCCTTAGAAGAGACAACTCTTAGTTCGGCAGAAGGATTGGTAAATCTTCTAAAGAGTAAAACAATGAGTATCCGCTTATTCTTAAAAGACTTTTTCCATGCAAAAGCATATATCGCAAAAGTCAATCATGGTGGATTTGCTCATACATATACAATCGTAGGTTCATCAAATTTTACTCTGAATGGTCTTTCGAATAACCGTGAATTGAACATGGTGCAGCATGATCCAATGTATTTTGATAAATACAAAGAATGGTTTTTACAATTATGGGATAATGAGACTTTACCGCTAGATGCTACACTTTTACAAGTTGTAGAAGAATCTATCCGAAAAGCAAAAGCGAATCAAACTACGCAAGTAGATTCAGAAGTATTTCTTTCTCCACTACAAATGCTCCTTTTTATGGTGAAGTATTTTCTGGGAGACCTAAATGATGAAGATTTACAAATAAACGATCAACTAGTAGAGTTTCAAAGAATTGGTGCTGAGAATGTAATAAGCAAATTGGATAAGCTCGATGGTGCTATTATTTCCGATTCGGTAGGTCTCGGAAAAACGTTTACTGCTGGTGAAGTCATCAAGCGATATATCAAACAAAATAAAAGAGTTTTAGTCATTACTCCTCCGAATACAGTTCTCGAACAATGGAGAGAAACACTAAAAAAATACTTTGGCATAGAAGATGGAGGATTACTCTCGTTATACTCTCAAGGTAAATTTTCCCAATTAGAAAATGAAGAAGTTAAGGAAATATTTTCCAAGAAGATAGATTTGATTGTTGTAGATGAAGCCCACAGAGCTAGGAATAAAGAATCAAAACTCTACCACAATCTAAACAGCCTTCATCCGCACGGCGAACGTGCAAAAGTGTTGCTATTAACCGCAACTCCCTATAACAATCGAATCAGTGATTTAGAAAACCTAGTTCGATTATGCACAACGGAAACAAAATTGACTAACGCTGGTTTAACGCCAAAATCTTTTTCAGAAATGGATGCCTTCTCCAAAAAATTATTTGCAGGAACACCATTACTGGAAATTGAAAAAGAGGAAAAATATATTAAGAACAAAGGCTTAGTGAAAGACATTTTAAATGCAGTTATGCTTCTTCGCATGAGAACTACGATTCGAGAAAAATATGGAAAAATCACAATCGCAGGCAAACCGCTAGTATTCGAAGACCCACTTGTTAAAAGAGTCAACTATACCTATTCCGATGAATTTCAAACTTTGTTCCAAGAACTACCGAACTTTCTTTCTCAGTTGGAATTGCCACATATTCGAGTTTCTAAACCAGGTAAATCTGGTGAAAATCTAGGAGGATTGTATAAATTATTTCTTTTTAAGTTAATCGAATCAAGTCTTTATGCTTTTAATATGTCGATTGAGCGTATTGTTACGAAGAATTTGGAATTAAAAGACAAAATCCTAAATGGTGGCGGACTTGCAAAAATTATAAAAGAAATTCAACCTGATATAGATGATTCTTTATTTTCTGAAATGGAAGTAGAGGAAGAATTAGAACAAGAGAAGGATGTCAATAATAAAGACTCCAAAGAAAGCATTCCAAAAGAATATACAGAAGAAGAAATACTTGCATGGATAGAAAGTGATTTAATCTTAATTCGTAAATTTCTGGATACTCATATTAAGCCGCATCGAAAAGAAATCGACAATCCTATTTCCATTCATGATCCAAAGATAGATAAAATTTTAGAGATACTAAAAGAACCCGGCTATAAAAAAGCGCTAGTCTTTACAACCTACAAAGACACAATCTTTTATTTAAAGCACAAACTAACCGAAGAAAAAATTGCTGGAAACTTCCCACTTGCCTTTGATACAGCTACAGGTGAGGATAAGAGTAAACATTCGTTAGATAAAAAGCTAGATCGTTTTGCACCTAAGGCAAGAAGTATAGATACAGAAAATCCTGATTTCCAAGAAATCAATGTTCTATTTTCTACAGATGTTCTTTCAGAAGGTGTGAATTTGCAAGATGCGGATCTATTGGTTAATTTTGATTTGCCTTGGAATCCAATGCGTATTGTCCAGAGAATTGGTCGATTGAATCGAATTGGATCAGAAAACAAAGTAAAGGTTATAAACCTAAGCCCAGATTCAACACTAGACCAATTTTTAAATCTGATTAAGATATTAAAACACAAAGTAGATATGATAGAAGCCCTGCTAGGAAAAGAAATGGCAATTCTTAGCTCAGATAATGAAAAAATTAAAGCAGAAGATATTGGAGAAGAGATCAAGAAGAGAGAAAATATTTCTAGTATTTCTGATTACGAGAGAATTTCCGCTTCTAATTCTTTCTTTGGAGACTTAGAAGGAGAAACGGACGAAGATTATTTTAGGAGCTACTTGTTCTTTTCCTCACAGGAAAACAGAATTCGTCAAAAAGACTTTACCGACATTGCTTCTTTTAAATCAACAAAAGTATATTATACCATTCTAAACCAAAATCCTAAAACTTCTTATATCTTCTATGAAATATTTGGAAAGCGTGGGGAATACAAGGATTTACTTTCTAGAATTTGTATTAAAGCAGAATACAGCCTGGATAAAAAAGAAGTAGTGGTTACACAAAAGTATCCGTTTCATCTCTTTACGAGAGAGAATATCGCAAAATCTGGATTTGCCAAGTTTGAGTTAAAAGAATTAGAATCTTTTCGTGAATTGGAAGTGAAAACAAAAGAATATTTTGCAGATATACTCGAAAATAGAAGAAAGCAATACTCTCTTGCGAATGTGAGTCAACGAGCGAATAAAATCAAAGGTGGTCAGACGATTTTATATACTCATCTTAGTAGTTTACTTAGAAATGAAGAACAAGAAGAATTAATTGGAGAATCTTTCAAAGATGTATTAGAAAGAAAAAATTGTCTGCAAGAAATGGAAGAACTCAAAACAATTCTTGCTTTTTATCAATTAGCGGGAATAAACAAAATTGATCCGCGTTTAAAAAAAGTAGGAATCTTTTGGGAAAAGAAAATTAATAGATCACAGTATGAAGCTTTTATAAATGAACTATTACATTTTTATAACACTACTGTATTAGCAGACCCAAATCTACGCGGTATCTTGTATCGAAAAGAAGAAATCTTTGAAAGGAAAGTATTATGCCTAGCCGTCTAAATGAAAAACAATTAAAAGAATTACTCTTAGAGGTTAATAGCAAACAAGAAGTTTTAGATTTATTTAAAAATCTTGGTTTTTCAGTCGAAGAGGTAGAGGATTCTTATTTCGTAAATATTTCTAATAATGATTTAATCGAAATTATTTTCTTTTCTTCTATACAAGATTTTCTTTCGAGTGCAAAGCAAGTATCAATTGGAAGGTATTGCACTCTTGGAATTTCGGAAGATTTTGAAGATTGGATATTTGCCAAAGCAGTGATCGAAGATGGACGTAAACTAAAGAAATTCAAATTCTCGAAAACAAAACTCAGAGAAACTCCTAAGCCAATTGCTATCAAGAAGCTTTTAAATTTTAAAGTAAATGATCTAAAATCTTTCGAGGATATTTTTAAACGAAAAGATGTTACCAAAGACTTCTATAGAAAATTCGAAAAACTAATTGACGATCTCATTGAAAAGATTGAGGGCATTGAAAGTAACGATGATAAGAAATGGTATGCGTCTGTAATCATAAACCGGATTTTATTTATCTACTTCATTCAGCATAAAGAACTACTTGGCAATCGCGATAAGACTTATTTAAGCAAACACCTCAAAGCATTTTCCAGAAAGAAAAAAAATTCTTACTTTAAAAATTTTTTACGTCCACTCTTTTTTGAAGGACTTGCCAAAAAAGAAAAAACTCTTGAAGTTCAAGCAATCTTAGAAAATGTTCCTTATCTAAATGGGGGACTTTTTCAAGAGCATAGTATAGAAAAAGAAAACCAAAAAATTACAATTCCTGATTCTATATTCGAAAGTATTTTTACATTTTTAGATGAATGGAATTGGCATTTAGATGAAAAGAGAGATACGGAAGAAAATGAAATAAATCCAGAAGTAATAGGGTATATATTTGAACAGCTTATTAACCAAAAACAAATGGGAGCTTATTACACCAAAGAAGATATTACTGGGTACAATTCTAAGAACACGATTATTCCGCGTCTACTTGACATGGTACACGAGAAACATCCAGAATTATTTGCGAATAATCCTAATATATTCCAACCTATATTTGATAACCCAGACGCATTTATCTATGAATCTGTTTTACATGGAGTCTATTCCGATTCTGATAAAAAAACAATTCGAGAATTGCCTAAAAATATTACAGTAGGAATTAAAGACGTTTCTAAAAGAACGGATTGGAATAAATCGGCTGATGAAGAGTATGCGCTACCAACAGAAACATGGAGAGACGTAGTTGCGAGAAGGCAACGTTATTTTGAAATAAATGCTCAACTTAAAGAAGGTCTGGGATTCGACGCAAAGTCACCATTTACCACTAATGATTTAATTACTTATAATTTAAATATAATTGAATTTATAGATTATATCCTAAAGAGTTCAAAAACGGATATTAAATTCATAAAATCTTTTTATGAAGCACTTCAAAACATTTCGATTCTTGATCCAACATGTGGTTCGGGAGCTTTTTTATTTGCTGCACTTAATATTTTAGAAGGCATGTATGAAGCATGTATCGAAAGACTCGAAGGAAAAATATCTATTCAGGAACTATCAAAAAGAAAATACCAAATTTACAAAAGCATAATTCTAAACAATCTTTATGGTGTAGATATAATGGAAGAAGCGGTTGAGATTTGCAAACTCCGTTTATTTCTAAAACTCATTTCGCAAGTGGAGAGAAATGATGAATTGCCGAACTTAGGAATTGAACCGTTACCCGACATAGATTTCAATATCTTATCCGGAAATACTCTGGTTGGATTTTCAAAAATGTCGGAAGTGGAAGAAGCATTTAATTCAGGAGATAACTACGGTTTAGCTTTTTATGCTAGTGAAATTGAAATCATAAAAAAACATGCAGGCGATTTAGAAATACTTCACCACAAATTCATTCAATATCAATCGGATACAAGCAAATCTCCAAAGGAATCTATCACTACTCTTAAAGAAAGAATCCAACAAGACTCAAAAGTTCTAAATGAAAAGCTTAACATCTATCTAGCAAAACTATACGGGATTAACACCTCCAAGAAAAAAGAATTTGAAAAGTGGGAAACCACGCATAAACCTTTTCACTGGATTGTCGAGTTCTATGGCATTATCTCAAAAGGTGGCTTCGATGTGATTGTGGGTAATCCTCCTTATGTGGAGTATTCTAAAGTTAAGAGAGAGTATTCTCTGCTCGGTTATGAAACTTTAGAGTGTGGGAATTTGTATGTTTATGTTACAGAATTGTCTATGAATATATTGAATCATAGTGGTAGAATGGGTTTAATAGTGCAAAATTCCATAGTTTGTACAAAAAGAATGTCACATATTCAAAGATTATTATTTCAAAATTACTCTGTCTATTACAGTAACTATGATGACCGACCAGGTAAATTATTTACTGGAATAAACCATATGAAAGGAACTATTTTTTTAACTACTAAATCCGCCAAAAGTTATAATGAAATATTTTCTACAAAATTCTATAGATGGTATGATGAATGTAGGGAAAACATTTTTTCTAACCTAAAATACTCGAAAATTCCTGATGAAATAGCCTTTACGGGACACATTCCAAAAATCTCAGATTCAATCCATATAGATATTCTGCAAAAGATATATAAACAAAAACCGTTAATCGTTAATTTAACAAAAAAGGGTAAAGTAATTTATTGTCATCGTATAGCTTCCTATTTCATTAAAGCTACTGATTTTATACCTTATTTTTGGAATGAAAAAAGTGGAGAAAAAAAATCAGATGATTATAAAGAATATTTTGTTTCATCAGATGAGTTTATGAGAAGTATAATAGCCTTATTAAATAGTAATATTTTTTACATTAACTGGCATACACTACATGATGGATACCATTGTGGTAAATTGAATATTGAAGAGTATCCATTTGAAATGCCAAAAAAAGATTCTTATATTCAAAATGAATTAATTAAACTAGGAACCAAAATTTCTGATTCATATAAGAAGAATTTATTTAGAAGAGAAACAGTATATAAAAACACTGGTAAAGTAATATACGATGAAATATATCCAAAAAAATCCAAACCCATCATCGACGAAATCGACCGAGTGCTTGCGAAGCATTACGGATTTACGGAAGAAGAGTTGGACTATATAATTAACTACGACATCAAATATCGAATGGGTGCTGAGGATAATGAGGATTAAACTTTGAACAACGATATTCAAAAATATGTAAACTACCTATTTGAACTTAAAAATCTATCCAAAGATGTGCAAGAAGAAGATAAGATTAAAATAAGGAAGTATGTGTATGAAATGGAAACTTTCTTTTTTGAAATAATTGAGAAAGAAGAATTACCAATGTTGGACAATCGAATCCGATCCAATTCTGTATTAGAAAGCTTTGATAATTTTTTAGGAAGAAAGAAGGAAATTACAGTCTTTCGTTCTATTGATTATCAATATTATTTTCTTATGTATATTTTTAAAAATCAAAATAAAATTAACGAGAGTAATTTACTCGAGAACGAGGTTATCCTTGATTTTATAAATCATATAAAAGAGGAAAGTTTTACCTTTTTAGATATCGAAAGAACTGATAGTGGAGCAACGCGTTGTAATACAAATCTTAGATTTGCAATTGATAGCTTACGGACTATTGGCTTAATAAATTCTACAAAGTCAGAGGTAAGTAGTTCTGCAATAGAAGATCCCCGCTCGGCACAGTTATCAAAACAAGGAAAGAAATTATCCGTTACATTTCTAGGAATGTTTGTAGCAATTTCAATTCTTTTATCTCCAGATGAAAGAAGAATAAATCCGTTTGCAAGTAAACTCAATATTGTTCAACACAAAGATAAAATTAGAAAATACGATGAATTCTTAATACGAAGAATGCAAACTTTGTTAGAAAGGAAATCCATAGAAGAAATTTTTGCAAGCCTTAAACTCAATGTTATAGAATACGAAATATTTATAAAAGAAATGATCAGTTTTATGGAAGATTATATTATCGTTTTAAATGCGTATATACGTCATGAAAAAAATACAAACTTAGATGAGATAAATGCAAAGGTTATGAAATTACAATCCAATAAATCATTTGTCAATACTACAAAAGAAATATTAGAAAAAGCTAATATATTAATAGAAAGAAAATTTAGAAGCTAGGCAATGGGATAAAGGGAGATAATTAGTTATGATTGATAACAAAGAAGTAATCCAGATAACAAATTTAAATATACTTGGACTTTACGGAAAATATGATTTTAAGATAAGGATAAAAGACAATCGAATTATTTTTGTAGCATACAACGGAGCTTATAAGAGCACTGTCTTGCGGATAATCTATCTTTTCCTTTCCGTTCAATTAGACAAATTAGATGATATTCAATTCGATTCTATTGAAGTTCTGCTTAAAGATGGGAAGGAAATTAAGTATAAAAGAGAGGAAGATAGAAAAGAATGGTATAGGAAAGCAATTCAAAAAATCAACAAGAAAGAGAGAACACAAGGAATCATAAAGAGCATTATGAATTCTTCATATCCCATTGCGAAATTAGATGAATACATACTAAAGAAAGACGGAAATATTAAGTATCTATTGGATTTGAAGGAAAATATTTTAAAAGAAACTATTCCTGAATTTGCAAATCTGACCGTTTTATATTTACCAACATACAGAAAAATCGAACAAGATTTTGAAAATATTTATGAAGGTATAGAATATATATCTCAAAAAAATACGAATTCCTTAATTTCTGATCTATTTTCAGTGTTCGTGAAAAATTTTAAAATTGATTTAAGGAAAGATATTGAAGTTGAAGATTCGCAAAATGAAGAAACCGACGATAGTGATAAAGAAGAATTAAAAAGCTTAGAGGATGAAGAGCTACGAAATCTTCCAGACGATAAATTAGAAAGACTACGCCTGTTTGCAAATATTTATGAAGAGTATAGTCGTAAAATAAAAATAATGAAGCCAAATTCTATTGAGTTAACTGAATTTGGCATGCAACATGTAAAAGAATTAATTGAAGTCACAAACGATAAAGCATCGATTGAAATATTTATCAAAGTAGTGAATCAGTATTTTATCAAAGACAAAGTCCAGGTAGCCGGGGACGATGAAGAAGAGGATAATGAAATAGAATTGGATGGGATATATAAATCTTTGCAAAAAGAGATTATCTATTCAGATAATAAAATTTCGCTTAAACAAATGGCTTCAGGAACATTGATCGATATAGATCATTTATCCTCCGGAGAAAAACAAATAGTAACCTTGTTTGCCTATTTAATATTATCCGGTGATAAAAATTTCTTTGTTCTGTTTGACGAGCCGGAATTATCCCTCTCTGTTCTCTGGCAGGAAAATATTTTGGATGATATTCTAAAGCTCAACAGTGTAAAGGGGCTCATTGCAGCTACTCACTCTCCAAATGTAATCAAGAAAAGAATATCTTCCGCACGTGACCTAACTGACTTTATGGAGGAAAAGAAATGAGTATGTTGGATATACTAAAAAGAAAATCATATTCTGAACAATTAGATCCGGCTGCTGTTCTAACAAGGTATAGCAATGATACTAGCTTACATTCCTGTGTAAATGTTTTTACGGAAGGACCAACAGATGAAATTTTCTACAATAGATTCATAGTAAAATACTATGAGGCTAAGAAAATAAAATATTGGGTATGTGGAAAGAAAGAGAATGTGCAAGAAGTTTTACTTATGTTCAAAAATCAAAGTGACCAATGGCAATCAACTAGGAGACGCTACAATAAAAACAATTTACTCTTTATACTTGATAGAGATTTCGTGTTTGATCATGAAAAGGGCTTTGATAATGAGCAACTTAGAAACGATAAGGCTGATACTTATGAGAATGTTTTTAATACGAGTTTACATAGTTTTGAAAACTATTTAGTCAATGAAGAAACATTTAGATTTTTGATTACCAAGGCATTTAATATTTCTGATACTGATTCAATATTGGAACTGGAAAATCAATTCAAGAATCAGTATAAGTGCTTTGTTGCTTTCCACCTATTTTGTTATGCTTGGCTAGAAGTCTTTTTGAACGGACAACCACGAAATATTTTAGAAAAGGGAATATACGAAAACTCATTATTTTTCAATTCTAACCTTGAACTTGAAATGAAGGCGCAATTTATCAAGAATAAAAGTATTGATTTTAATGCTATCTCAAATCTTTTGATTGATTGTTTAAAAAGTAACGAGAAGAGAACTTTTAGACAATTTAGTCAATCGCAAAGAATTGAATTCGAGAAGCGGGTAAATAAAAGACATGCTGAATTCTTGAAATTATCAGAAGAACAAACAAAAAAATTCATACGCGGAAAAGACGATATCTGGTTTTTTATTTGGTTTTACAATCATATCAAAAAAAGATTATATAAAGATTTCCTTGCAAAGTATAGAATTGATTCACTAAGTACTGACTTACCAAAAAAAAGGAAAGCTATTCGAAATATAAAATTATTGCGAGAACGCTATATTAGCCTCGATGGAAAAAATGCATTATACATACTAACGCATCAAATCAGTATTCCAAAAGAATTAGAAAAATTCTTAGAAGAAAATTTCAATAAGCTTAAAGTAAAAAATAATTTATAAAGCCTGATATAACCAGCTAAGGACACTATATGAATGAATCATCGGTATTATATACAATAGATAAACTGTTAAGAGAAAAAAGTATTTTCAGGGTTCCTGACTATCAAAGAGGATATGCTTGGAAAGAAAAACAATGTAATGATTTTTGGGAGGATTTAACGAGGATTGTTAAAGACAAAGAGGAAGATTCATTACACTATGTTGGAATTTTCAGTTTTCAAGAAATTGAGTGGAATTTATTAAAGAAAGAAAATGAATTTACTCCGAAACTTGAAAAACTAAAAAGAGAGGGCTATAAATTGTATCATGTAGTCGATGGTCAGCAACGAATGACTACTCTATTAATCCTGCTAGATTTATTTTTAAATTCTGGTACGAAATTGGATGAAGATACATCCAATCAACGATTTTTAGAAAATCTAATTTATATTAAAGAAGAAACATTCGCAGTTTATAAATTTGGATATGAAGCTGATGATCCTAGTTTCAAGTTTTTTAAGGATAGAATTATTGTAATGCCTAAGGACTGGAATGACATTGGAGTAGTAAACTCTACTTCAATAGAAACCTATTATACAAACAATTTAGAGAATGCCAAAAAATTTTTCAAGGAAAAGATCGAAGGTTTAAAAAGTGAAGAGGTAAAGAAATATTTTGAGGCACTTCGTTTACGCGTTGTTGGAATTAAAAACACTATAGATGAAAGACTAAATATTTACATGATATTTGAAACAATGAACTCTAGAGGAGTTGATTTATCGAATATGGAACTACTCAAAAATAGATTAATCTACCTATCAACTCTTCTACCAAAAGATCAAAGATTAAATGAAAGTTATATTAACAATGTATGGAAGGTTATTTATAAATTTCTGGGTTTTAACAAATCAAAGTTATTAAATGATGATGACTTTTTAAGAAATCATTGGATAATGTACGGTAACTACACTCGGAAGGAAGAAGAATTTTATAGAAATGATTTACTTTCGAATGTATTTATTGTTCCAAATATCAATCATGAAAATCCTGATATCCGTATAGGAAAAAGGGAAATAGAAAAATATGCAGATAGTTTAAAAAAAAGTATAGGAAAATGGTATATTATTAATAATCCTGAAAGCGATTATTTGGACAGATTTTTAAAACCTACACCGGATGTTCCTGATGAAGAAAAAGATGTTTTGGATGGATTTAAAAGCAATTGGTCAGAGATTCAAACGGAACTAATTAGGCTAAATCGTCTTGGATTGCGTTATTTCGAGCCACTTATTTTAGCATCCTTTGTAAATAAAAAAAATATAGACAGTATTCCAAAGTTACTACGTGCAATAGAACGATTCTTATTTTTATCTTTCTATGTATCTATGAGAAGGTCTGATTATGGATCTGCAACTTTTTATCCGTTATCAAAAAAAATGTATCATGGATTGCCCATTTCGGAAAATATTCCAGATAAAGCAAATATAGATAATGTAATTAAGGTAATTACTGATTGGGTAACTGTCTCAAATACTCGCTATGATGTGGAATCTTTAATGTTGTATTTGAAGGATTATTTTCAGAGAGATAAGGCTTTTGGGTATAGGAATTGGAATGGAATCAATTATTTTTTACAAGAGTATGAGAACTATTTAAGGCAATCCAAAGGTTTGCCCTTTACCAATGAAGATTTTAAGAAGTCTGACGTAGAGTACATTGCACCATTTATAAGAAAATTAAAGGAAAATTTAGAAAATGAAACAGAAGGAAACTTAGATAAGAAACTAAGAGAATATAAAAAAATGGAGCATTGGGAAAAGTATACAAAGGATCAAATTAAAAAATTACTATGTAGTCTTGGCAATCTAAGTCTTGATTTTGAAAATGGTGTAGAATTGGAATCTAAAAAAGAAAGAAGACGATGGGAAAAAAACGGAGCATGGACACCTAAGAGTATTTTAGATAGAGGATTGGCTTTACTTAAATTTATGGAAGAGAGATGGGAAATAAAATTAGGGGATAGGACAGAAAAAAAGAAATTACTCTTTCTCGACTTTATGGAAGAATAGAAAAATAAAGAAGAAGGTAACGGATAATGCAAGTTAGTTCAATCAAAGAAGTATTAAAAAATTTAATACAGACGTTGCAATTAGCTTACTTGCTACCTTCCATTCTGTTAAACTTTTATTTTTATCTTTTCGTATTGCCATCTCTTTATTCAAAATGGGATTGGAAATTGGAGAATGAATTTCATGATCTAATCGTTGTTTACTCCATAATTCTAGTAAGCTATTTATTCTATGCAAATAATAGTTGGTTGATTCGTTTATTTGAAGGCTATCACTTTACAGATGATCCTTTCATTCAAAAAATATATACTAAATTGAAAAGACCGTTCGTATTAGAATTTCTACAATTAAAGCGAAGAGTGGAAAAGGATATTTTTTATTCAGAGATACCAGCTAGAAAAAAATTAGAGAACAATTATCCAATTGATAAGGAAAGAATTCTACCTACTGAGTTAGGAAATGTTATTGCAGCCTTTGAAAATTATACGCAAGGAAGATATGGAATCAATTCGGTGAGTATGTGGTCTAGGTTAGTGCCTATACTACAAGAGAACAAATATATAGAAAATTATATTTCGCAGAAAAGTGTATTCGATTTAAACTTAAATCTGACGATTAGTGTTATTTTAATTGGAATATCCTATTTATACTTAGCGATTTACAAGCAGTATCTCCATTCCTTATTCTACCTGCTTCCCCTTTGGCTATTTACTTGCTTCTTGCTCTATCGGATTTCGATTCATGCAGCGTATGGATGGGGAATTGCTGTAAAGGTTGCCTTTGATTTATATAGAAGCGATTTAGCAGAAAAGTTAAAAATAGGTACTTTTAAGAATTTAGAGGAAGAAGAGGCTAAATGGAAGTTAGCTTCTAAATTTATCTTATCAAAAGATGAATTCGATGAATATAAAAATCTGTTTGCGTATAAACAGAAGGAAAAAACAAAATGATGCATTGGTTTAGTCAACTTATAAAAAATAATAATATCCTTTCAGTCTCTGCAATGCTCGATGGATTGCCTGGAGCTGACACTATAACGTTTAAAGCTAAGGATATAGAAGCAGAGTTAAAAATAAAACTTCCTTTAGAAATTTCTTCAAAAGTAAATCAATTGATAAATGCTTATAAAAAGAGTGATGCTTCAAAGGCAAAAAAAATTGTAAGTGAGCTAGAGTCAGGTAGCATTAACGTTGTTAAAAAATCAAAAAGACTCACAGCATTGAAGAATGCTTTGGCAAAGCATAAATAAAAAGCAAATGAAAATTAACCGCTCAATGCCAATAAGTAAATCAATGATTATATTTTTTTTAATTATTGGTTCACTCATTGGAACTCTCTATTTATCTAGTTCCGCTAATAAAGATAAAGATTTAAATCAAACTGAAAATATAACATCCTCCATTGAAACACGCGGTAATGATAATTTTATTACAGACAATAAAAATGGAAAAGTCCATATACTTGTAAACGGAAATTGGAAAGACTTAAAGCTTACCGAGAAGAAAATTACAGTTTCTAATATTTCCAATGATGGAAAGATTATAGCTTATATAGTGAATGATTTGAATAGTATTTTCTTACGCTCATTTTCTGAGCCACAAAAAGAAATAAATATAGATTTAGATAATTCTATTGTAGATTCTAGAACTGGACTTGTTGATCCATATAAATTATGTGAAAAAAACATGATTCTTTTTTCTCCTGACAATATAAAAATATCTTTGTTAATCTGCGATAATGATAAACAAATTAAAAGAGTGCAGGTTATTCATTTGAATATGGGGCAATCTATCATTTGGCGCTCACCTGAGTTTTCAAAGGACAAAGATATTATCATGCGTTGGTCAGGTAATGAACATCTTATTATTAATCCAGATATTTCTAATAAGAGTAAAGATTTGTATAAAGTAGAAAATTGAGAAGAGTAGTAACTACTCATAACTGTTATTGATAGGATAAGGAAAAAAAGAATGTCTTTAGGTGATACAATATTACAGCGATTAGAATTTGCTACAGATGTCGAAAAAGAATTAATTTGCACAGTCGCAAATATTAAAAAAGAATCTACTAACGATGAGATTCGAAAGGCAATACGGGAATTATCCGGTAACTTTATTACGAATAAAATAAAAGAGGAACATGTATTCGAATATCGAGAGATCTTAGAAGATTTGAATACAAAAATACTAGGAATAGAAAATAAAAATGAATCCGAAGTGATTCTTGAGAATAGAATTTGGAATGAATTTGCTCATACGGATAAAGATAAAACGTTAGACGATAAGCCTTTCTTTGATTTTCAAGCTTTAAAGATAAAATTTAATTCTGATTTAATTCAGATTGCAATTTATTTAACAGCAATTAGAAAGAGATTAGAAATAGAGGAGACTTTAAATGATCCCATTTGACATTCCAGAAAAATTCATTCATTTAGTAGAAAGTGGACAAGTGGTTCGCAAAGGTGCATTATTAGTAAGGGTCATTGATGGGATTATTGTTGGTCATCTAAAAGAAGTTGGAGGATTTAATTTATTTTTGCCAAAGCAAGTCCCAATAACTTCAAATCCATATTTCGCTGGTGCACAAATTACTTCATCTATAGCTCAAAATTTTCAATTACATTCTATTCAAAACTTATTAGCTACACTTCAAACTACTATGATGGTTGGAGCAGGCTTATCAGCTGTAAACTTAGGCATAACAGTTGCTGGTTTTGCAATCGTAATTAATAAATTGAATAAAATGGATTCTAAGTTGGATTATACTATTTCCCAAAATAAGGAAATTATTAGTAGGTTAAAGTCGATTCAAGAAGGCTATGAGTTTATGAATCTTGCAAAATTAGAAACAGCTTTTCAATTAATTATTGATGCGGAGCGATTGGAATGGTCTAGTGAGAATCGAAGAAAAAAATTACATGATGCATATATGCGATTAAATGATTATTCAGGTTATTATTATAACTTTCTCAAAACGAAAGCAATCTTCGAAGAGCATACTATGGATTTACCGTCCATTCTGGAAATATATATACGATTCTTTGCAATCCTTTCTGGAAAATTAAATATATACTATTTACAAAATGATTTGATTAACTATAAGCATGCAATTGAAAGTGAATTAGAGCGTATATCCAGTTTACCGACATTTAATAAGACAAACGCATTTAGGGCTCAACACGATAAATTTTTATTAAATAACAAATATCCGAATGCTTATAATACTAGCATGGATTTCATAAAAGAACATATTTTTGCATTTGATGGGATGTTTCAAGAATCAGTAAATCGATTAGATTCGCTAAAATATGAAGCCAACTTCTTAGAAGAAAAAAATATTTCACCTGAAGAGTATTCGAAATATCTAACTGAATTTAAAGAGCCAGATTTATTCTTTATATCCACATCCAAAGAATCAAACATTTTAGGTAAGAAAAATAAATTCAAGAAATTCAAAGATTTTTTTAAACTATGACTTATACAAGTATTGCATTTTTGAATAATAAATATTTTTGTGAAGTTCTTTCCGAGCATCGACTGGGTGGATAATTTTGAGTATCTCCCAAAAGAGAAAGGTTAAAATGATTACAATGACAAATTTTAAATACTTAACAGACGAAGAGATGGGAGATTTGTCTCCGACAGAAATAGAAGCATAGTTTCAGTGAACACTTACTGATTACTTTTCTTAAGTAGGTCTATCGTTTTTTTGATTTCTTCTGTATGATTAAAAAAATTGTCCACTAATATTCTAAAATGTTCATTATATCTTTTAATGTAATCTTTTTTCTCATCCTCTGATAACATTTGAAATTCCTCATCAGTCAATGTTCTAAATTCTTCTGTTGCCTCATTCATCTCAAACCTCCTTCCTCTCTGTGTCTCAATGCCGGCGCCTGCGGTGAGCTTGTCGAACCGTGGCAAAGTATCTACCACAACAACAATTGCTGACTCGGTTGAAAATGAAAATACCCATCAGGAGCGAAATTTTCCCAGACTTCTTCGAGTGCTATCCAGAGTTGCTTGGAATAATAATCCATATCGTATTTGTGAATAGGAGAGTGGTGAGTGAGAAACAATTCTTCTTCTGTAATGTAGCGTTTACGGTTGTCTTTGTGTTTATCTTTGATTACGAGGTAGCGGACTTTTTCTCCTGCGGATACTTCTATTTTATATTTAGCAAGTTGGGTGAGAGATAAGAAGCTAGCATTGGCTACTGAGTATTCGTCGATAGGTTTACCGATGGTTCTTCGAAGAAGTAAGTCTTTCCAGGCAATAGTGCCTGATTCAAGTTCTTCTTTGTAGGATTGGAATTTTTTATGAATGTCAGAATGGAGTTCTTTTAATTCGTTTAGAGTATCTGCTTGGCGCATAATTTCGAGTAGCTCCAATTGGAATTTTCGAATATAGATAGCTGTATCTTTTCTACGAGAGGCGATTCCTCTTGTCTTTAATTCGTTGTTGTAGAACTTTCCAAAGTAGCGAGTCGATACAGGAAGGAGTGGATCAATCTTGGAAGGGGGATAGACTAACCACTTATAAACTCCTTCGATTGCCATTGTTACGTTTGTTTCTTTTGTTATCTCGCTACATAGATCGTTTAGGTCATCTGGATTTAGAATAGAAGAATCTTTTTTATGAATGAAGATACAATCTGTCATCGCGTGAGAGAGTAGATAATTTCTATTTTCCGCACATTCCTTTGCAGTTAATAGTTTTTCTCTTCCAAAGGCTGTTACGGATTCATGGGATTCGATGCGACCGAACTTTGCATTTCTATATCCTAAGTATCCGAAGGATGTAACGAGCATCCATTTGAGACTGTTTTGTTTTGCGTCTACTATCTCGTATTCGCTTCCAGTGGTTTCTTTTTTCTTTTGTTTATAATACGTTCTGCGATTTAATATATGCTCTAACGCAAGGGAAACAACTCCTCTTCTCCTTTTACAAATGCGATAGTTGGCAGTGGGGACTCTTTCTATTTCTTTTTCTTTGGTGCAGCATTCACATAGAACAGTTTCAGGGGATAAGTTATGTAAGACCATAACAGAGGGATACATCTGGGAGAAGTCTAGCTGTGCCATATTTTCAAATACACTTCCATTAGAAATATCTTGCTGGAAGGTAAGACCTCCTTTGTCGATTCTGAGTAGTTCATAAAAACTTTTACGCTCTTCTACTTTTGATTTTTGCCAGGGCACGAGATAACCCAGATTTAACGCTACATCTGTTTCTATTGCCGTGAGAGCTGTGCCAGTTGAAGAGCGCGCCAGTCTTTGAATGGGAAGGCGGCTAATACGGGATAGCTCAATGATTCCCATAAGCATGGATTCTTTATAGACAAAGCTATTAGCTGAGTCTATATGCCATCTACCAAACAGAGGATAAGAAGGAGCCTTGAAAAACAATATTCCGTAGCTATTAAAACTAGTTCCTTTTGTGATTATCTTTCTTTCATTCTTTGTGGTCTTATCTCTATCTAGGTTAAGGGGAATTTTAAAAGACTGGGCTAAATAGAAGATTCTAGGAAGTATTATCTGGTCGCCAAAAGAAGAAAGTATTACATCGGGGTCTTCTTCTTGGAATACTTTGTTTAGTTCAAAGAGAGATTCCTTTGGACTAGAAAAGTTGATTTCATAACTTCTATCTTCGATAGATAGACTAAGCGGGTTATCCTTATTTAACCCTAACCTATGATTGTATTTCAAAGTAAGGTTTAGAATTTTTAAATTTGGGATTGTATATTCACAGGATTTAATATCATCTTTTGTATGAATAGATAAAATGCGGTTAAGTCCTTTTATCTGTGTATAACCAATATACACATAAGCTAAAGGAAAGATATTCTTTAGATATAAATATCCTGTTGCCACATCAATATCGGAATGGTATATATCGACTTTCCGATAAAACGAATAGAGCTTTTGAGAGATTCTTCTGAGCACAGATGGTTTTGAAATAACTACCTTCACAACTCTTACATCTTGATTCGAATAAAAATGCTTTCGAGTCACCCAGACAGGGATTTCCTTTAGTGCGTTTAGTTCTTCTATTCGTTTGATAATCCTTCTAACTTCTTTTTCTTCTCCATCAAGATAGATAATAGGAAAGTAATTATCTAAAAAAAGATGGGGCTTACCTTCTTTATCTAAAATCCAAACATGGATTTCTTCTTCTACATTGTATATATCAAATAAAAAACCTTCTGTCTCGTTTTGTTTATTTTCATTCTGCATGGTAGTGTAATCCTCTTACCTCAAACAGCTTTCTAGTATACGGACAGGCAGGGACTTGTGGTGAGCTAAGTCGAATCCATGCCTATCCTACCATTGAACATTAAATTTATATCCGTAACTTCATACTGTAAAGGGGGATAAATAGCATACAAATATTAGGTGACATATGTAAAGTATAATTTCTAGTCTAAAAAACAGAACCCCACCAGAGTCTTAAAGGAGCAATGGCGAAGTGTTAAAACTATAATGCCTGAGCTGCGGGTTTTTTCTTTTTTTTGCTTACTTTTTTTCTTTTTTCCCATAAAAAAGAAAAAAAAGTAAGAATTATTAACCCACGCTGGGAAGCGGTATAAAAAAGAAACCCCCCACGGGAGTGGAATAAAGGAAAATCCCACTATGGGAATAGAAAGAAAAGAGAATCTCAAAAGTGTAACTTTTGAAATAAAGTCTACCAACGACAATGCGTTAGGGATCAAACGGGGTCATGTTTTTTTATCCTTAAGAAAAAACATGACCAGAGTGCGAGCCCGACGCTCTAGTCGGACAAAGGACAGCAAATCCTGCACAGGATAGAAGAACATGTAACGAGTAGCGTAACGCCCATTATCTTTAAAAAAAGCGAATGGATAAATAAATATATAAATGAAGGTGCAGAAACGTTTCTGCGCCTTCATTTAACAATTACAATTTGACAAAACAAAACCTTATTAGCATGTCGCTAGTATGAAAAAAATTATAATTCTTGTTCTATTGAGCTTTGGGCTCTATTCAGAAGACTTTCCTAAGACTAACACTCGTTATGTGCTAATTCAATCAGGTGTATTAAACCTGAGAGAGAAACCAGTAGATGGAAAGGTAATTGCTAAATTAAATGCAGGCGATACAGTAACTGTTATAGAGGACGCAAAAGACAATTACGGATGGAAAAAAATTAAAACAACAGCCAATCAAACAGGCTTTGCCTCGGATGAGTTCCTCGGATATTTTCCTCCAGCTGAAATACAAAAAGGAAAATTGATAGGGGTATTGGGCTCAGGAGACTCGGGGCAGAATATCACAAAGGGAGCTCTTAGAATTTTAGGAGCATCCTTTAGTGGTAAATGGTATGGCTTTACTGAATCCGGTGATTTTAATTATTTATTAAATTACACAGTTACTTCTAAAAAAAATATTTCTGTTTTAGAAAATGCAAAGCTTGTTGGTAGCTTTAAGCCAGAATCGATTGCCAAGTATGGTTGCCAGGAATTCAAAGGAATAGCAGGAACTTCTACTCCGAAAGAACTCACTTCTTCCAATGAAAAACTTTATCTAGGCACAGTTGGAATTTCTCCGGCTAATACAGAGTATACCGTAACAGAAAAAGTTTCTGCCGAGTTAATCTCAAACCTACAAAAAGAAGCTGTTCTTGTTTTTAAAAAGAACAAAGTTTCTCCTAAAGAAATAGAAAATATTTCAGACAAGAAAATTGTCCAGGTCACAGCGGTTAAAGGCAAATCTTATTTAATTGGACGTTTTGCTATCAGAAAAGAACACGCAGAAAAACATTACGTTTCCTTAGTTGCAGAAATCATAAAAAATGATGGATTTAAAATCATTCATTCCAAGTTTGAATCTCTCGGAGAAGAGCGTGGAAATTATGGTGGTAGTTTTCATTTTATGGGAGTTATTGATCTAGATAATTCGGGAGTTCCCGCATTACTCTTTCATCATATTGGATTCGATTCTGGCATCTACGAACTATTTAGAATTGTAAATGACAAAATCGAATCAGTATTTCTCGGTGGGGGAGATGCCTGTTAGCCACTCAACTCAGGCCATCATTTCAAAGAAAGGATGGTCTTTGATCATATCGTAATAATCGGGACCAAATGATTCTTTTAATTCCGGTGAGAAACGATAGCTCTCATAAAGAACTTGCTCTATGCTTACTTCATAGTCTGGAATAGCCAATCCCATCATTCGATACGCTAAAATATTTGCCAGTCTTGTAATTTTTACAACGTCAGTCATCATATCTAAAGCGTTAGGTTGAAAGGTTTGTTGACCAATCGATTGTTGCAAAGAAGTAGGCATATTCCACAACTTAAATACTTTTGCCCCTGCTTCTACATGATCCATTTTAAAATTTTCTCTTTCTACAAGAAGTAAATCTCTCACACCTGTTCTCGCTAATTCTAGTAATTCTAGATACCGCGTTGGAAAGTTTAGCGCAAAGATTGTCATTCCTATTTTATGAAGTAGACCCGCTAAAAAAACTTCTTCCCTGATTCTCTTAAGTCCGAGTGGGTTTGTTAAATCAAAAGAGATAAGAGCGGTTAATACCGGTAATTCTTGCAAATACTTTTGGTAAGTCTCACCGTTTAAATTTTTAGTAAATTGCTTATTTGATTTTAGCATTACTAAATTTTTTACAGTCTTAATTCCTAAAAGTGTAATAGCATCTCTTAGCGTATGAACTTTTCCAGACCTTCCATAATAGGCAGAGTTTGCAATCTTCATAATATCTGTTGTGATTGCTTTATCAGGACTTATAATTTTTTCTAGCTCTTCACTTCCCCCGGCTGGATTTTCTGTATCAAAGCTCATTACTTTAATTGCAACAGCAGGAAGGGGAGGAATTGTAAGATCTGAGAAATGAATTGTCTTTGCCGTTGCATCGGTTGCATTTATAACTCCCGCACGTCCCAATACTTGACCGAGTTTGTCAATGATTGTATTTCGATTAAAAGGCTTTTTAAGATATCCATGAATTTTTAATTGAAGAAGAGAATGAATCAAGCCTTTATCTTCTGAAGCTGATACAACTAAAATCTTAACTCCCGGATAAAGACGATTAACCTCTTTAATTAACTCTACTCCATTTTTTCCTGGCATATGCAAATCTACGCAGATTAAATCAGGTATATGACTTGCATAACTGAGACGATACAATAGATCATCTCCTGTTTCTGCTTCGTGAAGAATGTCAAACTTTTCCGATTGCAAAAAACGCCTTAGTAGGCTGCGATCAATAGCTGCATCATCTACAATCATTACAGAATATGGTTTTTTTGTATCTGGATTTGTTCCAATCGCAATATGGTTTTCAGTTGTCATCATATTTCATTTCCATTCTTAAGAATTTGGAAGCCCTTTGTATTCCTTCTATACAGGTTTTCAATCAAAATTTTAGATTTAATATAATATTTTGATTACAAAATTTTATTGAGTAAGTCTCTAGTTACCATCTTAATTTTTGGTAAAACTAAAGATTTAATAAAAAGCAAATGGTTGGATTGTGCGGAAGTAAAGAAAGCACCGATAAAAGCTACGATGTTTTTTTCGTTCTTTTATCGGGGCTAATTGTAGACAGTCTATTTGTTATTTTCTAGATTTGTCTGTTAATGCTCCAAAGAATGTTACAATAGATTTTACTTCTTCATCAGATAATTCTTTGTTTAATTGATGGTATCCCATTTTTTTAACTGCATCTTCAATGGTTGCGATACTTCCATCATGGAAATAAGGACCGGTTAACAAAATGTTACGCAAAGATGGAACTTTAAAGAAGAATTTTTCTGCTTCATTTTTTGTTACATTATATCTTCCGAGGTCTTGCGTTTTATACTCATTACGCTCACCAAGCTTTCTGTAACTTGTTCCACCAAGTGTTGCACCATAATGACAACCTACGCAACCTACTTCAATAAATGTTGCAAGACCTTTTTCTTCTGCAGGGGATAATGCCTTTAAGTCTCCCTTTAACCAATCATCAAAGCGATCAGAAGTTTTAAGAGTTCTTTCAAATGCAGCAATTGCTTTTGCTAAATTATCATAAGTAAGTTTTTCTTTTTCTCCTGGAAATGCTTTTGCGAATAATTCAGGGTATTCGGTCTTAGAAAGTTTTTCGATAACTGCTTTTTCAGAAGGCATTGCCATTTCACCGGGATTTAAAATTGGACCTTTAGCTTGATCAGCTAACGTTGCAGCTCTACCATCCCAAAATTGTGCAATGTGAAAACCTGCATTCAATACGGTTGGTGAATTTCTATCTCCATTTTTTCCAAATGCTCCAGCGGAAGTTGGTTTGTTATCTACTCCGCCTTTTTTGTCTTTTACATTATGACAACTGTTGCAGGATTGGGAATCATTTACAGAAAGTCGATTATCAAAGTATAATTTTTCTCCGAGGCTTACTAAGTCAGCAGTATCTTTATCGCTCCCAGGCATTTTATCTGGAAGCACTCCAAGTGCGGACTTTGCTTTCTTTTGTAATTCTAAAGATTCTTTAGATGGACCACAGGCAACGACTGCCATAAGAATCATTGTTAATACAATGTTTTTTTTCATGTGTTTTCTCCTTTTTCATTAGACTTATCTAATTAGGAGTTATTCGTAAATAAGAATAATTCTTATTTAGAAATTTTACATTTTTTACAAATCCCTCTGATTAAGAGATGCGTTGATTCCACCATACCTATTTTTAAAGCTTCTTCCGGTAAATGAATCTTTTCAGTATTAGCTTTTTCATAAGTAAAGTCGTAGATTGTCTGGCATTGATTGCAAATAAAATGATGATGGGGAAATATATTTGCTTCGAAATGATTTTTTCCTTCAAGTCCACAGATTCGATTTACTAAATTCATTTTTTCTAGAGATTCTACATTTCTGTAAACCGTATCAATTGAAATATTTGGAAATTTTTCTCTCACTGATTCAAAGATAATATCAATGGATGGATGTGTGAAAGATTCTAATAGAACTCTATAAATTTCTTCTCTTTGCGGCGTTATCTTATATCCGCTCTCACGAAATAGGGATTGAAACTCTGCAAGTTTTTCTTTCACTTCAGTTTTTGAAATTTTATAGTTCATAGCAATTAGACTATGAATGAAATAAGAAATTAGAGAGCAATGCAATTTGATAAAAATTACGACTATGGTTTTATTTTAGAAATACTCATTATTAAAACTATCACAAGAATTAATACTTAATTGACTACTAACGTATGCTTTCTATAAATATGCTAATTTAAATATGAATACGAAATCTAAAAACTTTTTTCTCTTACCATTTTTTTTGTGCATCTTGTTTAATTTTTGCACAAAGAAAAATACGAATGCTTATAATGTGCCCTTAGCCCCTTCCGTAGCGAATAACCAAAGTAATCCTGCAAGAGTAGAATTAGGTAAAATCCTTTTCTTTGATCCAAGACTTTCTGGTTCCAACTGGATTAGTTGTGCAAGCTGTCACAATCCTGCTATGGGTTGGTCTGACGGTCTACAAACAGGTCTCGGCCATAATTTTCAAGTACTTGGAAGAAATACTCCAACAATTGTAAACACTGCATTCGGATACCTACAATTTTGGGATGGAAGAGCTGGAAGCTTAGAAGAACAAGCAACAGGACCTATCGAATCATCCGGAGAAATGAATCAAAACATTGATGAGCTAATTAAAGAATTAAATGCAATCAATGGATATAAAGCGTTATTCGACAAAGCCTATCCAAACGAAGGAATCTCTAAAGCCACTATCGCAAAAGCAATCGCTAGCTTTGAAAGAACGGTTATATCAAAAGACTCTCCTTTTGACAAATGGATGTTAGGCGACAATAACGCAATCAATGATTCCGCAAAAGCAGGTTTCGGGTTGTTTGTCGGTAAAGCACAATGCTCGGTATGTCACTCTGGATTTAATTTTACTGACAATGGATTTCATAACATCGGTGTTAAAAGCATAAATGGAAAAGAAGACAATGGAAGATTTGCGATTGTTCCCGTGAAAGCAATGAAAGGTGCATTCAAAACTCCAACTCTACGAGATATCGCGTTAACCTCTCCCTATATGCACAATGGAATTTATAAAACTCTCGAAGAAGTTGTTGAGCATTATAATAGGAAAGGCGATGTGCAAGATAATTTAAGCCCGAACATGCAAGGTCCATTAGGACTCACCGAGCAAGAAAAAAAAGATTTAGTTGAATTTTTAAAAACACTGACTGGTAAACCTTTAGAAATAACAATACCAGTCCTTCCACTGTAAAGGAGAAAATATGAAATATATTCTATTATTAATGTTAATTCTATCTGCAAATCTGAGCGCAAAAGAATATACAGTAGATCAAAAAGATAAGCAATTTACAATGAGTGATCTTGTTATAAAAGTTGGTGACATTGTTCATTTTAGAAATAGTGATCCCTTCTTTCACAATGTATACTCTTTATCTCCCTTAAAGATATTTGATTTGGGTTCTTATCCTAAAGGTCAATCAAAAGCGGTTACTTTTGATAAGCCAGGAGAAATCGAAGTAAACTGTGCAATTCATCCAAGTATGAAAATTAAAATAAAAGTAGAAAAATAAATTGAATAAATCAACACTAAGCATCCTTCTTTCATTTGCAATCGGTTTGGGAATTATCAATCTAAGTATTCTCTTCTATCAATCAAAAAAGAATGATAAACCTAATATACAGGATAACGGTAATAAGTCTCAAATTCGAGGGATGGTCGTTTTTCAAACTTACTGCGTTTTATGTCATGGGGAAAAAGGAGATGGAACAGGTAGACTCGCTACCGGTAAAATTCCACCTCCTGCTAATCTAACAAAGACCATGTTAAACGATGAGCAGCTAAAAGCAATTATTCGCGGAGGGGGAGCTAGTGTTGGAAGATCAGAATTTATGCCACCATGGGGAGAGGAATTAAACGATTCACAGATTAATGATCTAATTGAATATATCCATGTTCTCAAAACTAAATAATTATTTTTTTAATTTAAAAATTCGAGACAGGTTAGTTTTTGGGTGTTTATTTTTATTTACCGTTTTTCTGATTTCCTCCTCTTTGAGTCTTGCCAGTCTATCCAAATCAAATTCAACCTTAGAGCAAATCGTTTACACCTCGAGTGCAAAAACGATTCCTCTAAATGAAATTAAAGACGCTGTCTATAATATTGATCTAGAATATACGACAGTGATCATGACAGAAGATAAAATTTTATTCAATGAAAAACTAAATGAGATTTCTGAGAATTCAAAGAAGCTAGAACAAAAAATCAAAGAGTTTGAGAAAACAGTCTCTACAGAAGAGAATCAAACTTTAACAAAAGAAATAAAAGCAGAAATCGAAAAGTTAAATTCTATGATGGAAATTCTATCTACAGAAATAAAAAATGAAAATATGTCTTCTGCAAAAGTTTTATTCACCAGGGGATTACATCCAATAACCGAAAGATTAGTAAAAAATATTAATCTAATTTTAGAATCAGAAACAAAACTAAACGAAGAAAGTTCTATCAAATCATCTTCTTTAAATTCTAATATTTTTTATTTTATCATTTTTTTAGATTTATTCATTTTACTATTAATGGCATTTCTTTCGTATCGTTTTATCATTTTAATTTTTAATCCAATAAACATAGCTATAGAAGCCACAAAGAATATTTCAAAGGGAGACCTGAAAAGAGAAATAGAGGTTATTAAAAAAGATGAAATTGGAATTCTATTAGATTTTATAAATGTAATGCAAAAATCTCTTCGAGAGATAATATTGAGTATCCGTAACTCTTCTGATGAATCAACCAAAACTGCCGAAGAATTTTTATCCGTTTCTTCAAAATTTATTTTTACAGCAAAAGAACAGGAATCTGTTTCCAGTCAAGTAACAGAGCTCTCCGAAAACGTTATTCAAAATAACAACACTCTATTTACTTCATTGAAACAAGCAAATGCAGATATCCAATCCATTAATGGAAATATAAACCTAATCAATGATTCTTCCTTAAAAGTAAATCATTTGCTAACAGAATTCAGCACAAAATCCGCTAACACAATGAGCTCGGCTAAATTGGGACAAGATAAAGTCTATCTCTCAATTTCTTCCATGCAAGAAATAAAAGATAGCGCAGACAAAATACAAAAAGTCGTCACAATTATCACAGAAATTTCTAACAAAATAAATTTACTTGCATTAAATGCATCCATTGAAGCAGCCAGAGCAGGTGATGCTGGTCGCGGCTTTGCAGTAGTAGCCGATGAAGTATCCAAGTTAGCCGTGAGCACTGCTTCTAGTATTAAAGAAATAAAAGAGTTAGTTCAAACATCGCATGAAAATATATCTAGAGGTGTAACAGAAGTTAGCCTTATAGCGACATTATTTAAAGAAATAATATCAAGTATTTCGAGTCTTACAGACACAACAGAAATAATCTTAAATGATTTAAGAGAGCAGGCTAAAAATGCTACTCATGCACATAAAAATATTTCAGAACTTTCAAAATTTCTAGACCAAATAGATAATACAATATCTAAACAACAGCAAGTTTCGACCGAGATGAGCCATCAGATTTTGAAATTAAAAGAGAGTTCGAAGTTCATAAGCTCCGGGTCTGTGCAAATAGAGAATAAAGCAAATTATTTGCATAAACAATCTGAATCAATCAAGCGTGGAACCGATAAGTTCGAGATTTAAAATCGACTTTCGCTGAAAGAATTAAATTAACTTTTTAAAAAGGAATAATTTTTTTACTAGAAGTTTAGATTGGGAATTAAATCCTTTTCAGAATGAAATATTTTGTTTTATTTTTAATCCTTTTTTCGGTTAATTACTCCTTATTCGCAAATTCAGATTTAGAAAAAGACCCAGAATTTCTTGAGATTAAAGCAAAACTGGATTCAAGGTGGAAAGTTTACACCAAGAAAGACTTATTGTTTCTAGAACGAAAAGAGCCAGTTCTAGTTATGCCTGAATCAAAATCCAATGCGAACCCTACGTTAAACGAAACAGAAAACGAAAAAATGGAAAGACTTAGAAAGTTTGGAATGAAAATGAAACCAAGCATCACCTATCGTTTTCAAAAACGCTGGACAGTAAATGAATCAATCGAAACCGAAATAGAGCGTGAAGAGATTCTTGCAAAGATTCAATACCTTCCTAAGAAATATAAAATCGAACACTTACTGGATAATGATTTGAGTAAAAATGGTAACGATATCTACACACCAAAAACGAAAAAAGAAAAAAAAAGAATAAAGGATTATTTCAACGAGAAATCAAAGCTTGAAAAAAAGATTCCTCCCCTACCCGATTATCATCTCTCTAAATTTACACTTTTTCTAATTTCAAAAAAAGGGGTTAGTAATGAGTATGCGGAAGTGTATCCCGAATCAGTAATGGGAGAATTTATCCAGGTAGAAAAACTTTTATTCAAATACAAAATCAAACAAAATTAAGACTTGACCTAAAGAATTTTATTCATGCTTATACTTTTATGCAACAAATTGTTTTCTGTTTAATTTTTCTTTTATCTTTCTTTTGTTATAAATGCCAGACTACGAAGGAAAATCTTCCCAAAAATAGAGTTCCTATTTTTTTTCAAGTCTCGAATGAGCACAAAGCTTTTTTTGTCGATCTGGCTAAGAATGATTATTCTGAAAATGAAATAACAGAGATTTTTCAAAAACGAAAAGAACTAGCTCGCACTGTTTGCGAAATGATTTACGGTCAAAAAAAATATTCAAAAGAAATTGTTACTCAATTCATTACTCCAGAAAGTTTTACAAAAGATCCATTTAAGACGTGGGGACATCCAGTCCCAAAACTAATTGCGGGATGTTGGAACTTCTTTAAATTAAATGATGTGCATCCCAATCGAGACTTTGCTTTATTAAAAAAGATTTATCCAAATGAGGCTAAAGACTGTTTTACAGTTGGATTTATGCAGGCTTATCTCATGCACAATACCCTGGGTTGTAAAAATCTCGTTATGCTTGACTTCGATTGGAAAATTCTAGAAGGACATAAGCAGATACTCGATATTTTCCACAACAAAGGATTTGATTCAGAAGATAAAATTCTTCCTTCTCTATCTCTACTAAAACTGGGATGGATTGCTCGCTTTGATGGAAAGCCCATGGAAGCAGAAACTAAGACTGATTTGAATAGTCTATGCTTTGCCGAGCATCATCCAATGTGTAAACTTATCTTACTTGATTTTCAAAAGAATTTTTTAAACTTAGATAGCATCATACTTCGATTATCCGCTTTGCATGATAGTAATTTTAAGATGAATACAAACCATACAAAAGTTATCTATCTAAGCAATGCCATTGATGATATTTATACAAACAGACAGCAATTTGACCATATGATAACGGAAACTGCAAATGCACTTCTACCAAACCAAAAAGCAATTTTTGTCCACCATGCTGCCGGTCGTTCTCTATTTGGAATTTATGAACTGAATAAAGTTTCTGATAAGCCAGAGATTAAAACTGTTTGCAAAGATAAATATCTAACAACCCCGGTTGAATCCATTACTTCTGAATATAGAACTCATTTTGAAAAAGTTACGGTTAATAAAGACTTTCCTACCTGCGAGAGTTTATTAAAATAATTATTTAAAACGAAAAACAAAACAATGCAAGTTGTTATATTCTAAGGAATCTATGAAACTTTTAAAATATACTATAACTGGAATATTACTATTATCCGCAGCGAGCCTATTTCCCTGCGGACCTTTCTTTGAGACTGCGGTATTTTCTTTTTTATATACTCAAAAAGATAAAAAATCTTTTCTACTTGGAAGCCCTCATTTTATTAAACCAAGTTTTTTACGAAAAGACTTAACGATAGCCTACCGTTATCTTCTCGGTAATGAAAAAATAAAAGAAATCACTCAAGAAAGAGAGCCTTCTAGTTCTGAGCCTGCACTTAACCAATGGCAAAAAGCGAGACAAAATGCATTGGGACTTTCTTCGAGTAAATCTCCAGAAATAAAAACTTACAAATACACACAGGGTGGAAGTTATAATTCGTTTGTAAATTGTTATGATGATGCCTTCCAATTTGCAGCTAAGACACTTACGAAAAGAGTTGAACTCTATGGAATAAAAAGTAAAGAAGTCCTAGCCTGGATAACAGGTCAGGATATAGTATTTTCTAATTGCGGTGGAGATGTTGAAAATATTCCAGCTAATCTTAATTATCCACAAGATCATTTGCTAACATTCGATAGAGAATACCAAATTGCTGCTTCTTATTTTTATTCCGGCAATTTTGAAAAAGCAAGAATATCTTTTAAATCTATTGCGGATAATAAAAATTCTCCCTACTTCGCTATTTCGAATTATTTAATCACGCGTAACCTGGTAAGACAAGCATTCATCACAAAAGAAGAAGGTTTCGTAAAAGAGAATTTAGAAGAAGCACTGAGTCTCTCGAATGTAGCAATAAAAAATCCCGATCTTAAAGATTTAAAAAATGCATTCACAAATCAAATAAGCCGAATCAAGTTCTATTTATACCCAAAGGATTTAACAAAAGAATTAGAAAATACAATTCTAACTTCTCCTTCTCTTGTCGACTTTACTAGATATGATTTTGCGCGGTTATTGGAATATAATTCAGTGGAAGCCCGAAAAGATTCTTCTATGGCAGATTGGATTTTAAACTTTAGAAGCGAACCCAATACAGATAATTTAGATTATGCGCTCTTAAAATGGAGACAAACAAAATCGACTCCCTGGTTCGTTTCCGTGATTACAAAAATCACAGCCAATCACAAAGACGTAAACTCGATTCTAGAAGAAGGAAGAGTATTCACAAAAGACAAATACGCTTACTTAACAGTATCCTACCACCGAATTCGTCTACTCATCGAGCAAAGTAGAATGAAAGCAGCAGAGACCTTGTTAAATGAAGTTCTTACTTCTTCCCTCAATGTGTCCGATAAAAATCTTTTTTTAAATTATAAAATCTATTTTGCTAAGAATGAAAAAGAATTTTTGCGCTCTAGCTATTTAATACCTATTGGTCTTACTTATGATGACGGAATTGAAGAAGAATTCACTCCCGAATTAGAAAAGACTAGAAAAGATCCTCATTTTACGAAAGCATTTGCTAAAATCTGGAATGAAAAAATTCCAATCGATACAATGCTTAAAATATACCAAAAAGAAAAAGTCCCCAATCATCTAGAACAAAACTTTCTTTTTTCAATCTTTGCAAGAGCTGTATTGTTAAATAGGGCAGACATCACTGAGCAGCTAATTCCTAATTTGCGCAATTATCCTTTCTTAAAAAAAGAAATGGATTTATTTCGAGCCGCACAAACTAAAGAAGAAAAAGAATTTATCGGCATACTTACACTTCTCCGGCTACCCGGCATTAAACCCAATGTTCAATTTGGATATTTCCGTTCTAATATTTCTATCATTGATGATTATAGAGATAATTGGTGGTGTGCTTTTTCAGAACTCAAAGAAGAAAAAGATATTCTCTTTTCGAGACATCCTATTTTTTTATACAATCGACTTTCTTTTATTTCTGAAAAGGAAGACAAACAGGCAAATGAAGAATGGAAAATACTTTCCGCAAAAGGAACTGCCCCAGATTATTTAAGTGAAAAAGTAATTGAATTTTCAAAGAAATTTCCGGATAATACGTATTTACCGGAAGCACTCCACCGGGCGATTAAGACAACCCGGTTTGGCTGCACTGGCGAAAAGACTTCCGAGTATTCAAAGTCAGCGTTTAGAATTTTACATAAGAAATTTCCAAACTCTGAATGGGCAAAGAAAACACCGATTCACTTTTAAAAAGGATTTGCTATGAATTTAAAATTAACACTACTTTTATTTCTATTACTTCATTGCAATCCAATCCTTCCCGATTCGCAGTTAATCGATTCCAGGGGAAAGACTATCAAAGAAAGAATAAAAACTCCGGAAGGGTATATACGCATTAAACCCGTCGAAAATTCCTTCGGTGAGTATTTGCAGAATCTTCCTTTAAAAAAACATGGTTCAAAAGTTTTACTTTACAATGGAGAAATAAAAAAGCCGGAAGATGTATATGTAGCTGTTCTAAATGTAGATGTTGGCGAAAAGGATTTACAACAATGCGCGGATGCAGTGATGAGACTCAGGGCAGAGTATTTGTATTTACATAAAAAATACGACTCAATTCATTTTAATTTTACAAATGGATTCAATGCGGAATATGAAAAGTATGCGCAGGGATACAGATTTCAGTTTAAGGGTAATTCTGTTTCCTGGAAAAAAACAAAAGAAAAAGATTATTCATATGCAACCTTTAAGAAATACTTAGAGGTTGTCTATACTTACGCGGGATCAGCCTCCCTCACAAAGGAATTAGAGAAAGTAAAAAGTTTAGACGATTTAAAAATTGGAGACATTTTTATACAGGGTGGCTCTCCCGGTCATGCAGTGATCGTAGTCGATAGCGCAAAATCGAAAGTATCCAACGAAGTAATATACCTTTTAGCACAAAGTTATATGCCTGCTCAAGATATACAGATTTTGAAAAACCCAGAAGACGAAAATCTAAGCCCCTGGTATTCAAATAAAATAAAAGACAAACTCTATACTCCAGAGTGGGATTTTAAAAAAACAGATTTGAAAAGATTTAAAGATGATTAACCTGAAAAGGGAATTGATTTATCAATGGTTTTTCCGCGAGCATAGTTTGGGTCTAACTCCCATTTATCGCTATCGTCGTCTGAGGTAAATCGGTATACTCCCAAATTCGGACTTCCAATACGAATATTTTCTATATCTTCCCCTGTTAGCAAAGAAACTATTGTCGAATTTGTAACACCATGTCCTACGATAAAAAGTGTTTTAAAGTTTAAACTAGCTAGGACTTTTTTTAATGCGGGAACCCGGTTGTATCTTAGATCCCGAATGCTCTCTCCACCGGGAGGACGAAAATCTAGCTTGGGCGATTTATGATACATTTCGTTCGTCTCTGGAAATAAAACTGGATAATAAGAAAGCGGATAACCGTATTCATACCCTCCATCTCTTTCCACAATCAACGTTGAGTATAGAACTTGAACATCAAATTCTTGATCTAAGTATTTTTTAATTCCCGAAATCATTCCCTTTGTTGTTTGTCTCGTTCTTAAATAATCAGAGCATAAAATTAAATCGGGAAGAATATTCTTCTCGGCTAATACTTTTCCTGTAAGCTCTGCTTGCTCTATACCGAGTGACTCAAGAGGAGTATCTTTATCCGGTATTGGATAATGGCTATTATGCCCTCTCAACAAATCGATGATTTTAATTAATTTAACAGTAAAAGAAAATCCAAATATCTTTCGTATAAAAATAAACAAAGCTTGAAATGGAATCTTTCTAAATCTTTCTGCATTCGCCTGAGAATGCCCATGACGGAATAAATAGATTTCTTTTTTCATTTAATTCCAGTGTATTTTAAAATCCAGAAAAGTAAATAATTTACTAAGCTAATTTGTAAATTCTAACTGGCTTTTCACGTCCCTTTACTATAACTTCTCCAAGAGATTCTCCAGAGTATCCGCTAAGTCCATTCCATACATCTTCCGAAACAAGAAGCCTCGAAGAATAACTTTTGTTTAATTGTTCGATTCGGGAGGCTAAATTTACAACGTCTCCGATGATTGTATATTCTTTGCGTTTCGTTGAACCAACATTACCGGTTACTGCGTCACCGGAATGTAACCCAATTCCGATATTAGTATGCGGTATATTCTTATTATCCACTTCTATTTGAACCCGGTCTATGATTTCCATGGAAGCTTTTACTGCGTTCTTAATATCATCTCCACTCGAAATTGGAGCACCAAACACAGCCATAAATCCATCTCCTAAAAATTTATTTATGATTCCTCCATTTCGATTAATTATATCAATAGAGAAATCAAAAATCGTATTTAGGTAATTCACCACTTCTTCGGGTTTCTTAGTCTCTGAAAATTGAGTGAAATTTCGAATATCAAAAAAAAGCATACAAACATGTCTCATTTCACTCGAAAACTCTGTCTGGCTCAAAAGCTTTTCTACAACGGCAGGCGATACATGTTGACCAAAAATATTTGTAACTCGGTTACGCTCTTCTAAAAGTTTAAATGAATGTAAAATTCTTTTCTGAATTTGGGATGTTAGAAAAGCAACAATGATCCCGGAAGTCATCATAAAAACTGTCTTTGCAATATGAGATTGAATGGAGCTAACAAATATTTCCGTTGGCATACCTTCTGACTTAAAATAAAAATAGACTACGAGTGATATATACTCAGTAGCCGCAACAAAGCCTGTAAAAATACTCAGCTTAAAATTCAATTGAAGAGCAGAAATGAAAATGAATATAAAATAAACAAATACAGGAGGAGTTAGCATTACATAGATTGCTGGCTCTCGTATAGTTCCCAGATATAAAAGGGAACACGAAGGAATGCTGGTTTCGATGAATGCATTTATATAGCGGGGAAGAGTTGGAATAGGTTTATCTTTTTTAAACCATATTTTAAATAACCGACTGTTTACTAAAAAATAAGTAGAAATTGTAAAAAAATAAAATGGGGGTATATACGGATTAATCTTATCACCAAAGGCTCTAAAGTATACATTCTCCATAAAAATAGGAAACATTGTAAAAAAGAATCCCGAAACAAAAAATATTGCTGAAAGAAATTTTGCCCTTGCAATTTCACCCTGTATTATTTCATTCTCAATGTCCCGCTTGAATAGTTTATAAATTTCAGTTTGATTGTTTGAATCGTCTTTCGTAATTTTGTTTCAAAGTGCTCAGAGTTTCCCTTTTGGTCAATCTAAATTAAAATTGATTTTTTCTTACAAACTTTGGAATTAGTCTTCATGAGACTAATTTTAATAATCCTATACATTCTTCAATTCAATGTGATTTTATCCTGTAAAAAGAAAGAGAATATTGCCGAATTACCTAAAGTAGGAGAATTCTATATTTATAAAAATGATATTCCCATTTATGAAAACCCTGATAGGGGAAAGGTTATAGATAAAATCAATCTTGGTGAAAAAGTAGAAATTGTCGAAGCGAAAGTTCCTGATAAACTAAAAGGCTTTTGGTATAAAGCAGTTCACGGGGATAATATTGGTTATATTCCATTAATGGAAGAAACAAATAAAAATCTAATAGCGTTTATCTATAAAAATGAAAAGGGAAGAATTTTAGCAAACTCTTTACGCATTAGAGAGACTCCGGATTTAAAAGGAAAAGTTTTAGGTGCAGTTCCAAAGGGAACAATAGTTGCTATATTGAGTCAAGGTCTAGTCTACGAAAAGATAGATGATAAATACGATACCTGGATGAAAATTAAAACTACAGAGGGGATAACAGGGTATAGCTACGCTGGTTATATTACAAAGGATCTGAATGCAGACTTAGATGTTCCTAATGCAGAACATATAATAGGATTTGTTGAAGTAAAGGATAACTCTCATTATCTTGTATTGCCAGCAGGACGAGAGGTATTAGCGTCCGACCCTGCCCCATGTGGTTATAACCTAGTTAATTCTCTTCCTCAGCCAGGCGATATACATAAAACATTATTCAAACATTTAGCAAAGGGAATCACCTATTACAAAATTGAAAATGCAAATGACTCTCATGGGTGTTATGATAGTTACCGCGCCTGGATTTCAGAAAAAGAAGTCATTTTCGTAGAGGATATTTATAAGTATACGTTAGAAAAATATGGAAGCAAATTCAATAAGAATTTCCTAGATGTAATCAACGAAAATGAAAAAGGCGAGTTAAATGTTAAGACATTAGAAATTGAACCTTTTAATTTTAAAATTAAGGAAGGGGGATATACTTTTTATCAGGTCAATGGTCATCAAATATATTATAAGTTTCAGGATACGTATCATTATGCGGGTTTTTTTAATGGAGAGATTGTTGATATTAATGGAGATGGAACTGATGAAATGATTGCCGACGGGTTTTGCGCATGTTTATGCGGTGAAGCCTCTGTCACTGTTTGGAATGGACATAAATTCGAGCAAATTTTTTCCGAAGATTCTTTTGAACCTGTTGGAAGAAATAAAAAATGGGAGCTTGGAAATAAATACATCTCATTGAAAAGAAGTTCTGATGATACACAAACCAATGTATATTCTGAAACCTATTACGAGTTAAAGGATAATAAGCTTTTACCTCTAAAGAAAAAACCACAGGGCTAGTTATCTAAAAATTAGCTAGCGCTATTAGCACTTCTCGACTGCCGCTCGAAATGACATGGTTCATAAATTTCAGGTATATTAATAGTGACTATGCATCTAAAATAGTCCTGACTTTTTCAGAGGGTTATCTAAAATAGTCAGACAAAGAATTCTTTCCTATTTGTGTTTTTGGTCTATATTTGTAGGCAGAGAATAACAAGCAGGGACTTGTAGTGAGCATGGTCGAATCTATGCCTGTCGTCCATACAATTTGAAAATTCTATTCCTTTTTAAGAACCGAATAACCAAGAGTAGCCCATCCAGCGAGAAAGAGAACTCCGCCGATGGGAGTGATTGCTCCTAGGATTCGAATGCCCGAAATGCTCAGAGCATAAAGACTGCCTGAAAAAATAAAAATTCCTGCGGCAAATAGATAACCGGAAGTTACAAAGATTTTCCTTTGAAATATATTATACAAAAATGCAGAAGCAAAAATCGTGAACGTATGATAAAAATGATAACGATTGGCTGTCTCGTAAATTCCAACTCGATCACCCAATACGTCTTTTAACGCATGTGCGCCGAATGCTCCAAGGGCAACGGCGAAGAATCCATATACGGAAGCGATGAGTAATAGCTTATTCATATTATGCGCTCCTTCTTCCACTTATCCAATTCCTCTCGGGTGTAACCTAGTGAAGAATAAACAGTTTCGTTATGCTCGCCATGCTCGGGCGGATGGGTATTGTATTCACAGACAGTTTCCGAAAATCGAAATGGGGAGGCAAACTGAAAGTATTCTCCATAGATGGGATGATTTTTTTTAAATACAGAGCCACGTTCTAATAAGTGCGGGTCTAGTAAAACCTCAGATAAATTTTTTATAGGAGTGAGGCAACAATCTGGATTTTCAAATAAGGGCTTTAAATCAGTGAAAGATTGTGATAAAAAGAAGTCTTCTAAAGTTTCTTTAAATTCTTCTGATAATTCTTCTAGATTCTTTCCTTCTACCATCAAATGTTCTTTTCCTATTTGTCTTAAGAAAGTCCGAAAGAATCTTTCTTCTAGCGCACCCAAAAATACGAAACGTCCTTCTTTTGTTTTGTAAATATTGTAATTGGCTAATTTACCGGATAATAGCTCATTGCCTCTCTCGGGTAATTTTCCAGTAGACATATAAATTCCTGCATAAAGCGAAATGAATTGTAGACTTGACTCCATCATAGAAACATCTATCTTTTGTCCTTTGCCCGTCTTCTCACGTGAATAGAGCGCTGCTAGGATTGCTGCAACCGCAGTAAGGGTTCCGCCTCCAATATCCGCCAATTGAAATCCGGCTAACGATGGTTTGTCTCTTCCACCTAGTTGATCTAATACGCCTGATAATGCTAAGTAGTTTCCATCATGTCCCGCCCAGTCTTTATAAGGACCGCTTGTGCCATATCCGGAAATTCCACAATAGATTAAGCGCGGAAATTTTTCTCTTAATACAGAATATCCAATTCCCATTTCATCTAACGCATCAGGACGAAATCCTTCTAAAAGTATATCTGCATCTTCTAAGAGCTTAAAAAGTATTTCTTTGGATTTTTCTTTTTTGAGGTTAAGAGTGATTGCCTTCTTATTTCGATTTGTCATGAAGAATAATCCCGGTAAACCTTCCTTAGACTTAACCATTGCTCTCGTTCCATCGTAGGCACGGGGATTTTCAATTTTAATTACCTCTGCTCCCATGTCAGCTAAATACATCGAGCAGAGTGGACCCGGAAGAAGCAAACTTAAATCAATTACTTTTACACCTGTTAATGGACCGCTCATTTTATATACCCCTGTTTTTTTAGAATATCAATTGCATCATTTTCTAACTTTACTTTTTCATTTGTTAATTGTAGAGTTTTTGTTTCAAGCCATACCTGCGCTCTAAATTGTTTTGGAATCTCTGGCTTTTTATTGTGAATCAAATACATTTCAGCGCATTCCGCTTTATTATTGCATTTGCCAGGAAAAATATCTTTTTCCCCAACGCCTAATTCCCCTTTGCCGATAGGCTTTCCATTTATAGAAATGTCAATCTTTGGAAAAGAAATATCAGGATAGGGTATAAAATTAAACTCAATAGTAGAATTTTTCTCCATTGATTTTGAGAACACAAAACCTCTTGCGTTCGTAGTAAAATTTTCTTTTGAAAGAGAATTTCCTTTTTCGTCGGTTAATACCACTTTGCCTACACTCGTTTGTATCGAAATAGAAACATCTTTACTTTCAGAATTTTCTGGATTTGTAATTCTCACTCCGTAAATGGAAGTCTTTTTCAAAAAAGATTCAGCAAGCTTTTTTAATTCTTTCTTTTTTGATTCATTATCCACAAGTTGGTTTTCTTCTGGATCAGATTTATAATTAAATAAATACATTGGCTCTTGCGTTACAAGCCCATCCCAATGAGCGCCCGGTCTATGAAAGTGAAATACTTTTTGCATCCACTTCCATCCATCTTTTCTAACTCCGATCACTCCGCGCGATTCCCCATAGTAAAGCCTCTCTTCTTTTTCTTTTCCATCTAACAAGGGAAATAGACTTTCTCCATCATTTTCCTTTGGCTTAGAAATATTTGCCGCTTCTAGAATAGTTGGCATTATATCGATGGAACGGCTAACATTTGTTATATTCTTTTGGTCTTTTTTATTTGGAAGCTTAAGAAGAAGTGGAGTGTGTATGTCTTCCTCATAAAGTCCCTGCCCGTGTCCATAAAGAGTATATACACCGGTAAATTTTGATTTGCCATGAGAAGGATTCATAACTTCCCCGTGATCAGAAGTCACTAGAATAATTGTATTTTCAGATAAACCTTTTTCTTTTAAGCTAAGAAATATTTTATCTAACTCTGAATCTACAAAGGCAACTTCCCCTAAATAATCTTTTTTCCTAGAATCTATCTTTTCAGCATTCTTTACTTGCGATAGAAACTTAGCAGGTGGAGTATAGGGCTTATGCGGATCATTGTAATTTAGAAAAATAAATTCAGGTCGACGTTTATCTTTTGGTGGCAATGCTTTTAGATGAGAGAGAATTTTTTCTGTGATTGGAATCGTATCATTTTCGTAATAAGAATAATCGTATACTTCTTCAAATCCAACATCTACTCCAATGCCCCTGTGATCGGTTAAGAATGGATTATTTCCAATCATCACCGACTTATACCCATTTTGCGCCAGGTTGGCAGGAAGAGGAAGAATTTTTGATTTATAAAAAGATTTTTTCTCTTCGGGAAAAACAGTATAGTCCCAGAGATTGATAAAACTCTTAGAAGGATAAAGCCC
>Ga0075163_10000917_pt1 | contig 39326 bp, 32 predicted proteins | sample JI1023141ADNA_FD_71478 | JGI IMG/M metagenome (GOLD analysis project Ga0075163, IMG submission 71478) | Wastewater effluent complex algal communities from Wisconsin, to seasonally profile nutrient transformation and Carbon sequestration -... | ecosystem: Engineered > WWTP > Effluent > Algae...
CACGCTGGATCCGCTCCCCACGAAATCGGTCTGACAATTCACCTGATGATCGGTTTGCTGGCGTAGACCACTACTTCGCCATCGCCCAGCGTTCCCGGGAGTGTGTGCACGAGCGTGAAGTCTTGTTCCAGAACGCTGAGCACGTCCGCGCGCTCCCGCTCCGTTCGGGACGGAAAGATCACCACCGCCCATCGCCGCCCGTCGAACGGCGTTAACATCGACAGCTCGTCGGCCGTTCTGATCTCGCGCCAGCCCGTGTTGAGGTAAGGCGCATATACTTCGCCTGCGAGGCCGACCGCGCCGACACTGTTGGGTGGCGCATTCCCTATGATTTCGATCGCACCCGGGAAATCCTGTTTGGGAAAGTCGTAATTGCGGGTGGCGAGGACGGCGGAGGCGGCAATCGTGGCGAAGGCGGCTAGGCCGAACAGGCGGCTGGGCGAGAGGGCGGGCCAGCCGATGCGCCCTGCCAGTTTCCCAAAAAAGGCAGCGCAGACGAACAGCCCGTGCGTGATGAACAGGAAGGCGAACGCGATGTCCGTAAAGAAAAAGCGCGGCCAGATACGCATATTCATGACCAGCAAGGCGGCAAGCGTCAGAACCACGTGGAGAACGCCGACAACGGCAATCACAGGTGAACGACGCAGCAGACCCGCAAACCCGACTGCTCCTGAAATGACCGCAGCAGGGATGGCAATCATCATCAAGACGCTCGATCCACCGAGAGTGCGCATGCCTTCCAGGAGGGTCCAAAAGGGGTTCTGATATTCCTGCATCAGATCGACTTCGGAACTTTCGCTGACCGAACCCACAAGTGCGGACATCTGTGGTATCGCAGGCGCGCAAAGGATCAGGGTGACAATACCTCCCAAGGCAAATCCCCATAGCGGCGCTAGCTGCGTTGAGCGCTGCTCCGGGGCGCGAAACCGTTGGGAGATGGGTAGCCGAAACCAGGTTGCCACCAGCATGCCAGCGTAGGCGATTCCCATTGCTGCGATAAAGAAGGCAGCTGTCAGATGCGTGTACATAGCGGCCGCGAGCACAAGACCGAACGCTGCCCAGGCGCTCCGAGAACGCGATCCTATCGCTTCAACGAAAATTATCAGCGCGGCAAGACACCAGAACATCAACTCCGTGTAGCCGCGCGCGTTCTGCGAAAACCAGATATGATGGTATGAGAGCGCCAGCAACGCAGCGGCAAGAAGTGACTCTCTGCCGCCGAGTGCAGTCCGGGCCAGGCGCCACAACGCCCAGACGCTGCCAACGCCAAACACCAGGGCAGGCAGACGCAGCGCCCAGACGCTTTCTCCGAACACCGAAACAGCAGCTTTGGCCTGTAGACTGTAGAATAGATGATTGTTGAAGGATGAGTAATCTGCGACCAGCTGGTTTACTGGAAGGCGAACATAGTGGATCAACGTCATGATCTCGTCAAACCAAAGCGGCGCATCGAGCTTGTACACGCGCAGGAGGAACGCTAGCGCGATCAACGCCCAGAGCGTTACCTGTTCTGTGCGGCTTAGGCGCGGACGGTTGATCATGTCCCATCGACTCCCAACATGCTGCGACTATCACTTGCGCTCAAAGCAGCTGCAAGATAGCTCGCGCGATTCGCGAGACTTTGCAGAACTCTATGGAACATGCGCGTGTCGGTGCGACCAGTGACTGACATTGTAGTAGGCTCTGGTCCTTCGGGAGTATCCGCTGCCAAAGCTTTGCTGGGGCGTGGCCGCTCAGTAACCATGATTGATGTCGGCGAGCAGCTGGAGCCGGAACTCGAAACGCGCCGCGCCGAACTTGCGTCCCACGAGCCGCAGGATTGGAGCGAGGCAGGGCTGGCTGCCTACAAGGCCCCCCAGCTTCAACAGGGCGACGGGGAGATCCGCCGATACGGATCGGACTTTCTCGTAAGGGACACCGTTCGCCTTCTAAGGAACAGGCCGCCCTGGTTCGGACTCCAGCCCTCGTTCGCGCGTGGCGGCTTAAGCAACGCCTGGGGTGCGGCGGTGCTGCCGTATCGTCAGGAAGATCTAGCTGACTGGCCCATCAGCGCTACGGACCTTGCGCCTCACTACAAGGCAGTCGCGAGCTTCATGCCGGTTGCCGGCACACGTGATGCGCTCGAAGACTTCTTTCCGGCGTTCGGCATGTCAGGCGCTCGTCCGCTGGCACGGAGCGGGCAGGCGGCATCCCTGTTGAAGCGCATGGACGAAAAACGCACCGTGTTGAAGGGCATGCACGTGGTCGGAGGTGCGGCGCGCCAGGCAGCGTCTGCAGACTGCCGCCGATGCGGTCTCTGTCTTCACGGATGCCCGTACGAGTACGTTTTCAACGCGTCGCAAACGGTGGCGACGATGAATCGCGATCCGCGGTTTGAATACCGAAGCGGGCTGCGCGCGATCTCCTTTGAGCAGACGGCGAACTCGGTTCGCCTCGTCTGCAAGCAGGCCGACGGAACCGTCGAAATCGTCAACGGCGATCGACTGTTTCTTGCCGGCGGCGTGCTACCATCAGCGCAGATCGTTCTGAATGCGTTGGGTGCGCGCGAACTGGTTCTTCGCGACAGTCAGCACTTCTTTCTGCCGCTCGTGCACCTCTGGGCGTCATCCGTCGATCCGGCGAAAGAGGCGCGGCACGCGATGACGGAGGTCTTCATCGAACTGAATGCCCCGGCGGTGTCGCCGCACACCGTTCACGCACAACTTTACACCTACAACGAGTTCTACGCAGTCGACATGAAGCGACGCTATGGACGGATGCTGCCCTTCGCTGGCGGACTTTTCGATGCGCTGGGGCGGCGCCTGATCGTTTCTCAAATCTTCCTTCATTCCGATCATTCGCACAGCATAGCGGTTGAGCTTGCTAGTGGAGGAGAACAATTGGAGGCGCGGCTGATTGAGAATCCTGATCTTGCTGGAGTGGCGACGCGAGCCAGGTCTACGTACGCGAAGGCGGCTCGTTCGCTCGGACTCCTGGCCATCGCTGCTGCGAGCCGCTTTGGAGCACCCGGCTCGAGCTTTCATGTCGGAGCCTCAATGCCGATGCGACGGGCGCCTCGCGGGCTCCAAACCGACGTTCTGGGACGTATTGCTGGAATGGAAAACGTTCATATTGTAGATGCGTCTGTGTTGCCATCAATTCCGGCGACAACCATCACCTTCTCGGTCATGGCCAATGCGCACCGCATCGCGTCAAACGCACCCTGAGTTTTCCTGAGTGGGATGCTAGACCCGCACGGACCTTTTCTCTGCGATCACATCCGCGATGATCTGATCAAGCGAGGTTCTCGGACGGAAGCCAATCGCCGCTTCGAGCTTTGACACCCTCGGCACGCGGCGTTGCATGTCCTCGAATCCCACGCCATAGGCCTGATCGTAAGGGATCATCACAATTTCAGAAGTGCTTCCGGTGGCGGCGCAGACTTTCTTGGCGAGGTTCAGAATGCTGATCTCTTCGTCGTTGCCAATGTTGTAGACCTGACCGATCGCATTTGACGCCTGCATCAGCCGAACGATAGATTCAACGACATCGCGGACATGCCCAAAGCAGCGCGACTGTTGACCATCACCATGCACCCTAAGCGGCTGGTTTTTCAGCGCGGCGTCAACAAAACTGGGAAGCACCATGCCGTACCGGCCTGTCTGTCGGGGCCCGGTTGTGTTGAAGAAGCGGGCAATAACCGGCTTTGCGCGGCCTTCGTGTGCATAAGCGATCGCCAGGCATTCATCGACGGCCTTGGCGTAGGCGTATGACCAGCGGATCTTTGCGGTCGCGCCCAAGAGGACATCTTCATCTTCAGCGAACGGGACCTTTGCAGATTTGCCGTAGACCTCAGATGAAGACGCAATCAAGATTGGTTTGGAATGTCGTGAGGCAGCCTCGAGCGCAGCTTCGGTTCCACCGATGTTGGTAATCAGCGACTGGACCGGCTTGGTCATGATGGTCTGCACGCCTACAGCTGCCGCAAGGTGCACGACGAAGTCGCTGTCGACCGTTAACGAGTCCACGACTGCATGATCGCATACCGATCCCAAGACAAAGCGAAAATTCGGCTTGCCCTCAAGCGGTTCAACGTTCTGGAACGATCCAGTCGAAAGATCGTCGAGCACGACGACGTCATGTCCATCGCGTACAAGTCGTTCGCAAAGATGGGATCCGATAAAGCCGGCTCCGCCGGTCACCAGAAATTTCATGACGCACCTCTTTCCTTGATTGCATCTGCCAGCCGATCCAGGCCTTTCTTCCGGGCCGCATCCTCCAGCAGTTCGAAGTAACGCCGCATGACAGCTGATTCACTCCAGTTGGCGGCAAAAGCTTCTTTGGCGGTTTTCGACATCTCGGCGCGTCGAGTTGTATCTTTCTCGAGCGTATCGATCGCCTCGCGCAGCTGCTGTTCGTTCTCGAAGAGCAGGCCAGCGCGGGATTTTTCGACGATTTCCGGGAACGGCCCCAGGCGGCGCGCGATAACCGGCAGGCCAAGGCGGAAGGCCTCGATCAGCACGATGCCGAATGTCTCGAAACATAGGGACGGAGTGATAAGCCCAAGCGCATCGCGATAGTAGGGCGGCAGGGCGTCGGACGGCTTGCGGCCCAGGAACTTCACGCGCGGCATGCCCGTCGCCTGTTCGCGAAGGGTTGCTGCGTATTCGCCATCCCCGATGATGACCAAATCCGGACCAATTGTACCTGTGAAAGCAGGAATTATGTCCTGAACGCCTTTGATCTTCTCGAGCCGGCCGACGAACAGGAAAAACCGTCGATCGTGCGCCGGCGCTTCTGTTGCACCTTGCGCAACATGATCTGGCAGGAAGTAAGGTACGACCTGCATTTCGGGCTTGAAGCCGAACTCGGCGTGCTTGCTGCGGCTGAACTCGCTCTTGGCGATAAAAAGGTCAACCTCGCGCACCTGCCGATCGAGATATCCCGTGTATCGCCAGGCCTGTGGAGGTCGTTTGTAAGATGTGACGCATTTCAGACACTGACGCGAGTCGCAAAGTTCGCGATTGAAACGCCAAAGCACGTGCGACGGACATACCAGCCAGTGCTCGTGCGCCTCGTAGACCTTGAGACCTGCGCCATAAGAAAGGATGCCTGGACCACCTACCAGTGAGATGTTGTGAAACCAAGTGATGTCGGTCGTTTCTGGGGCGAGGAGCTTCTCCAGCTCCGCGTGATGGGCCATGGGGCGCCCGGTCTGGTGGGTAATCAGGTTGGCTGCGGCGCCCATCGAACTCTTCAATGTGACGACATTCACCCCTTGCACGGACGGCGCAGGGGCGGGCGTTGACTTCGCTTGCATGAGGTAGGCGTCCGCATCATGCACCACGGTCACATCAAAACCGCACTTCGCCAGCGCCATGGATAGGCGTTGAATACCAATACCGTCCCCCCCGAAATTGTAGGGAGGATAGAAGGTCGTCAGCATTTTGATACGCGGTATCATGGCTTTTCCTGACCCTTTTGCAGGCTATCAGGAGCCGGCGCGATGATACTCTGAGCCTTCTTGGGGGCCAGAAACAATCGTGCAGACCTTGATACTCGTTGTCTCAACAGAAACGAGCACAGCGCCACATATGCAAGCATGCCAACGAGGACAGACGTCGTCAGATCGATCAGCGCGGGCCAGTGTCGAGCATAGTATTCCCGCCAGACCATCACGATCGCCATCATTACCAACGCCATGAAGGCGGGGCCGACAAAAGCGAGAGCGTATCGAAACGTCGAGATCTGCGCGAGTTGAGTCACGTATCTCAGACGGAAGGGCCATACGACAACGTAGGTTGTCGCTACCGCTGCGGCGACGTACTCAACTCCGTGCGGCGCTGCGAGGAATACAAGAAACAGTCCGAGTATGCCTTCAACACCGGCAAACCCGAACATTGCAGATGCGCGCCCGATGGCGAGAGCGTAAGCTTCGTGGATGCGCTCGATCGTCAGATATAGGCCGAAGATTGCCAGGATCTGCATGATAGCGGCGGCGGCCACCCATTCCTTGCCTAGCAGAACATCCAGCAGAGCTGGAGCCACCGCGATCAGACCCGCAAAACTTGCGAAAGTGATCAAGCTTGACGCATCGCTGACATCACGAAGCAGCGCGGCGCCAGCTTTCTCGCCGACGCGAAGCGCGGCGAACGCGGGTTGGGATACGAAGCGAAGCGGAGCGACAATCAGGAACGCCAAAGCGTCAACAAGACGCCACGCCGCAGTGTAGAGTGCGAGCGCGGCCGGGCCCAGGAAGATACTGATCGCGTAGTTGGGTGTTTGCAGCGCCAGTACAGCGGCAAATCGCAGGCCCAGCATTCTTGAGCTGTACTTCCACACATCGGCGATATGCTTGCGACTGGCTGAAAAGCCCGGACGCCACGTTTCCGCCAGCCATACAAATCCATCTGTCACGATGCCTTGCACGATACGCTGCACGACAAGGCTCCAGACACTCCACCCCGCAAGCGCCGCAGATACTCCAGCAATCGCGCCGACCACCGGACCCAGCACCGTGCGAATGGCCAGCGAGGAGAAATCCAGCCGCCGCCTGAGACGAGCCACCGGTACGGCTGCCAAGGCGACAAACAGAACGGTGACGCTGGAAACGCGCAGAAGATCCTCGACGCGCGGCTCCCGATAGAGGGTCGCAACTGACGGGGCCGCAACCCAGATTGCACCTATGATCACAAGAGCCACCGCGACGAGCAGCCAGAACGTCGCCGTCAAATGACCAGATTCCAGATCGACGTGCTGGATCAGGAAATCACTGAACGTCTCGCGGACAAGCGTTTCGCCGAGCACGACAACCGCGATCGCCATCATGGCGATCCCGACGATCTCGGCCCCCAACAGGCGCGCGTAGATAATGAAGCTCAAGAAAAGTATTGCCTGCTCGGCCCAGATGGCCAGCGACATCCAGGTCATGCCCGTGCTGAAATCGCGTCTGACAGACCTTGACATGCTTAGAACCTAAAGCGACCGCGTCAGCGCTATCCACGAGCCGACGGTCATTGACTTCCGGAACCGTCTCATCAGGCGCACGCAAATGCCAGCAAGTTCGGGGCCTCGAACTATTCAGGAAGTCGCGTGCTGCTGGAGGCCTTCTGGGCGACGGACTCGGGCGCGCGGACGGGCTTCTTTAGGGCGCGCTCGCCCACGCAGTAGGCGTAACTCGCAGTGCTGTAGAGATAGTAGATTTGATGAAAAACCAGGCCGGCTGCGGCAAACAATGGGCCGTGGCGCGCGGTGAAATAGCCAAGCAGAGACCAGTTTGCGATCAGCATGACACCGGTCATGACGGAAAATGCAATGCCGAACAGCGGGTCCAAAAAGGCAGCGGGCAGGGCAATCAAGCTTGCCGCCCAGGTCAACGCTATGACCGCACGAACCTTCTCCATGTAGGAAAGGTTCAAATCGTTGTTTTTGCGCGGAGAAGACAAAATGAGGCGGGACCACGGAATGGCGCGCTGGAAGATGTCAGTCCTGATAACCTCGGCAAGCCTCCAATTTTTCAGGTGCGTGCCGAGAAGGTCGTGGATCAGCCGAATGCGCTCACCGGCTTCACGCAACCTGTGGCCCAGCTCGATGTCCTCGATGGCCGGACGTTGGTAGTTTCGTTGGTCAAAGCCTCCGATGGCCAGAAAGGATGATCGCCGGATGGCGCCACAACCTGCCCAGAACGTAGAAGCGTCCGCGCTGCCGCGCTGATGGTAGTAACGGTGGACGAGATTCTTGTATTGCGAAGCAAAATTCTCCGCCGGGGGCTTGTCGTCATAGGATCCGAAGACAGCTGTTACAGTCGGGTCCTTGAAGGTGTTGCGAATTTTCTCTGGGCCCGTCTCATGCGCTACGACATCGGCGTCAACGAACCAGATGAGTTCACCGACTGCAGACTTTGCGGCGATATTGCGCGCCGCGCCAGGGCCGCCGTTCGCGGCCGTGGACATGATACTGGCGCCGAGTCGGCGCGCGGTTTCGATGTTGGATGGGTTGGTGGAACAATCATCGACAACGATGACTTCTGACACCTCGCCGCGGTCGCGCAGCCGGATCAGGGGAGGCAGCGAAACCTCCATATAGTGTGCCGCATTGAATGCGGGCATGATGACGCTGATGGTGGGAGCGCGAGACATAGACTGAAAACCACCCCCCCTTTAAGCTTCTCGCCCGTTGCGGTCATCGTCTGACAGCTGCAGCTCGCAGTCTCGACCTCGAACTGCGGCTCGCCATCAGGCCGTCGACGAGCGTCCGATGATCAAATTAACCCAAATGACGTTGTCGAAGCGCTTTACGTAGTGTGCATTCAACTCCTGTGCCAAGCAACTTGGCCACAGGTCGCTGAGAGACCAGGAATTCCTGCGCCTGGACCGAGTGCTGGCCATAATCAAGGCGGCCTAGCTATACTGAGCAGCGGCGCTAGGGACCAGGAGGCGACGGGCGGCGCGGGCGCACTGGCGCGCGAAGAGATAGGCATCGCCGGTTCCACTCAGAAAAGATTTCCAGCGCCGAACATCTGAGTAATACAACATCTCGAGGCGCGGCGCGGCGTGCTGCGGAGACGTGCGGCGCGCGATGCCCAGTTCCACGCCAACAGATATCTCGTAGTTGGCGGCGATCATCGCGTCAGCAGCTGGACTTGTATGACCGTAAGGCGGCGCGAAGTGCCGCGCCGGAGCGCCCAATCTGTCTTCGATATCTTGCTTCGATCCCGCGATTTCCAGCTGGAGCGTCTCGCTGTCGAGGGCCGCCAGATTGGCATGGGTTCGGCTGTGCGGCGCAAATTCAATACCTTTGGCGGCAAGCTTCCGAATTGTTCCCCATGCCATGATGGCCCGGTGGGGCTCGTGCGCGCCGGGCCACGCTGCAATGCCGCCCGATAGCGCCGTAGGCACGAACACCGTTGCCGGAAATCCGTGCTGCGAGAGAATCGGAAAGGCAGTATCAGCAAAATTCTGGTAGGCGTCGTCGAAAGTAATGACCAGCGTCCTCTGCGGAAGTGTTTCGCCACGTAGGCGCCAGCCGGCATAGGCCGCGAGAGGCGCAACATTCCATCCAGCATCGACGATCGCTTGCATCTGGGCGGTAAAGAGGTCTGGCGCGATCGATGTCGGTCCGCGCTCCGGCGAGATCGAGTGGTACATCAGGATCGGGATGCGGTCGGCTGGTGTTCCGGCGCCCGTCATCATGACGCTCAATCCTCCACGACGTGTGACTCAAATTCGTGACGAAGACGCGCCCAGTGCGTGCGATCAAACTGGCCGTCAGGCGACAGGCAGCTCACGGCGCCATAGGCCATGGCGAGCGCGTGATGCGTATTGTCGTGCGCGAACAGGCCCTGCCGGCCAAAGGTGAGCAGGTTCTCAATGCCGCCAATCCAGTTATCCATCGTCTCGAAATGCTCGGCGTAGGTCCGGTCGTAAACCGGATAGGCGAAGGGCAGGCGACGGGTTTGTGTCTGGCGGACACGCGCTTTCACTGGAAGGCCTGTGCCGCCAAGCCACTCGCACAATTTGGCGCCGAGCGCGTCGTCACTCATGCTCCAGTACTGGTCGCCAGGATCCGATGGAAGTTCTGCGCACAGCACGGTGTGAGTTTTCGGCTCCGTGGCGTCGTAGTAATTCTTTGTTTCCGACAGTCGAGAGATTGGGATCGATTCCTCGGGGAAGTAGTGCGCATCAAACTCGGTGAAGCGGTCCTGTTCGAGCACCAGATAGATCAGTATCATGCCTCGATACCGAATGGATCGAGCCGCGTTCTGCACTGCGTCAGGAGCAGCGGATCCGGCGGCGCGCACGAGTGAGGTGATCGGCAAAGTCGACCAGACAATATCGGGAGACTGGTTGATCTCGCCCTCCGGAGTTTTCAACCGGATCGACTGCACGCGGCTGTTCTGAACTGTTATGCCTTCGAAGCGTGTACGGAGCAGCACGTCTGAACCCGCCTTCTGCGCCTCTTCAGAAAGGCGATCGCAGATCAGTCCGAAGCCACGATTGGGGTAGTAGAACTTGCCAGCCGTGGGAGATCTCAGGCCGGGAACCTGCCCGAAAATCTTTTTCATGAGCTTTGGTAGTGAGCTGCCTGAAACGCGGCGCTTCGCCAGCGTTGGCGCCAGTTCGGATGGCTGAAGACCCCACAATTTGCGCATGTAAGGGAAGTAGAAGCTCTCGCACATTGTGCGGCCGAGACCGGCGAGCAGGACGCTTTCGAAAGTTTCGTCTTTTACTTTCGGCGCGCGGACCTTTGCGGTGGCTGCATCGAAGAAGAGAGATGCGGCGAAGCCGGTTGGCAATCGCGTGGCGAGATCGATGGGTTTCAAAGGAAAATGTATCCATTTTCCCTGCAGACGGATCCGGCCGTGGCGCGGGCGAAGGAGCAAAGCTTCGCCTAGGATTGATTTCAGGTCGGCCAGGATCGCGGGATCGGAAGCAGGATGCAGGCGATGACTACCGAAGTCGCAGTGGATCCCATCGATCATGAAACTGCCGGCGTTGCCGCCAACGCGTTCGCCACCTTCGTAAAGTCTGACGTTGTATTTTCCCGACTGCGCGAGCTTCAGCGTCGCACCAAGACCAGCAGGACCGCCCCCAAGAATGGCGACGTTGATACGAGCGGCATCCATTGAATCACGTCCTCTTGAGCGTCTGAATGAAGGGGCGCGCTACCTGGGCAAACGCGCCAAGCAGCCCGCCGGCAACAAGGACAGTCTGCCACATCAGGCTTGCGGCGATGATTGGCGCCGATGTGGGCGTGAAGGGAGCCATCAAACTCGAAAGCCCGGCTTCGCGCACGCCAAGGCCGCCGATGCTGATGGGAAGCGTGGCGATCAACTTGGCAAGCGGCCAGGCGAACAACCACAGCGCAACTGAATCTGGACCACCGATGCTGGACGACAGCGCGGCGTTCAACATGGCGAAAGCCGCCTGGATCGCAATCGACATTACTACGCAGACGAGAATCGTGGTTTTGCGCCCCCCCATGCGCCCGAGCGCTTCGGACAGAAGTGCAAGAAGTCGCCCAGCCTTCCCACCAGCCTTGATCCGGCCGATGAAACCGGCAATTGGCCGCAGCATCATGACGCTTGCGAAGCCGACGACCGTGAGGCCTGCGGCGGCGATATAGACCCAACTATCATCAAGACCGGCCTGCGCTCCCAGCATCGCCACGCCGACGGCAGAAATTGCGAGAAGCGTTGCGGTATCTATCACGCGATCAACAAGCGATGCGAGCACAAGATCCGCTTTGCGTACGTTGTTCCGCATCATCAATCCGGCGCGCACAACATCACCGCCGGCGACGCCCGGTAGTGCGAGGCTGGCGGCCAAGCCGGCAAAGTGGGCCCTCAGCGCTGCCCAGTACGGGACGGATTGGCCGATAAGGCTGCGCCATTTTGCGGCCGCAAGTGCATGACCAGCAACGTAGCTCGCGAAAACGCCCAGCCAGACGAGCGGGTTGACCCTGATCAGGCTGGACCAGACCTCCTTCAGCGGAATGACGTAGGACAAGATCGCGAACATCGCGATCGTTCCAGCCAGTTTGAACCAGCCGGCCAGCCTGCTTTTTTTTGTCGGCTCCCGTGGCGGCTCGGCGGTCACATGTGTCTCCCGGGACGCCAAGTCAGGCGCGCAGATGGAGACGGGAAATCATGTCTGCAATCAACCCGAGCGACCAGATCATGATCGCAGCAAGCAGCGCGAAAATGGCGCTCTCCGACAGATTGCCGACGTAGATGTCGTAGATGCTCTTGCCGATCCCAAGTGCGAAAAGACCAAGCCCAATCGGCATGAACACGCGCAGTGGATGGAACAGCATTATGATACGCACGACTAGCAGCATGAAGCGGAAGAAGTCAGTCGGCCGTATCTTGGAGTGGCCGACGCGTTTGCCGTAGGCGACTGGATGGTAGACCACCGACAGACCGGAACAGATCATGCAGAGTGTAATCGTTGTTGTGAAGGAAAAGCCATCGGGGAGAAGCTGAATGAAGCGCTGCAGCGACGAGCGTCGCATGACCCGCAGGCCTGAGTTGAGGTCGGGAATTTTTCTCTTGGCCAGCGTATTGGCCAGATTGTTCAAGATCCATTTCGCGGGCCTGCGGATGAGGGGAACGCCTGTCATGGCCTCGCCGCGATTGCCGACAATCATGTCGTGCCCTCTCGCTTGGTCGAGCATCGCGGGAATGGACGAAACAGGATATGTTCCGTCCGCATCAATGATGGCGACATAGTCCGAACTCGTCGCGGCGATGCCGGTCTTCAATGCATGGCCGTAGCCGACGTTTGACTGGCAGCGAATGACGTTTGCACCAGTTTTTGACGCAGCATCTCCTGTCCCATCGGTCGAGCCGTCGTCCACGACCACGATCTCTGCGTCGAGACCATGGTTTGCAATCATTTCGCGCAATTGTACGATTGTATCGGCGATGGCCCCAACCTCATTGAAGGCTGGGACAACGATCGCAAGGTCACTGTGCTTCATGTTGGATGGAGCAGTCACAATCCGTTCCAGCTTGGTCATCTCGAAGCCCGCAATCCTTGTTAAGCTAATCGGATCAGCAAGTATCGCGCCAGCAACTTACTCGCCATCTATGCAGGCGTCTGCGTCGACGCCCAATTAACTGCAATTTGGCCTGTTCGGCGGGCACGTCGCTGGCGCCCCGGGAGGTTCGCAGCGACATGTTGCGCGCCAACTGGTCGGCGAGATGGGTCGACTCCGTAAATTTCGCCAGCTTGGAGAGGTGCAGGGGCGACCGTAAGGCCAGCTTCTCGTGTCTTGGACGATAAAATGTGAAGCGTTCGGTTTGCCAACTATTCTTTGGTTGGCGTGACATATGCTCGAATCTCGGAAAAATGTCGGATAGGCTGCTGCGAGGCATTTAGGCCGTGTGTTGGCGTAGAAAAGGTTACCAGATGCATGACCACTGAGCGCCGCCACCTTGAAAGCGTTGACGGCATTTGGGCGCGGCGCATCTCGTGGGGCATTGTTGCGCTCGCCGCTCTAATTGCATTCGTGCACTTTGCTGGCGGCCGCGTCCTTTGGGTTGATGAGGCCATGATCGCTCTCAACCTTCGGGACTTGAGCTGGAAGCAGGTGGTTACCAGACTTGAATACGCGCAGATGGCGCCCATCGGCTGGTTGCTCGGCCAGAAGGCCCTGCTCGAGCTTACCGGAAACCTTGAGTACAGTCTGCGGATTGTTTCGTTCCTGGCGTGGATCGGCTGTCTCTTTCTTTTCAGGGATCTATGCTTTCGCAGGTTCTCACCTTTCGTGGCGGCTTGCGGCCTCGCTCTTTTTGCTTTCTCCGCCGTGCTGCTGAAGTACGCGGTGGAGTTGAAGCACTATGAAATCGACGTGCTTGTAGCGACCGCCTCCCTGTGGGCGGCCATGAATATTCTGTCCGCCGGACGACGGGCATGGGGGTCGTGGATTGTCTTTGCCATTGCCGCTTTGTTCGGAGTGTTTTTCTCGTTCGGCGGGCTATTCGCAATTGCCGGATCTGGTTTGGCAATACTGGTCCAATCGCTCAAGTCTGGTCGACGAGACGGCGTGCTCTTGCTGGGTGCGATCGGCATCTTGTGCTCATTGATTTTCGCCTGGTTGATGCTGAGTTTCTATCGCTCGATGGTTGCGGGGAGCGGTCTGACTGAAGGTGGGAACGATGCGTTTTTCAACCGGACGTCCTACATGCCTCTGCCGACGTCTCTCGAAGATCTGTTGTGGCTTCCAAGATGGATCTGGGACTTCTTTCTTTACGCGTTTACGGCGGGTTCAAGGATCGGCGTGACGATCCTCATAGGTATCGGAGTGCTCGCAATTGCCAGAAGGCAGCGCGAACTTTTGTTCGTAACCGTAGGCCCGCTCGGTGTTGGACTGTTGGCTTCCAGTGTCCACGCCTATCCGATGTTCGAGCGCCTGGCCCTGTTCGCACTGCCGGGACTGTTTCTGGCGGCGACGTTTGCGATTGCCTGGATAACGGAGAAATTGTCAGGTCATCGCATGATGCCGCTTGCACTGCTGCCAACTGCTTTGATTGGCCCGCTTGGCGATATTGCTTATTCTATGCGGCTATCGCCTCCGTACGCCAATCAGGACATTCGCCCGGTCATGGAGGCGCTTGAGCGAGAAATATCGCCCGATGATTCAATTTATGTAGCTGGTCTCGCGATACCTGCGTGGCTTCTTTATCGAGGCCACTACGGTTTGCAGAATCACGTTTGGACGGCGGGGCACGGAGATGTCGTAAGTTGGCCTTGTATGGTTCGCGGCATGCCGGACCTGATACCAGGTCAAACTGCGTGGTTTGTCGTGATCCAAAACAGAACTGAATTGGCCGAAGACGGATTTGCGGATTCGTTGGCTTTGCTGGGCCTTGTCGCGAAGCACGAAATCCTCGCGGCGACGGATGGCGCAACTTTGCATAGACTTCGGCTTTCCGGCCAGGGACGTCCCTTGTCGGCCCTTCCGGACGCGGAGTGCAGAACATGAACTGACACCCCGACTGCTTCTGCTCTGCAAGCGGAAGTCCGCCTTTGCTGCGCACTTTGTTAGCCGTCAGATGGTATTTCGTCGTCCATCTGCCGCTGCGAGTGATCTTCGACTAACCCATCTTCCTGCACGAGCAGTTTGCTGTCATTTGGATTCACGTCGATTCGAGCCTTTCACGTCGTCGTTTCCGCGGCCACGCTGATTGCGATGGCCACAGATTGTTCTTTCAATTGGTTGGTCTCGGTCGCGTCAGACCGACCGATCTGTCGAAATCAAATGCGTGATGGTTAAGCGCTGGTTACTGGCACACCCTTTGCTCACGGTTAGAGGCCATTGGCGGGCGTCCCCTCGGGTTACGAGTGTGTTTTGAGCAATAGAATCGATATCGCCCTGGGATTTGACGCCAACTATGCGCCGCATGCAGCGGGCGTTATCAGCACTATTGTGGCCCTCGCGCCCGATGCGAACTTCCGCTTTCTGATTCTCTACGACGTTCTGGATGCCCGGCTGCAGCAGCGAATCCAGTCCTGTGCGCCTCGGGCGGAGTGGGTGTGGCTGCAAGTTCGAGAATCGGACGTGCCACCCTTCGCTGACCGCCAATATTTCAACCGCTCAACCTTGTTTCGGCTTGGGCTCGAGGCGCTCGCGCCTGCCGACTGCAGCCGTGTGCTGTTCCTCGATTCAGACATTGCCCTGCTGCGGGACGTGCGCGATCTCTGGAAAGCCGATCTGCAAGGATATCCGCTCGGCGCCGTGTCGGACGCCTATCTTGATCCTTCGGCTTTTCAGGAACGGTGGGGCCTGGAGCCTGGCGGCGCTTACTTCAACGCAGGTGTCCTGCTGATCGATCTCGATGCGGTGAGGGCGGGGCACATCTTCAGCCGCGCAATCGCTTTCATCGCAGAGCATGATCAGAAACTGCCATACCACGATCAGGATGCACTAAACTGGGCGTTCTGGAAAAACTGGGTTCCGCTCGAGTCGATCTGGAATGTACAGCGCCACATGGCGATGCCCGAGATCGTGCGCGAGATCCCGGAAAGTCGCCGCCTGAATGGCCGCCTGCCAGCCCTCGTTCATTATCTCGGCGCCGAGAAGCCTTGGCACAAGAAGACCTGGCATCCATGGGCCTGGGCTTATTGGCGAGGCATGGCGCGGACCCCTTTCCTCCGCGAAGTATCACAGAAAAATGGCGTCACGGGCTTGATGCGATTCCGGATGTGGCTGCGCTGGCTGCGCCGCGGCCCCGCGCAGACGGCCAAATTGTTGTGATGTCAGAAACGCGCGCGCTACCAGAACCAATCGAGCTGGCCATGGGGTTCGACGATCGTTACGCACCGCATGCAGCTGTTGCGATCAGATCAATCGTTGCGACAAGCCCTGCTGCGCATTTGCGCTTTACGGTTCTGTACGAGGGCATCTCGGATGCACGGCGCAAGCAGGTTCAAAGCGTCGCGCCGGAGGCCGAATTCCGCTGGATAGACGTCGGCAGCTTGGGCATCCCTGACTATTCGTCTCGAGAACATTTCAGCCGCGCCATCCTGTTCCGGCTCGGCCTCGAATCCGCTGCGCCCGAGAAATGCCGGAAAATTCTGTACATCGATACCGACGTGATCTGCACACGCGATATACGCGAGCTTTGGGATACCGATATGGGAGGACGGCCGCTTGCGGCCGTGGAAGATTCTTTCGTTGACCCTGATGCCTTCGCCCAAGTCTGGGGTGTCGAGCCAAACCAGGCGAGCTATTTCAATTCCGGCGTTCTGCTCATCGACATCGAAGCCGTTCGAAGGGAGAAGGGTTTTCAGCGAGCGATCGACTTCGTGGCCCAACACGCAGCAGACGTCCGTTTTGCCGATCAGGATGCTTTGAACTTTGTGTTCTGGGGACGATGGACCCGATTGGACGCTATCTGGAATGTGCAGCGCCACATGGTGATACCCTCGCTTTCGGCGGGCCTTGCCCCGCGACTGCGGCTTAATGGGAAAGCGCCAGGGATTGTACATTTCACTGGACCAGACAAACCTTGGATTCTGGCGGGCTATCACCCTTGGGCCTGGCTCTACTGGCGGGTGTTACGAAAAACAGCCTTTGCGAGGGAAATTCGCAAGAGCTCCGGCATAGGACGAATCGGTGCGGCACGATTACTCGTCCGCTGGCTGCACAGTCGCTGACTGGAAATGAAGCGAGCTGCGGTCGGGGATTGACTGCAGCGGGTTGAGTTGCGCGGCCTTCGGAATTTAAGGTCTAAGCAATCGCTGCCTCGATCGAAGCGCCAGGTAACAACAGCAGAACAGCGGCGGTCTTCATCTGTCCACGCTCACGCCGCCTCAGGCCACCAGCCGACCCGGCGACGCTGTTCATGGCAGGCCTCATTGTCTGAACTCATTCCGTCGCGGGAGCCGTCGGCGGCTGTAGGGTCGGCCTGCGCATTGCGCCTTAGGGCGCGCATCAGACTGGGTCCAAGCAGGCGCTTGATGCCGAAGCGCCAAGCTGCCGCAGAAAGCCACGGAGAGGGATGATGCCGCTTGGCAAAGGCCACACAGGCCGCGCGAACTTCGTGGTTGCCGTCCTCGAGCGTGCGACCGCACAGCCAGTAGGCCTCGTCCGCGTAGCGGCGCTTGAGATTTGTCAACCATTGGCCGGCTTCGGGGAACTGGTCGCTAAAGCGGGCGACGAATGCGGCGCAGGTGTCGATGATTTCCTGCCGGTCTCCCAAGGGCTGCCGAAAGAACTCGTTGCCCATATTGGAGGCGTGCAGCCGGTAGAAAGCTCCGGGCTCCTGGATCACGCCGACGGGGCCGCGCGTTGCGCAACGCATCCACATGTCCATATCCGAGGTGTGCCGAAAGCGATGATCATAGCCGCCGATGGCTTGCTGTACGCTGGTACGTACGATGACGGAGGGCGAGGGGGTAGGGTTGCCCACTTCGAAGTTGCGGCGAATGAAGCGAGCAGGATCGATGACGCGCCAGGTCGGCTCGGCGAGATCAGGGAGGATCTCGGGCTCGTGTGCATCGTTCAAGAGAGAGCACCGGCTGTAGGCCATGCTCAGCTCGGGACGGATGTCGAGGACGCCGGTCGCGCGGGCGAGCGCGCCGGGTGTCAGAGCATCGTCGGCAGAAAGGAGGACAACGTAGTCGGCCTTCGCCCAATCCATGACGCCATGGTTTGCCGTGCCGATGAGACCCAGATTGATCGCGTTGCGATGATAGCTGATGCGGCTGTCGGCGGCGCAGAGCCTAGCCGCGACTTCGGCCGTCTCGTCTGGCGACTGATCGTCGATGATGAGTACGCGCACATCAACATCGCGCTGCGACACGACACTGCCCACCGCGAACGGGAGGTAGTGAGCATAGTTGTAGCAGGGCACAACTACATCAACTGTGCTCATGGACTACTCCGATGATGCGGCGCGTTGTCACTTCGGTCGCCGAATTCGGCAGAATCCACCAAATTAGTTTACGATACACGCCGCAGGTGTGGGACGCAAATTCAGGGGGCTCCGCGTGGACGCGGCGGCAGCCTTGAGCGCAGATTGCCCCACAGCAATTTCTTCTCGGATGGGCGTCGCGAGGTTGCGAGACAGGACACAAGCAAGATTGGCGACGTGAGCAGTTCGATGCCCCGTGCCGTCGATAGGTATCGTGTCGATCTGGTCGGCGGCTGTGTTCAGGTTGACGTATTGGTTGTCCGACGTGATTGGGAAAATCTCCGCACGGGTTTGGGGGCAGGCTCCGCCTCCAATTGGCATGATGGCAATAGCAGGAGAGGTCATGAACAGATCACGGGGGGGGCTGCGCATATTCATTCACGCCACGTACCCGCTGATCGTGCAGCCGTGTTCGCCGCGCGCGGCTAAGAAACGCTGACCTCGATCAAGCGACACTGTCCACCATTGCGCCTGGCGTCACCGCTGCGGGAGGATGCCAGGCGCACGCATTTGACGCAACACGTTACGAGGCGACGGTCTTCGTCTTGAGGTTGAATTCGTCTATCACAGCATAGGGAAGTCGGTCACTGTCTTCACGAGCTAGGCGGAAGCGCTGGCGTGGCGACGTAGGTGACGCGAGTGAACGAAGACCAGAAGCTCTCGCCGGCGAGTATGCCGCCCGAGGCATCGCGGGGAAACTCTTCTCAAGGCGATGACGGGAGCGGTGCGGGCCGGTTCGACGTGCTCGACGGCATGCGTGGACTGGCAGCGCTCTTCGTTGTCACGGATCACGCAGCATCAACGACGCTTCAGGCCTTGATGCCTTACCGGGCCATGGCAGTCGATTTTTTCTTCGTCTTGAGTGGCTTCGTCCTCGCTCATGCCTACGGCGCCCGCTTGCAGCGCGGCATGTCCCCGATTTCGTTTCTGCGCATCAGGCTCATTCGACTTTATCCGCTTTATCTGCTCGGTCTTTTTATTGGCGCTGTGTTTGTCCTTCGTAACGTGGCTGGCGGGTACTCCACTTTTACCAGTGGTGACGTCGGGTATGTAATCGGCTTTGGGCTGTTGATGCTGCCAACGCCGCCGGGAGTTACAGCTCGAATAGATGCAGGTGATCCGCTCTACCCGCTCAATGGTCCTTGCTGGTCAATCTTCTTCGAACTCGGGGCGAATTTCTTCTATGCGCTAATTGCGCGGTTTCTGACTTGGCGCATTTTCGCTGTACTGTTACCCGCAACGGCAATTGCGTTGGCGTTTACGATATTCAGTCACGACGAACTCATGAACGGCTGGCTGTGGGGGGGCTTCGACTATGGGCTTGCACGAGTCGCCTATGGTTTTTTTGCTGGTGTATTCATCTACAAGACTCAGAGCGCGTGTAAGATACCATCCTTGCCGGCGTGGCTCTGTTTCGCTCTATTGCTCGGGCTGGTCTGCATGCAGGTTCCGGCTGGTTGGGCGAGGCCAGCCTACGCCGTGATGTCGATTGTGCTTGTTCCGGTTCTGGTACTCATCTCGGCCCGTGCAACTGTGCGCGGATCCGCAGCGTGGATCTGCGGGGCCTTGGGTACGCTGTCCTACGGATTTTACGTGTTGCACGTACCCTTGATGCTTGTGACCGATTTCGAACGCACCGCGCGATTTGGAGTCGAGTGGCCGTTCGGGTTTGTTCACGTAATTCAAACAATCGTGGTCGCGTTGGTTGCGGCTACGGTCGCCAATCGGTTCTATGACAAGCCGATCCGGCGCTGGTTAACGAAACTTACGGCTCGCCGCGCGACAATGGCCCTCTGAAGCCAAGCGAGCGTTTGTGGATTGGCGCCGCGTTTGCTGTCCGGCAATTGTGTTGCAGGGTGGAAGCGCCGTTGCAGAAGGCTGAGATACGGAGCGATGGTGAACGTGCGGCGTGTGTCAGTCATTGTTCCGACCAATAACCGGCCACAACTGCTGCGCGACGCGCTGGTGAGCATTCGTGCGCTGGAAGGACCCGATCTGACGTTTGAGATCCTCGTTGGCGACAACGGCGCCAATCCGCAGACGCCCGTCGTCGTAAGCGAAATGGGCGGTCGTTACTTCAAGGTGGACAAACCAGGAGCGGCGCCCGCGCGCAATGCCGGGCTCTCAGCCGCGACGGGTGACTACATAGCGTTTCTCGACGACGACGACATCTGGCTCCCCGAGAACATACGCCCTCATCTTGCTCTGCTGGAGGCGCGACCCGAGATCGATGCGGTTATTGGCCAGGTGATTTACACCGACAAGGACCTCAATCCGATTGGGCCGCCTGTTCCCGCCTTGAGCCCGGGAGAGGGTGACGCGATGTTGCGCGAAATGCTCGGCGAGTGGTTTCCTCAGGTGGGCGCGTGCGTCGCGCGAAACAGCGTTCGGGAAACGGTAGGCCAGTTTCCTGCAAAACACATTCACGGCGAGGATGTTGAGTGGTTTCTGAAGCTAGCCCAGACTCGCAAGGTCGCCTTTCAGAATACTGCCTGCATTCTCTTTCGTGGCAGACCTTCTGGTTCGTTCGATGAACTAAACCGCAGCCGGACCAAGGCCGGGCGTCGAATATTTCTGCGGTATGGTCTTGCCGAGTGGCGGATTTGGCGGAGCATTCCTGAGTTCCTGCGCGGGTATCGCGCCAAGTTGATTCACTTCTATCAGTACTTCTTTGATGCGGCGCGTGACCGACGCCAGGCCGGTAACCTGCGCGCCGCAATTGTTGCCTTGGCGGATGCGGCCTACGTATTTCCGTTCCGGCTTGTGGCGACGGTGCTGACCCCGGGTCCGGTGAAGCGTGCTATCAAGGCGAGAGCGCAGCACGACCGCGCGTGAATATCTGCGCAGACCCGTATGGCTGTGCATGACCTTTCGAGCGCTCAGCGGATCTGATGCCCCGAAAATGTTGACGGCTACCATACCCAGCGGCCACCACGTCCTGCGGTCACTGGGGCAAAGGCCGACGCATGAGCGAGTCTTTGCCCAGAGCACTGTCGTACCTACAGTGCGATCCAGTCAATCTGCGCAGGGAAACGAGGCGATGCACGCATCAAGGTGATACGAATGCTTGTAGCAGGGCGATAACAAGATCGACGAATCTGAGCTTGGCGGGATGAACCGCCCCGGTTATCCCGGAGGCTGATTTGTTTGATCGCGAGCTCAAGGTCGGCAAGCCGGTCGTTAGCAACAGTATCGATTGTCCGCCGGCTAACAAAGCAGTCAGTTTGTTTTCCTACTGCCAACCGTCGCGGACAAGCAGTCAGGAGCTAATGCGGCGCGCGATGATTGCGGAAATCAGTTTGCCTGCCTCGACGACTTGTTACCCCAAGCTAGCTATGTCGGTGAGATAGGCCTTGATCGCGGCCCGGAGTTTCGGGCGCATTGATCGGTGCACCCGGAGGTCTTCAGACATATCTTGAAATCTTGCGCCGATGCAGGCGGCCGATCGATGTCGCCACACAATAGGCGCGCAATCACCCCAGTTCTCGATGAGCTCGAAGGTCATCGCGCGGCCGGCACACCGATCCTCCATTGGTTTGCGGGTTCGGGACGTGAGCTTGAACGGGCGATCAGTCTGGACTGTTGGTTCAGCGTTGGGCTTCTTATGCTGCGCGCAGCGAAGGGCCGTGCACGTGTCGAGTGACCGAGACCAATGGACCCTTTGCAAGCCAATCCAACGATGATCCTCTTTGGTCAGTTCTGCTGGTTGGCCGAATTTGAAAGCATGACTACATCGCTTAGCGTGAGACCGATCGGCGAGCGTCCTCTTAGACTCGCGCGAACAGACTGGAGGGCTCGAGTCATGCGAGCGTAACGGGCAGCCGCCGGCGCGTGGGAGTTCATCTCACGGCCCTTGAATCGCGAGAAGCGGTCCATCCGGTTTACAAGATGCGATGCCGAGATATTCTGTCTCGTAGTTTCCGTCGAAGCCAGCAAACTTGGGATACTTGCCCGACACGCCCGCCTCCTTCTCCAGAAGCTTGCGCTGTGCCGCTGAGAAGCGCTCAACGGCTTCTTCGATGAAACTCCACATGTCTAGAGTGTCGACGACGAGCGATACCGCGCCCGGTGCATCAATGTGGTCGTGGAATAGTCCCTGCATTTCCCATTTCAATGTTCAGAGGTGCCCGCCATGGATGGCGCTCATCACCTCGTCGGTGTCGATTTCGCGCTCGCTTCTCGGCTTATCAATGTCGGAGATCATGGCCATGACGACCTTCTCACCATCTGAGAAATGGACACCGGCGCGGGGCGACCGGTCCAATCCTAGCGGGACAAGTGCACCCGCCGCCTATGCGCGCGACTTTCCCTGTTCTTCGGCCCACTGATCTAGGTGGTCCTGCAGCATCGGCTTGAGACGCATCTCGAAGCGTTCGGATTTGGGGGGGCCATATGCATCCCCTAGCATGTGACATACTGCGTGCTAACGTACATATTAACCGCACATACGTACGTGGACGATCCTGATGGGAGCGATTTTCTGCGACTTTAGTGCGCATCAAGTGCGCCAAAGTCGTTGACTAAATCGAAAATACTCGGACTTATGCGCATTTCAAGTGCGGGAAAGTCCATGCCCCTTCAATTCGTTGGCGAGACCATAGACAAGCGCACAGCTTACTTGCGCGCGCAGACAGGGGCTTTGATCCCGATCGCTCATGGCGTTTATGCAGACGCCACAGATGACATTGACGTCGCGGTTCTGAGCCATGCCATCCGGATCGCTCACTATCTCTATCCGCGGGCATATCTGTCCTCGGCGTCATCAGTCCTTTTGGCGCCCACCGATGATGGCCGCATTTTTATCAGTGGCCGACGTAATCAGCGCACTCGCTTGCGATCACTTGAGATCGTGCAGACCAAGGCGCCACCTCAACCCTCCATCAGTCACGTCATCGTTGGCGACGACATGGGGGAGATCCGACTTGACGCCTCTTCTCTTCGTCAACGATTTCTGGAAGCCTTTCGCCTGCGTAGTGAGTCGGCCAACGCCATCACCCCAACCCTGCGGACCCAGCTGGCCGAAAGGCTCATCGAAGAGTACGGCGATCAGAAAGGCGCCGCCGACGCAGTCTTCGCACTCGCCAGGGCCAATGGCTGGTATCGCGAAGGCGAGGGCGCAGAACGGTACTTGCTGGACAGGCGCGCCGCCGGCGCACCGCCGCAGAACAAAGCCGCATTCGATCTGATCGTTGCCTGGCACGCGAGCCCGCTAGGGCGCCTTTCGCACGACGGGTTTGAGTGGCGGTGGATGCAAACGCGCAAAACCGCACCACAGCTTGTTCGAGAGACGACCCCAGGAAAACTTCCGGCGTTCATTGAATCCCTGCTTCCAGAGGGCTGGCTGGCGGAGGTCCTACAGGAAAGGGACGAACGCGAAGCCCTGAAGCAGGGCAGGCGCTATCTTTCGAACATCACAGTCGCGCGGACCCCGGCTGAACTGAAGGCGCTGCCGCTTGACCTGCTGCAGGGTGAACTGGTCAACTTCTCCAAGCATGGACGCTTCGCCGGTCGTTATACAGGCCCCGGACGCGGCGAATTCGAGCAGACGTTTGAAGAAAATCTGGCGCAGATCGCCGCTCGCCCGGGAACGCCGCGCCTGTCAGGCGTGCAGATCAAAGCGCCCATGTGCCTGACAAAGGAGGGCGAACTCCTGCCGGCAGACGAGCGCCCCTTCACTCATATCCTGAAGCCTGCGGGGACAGGCGCCTACGACGTGCTGCCCGTCGTCGAATGGGTTTGTTTGGGCCTTGGCCGAGCGGCAGGGTTCGAGGTTCCAGCTTTTGCACTTGTGGACATGCCGGACGGCATGCCCCCCGCTTTGTTGGTTGAGCGCTTCGATATACGCCGCAACGCTGAGGATCATCGTCAGCTCGCCTTGGAGGACTTCTGCTCGATCCTCGATCTCCCTACCTCTGCGAAGTACGACGGCACGATCGAACGCATGGCCAAAGGCTTGCGGCAGCTGTCGACTGACCCCATCGCAGACATCGAAATTCTGTTCCGGCGAGCGCTGTTCGCGTGGCTGATCGCTGACGGGGACATGCACCTCAAGAATGTTGCGCTTCTAAAAATCGCCCAGCCGGGAGCGCGGGTGTTCGGGAGCGTGCGCTTCGCACCCCTGTATGATCCGGTGACAACTCGAGTTTTCCCCGGTCTGCAGCGCGACCGAATGGCGCTCAAGCTCAACGGCAAGGACGACCGCCTGACGCGTCAGGATTTCGTGACGCTGGCGCGAACGCTTGATCTTCCCCTAGCTCAAGCGAACGAGATCGTGAGCGAAATGGCGAACCGGGTGCGAGCTGCGGCCACAGACGCTGTATCGCCCGCGCCAGAAACGAATGAGCGCGCGATGCGCGCTGTAGACAGGCTTCGCGTCATCGTCATGGAGCGCGCGCTTTATCTCCTCCCTGCGAGTGAGACGAACTGAGGAAGGCGCCCGTGCGCAAAAAGCGCGTGCGGGCGGACGCCTTCAGGACGTAAGAACGTTCTGTCGGATTGATCCTCCTGAACCGTCCGTGCTTTCGAGTACGCCCCGGTGTTTTGGATCTGACCGTTGAACTCCATACGGGCCCGCCGGCAAGTCCGGCATATCGAGGCCGGACACATGTCTGCACCCGAGCTACGTGCGTCTGCACTTTCTTCAAAGAGTCCACTTGCGTCGGAGCGGCCGTCCACGCACGCGGTTCAGGACTAGGCGCGCGTCTCCTGTTGCAACACTTGAAGATCTGGATCTTGCTTGATCTTCCACCTTCCTGGTTCGTGGAAGACCCCGAACGCCGCATAGGAAGAATAAACGGGGTGGCGCACGTGAAATGTACCCCCCAGCTGTGCCGCAGCGATATCGCCATATCCGCTCTCACGAACATAGATCATCGCCGTATAGAGATCCGCGATCAGCTTGATGGGCGGAGTGAGAAGCTCGAGTTCCCCCTCGCCATCGATTAGCGGGATATCGAGCCCATCCTCGATGGTGCTGTACATGCAGCAGTGAATGTCGTCGGATCGATTGAGTCCAACACCAAAATTGGGGCGTTCCATCGGCCGCAAGGTTTTGTACTTGATGCGAATTACCATCCGCTCGCCGAAGTCAAACATGCCCGTTTCCTCACCGCGCTCATTGCGGAGCGTGACGTCGGTAAAGACAAGGGGCGCCTCTGCTTTTCGCTTGAACCAGGGTGCTTCGGCCAGATGATTGTCGGCTTCATAAAGTTTGAGGCCTTCATCGGTTGGTCCGTCGAACGCCACCTGTCCTTGCTTCAAGTAGATCACGCGCGGGCACATCGCCTTGATCGAGAACATGTTGTGCGAGACGAACAGGATCGTGGAGCCGCGCCGCTCAAGCGAGCGAGCGAAATCCATGCACTTCTTCTGGAAGCTGAAGTCGCCGACCGCCAGGACTTCGTCCAGCAGGAGGATGTCGGGATCCAGGTGCGCAGCAACAGCAAAGGCAAGACGCACATACATGCCGCTGGAATAGCGCTTTACCGGCGTATCGATGAACTTTTCGATCTCGGCAAAGGCGACAATCTGGTCGAACTTGGCATCAACTTCCTCGCGGCTCATGCCGAGAATGGCGCCATAAAGGAAAACGTTCTCGCGGCCAGTCAGCTCCTGATGGAACCCGGTGCCGACTTCAAGCAGCGCGCCGAGGCGGCCAGTGATGTCCGCCGTACCCTCGGTCGGCGTCACGATCTGCGACAGCACCTTGAGTAGCGTGGATTTGCCAGCGCCGTTGAGGCCGATAATACCGACATTCTCGCCGCGCTTGATCTCGAAGCTGGCGTTGCGCAGGGCCCAGAATTCTTTCGGGCCGCTGTCGCTTTTCTTTTTCCGGAACGCCGACGTGAAAAGATCGCGCACAGAGTCGTGCTGCGAGCCCATGGCGCCCAGCTGATACTTCTTGCCAAGGCCGTTCGCCTTGATCGCAATGTCGGTCATCAGATCAGATCCGCGAAGGAGCGTTCCATGCGTTTGAAAAACAGCAGGCCGCCGAACAGAAGGATGAGCATCAACGCACCACCTACGCCCATGGCGATAACATCGGGGTTCCCTTCGCCGAACACCGCCCAGCGGAAGCCTTCGATCACGCCAACCATCGGGTTGAGCGCGTAAGCCCATTTCCACTCATCTGGGATCATCTGGAAGGAATAGACAACCGGCGAAGCATACATCCATATCTGCAGCAGAAAGGTCAGCGTATGTTTCACATCGCGATAGCGAACGTTGATCGGGCCAAGCCACATGCTGACCGAAAGCGCCAGCAGGCCCGCGATCAGAACAAGCGGAGGCACGGCCAGCAGATGCCAGGTCGGCATCACGCCATAGGCCATCATCATGACCAGCAGCACGCCGAAACCGATGACGAAATCGACCAAAGGCGCAATCGCGCCGGCCAGCGGAATGATCAGGCGCGGAAAATAGACCTTCTTCACCAGCTCTGATTCGTTGACGAGGCCGGTTGAACCCCGACGAACCGCTTCGGCAAAGTAATTCCACGGCACAATCGCTGCGAACGCGAACACGGGATAAGGCACATCGCCGGGCGTCGGCAGTTTCGCGACCATGCCGAATACGATGGTGAAAATGATGACGGCGAAGATCGGCTGGATCACTGCCCACGCAGCGCCGAGCGCCGCCTGGCGGTAAAGCACCATGATGTCCCGCTTCACAAGCGTGATCAGCAGACCGCGATAATACCAGACCAGATCAAGCTCGAGATCGAACAGGCCGCGGCTCGGACGCACGCGGGTGACGCGGTTGCTGGTCCGCGAGCGCATTCCGCCGTCCGCGGCGGCGTCAAGGGCGGCCTTGTCATTGATGACTTCGGTTTGCGTCATCATGCGGCTGTCGCCCGTTTCAGGTTGGTCGCCACCGTCTCGATATCGCCGTCGGTCATCTGCGGATAGAGCGGCAGGATGATTACCCTGTCCTGTGCGGCTTCAGAGTGGGGGAGGGGTGCACGCAGGGGCGTGGTCGAATAGACATCCTCGCGATGCGCGCACATGATGCCGCGACGCGCCGAGACACCGGCGTCGAGCAGGGTCTGCATAACGGCGCGCTGGTCGCTGTAATCAGGCAGACGGACCGAGAAGCTCTGCAAGTTGGAGCGGGCCCAGACCGGTTCATGCGGCAAGGTGAGCCGCTGCGCGTTGCCAAGCAGGGCGTGGTAAGCCTCGCCGATCTCGCGGCGGCGGGCGACGATTCCCGGCAGGCGCTTCAACTGTTCACGGCCGACAGCGGCCTGGATATCGGTAAGACGATAATTGTAACCCATCACCGGGTGCGTCTCGAAGATCACTTGAGCCGAGCCATGGCGCACGGTATCCGGCACGCTCATGCCGTGTTGGCGCAACAGCTTGAACTTCGCGGCCCAGTCGGCGTGCGGCGTGGTGAGCATGCCGCCGTCTCCGGTCGACATGATCTTGCGTGGGTGGAAGGAGAACACGGCTGCATCGCCACGGACGCGGCCGATCTTTTCCCACTCGCCGTCCCACAGAAGTTCGGAGCCGGCGGCGCAGGCTGCATCCTCGATGACTTTGAGGTTGTGCCTGCGTGCAATGGCGACGATCTGCGCCAGGTCGCAGGGAAGGCCCATCTGGTGAACGACGAGGATGGCCTTGGTCTTCGATGTGATCGCTGGCTCGATCAGGGCCGGGTCCATATTGAAGGTGACGGGATCGATATCGACGAACACCGGCTCGGCGCCGCAATAGCGGATCGAGTTGGCGGTTGCGATGTAGGAGTGGCTGACGGTGATGACTTCATCGCCGGAGCCGACGTCGGCGACCAGCAAGGCCAGATGCAGTCCGGTCGTGCAGTTGGAGACGGCGACGGCGTGCTCCGCGCCTACGAAAGTCGCGAATTCCTTTTCGAACGCGGCGACTTCCGGCCCCTGCGTGATCCAGCCAGATAGGATGACGCGTGCGGCGGCGTCGGCCTCACGCTGGTCCATGACCGGCTTGATGATCGGGATCATGTCAGTTGAACCTGTCCTTGTTGGCTTCCCACCAGGCGACGAAGCGGCGAACGCCTTCCTCGAGACTGACTTCAGCCTTGAAGCCAAGCAGGCGTTCGGCTTTCTCGGTGGAGGAGAGGCGGCGCGAGACGGCGTTGACTTTCCGCTCGGGGCCGTACTCGGGAACCATGTCTTTCGGCGCACCCATCACTTTCATTGTCGTGGCCGCCAGGTCGCTGAGTGAGGTCTCGACGCCGGACGCGATATGGAAGACTTCGTCCGACACGTCCGACTTGAGCGCGAGCACGTTCGCACGGGCAAGGTCCTCGATGTAGATGAAATCCATCGACGTCTTGCCGTCGCCCAGGATCAGCGGCGGCGTACCGGCGCTGATGCGCTGGACCCAGCGAACCAGCACTTCAGTGTACTTGCCTTCGACGTCCATGCGCGGGCCATAGACGTTGAAGTAACGCATCGCAACGTAGTTGAGGCCGAACATGTCGTTGTAGGAACGCAGCAGGCCCTCCAGCATGATCTTTGAGGCGCCATACCAGGTACGGTTGTTGTAGGGGTGGTGGTCTTCCTTGGTCGGGAATGTGTCCGCGAGGCCTAGGATCGAGGCGGAGGAGGCCGCGAGCACTTTCTTCACGCCTTGCTGGTGGGCGGCGTCGATGACGTTGAACGTGCCGTTGTTCATCACTTCCATTGCTTCGCGCGGATCGGCGGCGCACGCGGTGATGCGGATGGCGGCCATGTGGATGACCGCGTCCATACCTTCGGTGACTTTCATCACCGCATCCTTGTCGCGGATATCGCCTTTGATCAGTGTGACGCGCTCGTCCTTGAGGGCGTTCTCGAGGTTGCGCGTTGTGCCCCGGGTCATGTTGTCGAAGATGGTGATCCGGCTCGGCTTCTCGCTGGCGAGGAGCTGGTCGATCGTCGCGGAGCCAATGAGGCCGGCGCCGCCGGTCACCAGGATTTTTGCGCCTTCGATCTTCATGGTCTCATCACCCGACTGGTCTTGTCGTCCTGCTGAATAACCCGGCGGGGTTGCCGCCGGGCTTTGTTCGTCACGCGGTCTGAAGTGCGTTTTTCTGAAGTTCGGACACGGCGGTCACGACTTCTTCCTGCTGCACGGCCGTCAGTTCCGGATACATCGGGAGCGACAGCACTTCGGCGGCGGCTTTTTCCGCGTGCGGGAACTGTCCGGCCTTGTAGCCGAGGAAGTCGAACGCCTTGAGGGTATGCAGCGGGAAGGGGTAGTGGATCCCGGTCTGGATGCCCTTCTTGGTGAGCTCTTCGATCCAGCGTGCGCGGTCAGCCGTGCGGATGGCGTAGATGTGGTAGACGTGGCGGCGGTTGGCGAGCGCCACGGGGGTCACGACGCCCGTGCCTTCGAACATGGTGCGGTAACGCTCGGCGGCGTCACGGCGCATCTCGGTCCACTTCTCGATGTATTTCATCTTCACGCGCAGCACCGCACCCTGAATGCCTTCCAGGCGCATGTTGTAGCCAATGATCTCGTGATGATATTTCTTTTCCGCGCCCCAGTCGCGCAGCATGCGAAGCTTGCGGTTGATCTCGGCATGCGGCGTGACGGTCATGCCGCCTTCGCCAGCCGCGCCCATGTTCTTGCCGGGGTAGAAGGAGAAGCCGGCGGCGTCGCCGAATGATCCGGCGCGTTTGCCGTTGAGTTCAGCGCCGTGCGCCTGGGCTGCATCTTCCAGCACGAACAGATTGTGCTTCTTCGCGATCGCCATGATCGCCTCCATGTCGGCCATCTGGCCGAACAGGTGGACGGGGATGATGCCTTTGGTGCGGGGCGTGATGGCGGCTTCGATCGCGGCCGGGTCCATCGTGAAGGTCACGGGATCGATGTCCACGAACACCGGCTTCGCACCCGTGTAGTGGATGGCCGAAGCCGAGGCGATGAAGGTGAAGGGCACGGTGATGACTTCATCGCCCGGTCCGATGCCGGCGGCCAGCAGAGCGAGGTGAAGCGCGCTCGTGCCGTTGTTGACGCCGACTGCGTGGGTCGTGCCGGCATAGACTGCGAAGTCCTTCTCCAGCTGGGCCACTTCCGGCCCAAGCGTGAAGGCGCAGCTTTCCATCGTGGCGATCAGGGCGGCGTCAATTTCCGCCTTGATCGCGTGATACTGAGCTTTCAAATCAACAAACGGGACCATGGCCAGCTTACTTGCTCGCTTTGCGGGAGAGATGGACGGTTTCGCCACGTCCTCGCATGGACGAGGTTGCAGCTTCGATAACCTCGACCATGCGAAGTCCGAATTCGCCGTCGGTTAGCGACGATTGTCCGGTACGGATGCAGTCGACGAAGTGCCGGCCTTCGACCATCAGCGCTTCCGAGTTGTCGACCTTGGGAGCCCACATGTCGCCGGTGCGATAACCAACACGCATCTCGTGGATCTTGGCCGGATCGTCGGTAAACTGAACGCCTTTGTCGTAGATCTTGAGCTTCTCGGATGGCTGCAGCTCGTCGAAGGTGATCATCTTCTCGGTGCCGCCGATCAGGATATTGCGCACCTTCACCGGCGCCAGCCAGCTGACATTTATGTGGGCGATGAAGCCCGAGTCGTAGAACAAGGTGATGTAGGCGAGGTTTTCCGGCGTGCCCGGATAGTGATTGATGCCAGAGGCGGACACCGCAACAGGGTGCTGGTCGAACACGTAATCCAGGATCGAGAAATCATGGACGGCAAGGTCGGCGATGACGTTCACGTCGCGCTGGAACAGTCCGAGGTTCACGCGGGTCGAGTCATAATACAGCGTCTTGCCAAGCTCGCCGCCCTGCACAAGGTCGCGCATCTTCTTGACCGGACCGGTGTAGATGAAGGTGTGGTCGACGTGCAGGATGAGGCCGCGCTTCTCGGCCTCTTCCACCAGGGCGCGGGCTTGCAACGAAGTTTCCGCCATCGGCTTTTCCAGCCAGACGTGCTTGCCGGCTTTCAGCGCCGACATGGCCAGCGAGAAGTGGGTGGAAACCGGCGTTGCGATCGCGATGGCGTCGATTTCCGGATCGCGGATCATCGCTTGCACATCCGTCGTGACCTGTGCGGCCGGGTAGCGTTTCTTGACAATCTCGAGCACTTTCGGATTGAGGTCGGCGACCGTGTGAACGCGCGCGTCCGGCAGCTCCGAGAAGTTGCGGACCAGGTTCGGTCCCCAGTAGCCGTAACCGATAACGCCGATATTCAGCACATCGCGCATCGCCGGAACGGCGTCGTTGATACGGGGTCCGGTCTGGACTGCTTTTGGCGGGCCCTTCTCGGTCATGATTTTCGGACGGGCCGCGGTCCCCACGGCCTTAGCTTTTCTTGCGGACATCGCCGATCACCCTTGCTGGTACGCCTGCTACTATGGCGAAATCCGGAACGTCCTTGGTCACCACTGCGCCGGCCGCAATGAGCGCGCCCTGGCCGATGGTGAGACCGCAGACGATGGTTGCGTTGGAGCCGATGGAGGCTTGGCGCTTCACGCGCGTCAGTTCAAGCTTCCAGTCAGCGTCGGTCTGGGCGCTGCCATCCGGGTTGGTGGCGCGCGGGAAGGTGTCGTTGGTGAACATCACACCATGGCCGATGAAGCACTCGTCTTCGATCGTCACGCCCTCGCAGATGAAGGTGTGCGAGGAGATCTTGCACCGCTCCCCGATAACAGCGCCTTTCTGGATTTCCACAAATGCGCCGATTTTCGATCCGTCACCGACTTCGCACCCGTAAAGGTTGACGAGGTTCGGGTGATGGATCGTCACCTGGCCCTTCAGACGCACGGTGTCCGAAATCGGCATTTGCTTCGCTCCTGGCGTCCGCTTGCCGGAAAGGGAGAGCAAGCAATGGGCCGGTTCCTGACCTGTCAGACTTGAGCTGCGGCGCCGCAATTCTCGCAGGGCGCGAGCATCTTCATGGTTAACGAGCCTTGACCGATTTGTGCGCTAAGAGACACGTTACTCGCCCTGTGTGCGCAATGGGGACGAATCGGTTCGCCTCAGCTGGTTCCGCGGCCGTAGCGTCAGGGGCAAGCCAGCGCAAAGGAGCTGCTGCGGCGGGTCCTATTCAACGCGCGCGACAGTATAGCCTTTGGCCGTCATCATCGCCACGACGCTGTCCTTGCCGGCCAGATGGCCCGCGCCGACAGCGACGAAGAACGTTCCGGGCTCTTCCCTGACCAGCTTGTCGAGGGTCTCGACCCAGTTGCGGTTGCGGCCGACGAGCAGGGCGGCGTTGACCTCCGGTAGGTCGGCCAGGTCGCCCTCGATCATGATGGCGTTGATCGTCTCGACGTCGCCGGATGCCCAGGCATTCACCAGCTTGGTAAGCAGTTCGCTCTCCTGGCCGATCTCGCTGACGCCCTGCATCAGGTAGCTGACCTGCACCTTTTCGGGCAGGTCGGCGAAGGTGAGGAGCTGGGCCTCGACCGTCTCGAGCTTGCGGATTTCCTTGCCGGCGGCGATGGCGTCAGGCTGCAACTTGCGCTCGACGCCCGAGGCGGGGTCGTAACCTGCCTTGACGATGATCTGCTCGCTCAGGGTGAGCGCCGCCAGCCAGGGGCGCATGGTGTCGAGCATGAACATCGGGATGGCGAGGTCGCCGCTGGCCTTGACGAGGGCGGCCTTGTCCTCCGCCGTCAGGTGGTCGGACAGCTTTTCCGGCGGGGTGTACAGACCGTACTGGGTGATGAAGGCCTGAATCTTGGCCGGGTCCGGGTCGATGTCGGTCTCGAAATAGATGGCCTTGGCCTCCGCCAGCGCCTTGTCCACCGGCGGCTTGCGCCACGCGACCGTGGGCGGCAGGACGTGGACCGTGCCGAACAGGTAGATGGTGGTGTCAGCATCGCCGGTCTTCCACAGGGCGGGACCGCTGGCGCTGGCAGGAGGCGCCGGGGTGACCGCCGCGTCTGATTCCGGAAGCTTTTTACCGCAGGCGCCGAACGCCAACAGGGTCGCAGCGGCGAGCGCAAGGGTCTTCCAGAAGATCATGGTGGTGTCCGCTCGTTCTGGCCAGTCGGCTGAATCGGCCGTCGTTTCGAGGCTCGCAGATAGTCCCGGCTGCGTCACCCCACGATCTGCGGAGGGCCAACCGTCGCTCGCGTTCGCGCCTTGCTTTCGAGAGGTCTTTCGCTAGTGTCGCCGCGCTTCGGCTATCCCCTGCAAGGGGGTGGCCCCGCCCTCGTGGCACTCGTAGCTCAGCTGGATAGAGCGCTGCCCTCCGAAGGCAGAGGTCACAGGTTCGAATCCTGTCGAGTGCGCCAGGCGCGCCTCTAAATCACGATGAAAAAACACAAAGCTGGCCGCGCCGCGACGGCCCGACGGCCCGTGCAGCCATCGCGCGCGCAGATCGTATGGCGCACGATCTGAAGCGACGGGTTGAGCGAGGGCGGGCAACGCCGGCGGCAAGAGCTGAATCAGTATGCGCGATATCGTACAGATAACTCCCAGATTTGATGCTACCGGCTAGTTTCGACCAGACGATCGCGCTGATTTCAGCGCGATACTCAGGTATCGGCGCTTGGGGGGGGCTACCCATGACAATCAAGCCGCATAGCGAGCGCTCCGACCAGGAGTTGGATGCGCTGACCGGGCTAATGAACACGATCGTCGACGGTGTGATCACAATCGACGCCCGAGGACGGATCATCGATTTCAATCCGGCATGCGAGACCCTGTTCGGCTATTCATCTGCGGACGTCGTCGGCCAGAACGTAAAGATGCTGATGCCCGAACCGTATCAGTACGAGCACGATGGCTATCTCAGAAACTATCGAACCACGGGCGAGCGCAAGATAATCGGCGTTGGGCGCGAGGTGGTCGGCCGGCGCAAGGACGGCACGACCTTTCCGATGGAATTGTCGGTTGGCGAAATCGACCATGGCGAGAACCGCGCTTACGTCGGCGTGTTGCGCGACATAACCTCGAAGAAGACTTTCGAAGCAGCGCTGCGCAGAAGCGAAGGCCACCTGCAGGAGCGGGTCGTCGAACTTGAGGACGCGCAAGACCGCCTGGAACAGCAGAGATCCGAGATGGCGAAACTGGCGGAGCAAGCCAGCCTCGCCCGCCAGGCGGCGGACAGCGCCAACCAGGCAAAATCGGAGTTCCTGGCAATCGTCAGCCATGAAATCCGGACGCCGATGAACGCAGTTCTGGGCTTTGCCGGAATGCTGGATGGGGCGGGATTGGCAAAGCCTTATGGCGAATACGCCAGAATGATCCTGCGCGCGGGCGATGCACTGATGGTCATCCTCAACGACATACTGGATCTTGCCAAGATCGAAGCGGGACGCATCGAGATGGAAGCGGTGCCGCTCCGGATCGGGGAGAAGCTGAAAGTCATCGAGGAGCTGTGGCTTGGGCCGGCGCACCAGAAGGATCTCTACCTTCATACCCGCATCGCCGCCGATGTGCCGGACGTCGTTGTGGGCGATCCGATGCGTCTTCGCCAGGTGCTGTTCAACCTGCTCAGCAACGCCATCAAGTTCACGGCGAGTGGCGGCGTAACCGTGAGCGTGAGTTCGACCGAGCAAAGCGGCGATCTGCTCGAACTCAGGTTTGAGGTCGCCGACACAGGCATCGGCATCGCCAGCGACAAGCAGGCCGTCATTTTCGAGGCCTTCACGCAGGCCGATTCATCCACAAACCGACGTTTTGGAGGAACCGGTCTTGGCCTCAACATCTGCAAGCGACTGGTCGACATGATGGGTGGAAAAATCGGCGTCGAAAGCAGGGCGGGCGAGGGATCAACCTTCTGGTTTACCGTGCCGTGCAGCGAAGCAGCATCGACACACGCTGACGCCAGCGCGCCGGAACAGCCACGCGCGCCTTTCGGCCCCATGCGCATATTGCTAGCGGAAGACCACATCATGAACCAGATGATGATCCGCATCATGCTCGAAGCCGCCGGGCATGTCGTGCACGTCGTCGAGAATGGGCTGCAGGCGCTGCTTGCGGTTCAAAGCGGGATATTCGATGTCGTCCTGATGGACATCAGCATGCCCGAGATGGACGGTGTCGAGGCGACGCGACAGATACGCGAGCTAGAGTCGGCGCGGAACCGCATTCCCATCATTGCTCTGACGGCGAATGCCATGAAGGGCGACCGCGAGAAATTCCTTGCCGCCGGAATGACCGATTACCTGTCCAAGCCAATACACGTTAAGGATCTGATCTCGGCAATCGAGCGGCAGCGGGTCGCGCTCGGACTGGCGGAAACACCCGACAACGATCAGGTTCAGTCGCGTACGCCACGCGTCGCATAATGTGGTGAAGCCCGGCTGATGTGCGCGGGCGTGTTCAGGCGCTTACAGCAGTTGCGACTATCGACTGGCGACCGGAAGTCCCAAAGCATCCCTTGGCGAGTGGCTGAAATACCATCGCCTTCCGCTCGGTCGGACCCGTTGCGCAACGCAATTGCCTGTTAAACATAGCGGTGACAGGAATGCGCCGGGGACATCAGGCATGCGGCCCCTTATCGAGTTGCAATGGCCTGGGCGTTGCAGACGCCCCCCGGCCAGGCTGGGGATTTGAATCGTGTACGATGTCGATACCGTCGTGATCGGGGCTGGCGCAGTCGGCCTCGCCTGCGCGGCGGCGCTGGCCCGCGCCGGCGCAGATGTGCTCGTGCTTGAAGCCGCCAACGGCATCGGTATGGGCGTCTCCTCGCGTAACAGCGAAGTCGTCCATGGCGGCATGTATTATCCAACCGGCAGCCTGCGCCATCAGCTGTGCGTCGCCGGGCGGCGGAAGCTCTATGCCTACCTGGACGCGCGCGGCGTCGCCTACAAAAAGCACGGCAAGCTGATCGTCGCGGCAGGCGAGGCGGAGATTCCGCAGATCGAGGCGATCCACCGGCGTGGCCAGGAAAACGGTGTCGAGGGGCTGGAACTGATCGATGCGGCGGCCATCAAGAAACTGGAACCGGCGCTCACGTGCGTGGCCGCCGTCGTCTCGCCGGAAACCGGCGTGCTCGACAGCCATGGCTACATGCTCGCGCTGCAGGGCGAGATCGAGGATGCGGGTGGATCCGTCGCGTTCAACACGCCGGTGGGCCGCGTCAACCCCGTCGCAGGCGGCTACGCCATCGAGACGGGTGGGAACGATGCAACGCGCATCATCTGCCGGCGTCTCGTCAACAGCGGGGGGCTCAGCGCTGTCGGCATTGCGCATCGCATCGAGGGGCTGGATGTGGCCCACATTCCGGCGATGACGCTGGCGAAGGGCAACTATTTCAGCTTTCCGGGACGGCCGGCGATAAGCCGCCTGATCTATCCCGCGCCGGTCGAGGGCGGGCTGGGCGTGCATGTGACGCTGGATCTTGCCGGGCGCATGCGGTTCGGGCCGGACGTGGAATGGCTGGACGACAACGATCCCTCGCATGTCGACTATCGCGTCGATCCGAAACGCGCTGACAGTTTCTATGAAGCGATACGCCGCTACTGGCCGGGTCTGCCGGATGGCGCGTTGGCGCCCGACTATTCGGGCTGCCGTCCAAAGCTTTCGGGCAGGGGCCAGCCAGCGCGGGATTTCCGTATCGACGGGCCCGAGGTTCACGCCTTGCAAGGGCTGGTGAATCTCTTCGGCATTGAATCGCCAGGGCTGACGAGCTCGCCCGCGATTGCTGATGCGGCGGCCGCGCTGCTCGCCGACTGAAGCGGCATGCCCGATTGGGTATGGTGCTCTGCGCTCATGGTCCCTCCCGTCGCGCGAGTTTGCCTGAAATTCGGGGTTGGACGGTGACCGTAGCCGGGATGCGCGGCTGACCGGGACAGGCGTGGACTGCGCGTCTCGCGCGTCTGCGCCGCCATGTGAGCAGGCACGCCGTCTGCCGTGGTGCTGCGCCGACGACGATCTCGGCGCATTTCCTGCTCTATTCCCGCGCGATGCGCGATCATGCGGCGTCGCTGGCGGCAGCGGCGCCTGCTACCGGAGCGCTAGTTGTCCAGACCGAGCTGGGCTTTCAGACGGCGTACATCCTCGAGCCAGGGCTCGGCGCTGGAATCGCTCGGCGCGCGCCAGTCGCCGCGGGGCGACAGGGAGCCGCCGGAGGTCACCTTCGGACCGTTGACCGCGACCGAGCGCTTGAACTGCGTCGTCGCGAAGAAGCGGCCGACGAACACCTCCAGCCATTTCACGATCTCGGGCAAGGCGTAGGCGAGGCGATCCTTCTTGGCCGTGTGCAGCGGCCATTCGCCCGCCTTCGCATCGCTCCACGCCGCGTGTGCGAGGAAGGCGATCTTCGATGGCGAGAAGCCGTGACGGATGGTGTGATGGGCGAAGAAGTCGATCAGGTTGTAGGGGCCGATCGCCGCCTCGGTGCTCTGGATCGCACCATCGGCGCCGGCGGGCACCAGCTCGGGCGAAATTTCGGTTTCAAGGATGGTGCGCATCACGGCTGCGGCGGCCTTGGAGTAGTTTCCGCTCGCAGCGCTCCAGCGGATCAGGTGCTGGATCAGCGTCTTCGCCACCGAGGCGTTGACGTTGTAGTGACTCATATGATCGCCGACGCCATAGGTGCACCAGCCCATGGCGAGTTCGGACAGGTCGCCCGTGCCGACGACCAGTCCGCCTTCTTGGTTGGCGAGCCGGAAGAGATAGTCGGTGCGCAAGCCCGCCTGCACATTCTCGAACGTGGTGTCGTAGAGTTTCTTGCCTTTGGCGTAAGGGTGGCCGAGATCGGCCAGCATTTGGGTCGCCATCGGTTTGAGGTCGAGTTCGCGGGCGTCGACCCCCAACTCCCTCATCAGCGCGTGCGCGCTGGACTTCGTGCCGTCGCTGGTTGCGAAACCCGGCATGGTGACGCCGATGATGTCCGTGCGCTTGCGCCCCATAAGATCGAAGGCGCGGGCGGTGACCAGCAGCGCCTGTGTTGAATCAAGTCCGCCTGAAACGCCGATGACGGCCTTTTTCACACCGGAAGATTCAAGCCGCCGCCGCAGCCCCTGAACCTGAATGTTGTAGGCCTCGAAGCAATCGTGATCGAGTCGCGCTTCGTCGTCCGGCACGAATGGGAAGCGGTCGGGCTTGCGCATCAGCGGCAGTATGGCGTCGCGCGTAGGGTTGAGGGCGAAGGCAATGCGGCGATAGCCGGAGACCTGCTCGCGGTTGTTGCGGGCGCAATCGCGGAAAGTCGGCATGCGCATCCGTTCCTGGCCTATGCGCTCGACGTCGACATCGGCAAGCAGCAGGACCGACCTGTCGGCAAAGCGTTCGGATTCGGCGATCTTGGCGCCGAGTTCATAGACGCCGACCTGGCCGTCCCACGCCGTATCGGTGGTGGATTCGCCATACCCGGCGGCGGCGTAGATATAGCTGCAGACGGCGCGCGAGGATTGCGAGGCGCACAGCACGTCGCGCTCGGCAGCCTTGCCGATGGTGATGTTGCTGGCGGAGAGGTTGGCGATGACGGTGGCGCCCGCGAGCGCCGCATACGTCGACGGCGGCAGCGGCGCCCACATGTCCTCGCAGATCTCGACGCCAAGCGTGAGACCGGGGATGTCGCTGGCTTCGAAAAGCAGGTCGACGCCGAAAGGAACCGGTCCGGCGCCGAAATCGATGGTGTCGGTCAGGAGGTCGGTCGATGCTGCGAACTGGCGCTTTTCGTAAAACTCGCGGTAGTTCGGCAGATAGGTCTTCGGTACAACGCCCAGCACCTTGCCGCGATGGATCACGACAGCGGACCCATGTACGCCGGAGACGGCCTGGAGCGGCGCGCCGACGATGGTAACCAGAGACAGCGTCTTGCTTGCTTCGACGATGCGGGCCAGCGCCTCGCGCACGGAAGCAAGCAGCGTGGATTGCAGATGCAGATCGTCGAGCGTGTAGCCGGACACGCCCAGCTCAGGGCAGGCGAGCACTGCAGCGCCGACGGAGTCCGCCTCGCGCATCAGGACGATGGTCTCGCGCGCATTGGCCAGCGGATCGGCGAGGTGAACGCGCGGCGAGGCTGCCGCAACCCGTACAAAACCGTGGGCGTAGAGGTTGTTGAATTCGGCCATTCTCAGGTCCGGTTTGCATGATCGCCGGTCGTCTTGGAGCTGTTATCATCACGCTGTTACCGCTACAATTTCGGCAGGCAAGGGAACTTCTGTAGACAACTCGCGAAAAGCCCGAACTCAAAGAGTCATTTTCCGCCCGTCCACGCAGTCGGATCGAGCAAATCTAGGGTGGCGCTATGCCCTGGTTTTAGGCGCGGACTGCGCCTTTCGCGTTTGGCTCGTTGAACAGCAAATCGGTTTAAGTCACGCTAACAGGCGAATGCGGAAGCAACTTGTCCTTTGATGTGAAAGGCTCATTAGCCGACTTGCATCGTGGGCTTTGCAGCTAGAATGAGCTGTATTTTGACGCTGGATCAGACACTTACCGAGTACGCGCAGCGTTTTCAGACGCGGCCGGGCCGCAAGCGGCCTTTGCCGGCGCATCTGCAACGCCTTGAAGCGGAAAGCATTTTCATAATGCGGGAAGTGGCC
>Ga0075163_10000918_pt1 | contig 39320 bp, 37 predicted proteins | sample JI1023141ADNA_FD_71478 | JGI IMG/M metagenome (GOLD analysis project Ga0075163, IMG submission 71478) | Wastewater effluent complex algal communities from Wisconsin, to seasonally profile nutrient transformation and Carbon sequestration -... | ecosystem: Engineered > WWTP > Effluent > Algae...
CTACACTCAGTCACGGGACTTGCTAGTAGTTGGTCGGCTTGGAGACATTGAAAAAATGACAAGAAAAATTCTTGGGGAATTTTCTTGTCATTTTTTCAACGTCGGATACTCTTAACGTTATGCGGACATTTTAAACACGGCTCGATAGAACTAGGAAACTTACGAGAATCTTTTCGGAGTAGGTTCCTTCGACGTCGTGTCTCGGAAAAACTCTATGTTACTTACTTTATAAATATATGCCAAAATGGCAGAATGCATTTTTAAACTGTTTAGATTTTTGATAAAAGTTATTGTAAAAATCCGATACTTAACATATAATAGTCTAATGTAAGCACAGAAGGTTTAATTATGGCAAAGACACGATTTAAAAAAAGGTCAGGAAAAACAATAGTGAATAAACCATCAGCTTCTATCTTCCCTATGCGGTTTGGAGTGGCTCCATTAGGGAATGATTTATTTGTATTAGAGTTTTCTGATTATAATAATACAACTGATACAATTAATATTTTAAGCTCAATAATTCTTCATAAAGAAGCTACAAAAAATCTAGCTGAATCATTACTGGAAATTTTATCAAAGGAGGTTAAGAATGCTAAGCTCAACTCAAATAAAGATAATAAATAATCCTAATAAAAGTATACCTAAAGGATATAACAATATACCAGTAAGCAAGATCAGTGATGCGATAGGTAATAAAGAGATTAATTATGAAAGCACACCTATATTTACAAAAAAAACAAATTGGAGTGCAGAAGTAATTGATTCATCACATAGATTATACGCTTTAATAAAAGAGCCGCTTTTAAGAGAGAAAAATGATAAAAAAAATCAATTTGATTACTTGATAGATAAGCAGACTATTTTTAAACAAAAACACTACCCAGACATTTATCAATACATTAAAGAAAATTTAGATAGCAGAATATCTTTACAGATTGTTAACAGAATAAAAAATATAAATTCTTTATTAGATAAGAACGATACCCGCATAAATCTAAATTCTTTAAAATATTTTATCCTATTCTCTAAAAATTTTATCCCAGTATCTACTTTAGATATACAATTAAGTAATAATGGAAATATAAAATGTAAATGGGAAAAAGGGAAAAATAAACTTATAATATCTTTTTTCCCGAATGAAAGTATAAGTTATGCTGTAACTATGAAAAGTAACAAAAAAGACATACCTTTAAGAATTTTTACAGGAGTAGATAATTTAAAAACTTATATCGAATCTGAATCAAAAAACCCATCTGAAATTTTTAATATTCTTTTTTATGACAAAAAATAAAATATCATTAAAACATCATGTGACTCGTTATTGTAAACCTAAAGATGTAGAAAATGTTGATAAAATAAAATCAACTGCTTTTGAACTCAGAGAAAATGAGTCTTATATTTCTGTTCATTGGCTTGAATTTTTCATAAAAGAAACAAAAAATCAAGAAGAGCAATTGCGAAAAATTTACGCCTCCCAGATAAATCATAAAAACCCTAATAAAAAGTTTACGCCAAGTTCATCTGGAGTGTATACTATTTTAAATAAAAATAAAGTAATTAAGCAAATAAAAAAACTATTTGATATAAGCTTAATGATAGAACAATTAATCGAACAAAATGAAAATTCTGATAATCATTCAGGGATATATGGGACTCGTGGGTTAGAAACTGCATGGGTTGATTTAATTACAGATGAATTAGCTACTATAGCAAATTCAAATAAAAAATTTTTAGTTTCACATATTAAAAAAATATCATTAAATAATAAGACCCAATAAGCGCATAACGTCGAGTTTGCGGAAATTGTTACAGAATAGTTTTAACAAACAACTTCGCAAACCCGACATATTTAAAAAGAATCGTATTGTCAGATGGAGTAAGTATTAGACCTGACCTCGTGTCAGGGCTGGTTTTAGTAAAAGCGTAAGTTTAGATGCAATGGTTCACACGCGTTTAAAACGTCGCACAACTACGCGTGATCTGCGGCGGCGACTCACTAAGCTCGGATGATGTGAGTCACCTTGCTCCGAGTCTGACTTTGTAGTGTAGTAGAATTTTTTAGTTTTAAGTAGTATCCGCAAAAAATACGCCTTCGCTCCAGTCACGGATAATTGCAAGAAGACGCAATTTCCGCGCCTTACGCTCAGTCATATTTTGTTGCACGTATTTGTAGACTCGGAGACATGCCCCTTACCGCCGCACGTCAGATACGCTTAACGTTAGTTGCCATTTTAGACTTGACCACGTTTTTATAGGGACTAATGCTCGGAATTGGTTTTATTAGGTTTCCGCGACATCGTGTCTCGGAAAGAATTCGTAGGTATGAATTTTATAAATTATCACTGAAAGATTAGAGTGGAAATCAAGATTTTCTTTTTACTACAAAAAATCATTGAAAAATTAAAATAGGATTTTGAGGAACGATGGAAGTATCGAGTCGATTATATTAGAAAGATATCCTGCAAGAGGCAACGATGAATGAACTGATAAAACTAAATTATAGAAATGAAATCTATGAGAATGTAAATGTAAAGTTTATAGATATCAAAACAATTCAGGTTAAAGAGATCCCGTTAGCTATAGGTATTCGATATAATGATATTTTAGAAGTTGAACAGATTGAAGGAATTTATTTTTATAAGAGAAAGATTAAAATTTCAAATTGCAAGAGAACGAGGATTCTCATTCCGGGTTACTTTCCGCAAAGTAATGAATTTAAAAAGTTCATTCAATACATTGAGGATAACGATGGTATGTCGGAAAGAGTAATGGGTGGGTTCCTTACATTAGAAATTCCCAAGGAATTAAATATTAATGTTATAAATGAAATTGAAAAAATCGAACGGCTGATTGCCAATAATCCAATATACCAGATTCAATCAAATTTCAAAGAGTCATTTTTATCTATAATCGAAAATTCCTATGAGAATAAAATTGAAAAGGAAAATTTTACATTCAAAGAATATGAGGTTGTAAAAATTTCTGGCGATTTAGGAATATATCATTCCATTTTTAATTCAATTTATGATTTGGTAATATTGTATTCAATAAAAAATCTAATTTTAGATATTAGTGAATTAAATAATATGAATAGCAATTATATTGGATTATTTGTAAATATAAAAAAATTTATTGAAATAGAACTAAAAGGAAGTTTTCAAATTTTTGTTGGTAAGAACGATCTTGTTTCTAACTTCTTTACTCTGACTAAATTAGATAATTTTTTTACTATTAATACAGAATGGGAAAAATGAATATTCGAATGTGCCTCTAACGTTGGATTTGCAAAATTGCTACAGAATAGTATTGACAAGCAACTTCGCAAACCCAACATATAAAAGAGAATCGTATTGAGAAGTTGAGTAAGTATTACACTCGACATCGTGTCGAGACTGCTTCTAGTAGAAGGCATTAGTCAGACTTTTTAGAATTACACAAGTCTAAAACAGCAACTAACTGCGAGTATCCGCTGCGGAGGTGAACTATATTCGGAAGCTGTTCACCTCCTTGCTCCGAGCCGCTTAGTAGTAGAAGTGAAAATTTTTAGTATATTTGTCAGACTCATGCAAGTCCAGCGCCTTCACTCCTGTCACGAAACTTGCAGAAAAGAGCAAGTTTTCCTGCCATCCGTTCAGTCACAGGACATTGCTAGTCGTTGTTGGCTCGGAGACATTGAAAAAATGACAAGAAAAATTCTTGGGGAATTTTCTTGCCATTTTTTCAACGTCGGATACGCTTAACGTTAGGCGGCATTTTAGGTGCGGGCATGTTCGATAAAGGAACCAACGCTAGGATATTTTAGTAGTAGGTTTCTCGACATCCGTGTCTCGAAAGACCTTTAATTAAAATTTTTGGAAGCGAGGATTAATAAGTAAGATGCAAATTACTAAAAAGAAAAAGTTAGTTGAAGAACTGAATAAAATAGTGAATAAGAAATATTTAATCATAGTAATTTTGTTTTATTCAATTTTTTCCTGTGTTCTTTTTGAAGCTAGAAGCAATTGCATACAAGGGAATTGTCAAGATGGGCAAGGTAATGCCGGTTATTCAGACGGTTCAGAATACAAAGGTGATTTTAAAAATGGGAAAAGAGAAGGTCGCGGAAAAATAGTTTATTACAATGGCGATATTTATGAAGGCACATTTAATGATGGACGGGCGAATGGTGAGGGAACCTATACAAAAAAGAATGGCGATAATTACGTTGGATCCTTTAGAGACGGTAAACCAGATGGATATGGGACATTAACGTCTCCAACGCGGAAGGAAGTGTATGTTGGAGAGTTTAAGGACGGTAAGCCGCACGGTGATGGAACATTAACAACTACGGAAACCACTTATACAGGTCAGTTTAGAGACGGTTTTTTAAATGGAAAAGGAAGCTTCATTTCGCACGTAAATGGAGCTACATATGAAGGTGAATTTAAAAATGGCTTTCCGCATGGCTTCGGAAAACAGAAATATCAAGGTAATTACTATGAAGGAGAGTTTGAGAAGGGATTGGCAAATGGGGATGGTTTTAGAATTTTCAATAATGGAGAAAAATATGAAGGGGAATTTAAAGATGGCGCAATGCATGGAAATGGAATTTTGTATTATCCCGATGGAACCATAAGGAAAAAAGGCACTTGGCGGTATCATCGGTTTGTCGATTACTAATTTTTTATCAGGAAATACTTATAATTAGCCACATTTATAGTTTTAAATGATTAAACAAACAATCTCGCAAAGAAATTCTCTATGAAGAGGACGTTTTGTCTTCGGATAAAATTCTGCTTCTAGCAAATCGAGAGAAGACAAAGAAGTAGGTATTTGTGCAATGTCTATTTCAGTTAGTAAGTATTACACCCCTAACGTTGGATTTGCGGAAGTTGCTACAGAATAGAATTGACAAGCAACTTCGCAAATCCAACATAAAATAAAATCGTATTGGATAATGGAGTTAAGCCTACACTCGACGTCCGTGTCGAGGCTGGTTGTAGAAAAAGGCGTTGGTTAAGGCTTTTTAGGAGTATGCGCACCTAAAACACCGCATAACTGCGAGTATCCACTACGGAGGTGAACTATGTTCGGATGCTGTTCACCTCCTTGCTCCGAGTCGGCTTAATTGTATTAGCCACACTTTATAGTTTATTTGTTGAACTTATGCAAGTCCAGTGCCTTCACTACTGTCACAAAACTTGCTAGTATTTGTAGATTCGAAGACATTTAAATAAAAGAGATGAAAAATTATTTTGGTATAGAATATAATTGGCTTGAAAAACTTGCTACCGATTATAGCAATTTAGAAATTAATAATGAAGGGAATGAAGAATTATTAATTAATGAAATTGAAAATAAATTAGATTGGAAAATTCCTATTGATATTAGACTATTTGCTTTGCACTTTAATGGGATAAAAGATATGGATGGAATTCAAATATTTCCTATAACGGAAATTGAATTTTATAAAAAAGATCCTTTGTTTAATTTTGACAATTCAAAAAAATTAATTCCTTTTGCTAAGTATTTATATGAATATAGCTTTTTAGCTTTTAATGAAAATGGAAATATTTTTAAAGTAGATCATGATTGGTCAAATTGGAAAGGAATCACTACAGATTAGGGCTTAAATGAAATATATTTTTTTTCGTCCAACAAAGATTCGGTAGCTTGGGTTTCACCAAAAAGTCGGATACTCTTAACGTTATGCTAAATTAACATTTACGTATAATCTTATTTAACATCCATTCAAATCCTGACTTCAAACTCATTAGTAATATCTCCAAGAGGAGAGTATGACCTTTCATAGAAGCTAACAGTATTTTGCCTGTCCAAGAGTAAAATGGCTGTGGAGCGAGTTCCGTAGACCGGGTTTTGAATAAAGATGGAAGATAAAAATCTTTCTTTTTCTAGTCCGACACCTGTGCTTGGAAGTAGTTCATCGGGGGCTTTGGTTTCATCTTTCATGATAGAAAATAATTCTTCTTTTTTTAATTCTGAATTTAGTATATAATTTTTTAGATGCTCGATCCCGCGACTTACTTTAGGCCAGGGTGAATTCAAATAAGCATTGCTAAGGCCATGAAATCCATCTGTTAGCTTATGAGTCTCGTTACTAATGTTATTGTATACATACAATTCTTTTGGATTCCCAATTAATATATTATACGGGTTATAGCTTTCTCTTTTAGATACAAGCAAATCTAAATATGCCGCTGTAGATATTTCTGAAGTTAAATACTCTTTTACAAGTAGACCGCGGGACTCTCTTCCTTCTTTGTGTAGCGGTATATCACGATAATTCGTTAGCGCGGAAATTTTTCCCTTTTTGGTAATTCCAAGCCAAGTTCCGCCTTCCTTTTCATCGCGACCGGCAAGTAAATCAGGATACTCATTCCAGAATTTCGCCGAAGTAGTTGGTCTTTCCTGGAACTCATCTCGATTTGCCAATATTACAAGTGGATATTTCTCGTGTTGGTTGATTGCCAAAAATAGAATGCACATAATTTACATTTGTCTAAATCATTTTTCTTTTAGCAATCCAAATAGTCTGTTACAAATTCACTTTCCAACATTATAACAAAGGGATGTTCTCGCAAAGTCCCAAAGCCGCCAAGAAATTAAAGAATTACCAGCGGGAATAATTTTAAATTGAGAATTTTTCAAATAGGAACTAATTTTAAAAATCACAACACAATCAAAGTTATATAACTTTTTAAATCCCTTAGGGACTTTGCGTCTTTGCGTGAACTCTTATCCTATTAGAATTTAATCCCAAATAATTTATCCGTGGTAATCTTCAAAAGCCGACCACCTCATTGTATGTGCAGGGTGTCTCCCTTTCTTATCAATTGAAATGTTTTCTTTGTTTTAAAATCTAGTTTCAATGGAAAGGATTCCTGTTTTAAACTACTCAAATACTCGTTGTGTTTATTGTCCCATAGAGAGGCTCGCTCCGGATCAAAATCGGAATAAATTTCTTCTCGTTTTTTAATATCATAGCCTTTATAAAGAATACAATAAATGGAAACAACGCCCGGTAGAGTCTTTACTTTGATAGGATTTTCTTTTAGTAGATTTGCATCAACATACTTACGAAATACAAAACCAGGAGAATCAAATTGTACATGAATAAAACTATTCAGTAAACTTTTATCTAAATTCAATTGTAGTTCACCCTGGGCATTTTTAATTTCTCTTTCCTTTATTTTTTCTAGTGGAGTAATGACATTAGCCCATTCTTTTTCCCAGTTTGATTTAATTTTTCTTCCACTCTGACTTACATCTAAAGAGCCACCTTTCCAGGATACAGAAAGTGATACTCCATCATAATCATGAATCAAACCATCTGTATATTGAATCTTGTGGAGTTTGTTTTTTAGAAGAGTCTGGTATATCGCCGTTAACTCCTCCGGTGGTAGAGTAAAACTAATTTCATTTTCTTTTTGAATGAATTTATCTATGTATCTAGAATTTTTAGAGCTGAGTTCTAAACTAAACCCTCTTCCCGCATGACCGAGAGACTTATAATATCGTATCTGAATATCCTCAGGCATTGTATCAGGTAACGCGTCGGAATAAATAAGATTAGCCAGAACTAAAAAACAAACTAGTAAAATGTATTTCATACTTCCAAGTAACTCTTATCAATTTATTCCTGTCAAGTGTAACTTTTTTTTTCTAGACAAAGCTACTTTATCCCCTTCAGATGAACTATGAAGATTTATTTATCACTTCCACTTATCTATTTTTTATCTATTGTTTCCCTCTTTTCTTTCGAGAAAAAAGAAGGTGATTTAATTCTAGAAAATCTAAATCCTCCTGCCAGCTATTGGGAAATTCCGGAAGGTAGTTGTGGAGAAGCCTGTATCTGGTCTCTATCCCATTTCTTAAAAATAAATATTTCACAAGAAGAAATAAATTTTCTAGTGAAAACTCCCAACCGTGGTATCCATTCAGGTGAAATCATAAAAATTCTAAAGAAATTAAAAATCCCCTATACCAATCTATCAGCTAACGTTTCCAATCCCTCTCTATTTTTAAAAGAAACAATTCTTCCTTCTGTTAAAGCCGGGAATCCCATTTTACTTGGAGTAAAGATTTATCCCGATGAGAATCCAAAATGGGCATGTGATCACTTTATCCTTGTAGTTGGATTAAACCCGATTACGAAAGAACTCATCTACAATACTAACGACGAAAGAGAAAGAGTTAAAATCTCAAAACTTCTAAATAAAAAAACCGGTTATTCTATTTTACACAAATCAAAATTTATCTATGCACTTAAAATTCTTCTCTCTGGCTAATATCAATTTTCCACATTGCAATAATATTTTTACTTTTAATTAAAATATACTCATAGATTATTGATTCAAAATACGACAACGGAGAGTTATATGAAAATCATTACTCAAATATTTTTAATTTTATTACTCATAAGCACAATATTTGTCTGCAAGAAAAAAGAAGAACCAAAGCCAATAGAAGAGTCGACTTCTTCCACAGAGATTCAACCTATTGAGGAAGAATCAGGCCCGCCTACTAGAGAAGCTATTCCCAATCCAACAATTCCTAGTCCTACAGGTCTTACTAATATCAAAGAAGCAAAGGGGGATCTAGATGGAGACAAAGAAGAAGAATTGGTTATAGTCTACGACACCAAAAGAGATGGCGATCTTGGCACTGAAAGAGAAATTCATATTTTTAAAAACAAGGCGGGTAAGTGGAATTTGCTTCACAAAAGTATTGGGGCAGTTATTTCGAGTAGAGGTGGTGGAATGATGGGTGATCCATTCGAAGACTTAGTGATTGAGAATCAAACTATTGTTATCCGCCACTTTGGTGGTTCCAGGGAAAAATGGTATTATACTCACCGATATCGATTTCAAAATGATAATTGGTATCTGATTGGCGCGACCCTGGTTTTTAGTTCCCCCTGTGAGTCCTCGAGCACCTACGACTTTAACCTTTCTACAAGTAAAGTGAATATAACAGATGAAAAAGAATCCTGTAACGAAAATGGAGAGCCCAAAGGAAATCCTAAAACCAAAACGTCATCCGCTATTGTTAAATCACAAAAGCCTATATTAATGGATGGAATTAGTCCAGGTAGCCAGGAAGTTAAGCTTAGTAAAGACAAAAGCTTTTATTTTTAAATTCCACCGAATCGCATACCTACCATGCATAAAATTAAAAGCACATAGCAAACTAATAGAAATATCCCTGAGAAATAAATTCGAAATAAGATTTTCCTTTTTGTTGATTCTTCTTTCCAGGGTATTTCTACTAAATTACCTCCAAAAAATCTGCCCCCGAGTATCATCACTATCGATATAATAATGGCAGATACAAAGAGTCTTCCATAAGGAGTAAAGAGTGCGTCCCAACTCTCTACTCCTCCAAAGTAAATTCCGCGAAAGATTCCGAGAGTAATTGAAGTTATCCCCATAAAGGCTAATATAGATGAGCCTGCTTTTTTAATTTCATTTTGTAGAGGAATTGCCTCAATCGAATTTACCCTCAGAAAAGAAGGCCATAGAATAAAATACATAAATAAAAAACTACAAAGCCATAGACTTCCCGTGATTATATGAAAAACCTGTAATATTAAAAGCATTAAACTAATTATTTAAAGACTTCGTTTGATGTCCAGTCGGATAATGGCAAACGATCCGGCGATGTCCAATCTAGAATAGGTCGGTTTTCTTTTTTGGGTTTATGACCCAACCGCATAAGTGCCACCATTTCATAATCTTCTTTGCATTCTAATAATTCGGAAATCTCTTTCCATATTTCAGGGACTTCCATTGGCATAGACATAAATTGCATACCTATATTTAGACTAGTTGCCATTAGCCACATATTCTCTATTGCCATACCAAGAGAAAGCGTAGAATAAAAAGCAGAATTATCATTTTTATTATAATCTTCTTTTCTTAAAAATATTGCTAAGCAAACAGGAGAACTTTCGACTAGCTTTTTATTTTCTGCACCGAGTATTACAGGAACACCTCTTTCTCTAATCAATGTAAGAGATTTATTTGTAATGATAAAGTTGATAACTTTTTTTAAAACGATAGGCACATTATCTACTTTCATTCCCATGCCTTTTTTTAATTTATCTCCCCTTGTATCATGGTAAAAGTATTTTCCATACTTATTCCAGAATTCACCCTTCTGCATTGAAATGCGCATTGCATCTCCACATAACTCTGCTAACTTTTTTTTGCGGGATGCTTCTTGAATCACAACTACTTTCCAGGGCTGGCTATTAAATTGAGAAGGAGCTTTATTAAATGCTTTTAATAGTTTTTCCATTTCTTCCTGTGTCACAGGCTCTTCTGTATGAAAGCCATTGTAAGCATGTCGATTTTCGATAGCGGTGAATATATCCATTCCACTTTTCCTTCTTATGGATTTAAAATAAACTTATTACGATAAATGCATTGTTAAAAATGCCTTCCCTAAATTAGAAACTATATCCGAAGCGATTAAACTTTCCTGTCCATTTTCTTTAGAGGCAATATCTCCTGCGAGCCCATGTATATATACTCCGAATAAACTTGCGTCTAATGGTAAATAGCCCTGTGCCAATAATGATGTAAGAATTCCCGTTAGGACATCTCCACTACCTCCTGTCGCCATACCGGGATTACCCGTTGTATTAAAGTAAATATCTCCGTTAGGAGTAGCTATTGCAGTGTGCGCCCCTTTTAAAATAATATTTAATTTGTATTTTACTGCCATTTCTCTAAGCAAATCGAGTCTCGAAAAATCATTTTCAGATTTTCCAAATAATCTTTCGAATTCCTTTAGATGAGGGGTTAATATACTATTAGGTGGAACAATTTCAAGCAATTCTTTATTTGCTGCTAAAAGGTTTAGTGCATCAGCATCGATCACCATCGGAGTTTTAGTTTCCTGTAATATATTTCCAAGACAGGCAAGAGCCTTTAAATTAGTTCCGATTCCCGGTCCAATTCCAATTGTATCTATCTGTAAATTCTCCCAATCAATTGGATCAATTGTTTTTTTAGAATTTCCAGAAATCACCATTGCTTCCGGCGTTGTGGTTTGTATGATTTCGATTCCACATCTAGGAACTTGCATGGTTAAAAGTCCAACACCTGCCCTTAAACAAGCATTAGCCGCAAGAACAGCAGCGCCCATTTTACCAAAGGAACCGGCTATTAACAATGCTCTTCCAAAGTTTCCTTTATGAGAAAACTTTTCCCTTTTTTTATAAATCGTTTTTATGAATGCTTTTTCAATTAAATATTGATTAGTTTTTTCTTTTTGAATCCAATCAAAAGATAATCCAATATCTACTAAGTTCCAATTCCCTACTCTTCTAGAATTTTCAGGAATTAAAAATGCTAATTTAGGAATTTGAAATGCCACTGTATAATCCGGATTAACCACTGTAGTGTGAAAAGTCGGCTTATCCGCATAAAGCCCAGAAGCTATATCTACTGATACTACTTGCAATTCAGATTGATTTATAAATTTAATTACGTCTCCAAGTAAACCTTCTGGTTCTTTTTTTAACCCGGATCCAAGTAAAGCATCAATTAATACTCTGCTTTGATTCGTTTCATTCTTTTCAAAAAAAGAGAGGTCTTCTATAGAATGAATTTCTTTTTTATTTACTATTTGCGGCAAACGCTCATAATTCACTCTAAAGTCTTCTGTTGTATTTTCTGCATAACGAATTACGAAGACATCTACTTTGTATTCGGCTAAAGCTAAAAGCCTCGCAATAGCAAGTCCATCTCCCCCGTTATTTCCAAGCCCTACAAAAATACACACCGAATTTTCCGAATCAAAATGAGCAGTAAACCATTTGACAAAACTAACAGAAGCTCTCTCCATTAAGTCAATCGATGCAATCGGTTCATTTGCTATTGTATAAGCATCTAGATTTCTAATTTGTTCTACATTAAAAATTTTAATTGAATTCATTTTTCTATTCCATAATTATAAAAAAATCTAATTCGAATTTTATCCATCATAACAATAAGGAGAAAATTCCATCATTGTTTTATGCCATCGACTCATTCCTGCAGCTAATGGTAACGAAATTGGAAGTAAAATAGTATCTATTAAAAAAGAAAACGGAAGATCGAATATATAAATTAAATCATACGTGACACCATTTTCCATCATCATTCCCACATCACACCTAGTTCCAGAATAGAATACAGGTGCATTTTTCTTATTCCAATTTGGAATTGAAATAAAAGTTGCACAGTTATAAAATACTCCTAAAATAAATAAGGCAATGATCTTAGTAGTTTTATTTTTCAAAAGCTCTCCCCAGTTTTGCTTCTTTTAAATATTCAATAATTTCATCTAAAATAGCAGGATCGTCAATCGTAGAAGGAACCGTGTATTCTTCTCCATCTGCAATTTTGCGCATGGTCTTACGAAGAATTTTACCCGATCTGGTTTTAGGAAGTCTCTTTACTAAAATTGCATTTTTAAAAGTAGCTATGGCTCCAATCTCTTCGCGGATAAGATGAATTAGCTCTTTTTCAATTTCAGACAAATCCTGATTTACCCCATCTTTTAGAACCACAAAACCAATCGGGACCTGCCCTTTCATTGCATCTTCGATTCCTATCACTGCACATTCTGCAACAGCAGGATGTGAAGCAAGAATTTCTTCCATTTCGCCTGTCGACAATCTATGTCCGGCAACATTTATCACATCATCGATGCGACCCATTACAAAAAGATATCCATCTTCATCAATGTATCCGCCATCACCTGTTAGGTAATATCCTTCATACTGACTCAAATAAGATTTTTTAAAGTTGTCGGGATCTTTCCAGAGTGTTGGAAGACATCCAGGTGGAAGTGGTAGTTTAACAACGATATTCCCCTTTTGACCGGGTTTTAATTCAACTCCCTCTTCATCCAATATTTTTACATTAAAACCAAACATAGGTTTTGTCGCCGAACCAGCCTTAGCTGCTACTGGCTCAACACCCATTAGGTTTCCACAAATTGCATAGCCTGTCTCAGTCTGCCACCAATGATCTATAATAGGTATCTCAAGTAAATCTTTCGCCCAATCATAAGTTGGCGGATCAGTCCTTTCTCCAGCTAAAAATAAATACTTCAAAGAAGTTATATCATATTTCTTTTTTAATTCTCCATTTGGATCTTCTTTTCGAATGGCTCTAAAAGCTGTTGGTGCGGTAAACAATACGTTGACTCTATGCTCTGAAATTACTCTCCAAAATGCACCCGCATCGGGAGTCTTTACTGGCTTTCCTTCATACAAAATAGTTGTGCAACCGTAAAGAAGAGGAGCGTAAACAATATAAGAATGACCAACTACCCAACCTACATCGGAAGCAGCCCAAAATACATCGCCCGGCTTTACATCATAGACAGCTTCCATGCTTAGCTTCATCGCTACCGCATGACCGCCGTTATCCCGAACTACTCCTTTAGGCTTACCTGTTGTCCCGGAAGTATAGAGAATATATAGCGGGTCAGTAGCGTCTAATTCTACATAGCCGGTAGGCTCTACATTCTCCATTACTTCATGCCAATAATGATCTCTGCCTGTATGCATTAAATCTTCAATATCAGGCCTCTGGCAAATGATTGTAGTCAATGGTTTATGAGTCGCCTGGTGAATTGCTTCATCTAACATTGGTTTATACGGTAGAATTTTATGAATCTCAACTCCGTAAGATGCGCTAACAATTAACTTTGGTTTTGAGTCATCAATTCGAACCGCGAGTTCATGAGGGGCAAATCCTCCAAATACAACTGAATGGACAGCGCCGATCCTCGCACAGGCTAGCATTGCTATTACAGCCTCTGGAATCATAGGCATGTAGATAATCACTGTATCCCCCTTGGAGACAGAAAAGTGCTTTAAGACTCCAGCAAATTTTGCAACTTCATCTCTGAGTTGCGTATACGTATATTTTTTAATTTGGTTTGTTACAGGTGAATCGTAAATGAGTGCGATTTTATCACCTTTCCCTTTCTCAATGTGATAATCTAGAGCAAGGTAAGACGTATTTAGTTTTCCACCCTCGAACCATCGGTAGAGGTCATCTTTATCTTTTGTTAAAATCGATTTTGGTTCTTGAAACCATTTGATTATTTCTGCTTGCTCTTTCCAGAACATCTCTGGATTAAGAATGGATTCGTTAAATAAATCGTTGTATTTTCCCATATTGCTTTTTCCTCACTGATTTTAGTAAAGAATTTAACAACTCGTAACCACAAGAAAAATTAAATAGCTTAGAATGAATAAATTTTATGATTTTTATCATTGGTTTTTTATTTTTTCTTCTAGATTCATTTCTGGATATAATCCCGGAAACCAACGCTCAATGGCTACTAATGGAAAACCCAATTTAAACTTATTTTTTTGATGTGAAGATACTAAAAGCTTTTTCTTAATAAGTTGTGAGATGACTTCTCTTGCCATTCTATCTTTATATCCAGTCAGTTCGATAGCACGGCTTTTTTCTACTTCCCCCATTAGAAATGCCTCTCGCAAAAGATAAAAACTACCTTTGGGTAAATTTTTACGATTGATTTCCTCTTGCGTATAACGCTCCAGTCTTGGGATAAATTCATTTAGCCGTAGTATAGAAGACATATAATCAATTTGATCAATACTCACCTTTAGAAAAAAAATACAAAAGTTGACAAGGTTTTTCTCTGATAGTGTTCCACGCCCATCTAAATCTCCCTGCCTTCTTTCATCTGCTTCCATAAGTAATCTTTTATAATCTTGAACATTTCTAGCAAGTCCCCTTGCAATCGACCAGAGAGAACTTCCAACACTTTCCCTTTTTAAAATTGCATAGGACATAAGGCGTGTTACCCTCCCGTTTCCATCAAGGAAGGGGTGAATCCACAGTAACCGATGGTGAGATGCGGCTGCTACCATTACCCGCTTTGGTTTGGTGAGTCTTTCTGGATTATAAGCTTCTTCAAATCGCTTCATAAAAAGAGAAAGATTTTCTTGTAGTGGCGGAATATGATATCCCACTCTAACATTTTCCTTTCTTAGCTCTCCAGCGATTACGCGAGACTTTTTCCCAGACTCGGGGTTATCAACCCACATCAACTCTTCGGGTAGCCTCGAACAAAACTCTTTATGCAACCAGGATATATATTTTTCTGTCGCCGGGTAATCGTTAGGCGCACTACCCTCATCAATCTTTTTCTGAACTTCTATATGAGCTATTGCTTCTAATTGCAAATTTCTTTTTTCTGGCTCATGCGAATAATCACTGGTTAATGCCTTTTCGATATCCCAGGGATGGGTATTATGGCCTTCGATTAAATTAGAATAATAGCAATTCAGAGAGCGAACTAAGTCCCCAACCGACTCCTGCACAATCGGGTGAATCTGGCTTGCCAGGGCACTGGACTTTTGCACTAATTCAAAAATGAGATTGTCGATTGCAACAAACTCTCTTTCGGGTAGCATTGGCTCCATTAGTCCAGTAGGTTCATAGGTCATTTAGCCCTCCTTTTGCATAATGTTTTGCCAAGATTCTTACATTGAAGCATAACACCAATAAACCAATAATTTCAATACTTTTTTATTACCAGACGAAATATTTTACCATACTTTTTGCCAATAATTTTGCCATTCCCCAAAGCTACCATTTTCCCTTTTTAGGATTGAAGCAATTGGCAAAATCAAAAAAAGCTAGAAAGAAAAAATACAATAACCAATCGTATAATCTTACAACCCGAAATCAATGAAATGAATTGGAATCAAAAAACAATCTACTCCTTAATCCTCGCTAGCTTATTCTTAGTCCTAAAATTCTTTTTTAGGGAAGCGGATAATACTCAATTAGCGTTCTTACTAAAGCCTACGAGTCTTCTTGTAAATTTATTCACTGGATCGAATTCAGTATTTCTACCCGAACAGGGATTTTTCCATGAAGACTTGAATATTGTGATAGATAAGTCATGCTCTGGATTTAATTTTTGGCTACTTTGTTTTACTCTTTTTAGTTTTACAATCCTTCAAAGTAGAAAAATTAACTTCACATTTCTTTTCCTGCTTTCTCTTTTATTTGCAACATACCTTTTTACTATTTTTGTAAATACCTCTAGAATTCTAATTTCTTCAAAAATAAAATTCATACTGTATTTTATAAATAAGGATAATAACCATTTAACCCATGAAGCTATTGGAAGCTTTGTATTCGTATTCTTTTTTACTTTATTTTATTTATTACTTCACTTCTATCTAATACAGGACGCTTATGAAAAACCTATTAAATCCTAGACTCTTACTTTTAATCACCACAATTCCTGGGCTAATTTTATTTTTTCTACTCTACAATAAATACACCCTGGTTCAAAGTTTATTGGATGACAATTCTAAACTTCTATGGCAGTATTTTTATTATTCGCTTGCTTCTCTTTTAATTCTTTCTACAGGGTATGTCCTAATTTCTATTTATAAAAAAAGTATAACTTCCATTTACTATGCAATTTTTTCCTTAATCGGCTATACTCTATTCTTATACTTTCATACTTACAATTATGAGAAATTACTACCCTTCTCGATTCCGCAGTGGATGGTTTCCGACGAAGTATTTTTTTATGCGGGAACATTTTTAATGCCTACCCTACTCCACTCTGTTTTTATCTTAGTAGCGCAGCTCACACCAGAAGAAAAACAGAAGAATAGTTGGATTAATTTTGTATTCGCTATATCCATTCCGGCTATTTGGTATATACTCCTACAGGTTATTCTTCCCCTCTGGCGTCATACTTCTTCGAGGTATGAAAATCATGTGATGACAATCCTTTTTATTGTAGGCACCGTCTTATTTTTATTTTTTGTAATTCGTGCTATTTATATTTTAGGTTTAAAAAAAGGAGAATTAGTTACTCGATTTCAACTCCTCTGGAAAATTCCAATCTCTATTCTATTTCCCTTGCTTGGACTGGCTATTAACAATGGCTTTGATATAAAAAAGTTAAACTTCAATGAATACAATGCTGGAATCTTCGGAGATTTTAATAGCATCTGGTTTTATATTTTTGCAATCCTAAATGGATTATTTATATGTTTACCAAACCTGGAAAATCGAATTTACAGAATCTTTCTTTTTATTGCAAGAGCTTTTACATTTTCTTATACATTTTACTTTTTTATTGTGTTTATTCCTTTTTTGCCGCTATCTATTTTTGCAGTCATTGTATTCGGTTTAGGATTTTTACTATTAACCCCACTTATATTGATTATCATTCATGCTAAAGAACTATCTCTAGATTTTCAATTTCTAAAGGCTTATTTTTCAAACAGATTACTTATTTCTATTTGCTCCCTTGCAATACTTGCCCTACCTTCTTTTATGATTATTCAATTTTATATAGATAGATATACACTTAGAGAAGCACTGAATTATATTTATTCACCGGACTATTCTAAACCTTATAAAATAAATTCTAATTCCATTCAGAAGACATTACGCGTTGTAAGAGTATTTAAAGAAAGAAATAACAACCGCTTCTTCGTTGCAAATCAAAAGACTCCCTATATATCCACTTTTTTCAACTGGCTTGTCCTAGATAATCTGACTTTATCGGATAGTAAAATTCAATTTTTAGAAAAGGTATTTTTGGGAATAAGTGAAACGCAAATAAATCCCTCCATTCAGCTCGGTGTAAACAATCAAGATGTAAAAATATCTAATGTAAAAACAGAAAGTATCTTTGATGAAAATAAAAAACAATGGATTAGTAAAATTGATTTAGAAATTACAAACTACGCTTCTGGAATTGGAGAATACTCCACACAATTTTCTTTGCCTACGGGAGCCTGGATTAGCGATTACTATTTATTTGTCGGAGATAAGAAAGAAAAAGGTATCCTTGCAGAAAAAAAAGCGGCTATGTGGGTGTATTCTCAAATCGTAAGCGTGAGGCGTGATCCAGGTATATTGTATTATAAAACAGGAAACGACATTGTATTTAAAGTATTTCCTTTTGCTGAAAAAGAAAAAAGGAAAACAGGAATCGAAATAATTCACAAGGAACAAATCGAAATTAACCTCGATGGTAAAAAGATTACTCTCGGCGATAATAAGTCAAGTGCTATAGCCAAACAAAATCTGAATGGAAAAGTAATCTTTATTCCTGCGAAAGAAAAAGTAAACTTACAGACAATTAAAAGAACTCCCTATTATCATTTTCTTATAGATACTTCTCTTGGAAAAGAAAAGGAAAAAGTTAAGTATACTAAAAATATGGAATCTCTTTTGAAAAACACAAAGGGAAAATTTGCACCACCAAGGTTTACTTTTGTAAACTCTTACTCCAAGAATATTACAAACGAAGACTGGAAAGTAAGTTTGGGTAAAACAGAATTTACCGGTGGATTCTATTTGGACAGAGCTATCAAACAAACACTCATCCAATCCTATTTTGAAAATAAAAAGGAATTTCCTATTTTAATTGTAATTACCTCTGACATAAAAAATGCATTAATTGAAAATGACTTTGCTGATATTAGGTTTACCTATCCGGAATCAAATGTATTTTATGAAATATCTGAAGAAGGAAATTACATTTCTCACTCACTAACAAATAATCCGCATTATCCTCTTTCCAATCAAAAAAATATATCGTTCGACTTACCAGTTTATTTTATGAATCTTCCCAATGGTCGCGTGGCATATCTATCCGATGATAAGAATGCCTCAATCCTACTACCAGAATCTAAATTTGAAATCTCTCAAACGATTATAAAAGAAAAAGATTGGGATACCGGACTTTATTTACAGGGTAAATGGATGTCGCAAATTTTACATCCAGAGATTTCAGACAGGGAGTGGCTAAGCCTTGTAAAATATAGCTTTCTCTCTAAATTCTTAACACCTGTAACATCTTATATGGTTGTGGAAAACGAAGCACAAAAAGAACTACTTAGAAGAAAACAAGAACAAGTTCTTTCTTCTTCTAAGTCTCTCGACTTAGGAGAAGATGTCCAAAGAATGTCAGAGCCTAATTTCTATTTGCTCCTAGGACTCTTTGGAATTGTAATTTGGATTCATAGTTATCTACGACGAAGAATAAGGATTAGCCGCTAATAGATTATTGTTCAACGCATAAAAGATAATTAGAAGTATTACATGCAAATGAATTAGAAGATAGTGCTGTATCGTTCGAAAGAGAATATCCGATAATTCCATTATTAGCGCCAGAATTGGAAGTCCAATTTACACAATTATTTGAGTTATTTGTATAATCTAGATTTATACCTGTCCAATAAAGGAATGATGAATTCGAAAAAGAATTATTAAACGTAGTATTCGTTCCACTTGCAAAAATTCCAGAAGAATTTGTTTTACCAACTAATGTCGTTCCATCGGATCGAAAGTAACTGGACGTCGCTTTAAAAGCCCAGTCTAAATTTTCAGATACACCCCCAGAGCAATAGCTAGTAGAACAAGCTCGGCGAGTAGAACCTACTAGCATAGCTTTATAGGTTCCAGAGTTAGGCTTATTAATATTCGAATTACATGTAGTATCCGCTGTTGCAGTCGTTATATTACCAGTAACCGTTGTGGATATTATATATGTTCTGTAAATCGCACCAACTAATAAAGAGATTATAGCCGTTGTATTGTTACTTCCATTTGTTGCAGTAATAGTATATGTTTGGTTCGATGATATGGCATTTGCGGTTCCTGTTATTCTACAGTCCGTTGAGTTTATTGATATTCCACTGGGTAAGGCTGGAGAAATCGTACAAGATTTTATATTGGAGACAGATGGAAATATCGAAATACTCTCGCCCAAATAAAAAACAAATATAGTCTGAAAGAAAGTAACGATCGGTATTTGACTTGAGGTTGATGAAAAACTTGTATTCGAAAACAATAAATTTATCAAAAAACTAGTTGGACTATTTGGATCTTGTGGACTGCGTTTGGCTTGAACACAAGAATAGATATTGAGGATTAGGTAGCTAATTAAGATTATCCGTCTCATCTAAAATCTCCAGGAATATGTTACATCTACATTTGTTCCCGATTGCCCGAATTGATTTTTAGTTGGATAAAGGTTTAAGTTAAAACTAGAAGAGTCTGGACTTTTTACTTCAGTTGGTTTATCGAATACATTTCCCGGACTGCAAAAATAAGCATGGCCTATTTGAAAAAGGTAAATAGCTACTGCAAAAAGTGCTGCCTGGTTTGTTTTACTTTCCGCATCTTTGTATACTGCAAAAACTTGATTTGCATTATAGGCGTTTATAAGGTAAATGCTTGTATAAGATCCAAAATTTCCGGAAAGAAAAACATTATTGTAAAGACTCATTGTAGTCGTCGCTTGCCTATAAGCTTTTTCTGCTTCTTGAAATCTATCATAGTTTAATTTATAATTATAAACACTTGCTGCAAATGCGGAGAAGAAAAAAATTCCAGTATAGAGTCTATCTTTTTTAATTTGTCCGAGCCCGGGTAGTATTGCTGAATAGCCTGCATAGACAAAGTCGGATTTTAATTTAGGAGGTTCTGGTTTTTCTGCGTCTTGTGATAAAAGGGTAGAATTTATGAGGAGGATCAGGATTGTAATTTTAAGTTTATATGCTTTCATTTAATTGTATTTCTCTAGGTAGAAATACAATTACACTAGGATTTTTTTCAACAATAAAAGAAATTAATTCACAAATTCGAAAAAATTTCTGAGCAGACCGGGCACCCGTTTAACTCATTTCGTAATTCTTTCTTTTTATCCAGGGCTTGTTCATTCCAGAGATTTCTTGTTTCAAAATGATCTAGTTTTATATTATACAATTCTTCTTTTTTAGGAATCGAGTTTATTTTTAAAATATAATGCATATCGTCTCGGATATAACTAATTCCTACTTTGTATAAAGATATTTCATTGTTATTAGAAATGACAATAGTTCTATTCGAAGGAATGTCGGTTAATAATGACTTACCGCTAAGTTGAACTGTGCTAAACTTGTCTTTACTATTTTCGAAAAGCAAATCAACCAGTGTTGGTATAATATCTAAATTCATAACATTCTTTTGGGTATTTGCATATAACTTTTCTATTTGAGAATCTTTTTGTAAAGATTCGGGTATATACATCATCATTGGAATAGAAACTGTTTCTAAATAATAACTTTCTATATGTCCGAGATAATTATGCTCCAGTAAGGATTCTCCATGATCAGAAGTTATAATTATGACAGTGTTATCAAGCGTTCCAGATTCAGAAAGACTCGAATACATCGACTCCATCAAACGATCAAAATGATAAACTGAATTATCATACATATCTTTTATTTCATTTCCTTCCCATTTCTTTGAGCTTGCTGGAACAAAAAATGGAAAGTGATTGGTGTTAAGATGTAGAACTCCTAAGAAAGTTTTTTTTTCACTCGCTAATCTTTTAATATGAGAATCAAATGCCAAAAGAGTTTTTCTATCATCAATGCCTATATCGTTAAATATTGATTCGCCGCTTGTTTCTTTACTAAATAAAAAATCAATTCCTGAATTGGAAAAATATCCATTCAAATTATTCCAGGCAAGACTATGGGAAGTAATGTAAAAAGTTTCCATCGCTGCCTTTTTACCGTATTCCCAAAATATAGGATAAGAGTGCGTATCCGCAGCTGTTTGAACAGGAGAAGCTCCAGTTAGAATACTAGGAAGTGAAATTAAAGTTGAGCTTGCATTTGAATAAGCATTTTGAAATAAAAACAATTCCTTTGGTTTCTGTGAAGCTGTTTTTTTAAAAAAGGGAGTAGTATTTCTCTGGTAATTATATACACTCAAATGATCGCGTCGCAAACTCTCTGCAACAACTAGCAAAATATTAAACTTAGGTCTAGAAATGTCCTCTTTGATAGAAATTTTAGTTCTAGATTGAAGACCCGTTGAACCCATCTGGGAATGGGAAATTCTATTTAATACATTTCTAGATAAAAATGCAATTGTATTAATATCAGAAACATACAATTGATCTTGAAATCGAGTATTAAAAGAAATTATACTAAGTATAGATAAGGAAAAAATGCCGAGGATAATTGACATTATCTTTCCAACTCGGCTAAGAGGTAAGTTGATTCGGGAGAAATTGACAACTATGAAAAAACTTAAACCTAAAATCAGGGAATATATAAACACGCTATAAATGGATATAGAATCTTTCAATAAAGTGAATGAATTAAAAGGCTCTTGAATCATGTAATGAAAGACAAAATAATTAGGAAGCATATTCGCACGATTGAAATATCCATAACTTCCAATTAGTGAAAATGAATATACAATTGCAAAACCAAAAGAAATAAAATAAATAACCTTCTTAGAAACTTTTCTAGCAAGTTGGTTTAAAAATAAAAGTATAGATAAATAAAATAAAAATGACCCGGCTACGGATAATAAATAGTATCCCTGCATCTTAGAATTAAAATGCGACAAAGTCTCACTTCTAACAGAAAAATCTGTAAATAAGACCAAAGATGGTAAGAATACATAGAGTATTAGAATCTTTACTATTTTCATAGAGTTACAAAGGAAACAAAATTATAATATATTGTTTCCATTCCTTAAACAATAGACAGACCTGTCAATAGAAAAGTTATGAAAAAAAATTCATAACTTTGTATTTCTTTGAAATTTTATATAAGGTTATTTTCTTTTTTGAGGGGATTTTTGAAAATTTGGAGAGTTTTGGTCAATTATACCAAAGAAAAGGATAGAATCCATGGCTTCAATGAGTTCGCCCACATTATAGCCCAATTTCAAAATAGTCTCTGGATTCATTAATTCATTTACAACTGCCAGATGCATTCTAATAAAAATATCTGCCTGGATGTTTTTTTTGATAATTCCCTTCTTCATTCCATCTTTTAGAAAATTACCCATTCGGATTGGAATATCATGATTTCTCATCTCAACTAGCTTCTTCCAAATTTGAGGAGCATTAGTTTTTACATCTTGCATAAAGTAAATTGTTTCTTTCGGAGTTTCTTTACTAATGTATTCAATCATTTTACGAAATCTTTGCATAAAATCTAAAGAATTGTCCTGTAGTATTGCGTCTAACGCTGCGCCTTTACAATGAGAACGATTTATTAAAACCTCTTCGAGCAGCATTTCTTTATTTGCAAAGTATTTATACATAGTTTTACGACTCATCACTAGCGATTTACAAATCTCGTCCATAGTTACCCTTGAATAACCGTGAACTAAAAAAAGTTCGCTTGCTTTTTCAATGATGCGTCTTTTGGATTTATTATCTTCCAATTCTACCTTGGTTGTGTTTTTTTTCTTTTGCATCATAGCTTTCTCATTTCTAGAATTTTTTTTAAAATGATTTTATTCTTTTGGTAATCAGAAAAAAAATGATTTTATTTACAAGAATAAAAACAAATTCACAGAAATAAGATTTATTTTTCTAGCATTTCATTTCAAATGCAAAAACTAAAGTGATTGGACTTGCTACCTAAGATTTAAAACTGGATATAAATACTAAAATCATTTTTTTTAATGAATTAGATTTTGGTCTTTTAAGCAATTGAATTAGAAAAATCTTAAACCACTTCAGACTTTTCTAATTCTCCTAGGAATTTCAATATGAAAATTATAATTAGTTTACTATTTCTATTAACGTTTACAATTCACTCAGAGTCCCAAAAGATAGAAGATAATGCAAAAGACCCAAATCTAAAAACTGAAAATTCATCTGGCCTAAAAACCTCCTCCGAAAAAACTAAAGAATCTAAAGATCAGGAAAGCAAAATAGATTTTAATATTTCGCAGTATTTAGCTAATGATATTAATTTTAGGGGACTCAGTATCTATGGAGAAAAACTCAGTCGAAGAAATCAAGAAAGCTATAAATCATTCAGTGATTCCTGGTTTGTTAGTACTAATATTACCTTTCATCTCCCCTTACCTGGATTAAAATTTCTACTAACGTCAAACAATCCATACGAAAATAGATCCAATAAAGATGCTGATCTACGTTTTCAAAATACTCCCGGAGGCGAAGAGCAAATAGCAAAAGTCAATCGGTTTATCCAAACTGGAGTCCTAGACTTTGATCCAAATGCACTAAAACCAAGAAAAGAACAAAATGGGTTACGGGATGTATTCTTTGGTCAGTTGTATTATGATTGGGATACAAAAATAGGTGGATTTAAGACAGGTTTATTTTTTCTGAATAATCAGAATTATCCGGCAAAATTTAATTTTGGAGAATGGGTCTTTGGTTTTAAACCGGATGTTTTAAAAATCTTAAATCCAGAGCTAGTATTCTTTTACCGCTTCACTTCTGAATCCAATGGATTAAATAATGGAAACGTTCACACCCGGATTATTCTCAAGCATGAATTTTTCAAAGAAGAATTTTTTAGATTCACTCCTATTTTAGAATCCGGTTACCAGGCTTCTAATAATACAATTGACAAAAGAAACGGAATCAGTGATATCACAACCCGTCTCCAATTTTTCTTTGGATATTTTTTACTAGGTCTTAACGCAACCCATAGACCAAATCTTTACCTCTACGATAACGATAGAAATTATCCAAAGATTGGTGGGTATAATGATATTAACCCCGAAGACGGGCGCACTGTAGATCCTTCCAGGACAGCGGGAATTATAAATAAAACAGTTCTTGATTCAATCTCTCATTCCAATGCACATGAAGTCGCAAAACAATATGCAACGCGCAATTACCAGGAACAACACATTGTTAAAAATATTTTTATTATTCATATTGGATACACAGCAAAGTTTTAATTAAAATTGAAAAAAACTAGCTGGCTCTAATTTACAGAGTTGTCCCTTAGAAATTAAATTTAAAATATCAAAATCTTTTAAATTACAATTTTTAAAATCAAAGACTGAAATATTTCTTTCACAGGTATCTACATCTTTTTTAAAATAAGTAATCTTCTTACGCTGATCTTCGGATAGAGTGTAAGTCTTAGAAAAATTCTTTTCTACGAAAGCAAAGATATCAATATTATTTTTTGATGTCCCACCACTCATATTGCACTTCAATATTGTGATTAAATAGAGTCGTTGCCTCGCAGTGTATTCATCTATGTATTTTGTCCTATCAGTTGCATAACAGTGATTAATCGTTAGTAAAAATAAAAATATTAAAATTTTATATACCATATAGAATATTAGACAAGACCTAGAGAATTTATTTAAATAATCAAGTGTAATTTTAGCAGTTTTTTACTAGTTCATTTCGAAAATTAGCAAAATTTAAATTTTTATTTACATGAAAAAAGGAAAGAAATTGACTAACCAATATGAAGCCCAAAAAATACCTAGTTTATTTATTCTTACTCTTCATCCCCTTTTTAAAAACCATCCCGGATACAATTACTTTAAAGGGAGGAAAGACTCGTTCTGTAAAAGTGCAAAGCATCAACTTAGATTCCGTAACTTTCTTAAATGAAAAAGGAAAAACTGAAATCCTCAAAAAGAAAAGTATCGCTAGAATAATCAGAAAAGATAAAACAGGAAACGAGAATGATTTGATTCTTCAAGATGAATTTTTAAGAAAAGAAGAAAAACTAAAAACAGAAATGGAAAAAGAAAAGGAAAATGCAATTAGAGAAGAAAAAGAAAAGTATGAACAAAAACTAAAAAAAGAATTAGAAAATAAAAAAGAAGAAATTACAAAATTTGAAAAAGAAAAATACGAGGAACAACGCAAGGTAGAATTAGAAAGGGATCAAAGAGATAGGGAAAAAGCTTTTGAAGCAATCAAACAAAAAAAAGCAGCTAGCGGCAATTCGCAATTAAACACAAAATCCTGGTATGACTCATTCGTAACTTCCAATTATTTTTATTCTCCATCAAATAGCATAGTAGCTTTGGCAAACCCTGAAACAAATTGTGAAACTATTTCCGACCAAAAACAATGGTTTATTTTATTTGGAACAATTCCTATAAACAAAGTTAAATCTACTGATATATTCACTAAGGAGGGACAATACCGTGTCTACCTCAAACCTTCTGCAATCGATATTATCTCAAGTATTTTTCTGGCAGTAATGACATCGGTTACAGTAAAAACTGTCTTTATAGAAACCTGTCATGTGGAGCAGGTTTACCTTTTAAATGAGAATGAAGTTAATACGTTGATTCATAAAAAAACTGAAGCACTAGAAACTACTACAGAAGAACCTCTCAAAGAAGAAAAAATTGACCCGAAGGAATCACTTACTCCGGACACAACAAAACCAATGGAAGAAAAAGTAAAATGAAGCATAGAGTTTGTTATTGAATATTTTTTACTTTCCTGATTCTTTATAAATTTTGAATGTAACCTAAAGGGGAAAAAATGAAATCAAAAAATATATTTATTAAAAATACAATTTTACTATTAATCTTTATTTGCTTCGGAATTGTTTTTTGTAAAAAAGCAATAACAAATCAATCAACACTGGGATTTCAGAACTCCAATTCAGTTCGCAAAGGGAAATTAGTCATTGCAGAGGGAGGGCTCAATGTAAGAGAAAACCCTGCGTTAGACGCAAAGGGTGCATTCTTATTGCCAAATTATTCTTTTTTGGATGAATTCGAAGAAGTAGGAGAAGAAATTGAAGTCAAAGACAAAAAAGGAAAGTGGACAAAAATAAGCTATGAGGGTAATACTGGTTATGTGTTTGGAGGCTATTTAACAAACTCTACATTGGATTACTCAGAGGCAAATCCTACAAATACTTACTATTACAATTTTTTTTCGACGCCGGAATATGGTGCAAATGAACCAACAGATTGCACATCCAATTATATGCAAGCCGGTTGTTTGGTTGTAGTGTATAAAACAAGTAATAAACAACCTATTAATGCATTTACAAATACAGTCGTAAATGGGTGGATTGACAAAGACCACCTGGCTACTAGTTGGAGTATAGGTGATGCTGGCTACGGTGGAGAAGGAATTAGATCCAATAATATTCATACTAAAGAAGAGATAGACATTTGGAGAAGAGACTCTCAAGCTAAAATTGTAGAAGATGATGGGGCAGAAGAAACCGATAAACTTTGCTTAAAAAAATTCTGTTATGATTTAAAGAAAAATCCAAATGTAATATCCCAGATCAAAGCTACACGAGGTCTTAAATTCTATGAACAAGGTCAATACTCGGGAAGTGCAAACGAATACTCTACCGAAATTCAAATCGGGACAAACGAAACTATTATATTCTTTCCCGGTAAGAATATAGTTCTGAGTAAATAGATTAAGATTATTTAATTTCTTGAATCCGATTTTTATTTAAATCACTCAAAGCCAATTTAATCTCAGGTAGAAATTTAATAATTAATTCCATCTTGGTTCGATAAACAAACAGCTGACTCTTTTAAGGCTATTGTTTTTAAATAAGTAAGTAAATCTAAAATTTGTTTTTCTTCTACTGTTGGAAAATCTTTTAGGAATGAAAAGATAGTTTCCCCTGTTTCGAGATAATCAAAAAAACTTTGAATTAATACACGTGTATGAGGAAATACAGGCTGGCCACTCATAACGTCTGGATCAACTTGAATAATTTCTCTACTCAAAGTAAGCATAAGTTCCCTCTTAATTCAATTGAAAGCCATAAAGCGAAAGATGTCAAATAAAAAATTACTCTCTTTTAGATAGGGGTAATAAGAGGCTAATGCTTGTTCCCCTGTTCTCAATACTATCGATTGTGACTGCTCCACCGAGAGAAGTCATAATTTTATGAATAATATACATTCCAAGACCAGTAGAGACTTCGTTCTGTAATCCCCTGCGTTTAGCCTGAGTAAATTTTTGAAATAAAAATCTATGTAATTTTTTGGGAATTCCAATACCGGAATCTTTAATGGTAATATCAATATAATCCTTTGCGTAAACATTGATTTCTATGTCTTTATTTTCTGAAGTAAACTTAATAGCATTGGTAAGCGCATTTTCGATTGCTCTCGACAAACGAAGACGGTTAGTTTTTAAGCGAAGTCCCTCAGGGCAACTTATAATTAGCCTCAACTTCTTTTGGTCTAATTTTTGTTGAAAGTTATTTTTTATTTCAATTAACATTTCTTCTAATACCAGTGAATCGAGTTCAATGGAATCCACTTTCTGCTCAAAGGAATATGCATCTTGAATATCCTCAATGACTCGTATACCATTGGCTGCTGATTTGAAAATGAGTCCAAGAAATTTAGGAATTTCTAAAGGAATGTTTTTATTGCTCTCCACGATAGGCTTTAAAATAGATTCTATTCCTATAATTGAACTTAGCGGATTACGCAAATCATGCGCTATAATCTGGGTAGTAAGCTTTTGCTCTTCTAAAAGTTCGGTAAGTTGGGCATTTAAGTTCTTGGTTCTCAGAGTCTGTGCAGTAACTCTTTTTTTCATCTTTTCGTTTTGCAAATAAAAAAACAAAAGAAAACAGATCGAGCAAACATAACTATTCCAAAGAGCAAATGCTGTTTCATAAATAATTTGTTCTCTTGTATGTGTGTTTGGTGTTAGCCAGGAAAAAAGATACGGAGAGCTTAAAATCAACATGGAAAAATTAAACAAAAGAGATAGAACAATATATTTTATTTGATTCCATTGAAAAAGTAAAAAAGGTAAAAATGCGGCTAATAGTTGGTAAACTACAATTGCAGGTAAATCTTTTTCTTTTTGGATGATTACAAAAATCGAAAGATTGATTATAATTATATGTAAAACTTTTGTGTAGGCAGTATAACCAAATCGATTTAGACTAAGAATCAATAGGTTTAAAATACCGAAGGAAATCAGAAATTCTAATTCGGCAGTGCAAAAGAGAATTATCTGCATAGATGTAAAAACAATGATCCCTGCTAAAAATGCAATGGATATCAAATTTGTAATTCGAATACGAATTTGGTCTTCCTGACTTGCATTCTTAGACCCGAGATCTAGTAAATAAAATATGAATTTAAAGAATCCTCTTGTTTTAAACCTTTTTTGTAATGGAAAAAATACTTTCATCTTTACCTCATACGTTTCTTAGACAAGAAAAAAGAAAGTAAAAACGATAAGTTAATTTTTCCCTAACCCTGTTCTTTTGATGGTTTGGAATCGTTATTATTTCGTTTCCATACATATCCTGATCGAAGGCTGATCGAACGCTAATCGAAGGCAGACCGAAGGCTGGGACTATGGTAGTATTCTTTTCATTTTTTTATTGATTAATTTTGTTCTTAAGTAACTATACTCTAATTGGATTCATTTTGATCTAAGGAGATAAAAGATGGGTATTTTTGATAAACTGAAAGGCGAATTTATTGATGTCATCGAATATACAGATGATAGTCTTTCTGGGCTCGTGCATAGATTTGAACGTCATGGAAATGAAATTAAGAACGGTGCGCAATTAACAGTGCGCGAATCGCAGACGGCGATTTTTGTAAATGAAGGCGAGATGGGAGATGTTTTCAAGCCGGGACGATATGAGCTTACTACAAAGAATATTCCGATTCTCACCACTCTTAAAAGCTGGAAGTATGGACTCAACTCTCCATTCAAAGCAGAAGTTTATTTTGTAAATACGAAACTCTATACAGGTCTGACATGGGGAACAAAAAATCCTATCATGCTTCGTGACCCAGAATTTCGCCAAGTGCAAGTTCGCGCGTTTGGAACTTATACGATTCGTGTAGCTGATCCTGTTAAACTAGTTAAAGAAGTTTCCGGAACGTCTAGTAGCTTTGATATTGAAAACGTAGAAGATCAACTTCGTAGTCTCCTGATTAGCGAATTTACAGATGCGTTAGCCGAAATGAATATTCCTGTTTTAGATGTAGCTCGCAATTACAAAGAGTTAGGCGCTAAGATTCAAGGTTTTGTAAATGAAGAATTTGGAAAGCTCGGTCTTGAGATTACAAAGTTCATCATTGAAAATATTTCTCTACCGGCTAATCTACAGAAATTCCTCGACGACGATACCGGTGCTGCAATGGTTCGTGATGTAAACAAAGTCAACCAGATGAAGATGGGTGATGCAATGTTAAACGCATCGCAAAATGAAGGCTCCGGCGGAATGATGGGAATGGGAATGGGTGCTGGTATGGGAATGGGCATGGGTCAACAAATGGGTGGAATGATGAATAACCAACAACAGCAAAATGTTACTCCTCCTCCAATTCCCGGTGGCGTAGCTTATTTCGTAGCGGTAAACGGACAACAACAAGGGCCGTTTAACTTGGATCAACTCCGGGCTGCAATTGGAAATGGGCAGGTAACACGCGATAGCCTCATCTGGAAAAATGGAATGCCAAGTTGGGTCAAAGCAGGCGATAATCCAGAGACCTCTGGACTCTTCGGCTCTGTGCCTCCTCCTTTACCACCACAATAAATTTTTAAGGATTGACCTATGGAAGAAACAGCTACTGAAAAGAAAGAATTTCCTTGCTCCCAGTGTGGAGCCAAACTTACTTTTAAACCGGGCACAGACAAAATTGTATGTGCCTATTGCGGACACGAGCAAGTCGTTGTTATCCCCGCAGCATCCGGGGCTACTGGCGGTTCTGCCACAGCGACAGCACAGATTGTAGAGCATGATTTTAATGAAGCAGTGAAGAATGCTAAATCGGTGAAAGCAAGTGACGTAGTAAGTGGAGGAAAAGAAATTCAATGCAGTGGCTGTGGGGCTAATTCCATTATGACGGCACAATCTGACAGATGTGCCTTCTGTGGCTCTCCTATGGTAGCTGAAGTCAAAGGCGAACAGGCTATGTTTGTTCCCGAAAGTGTCCTTCCTTTTCACGTAGACAAGCCACAGGCAAAACAAAAATACATCGACTGGATCAAAGGTCTCTGGTTTGCACCAAATGATCTAAGCAAGCGTGCCAATGCGAGTGGAATGGATGGAGTCTATCTTCCTTATTGGACTTATGATGCCAATACCTTTTCTCGTTACACAGGTCAGCGCGGCGAACATTATTATACCACTGAAACCTACACAGACAGCAAAGGACAAACTCAAACCAGGCAAGTGCAGCATACTCGTTGGTATCCTGCTTCAGGCTCAGTATCTGCGAGCTTTGATGATGTTCTTGTTTGCGCATCTAAGTCTTTGCCACACGAAATGATTGATGAGTTAGAACCCTGGGACTTACACGAACTAAAGCCCTATGACGCTCGTTACTTAAGTGGATTTGTTACCGAAAGATATAAGATTGGTCTAGAAGAAGGATTTTCTATTTCTAAAGAAAAAATGGACGGACCGATTCGAGAAAAGATTCGCCGTGATATTGGTGGCGACGAACAGCAAATTACCTCTGTCAACACAACCTATAGCGAAGTAAAATTTAAACATTTACTTTTGCCTCTTTGGATTTCTAGTTATCGTTATAATGATAAAATTTATCGTTTCGTAATCAATGCAAGAACCGGTGAAGTAAACGGAGATAGACCTTGGAGCTGGATTAAGATTACTCTTGCTACAATTGCTGGACTTGCTGTTGCAGGGGCTATTTACTATTTTACACAGTATGCAGGTAAATAATCGAAGAATACCACTTAATGTTGCGTCTATAAATGCTACAATAGGTAGTAATCTGTTTCCTATTCTTTTTTGGTAAAATTATGAGTATGGAGGAGAGGATAAAGCCTGTTATTCTATGCATAGACGATGAGTCTATTTTTTTAGAGTCCATTGAAAACAAACTAAAGGAGACGTTTGGAAATGAATATTCAGTTATAACATCCAAACGCTCCGATCTTGCCTTAGAAATCTTAAAAGATTGCAATCAAAAAGGAATTGAAATTCCAATTATAATTTGTGATCAGTTAATGCCAAATCTCAGGGGTGACGAATTTTTTATTCAAGTTCAAAAAACAAATCCTGATACAAGAAACTTTCTACTCGTCGATTTTTTTACAACCAAGGAAACAGCACATACTTTAAACAAAGCAAATGTCTACCGGGTTCTTTCAAAACCTATTGAGCCAAAAGATTTAATTCAAATCATACAGGGAGTGGTTAACTCTTTTTATGCGCAGAAAGTTTTAAAGGAAAAGAATGCTGCCCTTGAAAAATCTTTTTTTCATAATAGCGATACAAACCTTGGAAACTGGGAAAAACTCCAAAATAGATTTCAAGAATATTCTAGCCAGGGACTTACACTCACCCTTGCCATTTTAAAAATAGAAAACTATGCCTATTTCATTGAATTTTTTGGCGCAAAGATTTATAAAAAAATCCTATTAGAGCTAATTGAAACAATATCGGAAAGACTTTTAGAAGACGAAGAAATGTTTCATACCCAGCAAGATGAATTTTTAATTTTATCAACAAAACCTTTTACAGAAGAATTTATTCACAAGTATTCACTTTTCAGACTCATGCTAAAATCAGAATACATACAAGTAGAAGGACTATCTTTTCAAATTTCTCTTTTCATTTCAATTACAAATGGAAATAAAAATCTTTACTCAACGGCTAAGTCCGGTTTGCTTTATAGAATTAGTAACGGGACAAATTCTTTTTTCTCAGAGCATACAAACGAAATAGAATTCCATAAGCAAAATATTCTCTGGGGTCGCAAACTAAACACCGCCATCGAAAAAAAACTAATCACTCCATACTACCAGGGGATAATGGATAACAAGACTGGAAAAATTGTTAAATATGAATGCCTCGTCAGAATGGAAGATGAAGGCACAATTATTTTACCCGATAAGTTTTTGAACCTTGCCAGTGCCATGGGGATTATGAAGTTAATAACCATCATAGTCATGGACAAAGCTTTTATAAAACTCAAAGACACTGACAGAGAACTTTCCATTAACATAACTCAATTTGATTTAGAATATAAAGACTTTGCTCAACTTGTAGAAGCAAAATTAAATTATTATAATATTGCAGCTTCCCGCATAACGTTTGAAATCCTGGAAAATATCTCACTCGCAATTAGCAATCAAAGCCTAAAGACTTTACAAAAGCTAAAAGAACTTGGATGTAAAATTGCAATCGATGACTTCGGTGTTCATTACTCAAACCTCGCGCGGCTACTTGAGATTCAACCCGACTACTTAAAAATTGATGGTTGGTTTATTAAAAATATTTTAAAAAATCACAAAGCTTATTTAGTGACTAAGGCTATTATTGAGTTATCGCATAGTCTTAATGCAGAGGTAATTGCAGAATTCGTATCCGAAAAAGAAATCCAGGATAAATTATTAGAAATGGGAGTCGAGCATTCGCAGGGTTATTTCATTGGAAAGCCCGACCCTGAGATATTAGGGTAGAAGTAATTTTTAATCTATGATCGGATAACCGGCAGTATTCTTTAGAGTTGCATCGAGCCTGTCGATAATCTCACTTAAAATTCCCTCATCAGCTAAATCACGATTCAAAATGGAAGCAAGATATTCATTTAGTTCTCTAATTTCTTTGATTGTGAATTTTATATAATAAAATCCATCTCGATTTTTCTTTGTAGATGTTAACTTCTTATGAATTGTCTTATAAGGAACCGATGTGCTTTTTAGAACGTCGAGTTCATCTTCCGAAAAATCGATTGGATACATTTCTGTGTTTAAATCCATATTTTTGTTCTCCTAATTCTAAATCTTTAAAACTTCATCCAATTGCTTAACGCAATGGCTTGCCTTCTCACGAAAAATAAATTCTCCAGTCGGATCGACATAGATAGTCTGCAAGCCCGCTCTATTTCCAGCTTCTAGATCGAAAAGATAATCACCGACCATAACTGCATCATCTGGAGAGGCTTTCCATTTGTCCAGTAAGATATGAATACCATCTGGATTGGGTTTAGGAAGAGCATGATCGCGGCTAATGATATACGAATCAGAAAAATAACTTTTTAGATTTGCAGCACGCAATGTTTCTAGAGTATTAATCAAACTATTTCTAGTTAATATACCTAGATAACATTGATTAGCCGCTAAAGCATTCAAAAGCTCCATCGTCCCGGCTGCTGCCCGACCTAAGGCTGCTAGTTTAAATTCTATCTCCTGTAATTTTTCATGTGCTTTTTTGGCATCTTCTTCAGACATTAAACTAATTCCATGTAAAATATCTAAGTCCAGTGGAAGCCCCAATTCTTTTTTGATGGCGGGAAAATCATGGACGGCTTCTGTTAGAGTTCCGTCCATATCAAAAATCCAAAATTTCTTTTTTCGAATCAAATTCACGGAACGACCTTGATTCGTATTTTAGAAGAAAGTTCAGGACCATAAGAAATATGAGCACCGTTTGCAAATTGTAAAGTTACATCATATTCACCCGGCTCAAGTTCAATGGATGCTTCTGTTTGCCCTTTGCCGTAATGATAGGTTTTCTTTTCTACAAAAGGAACTGCCTGTCCTGCAGAAAACGAATCACCATTGATAATAATATGATGATGTCCTTTTCCCAATTGAACTTCTCCGGCTGGTTGCACTTCCATGCCTTCCACTCCCATTTTAAATGCAACAGGACTTTTTACTTCTTCTCCATTTTGTGGGCTAACAAAGAAAACCCTTCCAGTCGGTTTTTTTTCACAGCCAACAAAGCCAATAACCAAAAGTATAGCGAATAAATTTTTGAACATAAATCTCTCCTTTAGATGTATACAGGAAAGTTCATTTACTTTGCCCGAGTTCATCTCTTTATAACTTAATCTAAAAGTAAGCTGGCGAATAAAGTAAATTTTTAATTTTATATTTATTATTGGTCGTTTTTAAACAAATAAGGATTATCCGTCATGATACCGTCTATTTTTAAGAGACGAAATTGATTTATTTTATCTTTTTCATTAATTGTAAATATATGAACTCTGATTCCCTGTTCTTTTGTAGCTCGAAGAAACTCTTCCGAGATTGGAAGAATACGGGGCAAATCAGGAATAGCCATTACTTCAGGAGGATTTACAATTCCCCTAATTCCGAGCAGGTAAGAAAAATACCATTTCCCTGTATGCATGATTCCGGAAAATACAGAAATTTTATTTTTAGAAAGTTTTCGAATATTCTCATTTACAGAATCCTTTACAGAGCCAATAAATACTCTCCTGTGCATTTGATATTTTTCAATAAGGTTAACTAATTTTTCTGCGGCTAATGGTTCTTTTACTTTCACTTCGATATAATAATTTGCATTTGGTAGTTCTTTAAAAAATTCTTCTAATTCTAAGATTTGAATTCCTTTATTTCGATAGGAAAAAGTCTTTTTATCTATTGTAAAATTATAACCTGCATCAAGATTACGAATCTCCTCATAGGTAAGTTCGGAGACTTTTCCAGTTCCATTTGTAGTTCTATCAACTGACGCATCATGAATGACTACTAAATGAAAATCCTTTGTTAAATGAACATCCATCTCAAGAATATCAGCAAGATTTTGATTAAAAATTTCTCTACAGGCAAACAATGTATTTTCGGGTAATATGCCTTTACCACATCTATGTGCTATTCGAAATTCTTTACCTTGAAATAAGGAAGGACTATTTACCTGGATTGGTAAAGTCTTAGAGAATAAGTAAAAGAATAACCCGACAATAAAAGTAATTGCAAATGTTATTTTTAATTTAGATTTCAAAGTAGTAAATTGAAAATATTAACGGTATCCCATTTCATTCGCTTTTTTCAAAAGTTGAATTCGATTCGATACCTGGAGCTTTGCATATATATTATTGATATGTTTTCTTGTAGTGCCTATTGTAATTCCAAGTTGATCAGATATTGTATTTACTTTAAATCCAGTGATTACTAATTCTAAGACTTGTTTTTCTCTGGCAGATAAAACTTGATCTGAATTAGGTGGAACTTTGGAGCGGAAATAGTGCATTACCCTCACACCAATCGAGGGAGACATGAAAGATCCATCGGCTAATATTATTTCGACGCATTCTTTTAAATTTTTAGTTTCACTTTTCCAGATATACCCATTAGCTCCAAATTTTAAAGCATCGAATACTGTATCATCCGAGTTAAGTCCTGATATAATTAAAATTTTCAATTCTGGATATTTGGATTTCAATAATTTCAAAAGTTCAATCCCATTCATATGGGGAAGTCCTATATCTAATAAAACTAGTTTAAGCTCCGAAACACGATCATCACTATAACATTCCTCTGCGGATTTCCAAACAACTATATCACCAAAATCCACTAAGTTATCCACAAGGAATGTTCTAAAATTTCCTTCGTTTTCCACAATACCAATCTTTGCCACTTCCATATACGTACAGTATACGCATACTTATGAAAAAAGGCAATACCCCATTTTGAGTATTTTTGTAATGAGTTTTATTTTAATAGCCTTTTACCTTCAATAATCGATCTAATTTCACTGCATTTTCAAAATAGGAAATGGAATCAATGGCTAAATTTAAAGATTCTCTAGACTTTGCATAATCCCCTTTAATTCGATAGTTATCAGCAAGATTGATTATATTAGAAATTTTCTTTGGATTAAGAGAAAACAATTTCTCCGCAAAGAGTGTAGATAGTTCATATTCTTTTCTATGTTTGTAACAAAGAGATAAATTAAAAATTGTATCCGTATCATTCGGGGAAATTGCGAGAATTTTTTCCATATAAAGACTCGCTTCATTGTAATCCTTTTGTTCGTAGTAAAGATTAGAAAGTAACTCTAATACAGAAAGGTCATCCGGCTTATGGTTTAAATGTTCAACCAGTTTTGAAATTCCTTCCTTTATCATTCCCGATTTAATTAAGTTTTTACCCTCTTCAACAAGTGCCGCCTCATCAATGGTCCTGTCTACTTTCTCATGAAACTCAATTCGAATGAGCGACAAATCATCCGTAACCTTTCCCATCCCGTGAATAATCTCAACTAGTTTATTTAGATTTCCTTCTGATTTTTCAACTGCCCGTAGAAATTTTGTTTCATCTTCATTCATATCACGGCCACCGTTTAGAGAAATATCCAAATCATCTCTTCCATCCGATCCCGCAAAGAAAATATCTCCATTAAAAAATTGGAACTCTTGCACTTGAAATGTATTTCCTTCTATAATTGTGCCTAACTTTCTAAGATTTAATCCCGACTCGATAAATTCTGCTTTCCCATCTCTATAAATCACACCCCAGGGATGCTCTGCATTAAAATACCACATCTGACCGGTCTTTTCATTGATTACTCCGCAGGCACAGGACATGAGCATTGATCCATCAAATGTCTTAAAGACTCCATCTAATTCGAGGTAAGTTTCTGTTATCCACTCTTTGGGAGTAATTCTTTGAATCTTATCATTTCGAGCCGATCGCGCCAAAATACTATTAACCACAGTGCCTGCAACTATCGCTCCACCGGCTCCCTGCATCGACTTACCCATTGCGTCCCCATTAAAAAAGAATACATATCTATCTTTTCCATCGCCAAATCGTAAATTACCGCTAATACAAATATCTCCACCTAGCTCTGAATTTCTATTTTTAAATTGAAACCTTTTTTTCTGCTCTACGTAAAACTCAGTCTTTACATTCTTTGATTTATTGTAATTTGTTCCCAGTGGTCTTTCTATCAGGGAAGTCAGGTAATAATCTCCGTCCTGCTGAATGTTTAAAGCTTTAATAACATCCATTTTTTCCATTACTTCTTTTGTTCTTTCAACCACTTTTTGCTCAAGAGTCTCGTTTAACTCATCTGTTTGATTGTAAACATCTACGAATTTATTTCCGAGTAAAAACATTATACTTCCCATAAAAACAGGAATACCGGGTCCGAGCCAAAAACTGGAATTCCATTTAAATACTACATTCAAAATATCATGCAGAGCTACAGTGAAAATAATGACAAGGCTCGCGAGCATAGTTTTCGCTTCTACGTTTTTATATTTTATAAAGTTATAAATTGGAACAAATAAAATATACATTAGATAAGGCATTACGAATAACATGATTATGCCTCTCGTCTTATACATAAAATTGTAATTTGGTGCCGCTAGTGTAATTGCAAGTGGGATTATAAGAAATATCATATAGAGAATAGAAAACCATTTTCTATCTTTTCTTTTTAAGAATACCGAAATAAATCGATACAATGCATAAAGAGAAATAAACATCGAAGTAAAAATAAATTTTTGAAAATAAAAATAATTAATTTGTAAATAAGAACCAAATATCCAACTCACAAAGTTTAGTCCATATATAGAATAAGAAAGACAAAATATGGCATAATAAAGATTTTCCACATCTTGTTTACGCTTCCAATAGATAAGTAAATGATACAAAGATATTACGAAAAATAAAACAGTGACTACCCCATTCAAATAACTTTCATAAAACATTTTTGAGAAATGGTTTGAATCTATCTCTTCTCGATTACCAATTTCAATAGATTGAGGAATGGAACCCTCCGAATCAAGATAGACCTTGAGGAGAATTTCATTTTTCCCCTCGACTAAATATTCTTTTGGAACTGAATAATGTCGATACAAGTTCCAATAATTCCATTGTTCCTTTGTTTGCGAAATGGTTCCACCTAAATAGTTGCGGTTAAGATACGTTACTTCTGCACTAATTATTTTTCCCAGTGAAATAGAAACTGGCTCATTTATTATTTTATAATCAAAGAATCCTCTCACCCAGATATATCCCTGCTCACCGGGAAGTAAGCTCGAAAGGGAATGAATTTGTTTTTCCTCTAATGCTTTAAACTCTTTGTCTGCAACAAAACTAATAGGCTCAAATTGGTCAGACTCTGCATATTCCCATGCAATTGGAATTTCCTGAAATGTATTGGTAGTTTTTTTACATGCTGTGTTCGAAAAAAATAGAAAGCTGATTACTAAAAAAAATAAACGAGAATAGTTCATAGTAAGGAATTATTTAGATATCTTTTAGTAGTCAATTCAGAATCCATTTTTTTCTATTTTTGGTTAAAAAATCCATTCGGTTAGTCTAGATACTCCAATATCAAAAAAGAACTTTCTGTCCATACCTCTAACTTTAGATTTATTTTTTTATCGTATATTGCAATTATCGCTTTCTAAGCCAATAGGTCAAACCTAGAAGAGTAAAACGAAATATTATCCGCAATGAAGAATTCATATATGTAAATTTTGGTAACGCATAAGAGGAATAATTCGCTTTCTTTTAATCAAATTCTGCTAAAAATTAAACCCGAATTGGAAAAATAATTCCAAAATAATTATTTTTTTTTAATCGCAGTCGAAATATTTTTCGTTTTTCTCGTCAGAAATCCATTTCTTTTACCCAAGCCAAAAACTATGACAAATCTCAGCTAATTTGCTAAAAAAAAGTTCTTTGAAAAAAGAAAGGATTTATCAGATTGTAATTAGAAGTAAACACGAGGAGAATTTATACATGGAAATACCATCTTATGTTAAAAA
>Ga0075163_10000919_pt1 | contig 39316 bp, 75 predicted proteins | sample JI1023141ADNA_FD_71478 | JGI IMG/M metagenome (GOLD analysis project Ga0075163, IMG submission 71478) | Wastewater effluent complex algal communities from Wisconsin, to seasonally profile nutrient transformation and Carbon sequestration -... | ecosystem: Engineered > WWTP > Effluent > Algae...
GAGCTCATCAAGTTCAGGACATGGAGCGACGATGAAGCGATGCAGATGAGCTCATCCGATCCCATCAGGGATTGGGAGCATGTCAGGAAGCTGTTCGAGGAGATGGGCTTCAACTCGTTGCTGAAGGAAAAAACGTGGAACAAGTTCGTGGATACGTTCGACGTTCTGTGGGGCGACCATACGTAGATCAATGCCTGGGTACAGCCCGTCAATGTCGTTGAAGAACGATCCACACGCTAGCACGATACGGGTCCTAAAGAAGCACAAGCTCGACGATCTGATCGACGTCGTTGCAAGGTGGGATGAAAGCGAACCTATGGGCCCAGGCGACCTCAAGAAGGACTGGATCTGTCAGTTCAACTCTGAGCCTGGCAACGTTGATGATGACGGTCAGGAGGATGGTGTCAGTCGGCAGGCAATTGATCTCAAGGATCCCACGACATGGGGAGAGTCGAGCCCAGACATGCCCATACCTCGTGATGAGTTCTTTCTAGAACTCTACAAAGCGCTCCGCGCAGATGAAAAACGTAGATCTGGTAGATCGTCATACGAGTTCTGATATGGCTTTGGACGACAAACCTCGCACAAGAGGCTGGTGGGTGCAGAGCATCATCCATCACGTCATCGTTCATCCCTTGATCCCAATAGCTGACGCACTCGATGGCACCAAGCATCACAAGATCGCTAGGTTCATCTTCCTGATCCACGATGAGACAGCTGCAACCGACGATGAGCATCGCATGAGAACCATGTGATCGACGTCGCAGCTTGATCGGTTCCCTGATCGTTTCGCCTACCTATCGTTGAGGTGGGTCATGACCGGAACTAAGCGCATCATCGGTTTCGTTTGGGCATCGCCTGTGACGCTAGTGGGATTGCTCTACGCGTTCGCATGTGAGAAGTTGGGTTGGTATCGCCGTCGTGGGATGATGGGCGATGCTATCGTATGGCAGGTCATCATCGAGCGTTGCCCGTCGTGGATGTGCAGCATGTGGGCTAAGTGGGCGGGTCAGACGATTGGGAACGTCGTTGTTCTCAAGTGCGATCCTCTCTCAACAGCCGGCGCAATCACGCTGAGGCACGAACAGGAGCACGTGAGGCAGTTCATGATCACGGGAATTCTGTTCTATCTCGTTTAATACGTCTGTGCGCTAGCTATCTGGCTGACATGCCCACGTTCAAGCTCGTACTACACGCAACCGTTCGAGATCGAGGCACGTCGAGCTGCAGGCCAGATCGTCGATGTTGAGGGTACAGTCGCTCGAGCGAAGAACGGCGCAAGGATGCGTCAAGCTAGCTGGCCTGATGATCGGAGGTCGTCATGATCAAACCTGATGACGTAAAGTGGGGAAGCTACGATGTTTTCGAGGGCCCGTACTACCCGGGTTCGAAGAAGTTTTCAGCGGTCGAAACTGACGATGAAACCCAGAAGCAGCTAGCTGTGATCACGGCTGTCGAGTCCGGACACTACGATGCAATCAACTGTTACGATAGCGCGATCGTGTCTGTCGGCTTGATCCAATGGACCGAAGCGAAGCAGTACACCGTGTCTGGCATGCTGGGTGAAGTCGCGGAACGAAATGGGCCGCAATCGGTGCTCGGTCCTCTCGCGCTAGCGCTCAGAGCATCGAATGCAACGTTTCGAAAGAACGCAAAGGCTCAGTGGAGGTTTCACTTCCTCGATGGTCGCGGCGAGGTTGATAACCTCAAGGAGCAGCAGGATCTATTCCTCAAGTGCGATGGAAGGAAGGGATCATGGACTCCTGAAGCGACAGCACATGCTAAGCTATGGGCAGCCTGCCTCGCGAATGTATGGGATTCGATCGGCGCTCAGAAGGCGCAGGTCACCTACACTCGTTTCAGGTTGAAGTGGTTCATCGATGCATATGCAACGCCGATCATCAACGATGGAACTGACGATCTGGGCTGGCGTGGTGCGCTGAGGGCAGCGTACATCTCGTTCGCTGTCAACAATCCAACGAGGGCATCGAACATGCTCAAGGCAGCTGTTGAATCGTCGACGGCTGAAAAGTGGAGCGAGCGCTGGTGCATCGAGGTGCTCCAGAAGCTGACGTTCGGACCGAAGATCAAGTTCTACCCGATCAGGTACAACGCTATCAGACCCGTGATCGAGAGGTTCTGGGACGTGGAGATGCCAAAGACAGCTGAGGACCTCGCATCATGGAAACCTGCCGAGCTCGTCCCTCTTCCCGTTGAACCTGCACCACCCGAGCACGATGTCGACGACGAGGATCGGATCACGGTTCCTGATCGACCGTCAAACCTCAGCGTTCCGAACGTCGACATCTTCGATGTGCCGCCACCAAAACAAACCAGCCCGCTTGGGTTTATCCTGTCGTTGCTGCAGAAGATTTTCTCAGCCATCTCAAGGAGCAAGAACGGGTGAGCAGTAGGCTGTTGAAACAATTCATCGTTGAGGTGATTGGATCGTCGATGCGAGGGTCCCGCCGGTTCGAAGCACCCGGCAACGTTCGATACGGCGTGAACACAACGGGTGCAACAGGACGGAACACGGTGTTAGATTCCGAGGAGGAAGAGGAACACGAGATGTCCGAGGGACCTCAAGCAGCAGTTTGCCTCATCATGGCCGAGGATGGAACGATCCTTGCGGTGTCAAGAAAGGACGATCCGACCGCATGGGGGCTGCCCGGCGGAAAGGTCGATCCTGGTGAAACTCCTGAGGAAGCAGCGATCAGGGAGCTCAAGGAGGAAACCGGCTTGGATGTCGTCAACCTTCGAAAGATCTTTGTGAGAGGAGAGGGCGATGGGTACACCACGCACTGCTTCGCGACGGAGGCTGTCGGCGAGATCAACACCGGTGAAGCTGGCGTCGTAAGGTGGGTGACACTTGACGAGCTTCTTGCTGGACCATTTGGTCCATACAATCGTCAGCTCTTCAAGAAGATCGGTCGTCTGTAAACGAACGCTCTCAGTTGTAGTGTTTCCGCATGTCGGATGAACATGCCAAGAAGGACGTTGATCCTGAAGAGTTTGTGAGTTACCTGAACACGCTTGCTGACTCACAGGGAGGCTGTGCATGCGTGACCGTGAATGATGGTCACTTCATCATGCTTTCACGAAGCATGCTTCTTCGCACGCTCAACGATCCATCCAATAAGGATTCAGAACGGTTCGTGATCTTCATCCATCGTCCCAAGGGAATGGAGATTGGTGTTGCTTGAACGTATTCGTTGTTGATCTAGATCCAATGCAAGCAGCTAGAGATCTTTGCAATCGTCACAACTGCAAGATGATCGTTGAAACTGCACAGATGCTATCAACGGCGTTTCCTAGTGGCACCGCTCCGTACAAGCACACGCACTTCAACCATCCGTGCAACGTCTGGATGCGAGCATCGTTATCGAACTATCGTTGGTTGCTTGCACATGGCCTCGAGCTATGCGCCGAGTACACGAGACGTTACGGAAAGGTGCACAAGACTGAGACGGTGGCGTTCGATTGGTTTCTACGAAACGATCCGAGCATGAACGATATCGGTATGACGCCGTTCGTAATTGCCATCAAGGACAAGCAATGGCACGTTCCTGGCGACGCAGTCGCTTCGTACAGGTCGTACTACGTTGGTGAAAAAGCTAGGTTCGCAAGGTGGGCACCCAGGGCGGTAGCTCCTGCTTGGTGGCCTGTTCGAGGTGCATGATGAGATACGGTTACGCATTTCAGCAGCAGTTACGTTCGGAGATTGAGTCGATTCCCAAGGACGTTCGTGATCGTGTTGAACGCCCAGGAGCGTTGCAGGTCGACGATCTCATCAAGATGACTGGTCAACCTCGTGCTGACGATGATGATACGTTCCTCATGAGCAAGCACAAGCCCTCGCGAAACTGGACGAGGTACAGGCCTGAGAACGACTTTTCTGATGCCTTCGCTGCTGTGAACTCCGGACACGTGGCATTCGTGATCACGAACGGCGATGCTGGTACCTGGCGCGTGCCCGGGATCGGGATCAGTCTCATTGCGCATAAGATCGCCTCGAGTGCGTTCAAGGTCAATTGTCAGATGTACAGGCCACCGACATGGATCATGTGCAGCCCGCCGTCGACACGTGAGCTAGCTAGCATCATCAGCGGCATCTCCCCTCCCATGCAAGGCTGCATCTTCGAGGGTTTTGAAACGTACGTCATGAACGTGATGGGCTACATCGCGAAGGATGCTGAGGGTCATGCCATGACCATCTCCGACGGCGATGGTTCGTTGCTAGCGTCGTTGCTGGATGCTGGGGTGCTCGACGACAACCCTGACGTGAAGTACCTGTACGTTTCCGATTGCAGGGATGCGTCTACGTCGTTCGATGTTCATGCGTTGCAGCAGCACATCGAGGATGATGTCAAGCTAAGTTCGTTCGTGCACATCGAACCTGTCCTGGACGTTGACAATGACGATCGTTACGTCGCGTCAGCTGACGATAACGCTTGCATCGTCGACGGCTACTCGGTCTCGGCCGAGGTCAAGCACATGGCATTCAACCGTGATCTTCACAGATCGCTTGGAACGCACATCATCAACGTTGAGACGCTGAAGGCGCATCAGCTGCAATGGCAACGTAAGAGATCAACCCGTGGTGCTAATGTGTTGCAGTGGTACGAAAGATCGCTTGCTAGCTTGACGAGGTTGGTTCCGAATACTGATCAGCTTCTCATCACCGATGACGGTGAGGATGCCGCGCAGCTCATGCACTTCAAGAGCGAGCGCGAGATGGCAGGCTACGAGAAGAGGTTCAAGCTCAAGTTCTGATGATCCCGAGGCTCAGTCCGTTCTCGCTCATCCAGGAGCACCTATTTCCCAACGATTGGCTCATCCTTGTGAGCTGCTTGATGCTGAACTGCACGAAGCGAGCTCAGGTTGAGAAGGTCCTGCCGACGTTCGTTGCAAGGTGGCCAACGCCTCAGTCGTTCATGTCTGCTGATGATGCCGACGTGATGACCGCGTGTCGCTCGTTGGGCTTTGCAAACAAGCGAACAGCAACCCTCAAACGGATGACCCGAGTTTTTCTGTGCGGAAACTGGGAGCACGCAAGGGAGCTGCCAGGCATCGGCGAGTACGGAGCTCGAGCCTGGGAAATCTTCTGCCGCAATGAGCTCGGTGATTCACCGCCTGTAGATCACGCGTTAACGAAGTACTTTGCGTATAGGAGGCAACTTGAGCAACGCAAAGAAGATCATTGACGACAGGAAGCTCGAAAGGAAGCCTCGTGAACAACGTTCACGAAACGTGAAGGTCAACCTTGATCTCATGTTCGATGGCATCGTCGACGCCAGGTTGGTTGTCCCTGTCAAGGGCAGGGTGTTCTTCGAGAGGAACACCAACGGAAAGATCAAGCTTCACGAGGGGTTCGTCTTCGAAATAGACGGCAACAGCGTTACGATCTTCGACGAAACTCGCGAGCAGATGTACCTCATCAACACCACGAAGTGGGTGGGTACGTTCAAAACTCCGACGAAACCTGAGGTTGCATCCGTTCCTGCTGCAGGTGCCGAAATCCCAGCAACGTGATGCAGATGATGATGCTGATGATCACTGCGATGATCATGGGACAGTATCTCTTCATGTCGCTGTGACCATACAACATTGGTGACCAACGATGTGCAGCCTGATAGGTTAATCGATCATGAGCTATAACGAAAGATTGTACCCTGATACGTGCAGAAACTGCGGACATTGTCCTCATTGCGGCCAGCACATCGCTCAACCTCGCTACTACGTCGGCGGTCCCATCAGACCCTACGATCCTTACAGGGTCACGCCGTGGGTCTGGCCCGACTACCCGAACCCGTACATCGGAGATGGTCCTCAACATCCATGGGATGTCGGTCTTGGGCAAGGACTTGACGTGACCGTGACAACAACCACGAGTTCGAATTTTCTGCCGGCGTCGGTCGCCGTGCACAAGTACACACCATTCAACGTGAAGGTTACAGAATGACCAAGCCAAACAGCACAGAGATCGTTTTTCTCGTCGACAGAAGCGGTTCGATGCACACCATCGCCGAGGACATGAAGGGAGGCTTCAAGACGTTCATCGACGAGCAGATGAAGGATCCCACAGGTTGCAACGTCAGCCTGTACCTTTTCGACGATGTCTTCGAGGAAGCGTTCAAGCAGAGACCCCTGTCGGAGGTGAAGGAGCTTCCGTTGCAACCTCGTGGGAACACAGCGCTGTTGGACGCGATCGGAAAGAGCATCGTCCTCACTGGCGAGAGGCTCGCGAAGCTTGATGAATCCGAACGTCCTGAAAAGGTCGTGTTCGTCATCATCACCGATGGCGGCGAAAATGCTAGCAGGGAGTACAGGGACGGCGCGAAGATCTCGGAGATGATCACGCACCAGCGTGAGAAGTACAGCTGGGAGTTCGTGTTCCTTGGAGCGAACCAGGATTCGTTGAAAACTGCACGATCTCTCGGAATTTCAGCCAACAACGCTGTGACGTACGCTGCGAACAGCGCTGGCAGCGGGAAGCTCATGCGCGGTCTCAGCAAGGGTATCGGCACGTTCCGGCGGACGACGTTCGATCCGAGGTCTGACGTACCCATCTACGGTCAGAAGCAGTACGACGAGGAACCAGAGGCCCCCAAGCCCACGAGGAACTGAGCATCGCATGTGGATGAAGTGGAGACACAAGTTCTCGAACGCTCCAGGCGATTGGGAGTGGCGTAACCTCGGTAGCTTCCCATCGGGTAGCAATCCGAAGCACTACGTCGAGGATCTTTTACCTGAGCTCTCACGTGAGTTTGAGTACTCCGAACACTACAGGGGAATCGACTACGAACTGAGCGAGATGCCACCGATCGATGTGCTCAAGTCGTACATCGCTGATGCAAGATCGGCTGTGAAATACGCAAAGCAGAACCTCAAAATTCTCGAAAACATGCTCCTGACAGCCCAGGGTGTAAAGTAAAGACGACAAGAGGTAGCATTCAATCAACCTTCAACCGACAGGAGACTCACATGAAAACCACAAAGCAGCAATTCAAGAACGAGATCAACCGTCTCAGCGTTGATCTGATCTCTGCGATCGATTCGATCAGCGCCGACGATGTTCAGAAGACAATCGACTGCGTTTCCGAGCATGATCCGGTGCTCGGAAACATGCTCAAGAAGCACAACGACGGCATGTTCGAGCTTCAGCGATACATCAACACGAGAACTGAGTGAATGATGAAACGTAAGCGCGCTCTCAGGAAGATTGGAAAGGTTGCTGAAGCGGTGCTGAGAAATTCTTGGCCCGAAGCCAACATCGTCATCCTTCTTCAAGCGATCAGGAAGATCAAAAGACTCTCGAAATGAACGTTCGTTACACGCCTGATTCAGTTCGGGCATCTGTCGACCCTCGGAGGGAGGAGCTGTTTCTCTGTTATTCCGAGGGTCGACCCAAAGGTTGGTCATGCGATCAACGAACGAGGGATCTCGTGTGCCTCGTGAGATGGATGGACGACGAACTGACGAGGCTCGGGATCGATGATCTCGGGCGTCGGACGCAGACATCGCTCTTCAATCGTGAGTCAAGATCGCGAGAGGACCTGTTCGAGCTCACGGCAACGATCATGAACGATGCGCTCGATGACAACATCGACCGATTCAGACGACCACACAGGCGATGGGGATGAAGTATCTTCCGATGTCGCGAAATCGTGCAATCCCAGGTATGGTCGTGAGGTCGAGGATCTTTCCTCCTTCCGATTTCAGATCTGTTTTCAGGGATCAGACGATGTCTGATTCCTGCGGAAGGATCCTCTCTGGAGAGCTATGCACCGTGCTGGCCGTCGATCGTAACCTTTTGTACGTTCTCTCGTCAGCATCACAACTTGGGTGGGTGCACAGCTCGAACGTACTCATGATCGACGATACCGACGTCTTCGTTTCTGACGTAATGGAACATGGGTGGGTGAGCGATGAGAAACGATGCGAAGAGTGCGGCGAAAATCCCAGCGTGGGGACCCTGATGTACCAGTGCGATGCGTGCATGATCTGCATGTGCATCAGCTGCATGGAGTGCAACGTCTGCATCAGCTCATGCCCTGACAAAAACGAAACGCACATGATGTTCGGCTGCTACAAGTGAGGTACCGATGCGCCACCGAAATGACAGCATTCTTCTGAGGATCGCTCAAGGCGATGCCTTCGCCGCGGCCGTGGAATACGTGAAGAGGAAAGAGCATCCCGATCTGTACGAAGCAGTCGAGAAATTCGATTCGTACCAACAGCACCCGACGCACGGGAAGCTGCGTCCCGGGATGTACACCGATGACACCCAGATGTCGATCGCTGTCGCTGAAGCACTCATCCTGCATCCTGATGACCTGACGAACGAATCCATGGCTGAACGGTTCTTTCAGGCGTTCAAGCGAGATGAACGTGATGGTTACTCAAGAGGTTTCCAAGCGATCCTCGAGGAGGCGAGGTCATCATCGCACCTGAGGCAACTCATCAGGCCTGATTCAACAAAGAACGGGGCAGCGATGCGTGCCGTTCCCATCGGCGTGATCAAGGATCCAAAGCATCTCATCCAGATCGCTGGGATGCAGGCTTCTGTTACGCATGCAACGTGGGGCGGCATGAACAGCGCTGCTAGCGTTGCACTGATGTCGCACTTTGCCCTCTACGACCGTCGAGACTTCTCGTCAATGCACCAATGGTGTTGCGGTTGGAGCGAGGCACACAAGAACTTCCTCGACCCCTGGAAGGGACCTGTGGGTGGCAAGGGAAACGACCCTAAGGGCTTAGGGACAGGGATGAACACAGCGTGGGCAGTGCAGACCCTGCTCGTTCATGAGAGCTCGCTGGCTGGGATCATGAAGCGATGCATCGAGTGGGGAGGCGACACTGACAGCGTTGCGGCCATTGCATGGGGAGTAGCTTCTGCTCGTTACCAGTCTGAGGTGCTTCCTGAATTTCTTGAACGTGATCTCGAAGCACGAGGAAACCTCAAGTACGGACCTGAGTACCTGAGATCGTTAGGGTACCAACTCATGGAAGCATACTCCTGATGTGTACCCTCATCGTGTGCCGCCAGGCTCACCCACGTTTCCCGCTCATCATCGTGAGCAACCGTGACGAGTTTTATGCTCGTCCGAGCGCGCCGCCGGCGTTGGTGAAACACGGTGACCGGTCAATCGTCAGTCCTCGCGATCTGGAACGTGGCGGCACGTGGATGGGTGTAGCATCTGGCGGTTGGTTCGTTGGTCTGACGAACCAAGACGATGGCATGCACCTTCAAGGTCGTGATAGTCGAGGAAAGGTTGTCGATGCTCTCCTGAAGATGAATGACATCGACGAAGCGGAATGGTATGTCAACGCTTGCGTCGGTTCGAACTACAATCCATTCAACGTTGTCTTCGGCACATCTCATGACATGAGGATCGGCATGGTTCATGGTGACTTCACCATGGTCGCTCCTATCAAGCAAAGCGTCACAGTCGTCGCAAATGATTGCACTTTCAATGCAGCATACGCTCACAGGCAGGCAGCTGCACAAAGCTCTGTGATGAGAGCGTTGCGACATGAAAAGCTTGTTCCGTCGTCGTTCAAACGCACGTTGTCACTGCACGTGAACCACGATGATCCGTACCAATCTGTGTGCGTACACGATCAGGAGAAAAAGTTCGGAACGGTGTCATCTTCTGTCGTTACCGTGAGTTCATCAGGTGACATATCGTATGCATACGCAGATGGACCAGCGTGTCAGCTAAACAGGCAGAAATCAACGTTGAGGTTCAAGTGAGCGATGTGGTTGTGGGTACGTGTCAGGTAGCAGACGTTCAGGTGATCAGGACGATGTGCGGCACCATCACGTGCAAGCACTGCAACAACGTGCAGGATGCCGGCGCGTACCATCACGAACGTAACGATTACCCTCTCAAGAGCTGCGCGCTCAGGTGCTCGAGGTGTGGAAACCCGTGGCCTGAACCAAAACGCCCTGGATCGTGTGGCTGAAGATTAGGCACATGCAAATGGTTGAAAATCTACAGTAGTACTAGCTCATGGGTAAGCTTCGGACATCGAACTACTGGTTCAAATCCAAGAAGGGCATCGTCGTACCCGATACCGCTGACATCGTCAGGGGCACGTTGTTCGAGGACATCAAGAACGTCTTCAACAACCACGAGGTGAAGAAGCTCGTGCGGATGACCAACGCTGTCAGCGAGGTTGCTGCTCCGTTCATCGAATCGCCCACCTTCATGAAGGGTGTCGTTGCTCTCACGAACATCGGAAAGATCCTGGTTGAGGACGTTGAGGTCTACTCGCACGGATTCTTCATGAGCGACGAGTGGGTCGAGGTGTTCAGCAGGGAGTTCAACGGAACGTTGATGACCGTGCTGGGAAAACTGCCCTTCAAGAAGGTGGTGACGTCCGAAGAGAACACCATCATCAAGGTCGTTGACCTGAACGGGTGTCAGGTTGGCTGGACGATCAACAGCAAGGTCAACTCCGTCGAGCACATCTACTTCCAGACCGACAAGGTTGATGAAGCGAAGGTCGAGATCAAGCGCAGGTTGTGGGACATGTACGGTGGGAAGCCCATCGTGATGAAGAAGAACAGGACGATCGTTGCGTCCGCTGGTGGCACCGACGATCGAGTTCTGTTCGACGTTGACTCGGAGTTCATCACAGTTCCCTCCCTGATCGCGGATGCAAACATCAAGAAGCTCAAGCGAAGCCTCGACGCTGGTGTCAACCGCAGCGTGATGCTCTTCGGATCGCCTGGTACTGGAAAGTCGACGATCGCAAGGACCATCGTGGCTGGTTTGGGACTGCGCTCGTTCAGGATCAGGGTCGAAGACGTCAGTTCGTTCGACAACTCGTCGATCGTCTCGGCTGTCGAGATCTTTCAACCTGAAGCTATCATCATCGATGATTTTGACAGGGTCGTCGGGCAAGCATCGCTGCTCGAGATGCTCACCTTCTTCCAGCAACACGTGAAGCTGGTGATCACCACCGTCAACGACAAGGAGAAGCTCGATGCCGCGATCCTCAGGCCCGAACGCATCGATGAGCTGATCCCGATCGAGGCGATGGACGAAGCGTCAGTTAGGATCATCCTCGGACAGTACGCTGACGAGTGCTTCGAGCAGGTAAAAGCGTGGCCCATCGTGTTCATCCAGGAGTACATGAAACGAAGGAAGTACATGGAACCCGATGAGATCGTTGCATCCATGAAGGAGCTCAGCGAACGAGTCGATCAGATCGGGAACAAGAAAGCGTACTCCGACAGCTGGTTGACGCTCACCGGTAAGGAACCCAAGAAAGCGCCCGTCGACGATGATGACGATGATGACGAGGAGGACGAGGAAGAAGCCTGCCCGTGATGCATTCCTCTTGCCAACGGTTACTTACATTTGAGACCACGACGCCTTCACGTGAATGTCAACGGGCTGGCACGTGAAGTACCTTCCCATGAAAGCGTCAATGGCCACCAGGAACATAGCAGAAGTGAAGGTCGAGCAGGGCACAACGACGGACTACGTTCTGCATACGTCGCAATCGTCGACCTTCAATGGAATCCAACACAAGGTGATCGATTTCGGCGAGCACAAGCTTGCGAAGTACATCACGACCGTGAAGGATCCCCAGCAGAAGATGATGCTGATGGCGCTGCTGCAGGACTACATCGCTGGTAACGTTGCTATCGCTTGGAAGCGTGGTCGTCCGCTTCACATCAAGGTGACCAAGAGCGGTTGACCTACGTGTACAGGGCTTGTTGGTGCTGTAGAATGCGGTGATGAACTTTACCGATCAGGTCAACGCTCCTGCGACAACGAACGTCATCTTTGCTGATGAGGCACGTAAGAGGCTGTACGCTGGCATCGAAATTGCTGCGAAGGCGGTTGGTTGCACTCTAGGTCCAAAGGGAAAGACCGTGCTGATCCAGCAGAGCGGCATGGGTCCCGTCGTCACGAAGGATGGCGTGACGGTGTCGAGGTCGATCAAGCTAAAGGATCCCATCATGAGGATGGGCGCTGAGCTCGTCAGGGAGGCCGCGGCGAGGACGAACGATATCGCCGGCGACGGCACGACAACATCGACGATCCTCACGCACTCCCTCATCAAGGAAGGACTGAAGCTCCTCGGTGCTGGTTGGGATGCGAAGGACGTGTGCACCAGCTTTGAGAAGTGCGCTCGGGAGATCGATGTCAGGCTTGTTGCATCGGCGAAGAAGCTCGAGACCAAGGAGGAGATCGCGCAGGTCGGCACCATCAGCGCGAACGGCGACACCGAGATCGGCGACCTGATCGCAGCCGCGATGGAGAAGGTCGGCAAGGATGGCATCATCACCGTCGAGGACGCAAAGGGGATGACAACCAGCCTCGGTATCGCGGAGGGCATGATGTTCGATCGTGGGTACCTTTCGCCATTCTTCGTCACCGACAACGATAAGATGCACGCCCTCTACAACGATGCGTTCGTCCTTGTCACCGACAAGAAGATCAGCAACCTCAACGATATCGTTCCGATCCTTGAACGTGTGCTCAAGGCTCAGGCGCCGCTGCTCATCATCGCTGAGGATATTGATGGTGCTGCTTTGAACGGGCTCGTGCTGAACCGCGTGAAAGCGAACCTTCCCGTTGTCGCGATCAAGGCACCCGGTTATGGGCAGCACAGGGACGAGCTTCTCAAGGACATCTGCACCCTCACGGGAGCAAACCTGATCTCCAACTCGACAGGCATCACGCTCGAGCAAGCGCCGCTCAGCGCTCTTGGCAAGGTCAAGCGTGTCATCGTCGATGCAAAGACGACAACGTTGGTCGGCACCGGCGAGAACAAGGCTGGGATCGATTCACACGTTGCATCGTTGAGATCACAGCTGTTGGACGTCACGCTCTCCGAGGAACAGATCGTCAAGCTTCGAACAAGAATTGCCAAGCTAGCGTCCGGCGTCGCTGTCATCAAGGTCGGCGGGTTGACTGAGGTCGAGATGATCGAGCGCAAGTACCGTATCGAGGACGCGCTCAACGCAACTCGAGCTGCGGCCGAGGAGGGTATCGTTCCGGGCGGTGGGATGGCCCTCTTCAATGCCGTTAGCAGGCTTCAGAAGGAGCTAAAGGACGCTGAGCTGGTGATTGACGTGGGCACCCAGGCGGTCTTCAACGCCTGTAACGAACCACTTCGAAGGATCGCAACGAACGCAGGCGTTTCTGCAGATGTTGTCATCGAACGACTGAAGATCGAGCATGCTGTTGGAACCGATATCGGGTACAACGCTGCCACCGGGGAATACGTTGATCTGATCGCTGCTGGCGTGATCGATCCAACCAAGGTAACGCGTGTCGCGCTGAAGCATGCTACGTCTGTTGCAATCACGTTTCTAACGCTTGATGCGGTCATCTACGAGGACGAAAATGGTAGTAGCGGCAAGGAAGAATGACAGTTACAGCGACATTCCGCTCGATGATATCGACAAGATCGACTGGACATCGGTGCCTTCGCCGGTGTTGGAGAGCTTCGCCGGTGCGTTGAGCGATGTCAACACCTCCATCGAAAGGAGCAAGAAAACACGTGAGAGCATCTCCTTCAGGATCATCATGCTCTGCATCTCGTTGTTCTTCACGCTAGCGTTCGGCGTATACGCTGGACCTTGGGCGGCTCTCGCTGCGATCAACCTGACGTTGTTAGCTGGAACGATCGTTGCCATGTGGCAGCACCGTACCGACAGGAACGTTGTCACCGATTCGCACAAGAAGCTTCGAACCGTGATCGATACGTTGAAGACAGGAGCCTGAAGCTTGCACTCCCTGAGCCCAGGAGACAGGGTGATCACTACAGGAAAGGGCGCGACTTCGAAATGGATCGTGCCTAGGCACGGAACGATCATCAGCGCGCCTCCTGGGAACCAGTCGACGATCGTGGGTCACAACGTCATATACGTCATGTTCGATGATGATCAAGGTCGCATCGATGGACCGTTCCTCGCGGGCGAGGTCGTCGCAGAGCTATGAACAACGACTGGATCAAGCCTGGCAAGCTTGTCAGGTTCGCTATGTTCAAGCGCAACAGGATCGACGATGACGGCAGCTACTTCGTTGGTGGCAACTCCGACATCATGGGAAGGAAGAACGACATTGCGATCGTCCTCGCTCGGCTTAAACAGGAGAGAAATGAACCAAACGTGATGATCATCCACAACGGCATGCTGTTCGATGTCTACGAATCGGACATCGAACAAGCGCCATTGTTCGTCATCCCACCCGTACCAAGAAGCAGGTACAGGATCATGGACGAGGATTGACGACGGTCCAGTGACGAGCCTCGCTGCCCTGCCAGCACATGACCGTGAGGATGCGTCCGTTGTGAAGCAGGTCGAGCTCAACGAACATCTCGATATCCCTTCTAGCGATGATGAAAGCAACCTGTCCAGGAAACATGCAGTCTAGCGCATGAGGAGGAATCGGATACTTCAACAGAGTTTTTACAGCTATCACCACATCGCCTGGCGCTGCTCTGGTGAATGGCTCTGTCTTCATCGCTTCATGCGTACCTTGATCCAACGATCGTAGAACCTGAAACTGTTTTTGAGTCGTTCCGTAACGACCTCCTCATGTGTCAGGACGGTCGAGCACAGGTGACCATCGTCGTTGTACGAGCAGATGATCATACCGATCGTCCTCGTCGCACGCTTCCTAAGGATCGTTCCGGGTGGAAGATCGTGCAGGTGCTCGTTGAGCTGACGATCGGTCTCCATCAGTTCACCTGACGCTGAACGTGCTCAGGACCTTGTCGCATCCCTTCGTGACATCTGACATCACGACATCGCTCTTGTAGCTGCAGCTGAGCACGTACCCGAGCTTTCCAACGCCAACGACGTGATGAACCATGATCACGGCCTCAGACTGCAGAACCAACCGCGCCCCTTGCTGACCCGCTACGATGAACGGTTTGGCATCGTGCACGGTGATCTCGTCGTTCTCGACGGCTTCCATCGTGAAAGCCTCACCAAACTTCTCAGGCTTGATGTCGTCAAGTGGCATCGTGGTGACGAGCACGAACTTCTCACCTGCAGGATCCGACATCGCGAGGCCATGCTCGCGTCGTTCGATGCTCCAGTCCTTGGGAACGCTCAATGACCACTGCGTCAATCCATCATCAGCCTCGACGCTGGGCTCGGGCGTGCTCGGCTCGACTGATTGTGAACCGCATGCTGACAACGAAAGTGCCAACATCGCTGCAACGATAAACTTCTTCATGCAGCAATCGTACACCCGAGTACGGCTGTTTGTCAGCCTATGTCAGCAATGTCGATACCCGCTTGCCTGACGTGTGCTGTCACTGAGTACGAGCAATCAGGACAACGAAATGTCGTCCAGAACCCATGATCACCAACGTGCTTCGATGCCTCAGGATGCTCGGAATCGCACCTAGGACAGTGACCCTTCTCTATGTCTCGTAGCATGCATGCTGCATCGCATGATGACCTTCGATCCTTTTGAAGCAGCGATCCCAAGAAAACGCCCAGAAGAATTATGCCCCCGATAAGGGACGTGATTATGCTCATCTGTGTTGCTTGTTATGTTCATCCGGGGTGAGAGCAACGTGCCCTACCCACTTTTCATCAACGATCATTACGTATCGGCGTCGAAGATAAACTTCGATGTAACGTTGAAAACTATACACAGTTCACACCGGTATTACAAGCTAGCTCCATACCTATCGCATGAAGGTGAGACTACGAAAGCTGAGAGCTTTCATCGCTGAGGAGGTCTGGAGGGCGGTCGAACGCTCTGCTGGGACAATCGGCGGAGGAGGCACCGGCTCGTCGAAGCACAGGTTGCCCGGACCTCCTGGGTTGGGTGATGGAGAAAAAGACATAGACGATGACTACGAAGAACAGGAACCAGGACAGATTGCAGCAAGGGTCGCAAAACGAGCGGGAGGATCGGCTGACGTTTGAGGGCGTCGTCGAGGAAGTTTTGCCCAGCACCCTGTTCAGGGTGAAGTGCGAGAACTTCACACCCTTGTGCACGCTGGCCGGGAAGCTACGTGTCAACAGGATCAGGATCCTCGCAGGTGACAAGGTCACCGTTGAGGTTTCGCCCTACGACGTATCACGTGGACGTATCGTCTGGCGAGGCAGATGAGCAAGAAGTTTTATCCCAGAGGGATCAAGCTGTGCAGCTCATGCAAGCGTGATGATGCATTCGTTCGTGTCGACAAGTACGACGCAGTTGCATGCAGAACATGCAGGATCTGGCTTGAGACTGGGTGTCCTGATCCAAAGTGCGAGTTCTGTGCCAAACGACCAGCGCGTCCAGACCCCAACGACTGGAACAACAAGAACAACACATTCTACGGTCGACCTACTTAAGAGCATGGCAAAGTACGTCGGTGCTTCATTCTCGTTGCTGTTGGTTATCCTCAGCATCGCTATCATCGTCTGGTCCTGCACCGTCCCCACGTTCGTCGGCGCAGCCTGTGGTGCAGCGATGATCGTGCTGTCCGGCATCATGGTCGTTCGTGATTGGGAGACGACCTGGTCACCGCTCCTCAAGGGGAAGAACAAGTGAAGATCACGTTCGGACGTTTGAAGAGGCTGATCGCTGAAGCTTCGATCGACGACAATGCTGACGTCGCGCCGGGCAAGTACTACCTTATCAAGGGTGATTGGGATCGCGAGGTGGTGTGCAGGTTGGACGACGTGATCACGTCAAAGGACGGCACGGGCATGAAGACAGCACACTTCAAGGTCAGGGCTGACGGAGACACACGTCAGAGGTTCGACGTGTGGTCTGACAAGGTCATCAGAGAAGCGACCCCCGAGGAAGCAGCAGCAACCGAGGAGAGGTGGGCCGCCGAGAACGATCACATATCACGGACGATCGATACCTCACGCGAAGGAACCTGAAGCAGATCACCAGGTGCCGACGTCGCCGTGAACCTTGAAGGTTCGAGCTTCCCTGTTCCCGCGCCTGATCAGGTCTGCGGGATCCGAGTTTCCTGAGCACTTCAACCTGACAAGCTCACGTCCGGGCATGATGAGAGCCCACAGCTCGCGGCCGAAGCAACCCCCGCCGTCCAAGCCGATGACTTTCTCCTCGAGAAGTGGCCGATCGAGGACCGTGTGACCGAACACGATCGTTTCCGGACCATTCCAGAAGTTCGTCCAGAACTGCCACAGTTCTGACTCAGGACGTTCCTGCACGCAACGGCTCGTCCACATCGTGGACTCGTCGTTGGTGCGGTTTCCCCACTTGTCGTACGGCCTGATATTCTGAACGTGCAGAAGGTGCTTCGGCGTCTGATCCTCGATCCTGCGGTTAGGGTAAACCCCTGCATGGACACAGACAATGTTGTGCTCGGGCAGCCTTAGGTACAACGGCAGGCTACGGAAGTAGTTGTAGTGGGCCCTCGTCAGCTGCTGGCGGGTGGCCACATGGGTTGGCGGGTTGACGTTGACGTGACCCTTCTTCTGCTCGATGTCATCGTAAAAGAGGTGCTTTTCCTCGTGATTGCCCAGGATGCACGAAGGCTTGCCCTGCCTCGCCTGCAATCGCATCGCGAGATCGACGCATGCACCGTTATCCGGACCTCGATCGATCAGATCACCAAGGAAAACGACGTGATCGTCGTACGTAGCGTTGCACATGTTGAGAAGCTTGACAGCCTCGTCGTGCATGCCGTGCAGGTCACCGATGATGATCGTTCTTCCGCTCATGTCTCAATCAAGCTCCTCAGGTCGCGTGAATCGTGTGTAACGTTGTTGATGTTGATGATCTTGCCATCGATGAGCACCAACGACTCCCATATGGCACCCTTCGTACCGTAACCCGTCATCTCAGACGTGATCACGATGCCGACGGATCTTGCCTTCAGCATGCGCGAATTGTACGCCAGGAAGAAGACGGTGCCAGGTTTCCAGGACACAGCGTTCATCCGTTCTCAGTTGACGTCGTAGTGTGAGTAGCAAATTGCGATATCGTTCGGGACGATATCGTCCAGTTCAGCCTGCAACGAGCTATCGATCCAGACGATCCTCGGGTACGCATGAGCTCCTGGAAGCGTCGGATCATCGTCAATTTCAAGGTCGATGTCATCAGCGCACATTCCTGGAACATCGACGTTGATGACTGTTCGTTTCAGGTTCCTGCTCGGAAGCGTCCAGATCATGAGGCTGATAGCTAGCCCGTGAGCTCCGACGAACCAACACAACCATGAGAAGAAACGAACGATCGCTCGCACCATGAGCAAGATGTAATCTAGAAGCGCAACAAGGTACACTTGGGGTCATGGCAACGAACGGCGTGGTGAGCGATGAGTTCATCTCAGCGATCATTGAGCTGAAGGCGCTCCGCGAGAACCTCAAGCACACGCAGCAAAGGTGCAACGAGCTTCTCGAGGAGAATCGTGGGCTTCGCAGCAGGTGCAGCAAGCTCGAGTCAACGATTCGTAGGGTGATTGGCTTCGAAAAGGAAGGTTCATGACATGAGCGATGAAGACAAGGTCGAGAAGCGAAACTTCGTGAGCAGGTGGTTCAACAGCTTCCAGCTCTACAGGAGCATGAAGAACTGGGGCGGCGATGACTGGTTCTGGTTTCTGTGCGTGATGGCGTTGATTTTCGGCGCGGGATGCGGCGTCACGGCACTGTTCAATTCAGCAACCGCCGACGGGCGAGCTGATTACTGCTACGTCAAGTACCGTTCAAGTCAGAACGAACCGAACGGTCATTACGTCCTTCTCGCTCACCGGCCCTGGCGGGATGACACGATCATCGATTCCGCTCTGACGTCAAGCGAGCTCGAGCTCTCGCTCTGTCCCACCGAGGTTCGCTGATCCCGTAACGCTCATCCCAACGTGCCGAAGGGCACCTACTTACAGCGTGAAGCTGAGGTATGGTGCCCTTCGTCGTATCCTGTGGCAAGCGATCAACGAGGTCGCGCCGGGACGACCGTACATCCGAAATGCCATGGCTCCGGAGACTGCTAACCGCGAGCAGCTCAAGAACATCGGCGAGGATCCTGATGAAGACGAGCTCCCAGAGCACCTAAGGGACGTGACAGTCAACCCAAAGGATTGCTATGGACCGGTGCCGCCGACGGGCGAGGAACCCTACGTTACGATGGATCCGTACGTACGTGGCGCCTCACCACTGCCAACGCCTCGTCGTTGATCAGTAGACCGTGCCGTCAGCCTGAACGAACTCGTGGCCCATCCTCTTCATGAGATGGTACAAGGGTGTCGTTCGGAACCCGACAGCGACATGTTCCATGGGCCAGAGCGTCGTGAGCATGACGAGATCGTCGCTGGTCATGTCACCGAGAAGGTTCTTCAGCTTGTGCTTCACAGCTTCCTTGGTGAAGAACGACTTGTCGTAGCCCTTGTATTTCTTCTCCGAAGCTGGGAGCTGCTCGACAGCGGCAACAATCGCCAACGACCAGCTGACCATCTGGTGCGATGTCTCGGGCGTGAGCTTGGTGAGGTTGTGCTTCCTCATCCACTTCAACGTTCGGTGAAGGGCTGCTGGCGATGTCCATCGCTCGATCTCAAGCTCTGAGCTGCTCATCAGAGCATCCCACTTCGGGTGCTTGATGATCTCCTTGTCGTTGAACGCAACCTTCGCGTTCGTGATATCGAAGGAGTTCAGCACCTTGTCGATGGGCTCCGACCTCTGCATCACGGCTTGGATCATCACAGGACCGCATGCGATGTCGACGTTCGCCCCCGACGGTGACGGGTTCACATGGATCTTCTCATCACCGAACGTCTCGAGATCACGCCTCATGTCGTGCAGCGAGGTCGAAAACAGAGCCTTGGAACGATCGTCTGGGAAGAACAGGTCGATGTCGCCATGCTGCTGCTTTGCCCTCATCCCATCGTACTTTGAACCGCCTCCTGCCGCTACGTCACCGCGGAAGATTCCGAGGTACTCGGCAATGTCAGCCGTCGCCTGCTGGTACCCAGCTGGCTCGCCGGGCATGGGAGGCTTTCCCAGGTCACTGTCGACCTTGACGTATCGACCGTTCTCGACCGACTCGATCGCCCTGGCTGCGAACCCACCAGCAACGTATGCTCCGCATGCGAACGCGCAATCAAGGACACCTGAAACCATCTTGTTGTAGATCACCGGCCTTTTCATCGACATCAACTTTGAGTTGATCGTACTGGGCTCAGCGACGTACCCATGCTCCAACTTGTGCATGCCTCGTTCTATAACTCAGGTTGCTCGGTGTGCACGTGAGCGATCTGCAGCCTCTTCGCTTCGTCAGCTATGAATAGGTCGAGTTGGTTGCGAAGCAAGCACAGCTGCATGATGTCAAGCTTCATCACGTGGCGAGTTCCATTCTTTGATATCGACAACGACGTATCGACTCGTCGCTCGTCATCACCACGATCGTCGGTCGTAGGGAACATGTCGAACGCACGCTCGAACGTGTAGCGCCAACATGACAACCACTCGTTCGATCCGTCCTCCTGGGTCCTTATCTTGTCGGTGACACGGTAGATCACCCTATGACGTAGTCTCGAGTGAGCTCGTCGGCCAACGTATACGCACAGGTCGCCAGGTTGTAACTCGTATGGATCAGCGACGCTTGGCACGTTTATTGCCCTTCCTGCGCTTTGGTTTTCCACCTTCTAGACCTGAAAGCGTTTTCTTGATAGCCTCCGTGCTGATGCCTGAGAGCCCCATGATGCTGTTCATTGAGCTGATCATCGCATCAACGGTCGGAGTCATCCTCGAGACGGCACTCATTACGTTGTCGAAAGCTTTCGACATGTTGCTTACGGCTGAGTCCATCCCGTCGTATGCATCGACCGACGGGTAGATCGACCAAACGACAAGTGCATCGCCCTCGTTGATAGCCGCAACGATGCCAAGTCCGTCGTAGCGAGCTGTCGTCCTGTTGTACTTGCTGACGACGGATCCTGGCGATGGTTGCTTATGCATCTCGAAGTGATGCATAGGTTCAGCCTCGCTAAGCGTATCGACCTTGACCGTTGTGATCATTGCAGCTTCGACACCTTCATCTCGAACTCGATGTTATCGGGTTCCTCGTCAACAACCCATTTGACATTCAGCTGCTTGCTCTCAGACTTGATGTCGACGGCCTTGATGTTGAGCTTAAGGTCTTCGATCCTGTCAGGATGACTGGACCACAATACCGTCGCATGCTCATCGACGATCGCGACGGTAGTTCCGAACCCGCCGCCCTGCTTGAAGAGACCGTTGATCCTTCGAACGTGATCACCGATGACTAACCTCTCGAGACGATGCGCTGTACGTCGCAGCACCTGCTGCTCGTACGTAAGTCCTTCAGCCGGCTCGTAGCCGACCTTCTCGATATCCTTGAGCTTTTCGATAGTGATCATGCTTCACCCAACGATGACGTGCCAAGCGAACCAGAACCGTACGTGTGATCCATGTAAAAAACCAGACCCGATGGCATCGACATGGGCTGGATGCTCACGAGCTGCTGCGCAACGAGGTAATTGGATTGCTGCCTGACCACGGGAAACACAAAACTCTTGAGAGGATCGTTGCTGTGGATCGGTTCTATCGACCACAGGACGGTGACGTGCTCATCGACGATGGCAACGGCCATCCCGTAACCGCCGTGCCTCAAGCCAACGTCCTTGAGCTTGACGTGGCTACCGATGACAAGGTTGTTACGTTGAGCGTAGATCTTGATCAGGGCAGCTTTGACGCACTCGGTGTACGACCTGTCTGACGACTCCTCGAATGGATCGTCAGCGAGAAGAACGTCCTCTATCCTTTCGACGGTTATCATGCGCCCATCGAATCCTTCATCAAACGCAGGTACGCGCGGTCCTCTTCAACTTGAATGTCACGGATCAACCTCTCCTGCAGAGTGAGTGGACTTGGAGCTAGCTCCCAAAGCACGGTGACATCTGTTCCCATCACCTCGTCGTCGAAATCAACGCTGATCGAGATGATTGTTCCAACCTGATCCTCACGTGAACAGAACGACACGATGCAACCCGGAGCTGCAGCATGATTGCTAGCGCAACGATGAACGATGTCCTCTGCTCCGTGCGTACGAATGCAGCTCACGTGCCCCCAAGCGCAGGCACGAGCTTTCCGACCATCGTCAGAGCCTCGCGATACAGCGATGAAACAGGATCATCTGATTGCGTCGCTTGGTACGCTCTTGCGATGAGGTTAGGCTCTTGCGTCCAGACGACGATCGAACGTGAACCGTTCGAACCGATGAAGATGCCGAGTGAACTGTCATCGTGCACGTGCATGATCATGTCACCAGGGATGGGTTCTGCATCGTTCTCCGGTCCTATGAACCTTGTCTCGATCTCCTCGATCACCATCGATTCTCGACCTCGTACTGAGCATCGTGAACGTAAGCATTCATCATGTCGATCGTGAATCGAGACGTGATCGTCTTCTTCGACCCCGGCGGGATGCAGACGATGACCAGCTCAGAAACATCACGCATCGGTGTTTCACCGGAGAAACCTGAGAAGCTATCCCTGAAGCAACGGGTGAACTTGAAGTCCACGATCGGCGAACCCGTGAAGATCAGATCGTTGGGATCGATCTTGTCGCTGGCAACGAGGTTTGCTATCGACTTCAACGATTCGCTCATCGATTGACCGTTGTAGTTCAGCGCAGCACTTTGGGCCAAGCCTTTACGAGCTCTCTGCGCTTGAATGAGACGATCGATCAGTCCTGGATCCGGGTGCTTCGACCAGAGGACCATCACATCGACGTTGTTAACGCCGACGACGAACCCTCGCGAAGCCTGATCGAGATGGTGCTTGACCCACTCGCCGGGTTTGATGATAGTTGAGGCCCAGTTGACGTTCAGAACATCAGACAGGGCTAGCTCCTGAAGCATAGAAAGATCCTAACCCCAACTCATGAGCACGGATTACCGGTTGAATCGACTGTGCTTGAATCGAAGCTTTCCCTCAACTGTCATCATGACCCAAACATCAGTTTGTCTTGGATTTCGCATGGGTTCCTTGAGGAGAACTTTCCTGTATCGAGCGACGATGAACACCAGTTCGTTGATAAGCCTGACGTCGAAGTAAAATCCATTTGACACGATCTCCTGGATGAACCGTGAGCTAAACGTTTCAGCATCGGGCGTCGACGGGACGCAAACTTGACAGCAATTCGAGTGGACAAAAACAGCATCACCCGGTACGATCGTCGCGTACCACGGGTGATTGCCGTCAACCTGCCAGACCTTCAATCTACTTCTCGTTTTCATCTAGAAGGACGATGAACCCGACCTCGCCCCTGTCTCGACGACGTTCCCTGAACCTCGACATGACCTTTCCGGGCTCCGAAATTTCGATGTCTGCACGAAGTTGATCGACAACCTCGAGCACATCCGCCAGCTCATCGATCTCAGCTTCGCTGCCGTCGATTGTCTCCGACATCTCCTTCGCTTCCTCGAGAAGCTTCTTCTTCAGAAGCTGCCAACGCTCAAGAGGTTGAGCCTGACGTGTTCGTAGTGACGCACCGTTTGCAGCTGCGATCTCCGGAATACGATCCCTGATAAGCTTCATGTTTTCTCCATCATCCCATAACTCAACGATTCAAGCGTAGCGTATCCCATCAACGTTCCATCCTCGAATTCACCTGAGGCGAACAGAAGGCCTCGAAGGTGACTCGTGGCGCTCGACCAGATGACGGTGACCGGCAAGTTGACGTACCTTTCCTCGTTCGTGCCGTCGAACGCGTACGAGGCATCGATGTCGATCTCACGCATCATGGTTTTAGCGACCATGACACGCATGTTGCGCTTCGGAACGATGATCGTGCCTGGCGGGTACAACGAACGCTTCGTCATGTTCGAGTACGCCTCGAGGAACAGCGCCTGCACGTCATAGGGTACGATGAGCTTCAGCTCCTTCCAGAGCAACCTACGTTCCTTGACGCTCAGCGGTTCGAAGAGGTCAGCGATGAACTCGGCCGTCTGCTTCGGGGTCATCACGTGAAGTCAACCTCCGGGAGCTCCCACTGTGCCCACTTCACGCTCCCGTAGCTCGTGATCACACCGTTGTAACAACGGTCATCGACCGTGACCTTGAACTTTGCGACCTCCTCTAGACGCACATCCCTGAGCGCAGCGTACGGGGAATCGTGCTTGCTCGATTCGAACCATGACCTGAGGCGTACCTCCATCGCAAGGTACAGGTAGGATCGCACCTTCTCGAGGCGTCGGGACCATTTCCTTGACATCCTGTAAAGTCGATGGAACTCAGCTGTTTGCTCATCCGTCAGCGTGTAGAACGTTTTCTGAGGGTTTCTCATCCCCCAGTCGATGAAGTACTGCAGGTTGTGAGAGCTTCGTAGCGAGCCATCCTGGATGATAGCATACTGATCGTGATTGTCGCTATCGTCCTTCAGCATGCAGAACTCGTTCCCGGCTTCCTTCGATGCATCCTCGATCGCATGGACGTACGACCAGAACGCCTCGCTGCGTTTCTTTGAATCGAACCTGACATCGACGAACAGCGTTTCGACCCGCCTCCAGTCGATGAGCTTTTTCATGATACGTGCGGTTCGTTTCTTGTGCGACCGCACGTTGCAGTTTTGATATGCATTGAGCCGGGTTTCGTACGCTCGTGAAGCCGCATGCTCGAGGTACAACGGTTCAAAATCGTCGAGGTTCATTGCACGGTCCGGGATGCGATGATGCGGTCAGCTAGCTCGAAGACGCCTTCCATCATATCCTCTGTCGACCGTAACACCTTGAGCTCGTTCCTTGCACAATCGCTGATGTCACGTTTCTCAACGATGTTGATCAACGTGCTTGACATGTCCGGCGCAACGCGGATCGCCCAGCAGAGGTATGTCAACATCGACTTTTCATCATCGGAGAGCATATGCACCCAACGACAAATGCCCGGGCAGCGGTTTTCACCGCCCGGGCACCTGCATGTTACGAAGGGAAGGAAGTTTCTACGTTGGGGACCGTGAGCCGCTCAGGACTTGAGCGCGTTGGCCACCTTGTTGACGCCGTTGGCGACCACCGGAAGCGATTCGAGGTGCTTCGCGACCGAGGTGCCCGCGAGGAGCTGCTTGGCCACGTCGACCACGCTGGTTCCTCCGAGGATGCTGAGAGGTGCCATCGATTCCGACAGCTTCTCGATGAGTGCCTTGTCGCCGAAGGCGCTGAGCGCCGCGACGAGATCAGGCGTGATGGCCGCTGCCTTGGTGACGACAGCCTCCGCCTCGGCGGTGAGCTTCTCGAGCGTGAGCTCCTGCTTCTCCCTGAGGATGGTGAGCTCCTCCTCCGCACGCTTGCGGGCGCTCATGAGGGCGACGCTTTCGACGTCAGCCTCGGCATTCGCGGTCGCGAGTGCCTGCTTCGCACGTTCAGCGCTGGACGCTGCCTCGACCTCGAGCTGCTTCTCGGTGGTCTTGGCACGGGCATCGATCTTCACGAGCTCGAGCGCGGCGGTGAGCTGCGCTTCCTCAGCGGAGTGCTGAAGGGTGAGCTTCTTCGTCTCAGCGTTCAGGACCGCCGTCTCACGACGGATGTCCTCGAGCTTGCGAAGCTGCTCGAGACGACGGGTCTCGGCGTCGAGCGTGAGGGTGTTCTGGATGACGTCACGCTGAGCGCTGACGAGCAGCTTCTCGACGTCCGTGTTCTGCATGGTGCAGGTCAGGACCTCGAGATCGTAGATGCGCATGCCGTTCTCGGAGAACAGCTGGCCTGCGCGCTTCTCGCCGGCACCCTCGCCGAGCACGATGTTGCGGAGAATCTCCGCATGGTTCTTGTAGAACTCCTCGACGCCGAGCTTCTGGACCTGGCTGCGGATCTTGGATCGCATGTGGTCGCACAGGAACTTGACGTAGTTGTCGATGTTGAACCAACGAGCCGAGTCGCCCTCGAAGTTGACCCGGTAGATCAGCTTCACGTTGAGCTTGCAGAAGTCCTGCGTCTCGACCTCGACGACGTCGGTGACCATGTTCGCAGCGTTCTTGAGGAACACGGTACGGAACAGCTTGTCGGTGTTCTTCGGCTTTCCGGTGGAGAGCTCGATGACCTGCGGTGCCTCGTCGTACTCGAACATGAACGTTCCGGGTCCGTGGACCACGCGCCGTTCACCGGACTTGCTGACGAGAAGCATCGAGTAACCCGTCCACAACGTGGTGGAGACAGGGCCGTCGTACTTGGTGTTGAGCACCAAACTGCGCGGGGCGGTGAACTTGTTCTTGCGGTCGAAAGCATCGCCCGGTAGGGTCTTGCTCGCGCCCTTGATCATGATGCGACGGCTGGTGTCAGCGTTGACCACCGCGCCCACCGCTTCGTACGAGGATGCGTCAGCGCTGAACGTCGCGTTGGACGCGGAGCCTGCGTAGATGTCCTGGTTATCGATGCCGAGTCGTGCGGCGTTGATCTCGAGAGCCTCAGCGTTGCCCGGGTAGAGCAGAGCGCAGAGGTCCATGGAGAGCGCACGCTGGGCGATCACCTGCGTCCTGGGATCGGGCAGGAAGATCTGCGGTCCACGCTCGATGCTGATCACACCGGTGTTGCGGTCCAGGACGTAGCGAGCTTCGCCCTCCGGGATCGCGATTCCGTAGTGGATGTCCTGATCGTTGTACTTGACGATCGCGTGCTCCTCGCGAGGGAAGTAGATCGTCTGCTCCTTTCCGGTGATGAAGAGCTCTTCGCCGGCTGCACGAGCGATACCACGATCATCGACGTAATCCGCGATCACACGGATGTGGATGCCACTGGCGGCGGTGAGCTCCTGAGCGCGGAACTTCTTCGCCTTGGCCTTTTCCGGGTTGCTCTTGATCGGAGCATCCACGAACTTTTCGGTCGGACGGGGGAACACCACGTCCGGGCCGTGAACGTAACGCTTGTTGCCGTTCTGGTCGAGAAGCAGGCAGTACTCGAGGCGCTCGAGGGTGACAGCCTCCCGGACGAAGCGATCCTCGCCGTTGACCTTTTCCGGGACGACCTCGAGGCCGGTGCTCGGGATGTAGAAGGAGACGTCGGTGCCGCGGATCACGAAGAGCTTGCCCATCGTGAGCTGCTCCTCGGTCATGACCAGCGAAGCATCGGAGGAAGACTGGCCCGAGGCGCGCTTGTTCTTCCCCTTGCTCTTCAGGTCCTCTGACGATCCGAGAACGTCGCTGTCTTGGGAAGCTTCCTGGCTCGGAGCCTGGCTCTTGATGACAGCTTTCGCGAAGTTGGCACGAGCAGCTTCCTCGTCGTAGACGCGGACGAGCAGGTACTCGTTGCTGCGGAGGTTGTGGCCCTGGATGACCTTCGACATCTGACCCGGCCAGAGCGCGAAGCTCGCCGGCCCGGAGATGTTGATCTTCTTTCCCACCCGAAGCTCGGGGGTCGTCAGCTTGCCCTGGGTCGGGTGCTTGTCGCCGACGGCCGGGTTCTTCAGGATGACGTACCAACCCTCAGGGGCGGTCTGGAACGTCTGAATGGACCGATCGAGTCCGACCGGCATGAAGCGCTTCACCTTCGTGTCGAAGGTGACCGGTCGGTCCGTACCCGCGAGAGAGGTCTTGTTGGGACCGACGAAGCAGTTGACCTCGCCCTTCGTTTCATCGCTGATGAAAGCGTACTCGTTGGGTGCGAGGATCATGTCGCGTTGCTGGGAGTTGCGGCGGATGTCGTCAATTTCCTGAGGAGATGCCATGTGTATGTCCTTCTTTCCTTCGTTTCAGTGCTGCAGAATTATGGTCCAGGCGCTCACGGTGTACAACACCTTCGTGTCATGTGATGCGGTGGGCAACCTTGACCGGCTTCTAACTTGTACCTCTGTCATCGTCCGTCTTGCACAGTGTTGGTGCCTCGCTCGTACATTTCTTATTCGCGCGCTCGTCCGCTCGCCCGCGGGGGACACGAGCTGTGCGCACGAGGACCTCCCAGTTCGACGCTTCCCAGCACCAGGCAAAGGTCTCAAGGTTATGATCGTAGATCATTGCAAACCTCTCCTTGCGATGCTTCAGACGGAACACGCCGATGACCGTGAGTATGTTCTCAGGTTTGTGTTCGCGCCTGTTGCTAGTGAACACCGTACCCTTTTCATGCGCATCAAGATCGATGTGATCCCATGTCAAAACGCCGTAACGGTGCTTCACTATCATCCCAGGAATCAACACGGTTCAGCTAATACCTTTGCGATAAAAGGCTGTGCCCATGTCCAACGAAGCGATCGATCGGCGTGATCGTAAACGAACATCACGCTAGCGTTCTTCCTCGTAAGTTGAACTACACCGATGATAGTCACGACATGGTTGCGACTCATGATATGAGCGTTTCTTCCAAGAAATGGCTCTGAGCTCGAGACGTCAACCTCGCTCCAGGCAAACATGCCGTTTTCAAAAACGACGATCATTCCAGGCTTAAACTGCACGTTCACACCTTCATCAGGACCAACAACGATAGCCTACCGAGCTTTTCGTTGCTTGGATCCCAAACGATCGCGTCGTCCCTGGGATTATCGTCGCTAAACTTGGACCTTCGCACAATGCTGATGATCGTGAAGACTGCACCCGAACCAGTCATCAGCATGGGCTCCTTGAACGTGAAATCGTGCGATGGATCGAGGAGCAACGACATCCACAGCGTTCCCAGTTCCACAGAAACTGCAAGATCGCCTGGTCTTAGCTTGCACTCGAACGAGACGCTTTTCCTCACGGAATCACCACCTGTTCCATGATCGAGTCAGACCTCACGGTGATGATCCCCTTGTGACTGAGCATCATCACCCTGTACAACGTGGAGTTCCTGTGAGGAAGCAGTGCCACACCGATGATCGTGTACAGATCCTTGTCGGTCTCATTGACGCCATGAAGCAACGCAACGGAGCCGACCCTCAGATCTCGTTGCCTCATGCCAGGAACTCCATGATCCGGCCGTCAACGTAGATCATGTACCAGTCGCGGCAGACAGGATGTTGAGGTCCTATGCACCTTCCCAGGACGATGTGCACGATCTTTCCCTTGAAGTGCACGACGTTGCGGATGCCTCCCTGCATGACGAACGCGGTGTCGACCATGAATGCATCACCAGGAACCAGCTCGTTCCAGTGGATGCTGCCAGCCCTGTACGTTCGTACCACACCTCAAGCCTACCACGACACCGTGGGTCGATTCACCGTCCGACAGCGTACAGGTACGGCCACGAGACCCACCCCATGACGACAGAATTGTCGGGAAGCGTTGTCAGTATGTACACGAACTCGGTGTTGTGAGGTTTCTTGATCAAGGTCGAGATGACGACAGCGACGGTACCATCGTTGATGGTGCTTATCTTCATCGACATCCCGAACTCCTCGTCGACCTGAGCGTAGATGGGTATCGCCCATCCGGCGCCTATCGTCACGATCTCGCCGGGTATGAATGATACGGACTTCCGGCAGCGATCGTTCACCGATCACACGGTACAACACTTCAGAGCCAGATCTCGATGAACCTCACCTTCCTTGGTGATGCTGACATCGCGAACAGCACAACATCGGATCCTCGTGATTCACGACCCAACACGGTCACGTGCTCGTCGGAGAAGAAGGTGCCTGCATCGAGGTGATTGTGACTTGCAACGTCGTCGTACGCCCTCGACGAGGGCGTGAGAAAGTTGACGTAGTTGAGCGACGGAGCGACCCTGAACGAGTCACCCGGCATGAAATCATGCTTCTCGAAGACATCGCCGAAATCCTTGAAGCCTTCCTTCTCGATGAGAATGAACCTGCCGTCACGTGGAAACAGCACGGTCTGGATCACGGTGTCGACCAATCATCGTGCGTTTTTCTCCACTCATCGTAGTTGACCCACACGACCCAGAACGACCCGCATCCACCGCACGTCTGAAGACCTGGCGGCGCTAGCCATCGTTTTGAGCAACGTTCGCACACGAACGTGCAGCAGGGTTCGCTGCATCCGCGCTCGTTCTGAATCATGGTGCTTGCACGCAGACGAATACAACGAGCTTCGGCGTGCCATCGATGTTGATGATCATGTGAATGAACGTCCTTTCCTCGGAGAAGTTGACGCTGACGACCGTCGACGGAACGCCGACTGGCATCATGATGCTCGTTATCTCGAGCTCGTGATGCTTGAGATCCGCGCGCCAGTTCAATGCAACCGGTAGGATGAGGCGGCCGGGCGTGTACGATCCCTGCTTCGGATCCTCAAAGATGATCATGTCGCCGGGCTCAGCATGCCCGTCGACCGGGACGACAAGTCCTAGGTCGTCCTTTGTGTAGGACGCCAGCCTCATGTTTGGGTCTGCAACACCCTTGGCGCTCCTCCGTCGTTGTAGGCTAGCGTTACGTTGACCTTTCCATCATCAGCATCATGAACGGCAACGATGGTGCAGACATTCTCGAACTCGATGAATCGCATGTTCCTACGACCACCTGCTGGCGATCGCGTTGGATCAAGCGTAAGATCGATCAACGCGATTCCATGGGTCGAATTTGCGTTGTCCTTCGTCCTTTTCCACATGATCGTGTCACCAGGCCTGACGGTGATCCTTGACGTCCCGTCGCTGTAAGAAGCATGATAGCTTCCCAGTCCAACCCTTCGTATTTGCTTGGTGCTTCTGAACTCCACCTTGCCAGAGATCATGTAGTGACGGCACCCGCTCTGATCAAGTTCGCTCGTCGGGAAGCAGAAGTCATTGCTCTTCCTGATTATGTCGATGCTGTTCATGATCTCAAACAGCGATCCACGCTAGCCTCATAGGCTCATCCAACAGAACGTACGCAGCATGCGTGATCGCGAGCTCACGCCTATCCCTCAACGATCGCCACGACATGAACAGCTTTTCCATGCGAAGGGCTGAGATAACGACCAGCGATGTTCCCTCCCGAACGTTGGTGATGTTGCACAGCGTGAACCTCTCGCCATCGTGATCGTCCAGTACCGCAAGCGAACCAGGACCGTCATCATAAACGAGTATGTCACCGGGTGAAAGGTCAGCGTCGAGAAATTGCGACAACGAGGAGGGATCGTTGACGTTCATCTGGTTCGGAAGCGTGCGTTTCACCCGATGGAACGCCATGGTTCATGTTACCACGTAACGCCAGAAACTTACACCGGGATCCATCGTAGGGCACCTGAGCCGTGCAGCGAGATTAACGCACGGTGCTTGCAGTTGTTCAGTCGCGAATGTGATGTCGAGTTGAACCTGTCAATTGCAATGATGATGTTCGGGACGTTGGCAGCGATCAAGTCCTCACGTATGCCGAGAAGTTCGTCGATGATATCGATGTTGATGTTACCCGCGTACTCCCGAGCACCAGCTGACTGGAATATGATCAGGTCGCCCGGCGCAGCATGAACCCTCGAGAGGTACTCTCCGTTGCTAGCGTACGTGAACCTCTCAAGCTTGAACGTTCCGTTGATGATGACGTGTATCATATCACCACCCAGACGAACGGCGGCGAGCTCATCGGCCGATGAAGCATCACCATATCGCGAGGTTGCTCGTACAGCGCCGCATCAACGTATGCACCCTTCATGACGCTGACGACGAAGTTCGGGAACTTCGATCTCATGAAAACAACGTCGATTTTCTTCTCGATCAGGTCGGGTCGAGGGATGACTCTCGTACCCTCAGCGACCTCACGTTCATAGCAGTTATACCCAAAGACCCTGTTTGTCGATGGTCTTGACAACCTGCACTTGTACCTGATGATGTCGCCAGGCTTCACGTCAAGCTGAGGTTGGGCCCAATGATCAACGTTCACATCGATATCATGGATCAGAGGAGCAACCATCTCAGCATCCCTTCGTGAAGAACCAGCACCCCGTGCCTGAATCCGAACACCGGCTTATCAAGCTTCGTTGTCGACAGCACTGTGTGAACGGTTTCGTTCGTAACCATGACCTTCAATGATGCTTGAACGATCAACGATCCTGACTCATAGTCGAACATGGTGATTCCACGTGCCGTCCTCTTATCGAAATTGTCAGGCCCTGGAATGTCGTACACGATGATGTCACCTGGCGCTAGCACCGAGGACGACAACGGCTCTCGACCTTTGTTCGCCTTGTAGGTGATATGGTGCACGTTCATATCAGGATCTCAACGTAACGTGCAGCTTGAGTTTCGATCAGATCAACAGCACAGATCATGACCAACAGGAAACGGTAACCGAACTTCGGACAGTGCGTTCTCGAGATAACGAAGTACGGGACTGATGCTTCGATCCATGACCACTCGCTCTGGCCTCGGCTTCTCTGCAGGAACGTATGCATGTCCATCGTAACGTAGATGACGATATCGCCTGGCGAGGGCAACGGTGCACCCTTCCGGAAGATGACGTTCTGCGTTCGTAGCACGTACCAGGTGCACGTCGGTCCAACATCCCTAGCAAAGCCATCCTTCCACGGGATGACGATCTCACGACCGTCGATAGTGACGATGTGATCGTACTGCTTGATGTTCCTCGACTCATCGAACCTGGATGATGCTCGAGTTCGAATCGTCAGGTTTAGCTTGAGGTTCGGGTTCATGCCTCGTACTCCACGATCCTGGGGCCGACGCTGCTCACATCTGGGATCAGGATCGTGATGATGTCGGTATGTTGGTTTGCCTTTCTCTTGGCGACGACGTGCAGCGGGACGAACGTTGGCATGTTGATCCATTGCACGCTTGAACCCTCGAACTGACGAAATGACACGGTCGGTGTGATGCCAACGAGGATGACGATGTCGCCTACCTGCGTTACGCAGAGCTTTGACATGAACTGCCCTTCAGCCGTGAAGTGCCACACCCTCATCGATGATCTCGGCGTCATGTCGTAGTCTGAGAAATCAACGACATCGTCGATCTCGAACCATGAGATAAGCAGCCCGTTCGTGTCGTACACCCACCACGTGTTCTCCTTGACATGATGCTCAACGATGAACATCTTGCCCGACGTGACCATGACGGTGTTTCGAGTCTTCACCTGGTCCTTAACCTCAGCTCCATGAAGTTGATCATCCTGTGTCGTGGATCAGGCTGGATCGTACCTACGCACAGACCCGGCACGTACACGTCCTGCGGCCGCAAGCTGACGTTGCACGGCGTGACAGAAAGCACCGTGATCGGCACGAACGTGGGCCATGCTTCGTAACGTTCCGCTCTATGATTGTCAGCTATCATGTCATGCGTACAGACAACCATCCAGGGATCAGTTTCGACAAGGGCTATCATCGTTCCCGGGCCTCCACCTCCTGTCGTTGCCGCGTGCTTGATCGCGAATGCAACCTCATCGCCGTTGGCGGTTGGCGTCCTTAGCGTCACCTTTGGGTTCGGAAATCCAGGCGGGAACAGGAACCTGACACAATCGATGTCCTTGTAACATCGGGTATCGTTACGACCAACGGCATCGATCCTGTCGGAGATCGTGAACATATGGGTTCGATGCATCCCGTAGACCATCGCGAACCTGTGAAATTCGCCGATGCGATAGTCCTGCCAGACCTCGACATCGAGTTCGATGTCGTCTCCCCTGAGCTGCACCCCACGTTCGATCATCAGCGAGCCAACCCGTTTCTTGCGATGAATCAACATGTGATGATCCAAACGCTCCTTCGCGCACCTGTCGTCGCCGGTGTCGTACGGCAACCCACGGGTGAACAGAGGATGCGAGCTCATACCTCGATGATCCTGCCATCATGCGTGAGGATGATAACGCTGCAACGCTTGTAGAGCTCGAACTGCTCACGAAGCTTTGCGTTGTGCTCCTTGATCGCTATGACGGTGAACGGAACGAACGTTGGGATCATCACGTTCTGTGGAATGGTGCGCTCGCTGATGACTGGCAGTGGAAACATCATGTCCGCTTCGACGAGGCACATGATCGTTCCCACGCCACCTCCCTTTCGTGTTGCAGCGAACTTGATCGCTGAAACTGCTTCGTTTTGGTGAGGTTCTGTCGACGCCCTCCCAGATGCGACCGGCACCACGAACCTGACACCTTCGAAATCAGCGAATGAACCAACAGGAGGAATGCCAGAAAAGTCAGGCGTGATGTCAAAGATCACAGGCATCACTGTCGCAGCCTGGGCACCATCAACGACATTTTTCCAAACGATGCCCTCGACGTAAGCTCGCCGGTATCCAGTCCTTCGTCCATGTCCCATAGTCGATTCGGACGTTTCCTCCCAAACCTCAACACGAACGTACGCTGGATGCTTGCGATCCTCGGTTGTCGGACCGACCATCGTCGCCCCGCGAACCATCCAAAAATCGAGCGTCACATCGTTTGTCAGCCCACGCTCGAGGATCATCGTTGCTCGATGACTGTCGACCGACTGACCCGTCATGTCAACACGAACGAGCTTGTTCAGGAACGGGTGCTGTCCCATGATCATCCTTGTCACCTGAAGAGGAGCATGCGGAACGAAGACGTAGCTCGGTTCGAAGAAGTGATCCCACTTGCTCATCAGATCCTGACGATCCGACCATCATGGGTCAGGATCGTGACCGACGATCGAGCCCAATCCGGCACATGGCCCTCCTCGTCACGATCGCTGGCTCGAAGCCTCCAAAAACCCATGTCGGATGGGTGCACCGATAGCACCGTGAAGGGAACGAACGTCGGGATCCGTACGGTCGTCGACCAATCATCGACGCCAACATCGTACTGAAGTTCAGGTCCTACGAGGCACATGATGAGCCCGGGTCCTCCGTTCGGACATGACACAGCGTAACGGATCGCAAGCGACACGTCCTCGAAGTTCGGAGGAAGCGGCGTGGAATTGAGAGGCGTCGTGGGCGAAGGCCGACCGGGCGGGAACAGGAACCTCGTGCCCTTGATGTCACGGTGACAACCAGGATCCTGCTTCTTCAACGTGATCGACGATGAGATGTCGAACTTGACTGGCACCGACTCGCCAACAGCAGCCGGCCCGACCTTGTCAGGATCAACTCCCCCGTACGGGCCCTTGTACCTCAACCCCTCGACGACAGCGATTCTCGAGCCGCCTCCCATCGCTTTCTCGATGCCCAAGCTGTTCCATATCTCGACGGATGCGCATGCTGCGCACGGATCTACGCCTCCGCGACCGGTCATGATCGAACCGTTCTCGAAGAGGTATGCATCCCAATTTCCCGGGAGCTGCAGCTCACCTGCTCTTGCGAGCCAGCTGTCATCCTCACCAGGACCTCGGCTGTACGGGCTCCTGACGCAGTGCTGGAATAGCGGATGATTTACGGTCACAGGTTGGGTGTTCCTATTCTTCGAGATCTTGAACGTCGTGCTGTTGACGAACGGAACGTTCTTCCCGCCCGGCGGGTTAACGTTGTGGTGCATGTACGTCTGCTGTGCCATGAACTCATCTCGAATTTTGATCTGTTGAACAGGCAGGATGATGGGATGATCATTCCTCTTCCCAAACGTGTTGACGAACTCCTTGAACGACCTGATGACCTGCGGCAGATCGGGCGCTTTGACAGGCTTATTAATCGTGCTAAGGTAGTCGACCGCCTGGATTGGATCGACGAATGCGGGTGCAAGCCTGTTGTTCCTCATGAGTCCCAAACACGTTCGATGTTGATCAACCTACGATCCTCTGTGAGGATGACGCACGAATCTGTCAAAGCAGAGATCACCGTGAACGGTACCCAACAATCGATGATGTCGACATCACCGTCAAGATTTATAGCATCAAGCGCATCGTCGATGAAGCACATAAAGCTTCCTGGTCCTGCTCCGGGAGCTCGAGCCGCATCGATGATCGCTCCGTTGAAATCGAGCCGGCTCGGTCTCATGACGTACCTTACGCCCGAGGCAGGATCATCAGCGTACCACCTGATATCATCAGCGTTGCCCCACATTGGCGTCAGGTGAGCTCGTAGGGCATCGACCTGTCCCAACGCAAAGATCATCTGCCTCTCATCGTCAGGTCGATTATCATCGACGATCGTGACAACGCTCAGGTTCTGGTTCACCCGGCCATGCACGGGGGTTTCGATATCATTGAGGATACGCTTCGAATACGTCTCAATGAACGCGTCGACGTAGTACGAAAGGCTCCACCTCGTACCGTTGATCCATGCAAGGAACGATCCGTCGACGGTCCGTGACCCTGCTAACATCCTGTCTGATGCGGTTGGTCCGTTCGGGCGACACTTCGAGATCGTGAAATTTCTGATCGACGGTACGCCGCCTCGTTCCATCGCGAGAACGGTGCTTTTTGATTCGTGGCTGGCGATCCCGCTGTGTACGAACGTGTTCATGTTCCCCTGACCCGACCGATGCCCATGGAAACGGAGAACGATGGGTGATTGACGGTGCAGATGAACGCATCCATCCAGGAGACCTGGACCTCTGACATCCCATCGGGGAAGATCATCATGAGGTCACGAACGCTGTCATGGCTCATCGTCGGCCTGATCCCGATCGCCTCGTCGATCATCCACACGACGTAGCAGATGACCTGGTTTGCGTTGCTCGGCCTGAGCTCGATGCACCATGGCGCTCGACGTGAAGTCGGAGGGCTATCGTCCGTGGACTTCCGGTGGGATGCGGATGCAGACCTGAAGAATGTCGACCGCCCGTTGAAGGTGGGGATGACGTTGCGATCCCGACGATCCTCGAGCCTGATCAGCCAGTAGCAGCCCTCAACAGTCCTGATGACCGTGCCTCCCATAATCACGACGACCTCAGCGATGGTCAGCTTGGTCGGGCCGTCGATGACCTTCCCATGACCGTTGGTCGTCGTCACGATGAATGAGGAACCGTTAGGAAGCTGGGCAAGCTCCTGCAGGTTCAAGGGCTCGAGGTCCTTGGAATCGGTGCTGATAACCTCGCGGGGGATGCTGCTCATGCTTCGAACATACCACTGTAAGAGCAGACCATTCACATCCATGGACGATCGATGACAACGACCTCGCGGTCGATATCGATGATCGATCCCGTTTCATCAAGGATCCTGCACGATGTCAGGTCGCATGTCAGGACCGTGAAGGGCACCCATGTCCTAACCCATCTGCCATCACGTGTGATCTTCGCTGTCTCAGCAACCTCATCAACGATGATCATCACCGTACCTGGACCCCCGCCTGGAGCTGATGCGGCTAGGACGATCGCCTCGTCGAACTCGAGCATGCTCGGGCGGGAGACAAACCTGATCCCGGTGATCGGATCGTCCAGGTAGGAGAAACCCTTGGGAACATCATCATGAACGGGTGCCAGCATCTTGAGCCACGGGATATCCCTATGTGAGGAGAACATGATCTGCCTCAACCTGGACATGTCCCTCGACCCGTCGCTGCAATCGTTGAACGTGATCAACGTCAGCATTCCGCCGGACGGCGAGCCACCCAACACGCTACGACGGTTGATGTGAGCGATGCTGTAGGACTCGCACCATGCATGCGAACCTGGACCGGTGTTCCATGATGTTCCGCTGATCCACTCGAGGAACCTCCCATCGATAGCCTTGGATCCGGAGAGCATCCTGTCAGCAAGGACCTCCCGCATACCTGGTTCATCCCGTGCCTCCATCAACGATGAACCTCCGATCGCTGCAACCGTCGTCGGTGACATGCTGATGCTCATCCGCACCGAACGAACGGGAACGACCATCAGGTGCTCCCATCCTGACCGAGCACGTACGACCATGATTCGGTGACAAGCGATGGATCAGCACGGGACGTGATCCGAAGCCTCGAGCTGATCTCATCCCGGGTCAGGCCACATCGACCATGAAGGTCGCTGAATGCTTCCTCGAGGAACGACGATCCGTAACCAAGGGTACCGTCAAGCTCGACCTCGACCGTGTCACCGAACCGGGAGCTAGCAAGTGCGGGTGCAAGGACATCATCCCTGAAAGCTTCCCCAGAGAAATCCCCGTCTGACCTGAACCTCCCAGACGGAAAGCGGGAGAAATCAATCGCAACCCTGATCAGGTGGATGCTCACGAGCCGGGTGTCCTCTCCGTGCTAGAGATCCAATCGTCGATGACCTTGGTCTGGATCACGGTCATACGATCCGGGAACAGGTAGAGGAAGCCACGGGAGTTATCGAACTCATAGTCGAACTTGAACCCGTAGCTCTCCTTGAAGGCGCGCTGAAAGTCCCCGATCGCCCCGAGCGGGTTCGCTGTGGACCTGAGATCCACGACCCAAGGCTTTCGTCGGGAAGTGGGTTCCGAACCCGGGGAAACGACGGGAGGCAACCTGAAGAAGTGCTCCGTACCGTAGGGAACGTCCAGCGTGTTCCTGCCCATGTTCCCAACGTTGCCCCTGATCGTCCAGAAGGATCCGTCAGCAGCCTCGATGATCACGTACGAGTACCGATCGCCAAGGACCCGTCGCTTCATGCGGATCGTCCTCTCGGATCGATCGTAGAACTCCCGGGTGTCCCCCGGCTCAGGGGCAGACTGCTGCAACCTCGAGATGAAGCTGTCACCCTCGTTCATAAGGATCAGCTCGGACAGGGGAAGGGGTTCGAGCTGCTGGTTATGGTTGGGACGATCGCTGCTCATGCTCAATTGATACCACGTGAGCCAGCAAGCATGCACAGCGTAACATGGTGGTGATCGTGCTCGATGGTGCACGACAATCATTGTGCACGTGGTGCACAAGACCGGTGGACATCACACCTGATCGGTATTCCATTTGGGCGCTCGTCAGGGCAGCTGAGCTGGTGCTGAACCAAACGGTTAACTGACCCGACGTGCGCGTGATGGGGATCGGCGACATTTCGGTGCGATCCGTGGGCAGGGAGGGAAGGCGGACGTACATGTACCTCTAGATCGTAGTCGATCTGCAGTCGCTGTCGAATTGATGAAGCTACGGTGCGGCTGATCCCGAGCAGCCTCTCGGCTAACATCCTCCCTGACGTACGCGTGGTGCAGCTGGGCCAGCGGTGGGGTGTCGGTTGCTTAACGGGCTGACGCGGGTTCAGCATCTCAGGCTGCCCGGATCAGAGCAACAGGTCCTTGATCGAGCCGTCGGGAGCCAGGACCTTGTAGATCATCGGCGATGCTCGCATGCACTCGGCTACGTGGACATCCGTCGATGGATAGCTGTCCCAGTAGGCTGATATCAACGAGCTGTACCCGTTCAGCCTCATGCCCCCTATGCTGTCGACGGCCAGCACCGTCAGGCAGGCTCCATGCTTGACCTCGGTCAGCTTCCAGGCACGGTCGGCTGCGGCTCCTCGAGCTGTGAATGTCCTGGCTCGATCGATGTCGAGCACCATGTGGACCAGGCAGCCTCTCTCCTGGCCTCCCTCCCTTTCCAGGGTTTCAGAGAAGCTATGATCGTCCTGGAGCTGGGTGCAGTCCCTGATCAGGATGTCACCCGGCGCCGGCTTCGGCAGCAGGTGCTTCCCCGTTCCCGCATGCGCAAAGCCCATCCGCTTCTCGGAGGATACCTTGGCC
>Ga0075163_10000922_pt1 | contig 39259 bp, 34 predicted proteins | sample JI1023141ADNA_FD_71478 | JGI IMG/M metagenome (GOLD analysis project Ga0075163, IMG submission 71478) | Wastewater effluent complex algal communities from Wisconsin, to seasonally profile nutrient transformation and Carbon sequestration -... | ecosystem: Engineered > WWTP > Effluent > Algae...
TCATCAGTGACAAAACCGGCGATCATGCCTCCGCCTCCGGAACCATCACCCTCCCCGATGGCTCAACCCTCACCTTCACCGATGTCGAACACATCACCTTCGCTCCCCCCCCTCCTCCTCCAGGGGGTGGCGGCAGTGGCGTCGATCCAGAAGATCCAGGCGTCACGATTATTGAGGGCGATGACGGCGGCACCCAGGTTGGGGGTGGTGGCGATGACACCGTTATTGGCAGCAATGGCAATGACACAGTTACCGGCGGCGACGGCGGCGATGTGGTTATTGGCGGCGGCGGTAACGACACTGTCTTCGGTGGAGCCGGCGATGACTTTGCATCCGGCGGCGGTGGAGATGATACCTTCGATGGCGGCGACGGCAATGATTTTTATGATGGCGGTCCTGGCAGTAATACGTTTTTCGGCGGCGCCGGTGATGACACCTTGTTTATGGATGTAAGCTCTCCCTTTGGATCCTTTCCAAATTTCATCGGCGGCGATGGCCATGATGCGCTCTATATATCGGGAGTAGACCTCTCACGTGGAATTGACTCTATTCTTAGGTCAATATTTCTCTCCACACCTGGTGTTACCCCTATCTTTGATGCCGCTTCGGGATCAATCCTATTTAAAGATGACGCCACAGGCCTCTTTGTCACGGCGACCGGTACGGCTGGGGAGATAATATTTAGCGATCTTGAGCAAATCTTCTTCGGCGGCCATGGCGGCTCCATTGCCGGTGGCGATGGCAACGATTTATTGGTTGGTGCCAGCGAAAACGATTTCATTTTCGGTGGTCTGGGTAATGACAAACTCCTAGGTCTCGATGGAAATGATACGCTAAACGGCGGTGACGGAACTGATCGTCTTTACGGTAGTACAGGTAATGATTTCCTTTTTGGCGGCGATGGGAATGATACGATCGACGGCGGCATTGGAAATGATCAAATCGTAGGCGGCGAAGGCAATGATATCATTCATGGTCAAACGGGCACGGACTTAGTGCAAGGCCTCAATGGCGATGATGAACTCTATGGTGAAGATGATGCCGATGTCTTAAGTGGCGACGATGGCAACGATACCCTGTTTGGCGGCAATGCCGATGATGCCCTTCAGGGCGGCGACGGCACCGACAGCCTTTATGGTGGTGCCGGAAACGATTTCATTGATGCCGGCTCTGGTAATCATGACATTGCATTCGGCGGTGATGGCAATGATACCATATTCGCCCAGAATGCGAGTGGCGGCGACAATACCTTCTATGGAGGTGATGGTAACGATAAGATCGTGAATTCCTGGGCCAATAACGAAGTTATGTTCGGTGGCGCTGGTAATGACGTACTAGCGACACCTCCTGGTTATCCTAATAATGGAATATCAGATGACTTGCACGATAGCTTCGACGGCGGCGCAGGTGGTATGGATAGCATCTTATTTTCTGATGGAGGGGTATCAGCTGCCACGATCAATGACTGGTTACATCTTGAGGATGGATTTACTTTTGAAATCCATGGCAACGAAGTATGGCTTGTCTCAACTACCGGTGGTGATCCAGTCGATGCTTCCGGCTCAATTACCTTCGTGGACGCTATAGGGCGATCCATCACTCTTGATTTCGATAACGTCGAGAAACTCATTCTCAGTTGAGATTAATTGAGTTTGGTGTTGTAAAAAGGGGGAGTTTACTCCCCCTTTTTATTTTGGATCTTCAAAGTTCAAGGTTGCTACTAAAAGCAGCCAAACCGATGGATAACCAACCAAAACAACAACGCCTATTTATATAAAATGATAGGGATTTTGGGTGAGCCCACTCATGCGTTTGTAAGTAATTTACAACTTGCCTTGAGTAAATGTTCTTTTTATGTTCTTATTTCATGAGCATGAAGAACTTTACGATAAACCAAGCAATTCTGCCGATTTCCGGCTCAAACATCTGTGCTGGCTTTCCCTCCCCGGCCGATGACTACCTTGAAGAGCCGATCGATCTAAGCGAGCTTCTCGTCACACGAAAAGCCGCGACGTTTCTGTGGCGTGTCGAAGGCCAGAGCATGATCGATGCCGGGATCTATAACGGCGATATTTTGATCGTTGACCGATCCATAGCCCCGCGACCTGGCCAGGTGGTTGTCGCTGTCATTAATGGCGAGCACAGTATCAAACGCCTTCTTCCGGGAATGCGGCTTGCATTTGCTAATAAGAATATGCCCGAGTTTCGGGTGCCCGATAATGTCGAGGTGGCAGTCTGGGGTGTTGTTACCTGGAACTTGCATCGACATGTCTCATGACGATTTTTGCTCTTGTTGATGGCAATTCCTTTTATTGCTCTTGCGAAAGAGTGTTTGACTCGACGCTTAACAAGCGCCCCGTAATCGTTCTATCGAATAATGACGGCTGCGCCATCGCCCGCACGGCCGAGGCAAAAGCCTTGGGGATCAAAATGGCCGCGCCTTATTATAAAATAAGAAAATTTTGCCGGGACAATAATGTCGCCGTATTCAGCAGCAATTATCCGCTTTACGGCGACATGTCGCGGCGCATGAATGAGGTTTATCATCAATTTACCCCTAAGGTCGAAGTCTATTCGATTGATGAAAGCTTTTTGGATCTTACGGGCATCAACAATCTTGCAAACCATGGTCAAGAAATACGTACCACCGTTAAACAATGGACCGGCATCCCCACATGTGTCGGTCTTGGGCCAACCAAGACGCTAGCTAAGCTTGCCAATAATATGGCGAAGAAACATGACGAGCTTAATGGTGTCTGCGACTTTACAAATAAGCCATTAGTTGAAAGTTTTCTCCCCAAAATTCTTGTTTCAGATATTTGGGGCATTGGTCGCGCTTCGCTTAGAAAACTTGCGCAGCTAAATGTTGAAACGGCGGCTCAGTTGCGTGATCTTCCCCCTCGACTGGTTCGAAATATCATGACCGTTGTGGGCGAACGCACCGTTGCCGAACTAAACGGCATTCAATGCATTGATTTGGAACTCACCGCACCAGCACCAAAATGTTGCGCGGTAACGCGAAGTTTCGGCAAACACATCACTCATAAGGCAGAAATGCTAGAAGCGCTGATCCACTATGCATGTCGCGCCGGAGAAAAACTCCGGGCGCATAATGTTATCGCCGGAGTTATGGACGTCTATATGCACACAAACCCTTATAACACACATGTGCCCGGGCGAAACGTCGGAAAAACCGTAAGCTTGGCCTTCCCTACATCCGACACAAGGGATTTGATAAAATATGTAACGGCAATGTGCGATGTGCTGTGGCGCGATGGATATCGCTATACCAAAGCCGGCATATTTTTGACTGAGCTGAAACAAGCCCAACAACGCGATTTATTGATTAAAAAGAACTCTCGCAGTGCACAACTCATGCACGCCATAGACTCTGTAAATAAACGGTTTGGCCGCGAAGCCATATCTTTCGCCAAGCTCAGTAAAAATCAGACGTGGAAACCTTTATCCGAATTAAGATCTTCAAGTTCGACGACAGATTTAAACTCGCTTCCAGTTGCTAAGGCGTGAAGGCGATATCTTGTGCGCACTAACTCCTATCATGATTTCAAAACCGGCATCCTTGTGGTGTCCGTTTTTTATTTATGTAACCGCTGTGTAAATCCGGAGACTGGGGTGGCCGAGGGGACTTGAACCCCCGACCCTCGGTACCACAAACCGATGCTCTAACCAACTGAGCTACGGCCACCACAGATGCCAAGCTTGAAACAAGCTCTGGCGATCATGTACGGCGCTGGAACGACGGCGTCAAGCGCTGGAACGATGATATGTCGCTGTTTTAGGCACAGCGACTAAAAATTAGGCATTTGCCCGGAAAATCCTGCCTGAATGCTCTCTATTTAGCGGAAATCCTATAGTTTTTAAACTTGGCATGATTTATGCATAACCTATTAGTAGATTTGTCTCAAACCGCCTTCGGCACAGATATTAATAGGTAAGCCTCGCATGAAAAAGATTGAAGCCATTATTAAGCCCTTCAAATTAGACGAGGTTAAAGACGCTCTACACGAGATTGGCGTGCAAGGTCTTACCGTTACTGAGGCCAAAGGTTTTGGCCGCCAGAAAGGCCACACAGAGCTTTACCGGGGCGCTGAATATGTCGTGGATTTTTTGCCCAAGGTAAAAATTGAGGTCATCGTTGATGACAACTTTGTTGAGCGCACTGTCGAGGCCATACAACAAGCCGCCCATACAGGCCGGATCGGTGACGGCAAAATCTTTGTTTCGCCCATAGATGAAGTTATCCGCATTCGCACCGGCGAACGGGGAAGTGACGCAGTTTAAGTAACGAATGCCGGAAGAGTTTCTTCCACAATTTACGATCTTGAAAGGGAAACTAACAATGTCGGATGTTAAAAAAGTTATGGACCTTATTAAGGAACGAGACGTCAAATATGTCTCGCTCCGCTTTACTGATCCGCGAGGCAAATGGCACCACACGGCGCAGCATGTTTCAACGATTGACGAGGCCGTTTTTGAAGATGGAATCATGTTTGATGGTTCTTCAATCGACGGATGGAAAGCCATCAACGAATCCGACATGATTTTGATGCCCGATCCAAAGACGGCGGTCATGGATCCGTTTGCCGCCCAACCCCAACTTATTATCTTCTGCGACATTCACGAGCCGGGCGCTGCCGGTTATGAGCGTGATCCGCGATCCACAGCCAAACGCGCCGAAGCTTACCTTGCTTCCACTGGCATTGGCGATACTGTGGTCTTTGGTCCCGAGCTTGAATTCTTTGTTTTTGATGATGTGCGTTACGGCGTAGAGGGTGACGCATCCTTCTATCACTTGGACAGCGAGGAAAATCCTCGGAATAACGGCCGTCGCTATGAGGAAGGCAATTTAGGTCACCGTCCCCGTACCAAGGGGGGATATTTTCCAGTCCCTCCTGTAGATAGCGGTACCGATTATCGCGCCGAAATGGTCAGCCTTATGCTGGAAATGGGCGTCGCCGGTGAAAAGCATCACCATGAAGTCGCACCCGGTCAGCATGAACTTGGTTTCAAATTTGATACGCTTACTAAAATCGCCGATGCGGTGCAAAAATATAAATATGTCGTTCATATGGTGGCGCAGTCTTATGGCAAGACAGCAACCTTCATGCCAAAGCCAATTTTCGGTGACAACGGATCCGGCATGCACTGCCATCAATCAATTTGGAAATCGAATAAACCTTTATTTGCGGGATCGGGTTACGCCGATTTATCGGAAACCTGCCTCTATTATATTGGCGGGATCATTAAGCACGCCAAAGCACTGAATGCTTTTTGTAATCCTTCCACCAACAGCTATAAGCGCTTGGTGCCAGGTTATGAGGCCCCTGTACTCTTGGCTTATTCATCGCGCAATAGATCGGCTTCGATCCGTATTCCATTCGGCGCTGGACCAAAAGCCAAGCGCATCGAGGTGCGGTTTCCTGATCCTGCTGCAAATCCCTATCTTTCTTTTGCGGCGATGTTGATGGCGGGATTGGATGGTATCGAGAATAAGATCCATCCGGGTGATCCCATGGATAAGAATCTTTATGATTTGCCGCCCCAAGAATTAAAGCAGATTCCCACTGTATGCGGATCTCTGCGCGAAGCGCTGACAGCGCTAGAAGAAGATCATGCCTTCCTTCTCAAGGGCGGTGTCTTCACCAAAGATCAAATCGAAGCCTATGCGGAATTGAAATGGTCAGAGCTGAAAGCCTATGAAATGGCACCTCACCCGATTGAATTCCAAATGTATTACTCAGTATAAATCATTATCTGCATAAACTGAAACGCTCCTGGGAATTCTTCAGGAGCGTTTTTCTTTGCCACGTAATACTCTTGGTTTTTCATATACCTATGCATCAAGTAAGAACTTTTCTTTTTTATTATTGATGATCTCCTTAGCTTGGAGATAACCCATTGCAACAATATGATCAAACCACGAAAAGTCAGTAAGACGAATATTCGGTATTTTAATCTCGATAACCAGATCAGACTTGTGACGACTATTTTGCGATTGGAGCCGGCTTCCGGTAGTTGAAGCGCGTGTTAAAACTTCAACAATATTTGGCACCGCTTTACCAACTTTTCTATAAAGAGAAAGCCACGACAAATTCTCGCTATCAAAGCTGTCGGGTACTTTATCGTTGGTTTCTAGGATGTCCGAGCCAATAACTGGACCGCGTCGTTTCTCCAACATTATATCTAAGGGAAAGTTATTGGTAAGACCACCATCCACCCGTACCTGACCCTCTTCAAAAACCGGAGGCAGCAACCCCGGAATTGACGAAGAAGCGCGAAGCGCTTGCCAGAGCGTGCCGATACGATGAACTATCGGCTGACCTTTGATAAGGTCTGTCGAGACACAGTAAAATGGAAGCTGCAAATTCTCTATTCTTGTTGACCCAAATTGACGCTTAAGAAGCCATGATACTTTTTTCCCGCGCACCAAAGCCAGTAAGGGAAACGTATAATCATTGACGGGATTTGTATCAAAGAAGCTTTCGCGCATCTTTTGGAAAATCGTATCGAAATCCCAACCCATTGCTACGGCGGCACCAATAATAGCACCCATGCTTGACCCACCGACCAGGTCAATGGGAATACCAGCTTCGTGAAGCGCCTGAATCACTCCTAGGTGCGCCAATGCGCGCGCACCACCACCCGACAAAACTAATCCAACGGCTTTACCCATAATAAATCTAACTAGCCGCGCATGATCATCACCCCGACCCTCGCGAATATGATGAACCATACGCACACCCCAGCTTTGCCACTGCGCAGAGGCAATCTCTGAGGGGGGCTTAGGTTCTTTCTCGTGTAAAAATACGAATTCGCGCGGCTGGTTGGCTGAAAGAGTTTTAATTAACCCATCAAGAACAGGATTGTTTTCAAAGGACGTGTGGCTGCCAACAAACAGAACAAGGTCAGCTTGCCGTAAGCAACGCTTGACCCAAGTAGGATCTTGAAAATCCGTAATATAAAAAACATAATCATTTCGCGTTTCTTGCCGGAAAAACCATTCCAACTGATTATTAACGCTATCACTTCCCAAAAAGGCTGCCGTCTTTCCATATTTATAAAGTTTATGTCGGAGCTGCTCAAAGAATTCGGAAAATAACTTTGGTGAATTAAGCGGAACGATTGCGACGCTTTTTAAATTGATTTTCGATGGAGGCTTTCCCACCGATTTATGAAACTTACGGACCATACGGCGCACAAGTTTCAACATACGGCGCGGATAGGTGATGGCAAATCTTTCGAAAGATTGCAAATCGAGCTCTAGAAGCTCGCAATCCCGCAAAGCAATTAATGTAGCCGCGCGATTGCCGCCCGAAATAATCCCCATTTCACCGACGGTCTCACCTCGGGAGACGCTGTCGACAAAAACCTTTTTGCCGTCACGCTCGACAAACACTCCTAAGGTGCCGTGCATAACAATGTAAAGCGATTGGGCAACATCGCCTTCTTCCAGCAGGGTTGCGCCGCCGGGCAAGGTAAACCAATGAAGGGATTCGGCAAAATCGTTAAACGGCTGCTCTTCTAGCCCCAGAAATAAGGGCATATCTCTGATGGAGGCTTTGATGTAGGCAGTCGTGTCCATAGTTACTCGCTAAAGGTAACCAGTACTATACCCCTAATAGAGTGTAAGGTTAAACTTTTACTTTTCGTAAATAAATCTCAACCCGACGGTTTTTTTGACGCCCTGCGGGATCATCGGACCCATCGGGTTTAGCATTAGGTGCCACCGGATTGGCCTCACCCTTGCCAATAGTCGAGATTATACCGCCATCGATCTTATGTTTTGCTAACCATACGGCCACTGTGGTCGCCCGCCGCTCGGACAACTTAAGATTATAGTCATCCGCGCCCTTAGAGTCTGTGTAACCTTCGATTTTGACCTCGGGCGTCTTACTAGACTGAATAAGCGCGGCAATCTTGGTTAATGCTGTCTCGGCTGCCGCCCGCAAGGTTGCTTTATCAAAATCAAACAAGATATCGGCCGAGAGTTCTATTTTGTAGTGCTCTGCGGTTTCAGTAACTCGGACATCTTTTCCAAGGCCATTTAGGTCGTTTATATTCTTTTGCAGGTCACCGCTGGATTTGACGTCGTTATTAGCACCTTTGACATCTGTAACGTCGCTCTTCAGTTGCCTAATATCAGATTTGAGCTCACGAACTTCTCCCTTGGTACCTTTTGGAAGAGGAAGCTCCGACCCATCGCTAGGTATTTGCGCTAAGGTTACGGATGACCACAGCCCCGTAACTAGGGCACTTAACACAAAGAACCGTAATGGCTTTCCCATATATTGAGTCATCAAGGGATTGCCTTTTTAATCTGTAATCGGAACTTGGCTAAACGGCTCTACACCATTTACTTCTACAGAAATGCTTTGAACATCTTTGGGTAACGCTGGGAATTTCAGCCAAAATGACATCCGACCTTTTGCAGGGATGACTAGATTCTCCCCAGTCGATGACCCGGGTTCTGGCAGTAATTTAACCGCACGTCCGACATGGCGTCCGTAAGAATCACTCAAAGCGCTGTATTTTTTGCGATTTGTCAGATCCAACAAACTAATTCTCTTATAGAGATTATCTGGCATATCTGCATAGTTATCGCGCATATCTTCCATGACAATGGGTTGATCGGTCGGATTGATCATGTCCCAGCGCAAGGTCAGGGTATTTTCTGGCGTTCTTTTTAATGACGTGATTGCCACCTGTAATCCCGGATAAAGATCGTGCTCATGCACTTCTGATGCAGGCGCTGCCGCTACTGGTGCCGCAGCCGCGGGTGCTGGAGCTGCCGCCGCAGGTGCCGGAGCCGCCGCTGGTGCTGTCGCCGCAGGAGCGGGAGCTGCCGCCGCTGGCGCTGCTGGTTTCGCCGGTTGTTGCGCAGGAGCCGTTTGAGCCATCGCTGACCCTGCAATAAGTGCGCTCATGAAAACAGAAAAGTAAGCCGATGTTTTAGTTGGAAAGTGGCTCATCATGTCCTCTCTTGATCGTCACATAACCGGTAAATAATAGCGGTGACATTGGCATGCGTTATAGGCCCACGGATCGGGAATAGCAATTGGCACGCGGCAAATTTCTCAAAGGACACTACACTATACTTGTTCGTCGGTAGCGCTTACTAAAATATTAAAACTATTTTAGATAGATTTTATATATTTTGTCAGTGCATCATTAATAAATTATCTAAGCCTTATGGCTTAAAGAATAATGACGATAATTTCCCTCTTCGTAACTCACCATGAAACCACAATTCGTGAAACATTTAAGGCTAGAGGTATTTTCTTTTTTAACTGTGGCCCGCAAATCAGTTTTATTCGTACGCCAGAATTCATCTATGGCCGCCGCCAAAAGTTGAGATGAAAGATGTCTGCCGCGAAAAATAGGATTTAAGTTGATCGATACCTTTGCCGTGACGTTGCCGCTATCCATATCGAACCTACACACGCCGATACTCTCGGCACCTAATTTTCCAACATATAAAAAACAATCTGGACTTGAAAGAGCCTGAACATACCAACGATTGTGACTGTCCCAATCAACTTCGTCTGTATTAATAGACATAGCCCGAGTTTGCGGATCATTTCGCCACAACCAAATATCGCGCGAATCTTCGGCGATAGCAGGCTTTATGATAATATTAGCCGATCTTGAAATAATGCCTCTCCGTTTACCGCTATGCGTATCTGTTCATTATAAATCTTGATCACGATTGTAAGGCATTGGCGCTGATTTTGCCAGAACACGACGGATTCTTCATCTTACTTTGATCCTGGTGTTACCGCCTTTGGATCCAGTTTCACATGAATAATAGATGGTTTATCTGAGGATACTGCGCGTTCAAAGGCAGGCAAAAACTCTTCGGTCTTAATCACCGTTTCGCCATGACCACCATAGGCGCGTGCTAAGGCAGCAAAATCCGGATTAACAAGGCTGGTGCCGCTCGGTCGTCCAGGGAACTCCCGTTCTTGATGCATGCGAATGGTGCCGTATAATCCATTATCAATGACCACCACAACAATCGGCAGCTTATATTGCACTGCAGTGGCAAACTCCTGCCCCGTCATTTGAAAACAACCATCCCCCGCAAAAGCTATGACCGGTTTGTTAGGATGAGCTAACTTCGCCGCCACAGCAGCTGGCAAACCATAGCCCATAGAACCAGAAGTCGGCGCAAGTTGCGTGCGATAACGACGATACTGCCAAAACCGGTGCACCCAAATCGCATAATTGCCCGCGCCGTTGGTAATAATGGTTTCATCGGGCAGTCTGGCGCGTAGGCTTTGAATAATTTCACCATATTGGACATTACCGGGAATCGTCGTTGGTTTAATAAAGGCTTCGTAATCTGCCCTGGCGGAAGTAACCCATGTTTTACGGTGCGCCTCGCCCTTCACCGGCAAGCTTTGCACCGCTGATGCGAATGGTTCCATGTTTGATATGATAGCTAAATCTGGGTGATAAACTCGGCCAAGTTCTGAGGCATCAGAATAAATATGAACCAAGCGTTGGGATGCTTTGGGAGCAAACGGCAAGGTATAGCCCGAGGTTGTGGCTTCACCCAACCGCGCACCAACGACCAACAATAAATCTGCTTCACGCAGTCGCGTCGCCAGTTTAGGATCAGGGCCAATACCCAAATGCCCAACATAATTCGGGTGACGATTATCCATCCGATCCTGTGCACGAAAACTTGCTGCGACAGGAATTTTCTGCGCTTCAGCAAAGGCCGCGAACTCAGCTACTGCCTTGGGAGTCCAACCTGCTCCACCTAGAATTGCCAGTGGCTTTTGTGACTGCGCTAACTCTGCCGCAAGGTGTGATAGCGCCGCGGCACCGGGCTCCGCCTCGATAGAATGATACGCTGCCAGATCGGGAACCTCGACTTGCTGTGCCAGCATGTCTTCTGGCAGAACCAACACGACCGGCCCTGGTCGTCCAGATACGGCTAGATGAAAAGCGCGGCTGACAAATTCCGGGACACGCGCGGCATCGTCAATCTGACCTACCCATTTGGCCATCGATCCAAACATCTTGCGGTAATCGATTTCTTGAAAAGCCTCGCGCTCTTGCATGGCGCGTTCAACTTGACCAATGAATAAGATCATCGGTGTTGAATCTTGATGCGCAACATGTAAACCCGCTGATGCATTGGTAGCACCGGGACCACGAGTCACAAAACAAAGACCAGGCCGTCCCGTCAGCTTACCATAGGCATCGGCCGCCATGGTCGCTCCGCCTTCTTGGCGGCAAATGACAAAGCGAATCTCTGGCGTATCTAATAACGCATCTAGAACCGGAAGATAGCTTTCGCCAGGAACGCCAAAAGCAAGGTCAGCTCCATGAATACGCAAGGCCTTAACCAGAATCTGTCCGCCGGTACGTGGCTTAATCGTTGCCGCCAAAGTCTATTCCTTTAAGTTTGTGAATAGATACCAAGACATAAAGGATGGTAGGGCTATCCGGCAATAATCCTTTTAAATGATTTAAGTTTCGGCCCACAAACGAAGCAGATTGGCGGCCGACTTTGACATCAAATCGAATTCGGGCGTTTTGCCCTCACGTTGAAACAGGGCCAATCGAGCTGTTTCTAAATCAAACAAGATCTCGCGGCACGCCGCGTCCCGGATATAGCTTTGCACCCAACCAACTGCCGCCAGCCGGACGCCACGGACAACCTCTTCAACCCGGTGCAAGGTTGTTGAGGGGTAAAGAATAAGCGATCCCGCAGGAAGCTTAAACGATTGCTCCCCCGCGGTGGTGCTCATCGTTAAGTCGCCCCCCTCGTAGGTTTCAGGGTCGCTTAAGAATAGGGTAAAGGAAATATCGGTACGCAGCCCCTCCATAAGGGCATCATCGACATGCATTCCGTAGCCCATGCCCTTATCATATCGGCTTAATAATAACGGGCTCATAGACCGGGGCCTGGCTGCCAACCGAAAAACTTCGTGCGCCTTTATATGGTCTAATAAGTCGGTCCTTAGAGATCCAACCCTAGGGCTAGCTCCGTCTGCTTGACGGTTATTTTTGACTAATTTGGCGTGCCATCCCGCCGTTTTACGGCCATCTATCCAGGCAACGTCATTCAGCATCTGGCAGGCATTTTGGACCTGACGAGCATTGAGGACATCTTGAATACAAAGGATCATGGGCGATCACTTATGAAAGTGGCTTTGATAAGCTCAGTTGTTGCAAGTGAATATCATTTGCATATTATACCCCTTTTCTACAATAGAAAAAGAAGCAGTGCCGAGCCTATAGTACTGCATAGAGACAATTAAATAATAAAGGCCGCCCGAAAGGCGGCCTTTCTCTTGAATAGGGTCTGGTCTAAACAAAAAAGATGTTTTCGACACCCGTGAAATTCAGGACTGATCCGTCCTCAAAAGTCACTGTCCCTGATGTGGTACTGGTATGGTCAATAGAGCAATTAAGAGTACCTTCGATATAGATGGCATCCGCTCCTGCCCCACCGTCAAAGCTATCGGCGCCAAATCCTTTATCATGTATATACATTTTATCATCGCCATTCCCACCATACATCCAATCGGAAGCATCATCTTTGAAACTTCCTCCCTCCTCGAATGCACCCTGATGGAAAGAATCGTTACCATCGCCGCCATATAGTTTATCTGACCCAAGATCGGATGCGAATTGATCATCACCGGCTTCACCATAGGCGGTATCATTATCCGATCCGCCATTAAGCCAATCATTGCCTGCACCGCCAGATAACGTGTCGTTACCGTCACCGCCGTACATCTTATCAGATCCAAAACCATCGTTGAACGTATCATCACCGGCGTCACCATATGCGGTGTCATTATCAGATCCGCCATAGAGAAAATCGCTGCCATTTCCACCATACAAAGTATCCGAGCCATCTCCACCATAGACTGAATCGTTCGCATCATTGGTGTCATCAGCAGGTTTACCATACCCACCATAAAGTTTGTCGGCACCCGATCCTCCGTAGACATAATCGCTACTGGCACCGCCGTAAATTACGTCATTGCCCGCATCACCGTAGAGCTCATCACTCGTGTCACCTATACCGTCACTTGCCGCCAAGGTCGATCCGCCCCATAGGGTGTCGTTACCATCGCCGCCAGAAAGATAATCGCTGTCTAATCCGCCGATAAGTTTGTCATCACCTGCTTCGCCGTAAAGTTTGTCATTACCGCCGTCGCCTTTGCCAAGGTCGTTGCCGTCGCCTCCGTAAATGACATCGTTCCCCGAACCACCTTCTAAATTATCGGTGCCAGCTTGGCCCGATAATGAGTCATTATCGCTATCACCAAATAGGCGGTCATTGCCAGCACCGCCCATAAGACGATCCTCACCAGAACCACCATATAAAGTATCGGTTCCGATACCGCCCACCAGCTGATCCTTACCGGAATCACCCGATAAGGTATCATTCCCGGCCCAGCCAAAAAGCGTGTTGTCCCCAAAATCACCGGTATATTTGTTTGCAGTTGATGTTTTATCGTATGTTAAAACCACAGGCCTATCGGCGTCGAAAACCCACATTTGCTCAACATTGGTAAAAGTCAAAACCGACCCATCAGCCAAGGTGATGGTTCCCGCCGCATCTGGCGAGAAAATAATCGCTCCCGTCGTGGCCAAATTATTCGTCACAATGGTGCCTGAAGTCAGCTTCAACCAATCCGACAACACAAGAGATGGCAGTCCGCCATAAAGATTGATCTGATCGCCATCACCTTTGCCGCCATCGAATTTATCGTTGCCGATGTCACGATAAAAATCACCAACGGTTGGGTTACCATAGTAATAGACATCACTTCCCGCACCACCATAAGCGGAATCATCCCCCTCACCGCCGGTAAGAGTGTCGATGCCTAATCCACCATAGATTTTATCATTACCGATTCCGCCATCGATCGTATCTTGGCCATCAACATTTCCGTTAGCCGCAGCGGTGGTGTCAGCAGTTGACGTGGTACCGTATCCCCCAATTAAAACGTCATCGCCTTCGCCACCATAAATTAGATCATTAGCGGCAGCTCCGTAGACAGTATCGTTACCCGCATCGCCATAAACAAAATCGTTGAAATCACCACTCATATCGCCTGCAGCATTTTCCGTGCCGCCGAAGATGGAATCATTATCCTCACCGCCATACAGCGTATCAGACAGATTACCACCGTATAGCTTGTCTAGACCCGAACCGCCATAAACGGTATCATTATGGTATTCACCGCGAAGAACATCGTTTCCCGCGCCACTATCTAAGGTATCGGATTCATAGCCGCCAAAAATGCTGTCGATGCCATCGCCACCAAAAAGCCGATCGTTATTTGAACCTCCATAGATCAGATCATCTCCTGAGCCAGCATAAAGGCGATCGTCTTGGGATTCACCGGATAGTTGATCTTTTCCAGATCCGGCTTCTAAATAATCATTATGCTCGCCGCCATAAAGGGTATTGTCCCCGCTTTGGCCGAACAAAGTGTCATCTTTTTCGCCGCCGCTGAGTACGTCATTTCCAAGGCCGCCATGGATTATATCAATACCAACGCTCTCATTAATGGTGTCATTGCCAACACCACCAAATAAACTATCGTAGTCTAATGTTGTGCCCCCTACATAATCATTACCTGCCTCGCCGTACGCAATATGGCCACGGGCAAGATCATCCCCAGTCCCTCCCCAAATCACATCATTTTCGTTATTACCATATAAGCTATCGTTACCATCGCCCCCTAAGAGGGTATCCGCATCTTTTCCGCCAAACAGGACGTCGTTACCGGCGCCGCCTATCAGGGTATCACGACCTTCATCACCTGAGACAACGTCGTTAAGATCTTGCCCCACAACAAGGTCATCACCCGTACCACCATAAAACGTAGTACCTACTTTGAATCCTGCTTTAGCAGCGATGGTGGTGTTTTTTGCTAAGGTAACCTCATCATTGCCACCACCGGCATAATATTGGTTACCCTCGTCATAGCTCCCCTTGATGACGTTATCGAAATTTACAATGTTGCGGCTATCGGTAAAAAGAGAAGCCATGACATATTCTCCACTAATTTAGGAAAAGACTTCTAACCTATCTTTTACTATAGTGCTTCGTCGTAAATTAGATTGTGATAGCCTCACTCGGCCTGAAAAAGATAATATAAACTGTTATTTTATATAATTTTATTCATAATTTTTATGCCAAATTTTTGCCTCTTTATTTGGCAATTTTCATGGCACTTACAAAAATTAATAGGAATATGATCTTTAAATTGCAGTTTATCTATTTGTTGCAAATGAATATCAATTGCATATTATAGCCGCCTTTCGCGGCAAAAAATAAAAAGGGATTCTTTTATGAAAATGCGGACAAAACTTTGGGTCGGAATCGGAGCATTCACTATGGTCCATACCAACCCGGCTCTTTTACTCTCAGATGCTCCTAGCCTTTCTTCGCCCGCTTTTGCTCAAGCAAAGGACGCCGTGAAGAAAGATGCACATGGCGACCACAAAGATAAAGATGGTGGCGAAGGTGGTGAGGGTGGCGAAGGCGGCCATGGTGAACACCATACGGGCGATCTCGCTACAGACGATGTTGCCTTTCTAACCCAGCTCGGCTTAGTCGAAGGCCATTTAAAGGTTGGCATGGAGCTTTACCGCGCCAATTTGCTTGATGATGCCGCTGTGCATATGAAGCACCCTGAACAGGAACTTTATGCAGACCTTCGCCCTGCCCTAACGGCACGTAAGGCCAAAGAGTTCGATAAAACCTTAGAAGCTCTGGCTCAAGCCGTGGAAAAGAAAAAACCGGTCACCGAGGCGGACGCGGCATTCAGCGCTGTTATGGCCGACATGAAACAGGTCCGCGCTTCTGTGAAGACAAATCTCCGCACGAAGTTAGAAGTTGTAACGCACCTGGTAAAAACTGCAGCCGAAGAATATGAAGAAGGTGTTGAAGGGGGTAAAGTTGTTAATCCAAAAGAATATCAAGACGGATACGGCTTTACGACTTTCGCTAAAGGAATTTTGGATTCCTTAACGCCGGCTGAGCGTGGCCGGGCCGATGTTCAACGAGTTGAGAAGGAATTAACCGCGCTAGTTCCAATGGCCTGGCCATCAATTGTGAAGACCCCTGAAAAGGTCGATTTCGATCACAGTAAGCTGCAGGCCGCAGCTTCACGAATCGAATTGGTTGCTCATTCAGTAAAGTAACTAGGTTATGAGGCGGCTTAGACGTTACTAACATAAGCCTTTATTCCTAATACTTGAAAACAAGCCCTGCATAGCTGATGTGCGGGGCTTGTTCATCTTGCAGCCGTTGACCCGCAGCGCAGTTTGCGGCAAATAACGCTGATACTTTCAATACGAACGGAACAAGCTCCCATGTCCAACCCCAACGCTATTCAGCGGCGGCAATCCATCGGCGTTAAAGTCGGGCATATTACTGTTGGCGGCGGTGCCCCGATTGTTGTGCAATCTATGACCAATACTGATACGGCGGATGCACAAGGCACGGCAAAGCAGGTCGAAGAGCTGTGGCAAACGGGGTCCGAGATTGTTCGTATCACCGTAAATAACGAAGACGCCGCAGCCGCGGTTCCTCATATCCGAGACATGTTGGACAAGCGCGGCGTCAATGTTCCTTTGGTAGGCGACTTCCACTATAACGGCCATCTCCTCCTTACAAAGTTTCCTGCCTGTGCCGAAGCCTTGGCGAAGTACCGCATCAACCCCGGAAACGTGGGTTTCAAGGAAAAACGCGACAAGCAATTTGCAACCATCGTCGAGCAAGCCATCAAACATAACAAACCCGTTCGTATCGGCGTTAACTGGGGCAGCTTGGATGAAGAGCTTGTCACTTCGATGATGGATGCCAACGCGAAGTCTGCCACGCCAAAAGATGCGAGTGTCGTCATGCGCGATGCCATGGTTCGATCGGCACTTGATAGCGCCAAAGCAGCCCACGAAATCGGCCTGCCACGCGATCAAATAATTTTATCCTGCAAGATGAGCGGCGTTCAGGACCTGATTGCCGTTTATCGCGACCTTGCTACCAAGACCGATCATGCCTTGCATTTGGGCCTGACCGAAGCCGGCATGGGATCAAAAGGTATTGTCGCTTCCGCTGCAGCGCTCGGTATTCTTCTTCAAGAAGGTATCGGTGATACTATTCGTGTATCGCTAACACCGGATCCCGGTGGTCCCCGAACTCGTGAAGTCGTTGTTGCCCAGGAAATCTTACAAACTATGGGTTTTCGTTCGTTCATTCCTCTAGTCGCCGCCTGCCCAGGATGTGGTCGCACAACAAGCACCGTTTTCCAAGAATTGGCCCAGAAAATTCAGAATCACATTCGCGAACAAATGCCCGTATGGCGCCGTCAATATCCGGGTGTTGAGAAAATGAATGTCGCTGTTATGGGTTGTGTCGTAAATGGTCCCGGCGAAAGCAAACATGCCAACATCGGCATCAGCTTACCCGGCACGGGCGAACAACCGGCGGCGCCCGTTTTCGTCGATGGCAAAAAGGTAAAAACCTTACGTGGACCTTCTATCGCCGAAGAATTTGAAGTGATGGTCGAAGAATATATCAAGACTAACTATAGCCCGAGCGAAGCCGCTGAGTAGAGTAAGTCTAAGTTCTTTATACGTTAAACTTTTGCAAGGTTACTGAACATCCCTCTTCTGTAATGAGAAGATGGTTAGGTGGGACTTCATTCCACAGGGTATGCTCGGCGTCCAATGGTTCGGACACGATCAGTAATCGGTCTCGATCGGCTTCGCATTGCCAAAATAAACTTGGCGGTTCATCATCCGTTGCATAACGGATAGCGTAAGTACGTTTACCATCCGCAAGAGCTGCAGTCAGACGAAACGCCTCCGTAACACCTTTTTCTTCCATCAAATCTCGAACTTGACCGACCGTGCGTGACAATGCTCCAGCAGGATCATTTTCAAGACCGTTCTCAAACAAGAGATAAAAGAATAACTCAGAGTCTGTAGTACCTTGGCGATGACAATAAAAGCGATCCGAGATCATTGCGTCGAGACCGCGACGAACTCTCTCGTAACCACCGATTTGACCGTTATGCATAAACATCCAGCGGCCATGAGCAAAGGGATGGCAATTGGCACGACTAGTCGCTGTACCTGTTGATGCCCGGACATGGGCGAAGAACATGCGTGAACTAATTTGATGGGCAAGACTTTTAAGGTTCGGATCATTCCAGGCTGGTAAGGTTTCACGGTATAAGCCTGGCACCTCTCGCTCACCGTACCAGCCAAAACCAAAACCATCGCCATTGGTCGGCACGCGGGCTTTGCGCGCATGTAAACTCTGTTGAATTAACGAATTTACGGGTTCGTAAAGGAGGCATTCAAGGTAAACAGGTCGACCGGTATAGGTCAGCCAACGGCACATAGCTATTTCCTCAGCGCAGGGCGAGCCTAGTCTTCGGTTTCCAGCCCAGCCACATGCTTCAATCCGCGAAGAGCAATCTCAGCCAGCGCTGGGTCCAGTGTATCTGGATATACCACATAGGCTGGCCGATGGAATACAGGAGCATCGGGCGAAATGTATAATTTCTTTTCAGCTAGGTAAGGTCTGATGACCCTTTTTGGGAAATACCCGGATCCTCCAGACTCAAGAATATAACTCAAAGCCAAGGCCCCCAGACTGACGGAAAGGCCAGGTCGGTAAGCATCGGGGAAATGCACGGCGTGACTGGCCTGGAATTCAGGTCCCCAGTCTACAAAAACATAATCTGGGCCGGGAGTTGACCCTATATCTGGCTTGGTCCCAGCCAACACGAGATTCTCTTCTAGAAGCTTAAACGATCGAAGTCCGGGGCGGCTTTGCGGCGTATACATAACGCCAATATCCATGGTTCCTTCAACCAAACGCGCCATTAATCCTTCAGATAGTCCTACCTCCGCTCGTAGAGCAATATCTGGACCTTCGGCCCGCATCCACGGTAGCCACCGCAATAAAAGACGATCCCATAGGCTAAATTGGCCACCTACAGTCAAAAGCGCCTTATGCCCAGCCGGTAAAGCAACTTCATGACGGGCTTGTTCCCACATCCGCACAATAGCCGCAGCATGTCGCTGAAAATGTTGCCCTGCAGGAGTTAGATTTGCCCCCGCTTTTGACCGATGAAATAAGACCTGGCCGAGCTGTTCTTCTAACGACTTAATACGCATGCTAACGGTTGATTGCGTAACGTGCAATTTATCAGCCGCGCCAATAAAGTTCCCGGTTGCAACAACTTCAAGGAAAGTGCGGGCAAGCGTGACGTCCATAGGATTCCTATAATACCGGCCTAGCCGATATTAACGAATAAAATCGAGAATAGTTCATCTCAAATATAAAACTGCTTAAATAATCTTACAAAATTCATCGAAGGTGAGCCGCGGACTCCGAGCAAATAGGCTGTGAGGATCGCCATACCCTATATTGCAAATAAAATTCGATTTGATCGATGTGCCTCCCCAAAACGCTGCGTCTAATTTTGCAGCATCAAAACCAGACATAGGACCACAATCAAGTCCAACTGCCCGAGCAGCCATTATAATATAAGCAGCTTGAAGAGTGGCGTTTCGTTGTGCCGTAGTTTCTGCCAGTGTTTTATTACCCGCGAACATGTCTTTGAATGCCGGATTATGAGGAAATAACCGAGGCATATGCTCGTAAAATTTCATATCATTGCCAAACAGAGCGCATACAGGCGCAGCCATGGTTTTATCAACATTACCTGGAGTAAGACAGAGTCTTAGTTTTTCCTTCGCCTCGTTACTTTTGACAAAAATGACCCTAAGAGGTGAGGAATTGGCAGAGGTGGGGCCCATTTTTGCAAGATCAACAAGACGCCGCAGCAATGAGTCTTCCACCGGCTTATCAAGCCAGCCATTATAAGTTCGCGCTTCCCGGAACAACAAATCGAGGCCAGCGTTATCTATTATGGTTGCGCGTTCTTTCAGCGCAATAGCAGTTTTGGCTGCGTTAGGGTCACTCATATAGGCTCTCCGGCGATTTTGTTCATGAACCGTTCAACAAACAACTGGTATAGGCTAATCTGTTAAAATTGCAGTATAATTTTCGCAAAGACCTTGCTCCCAGAGCCAGGACAGCGGAAAATAGCTGAGTGTTATAACCATAGCAATGGACCAAACTATGCGTTCTCATCGCACCCTATCTCCAAAATATATTCTCGGTATAACGACTATACTCACTGTCCTGCCAGCTGCTGCTTTTGCTGACGAGCGCATAGTTGGCATATGGGATATGCGTGGTGATGGATGTCGTACGGAAGTTATGATTTTTACCAACGATAGTCAGGTTGTGCTTGCCAATAATAATGCTGGACGCTGGTATCAGCTGCAAACGCGCTATGATGTACATGATAACGATGAAATTAAGTTCGAATTCGAGACAAGCAGCCAAGATGGCCGCCGGATGAAACTAAAACATGAGATTGACTATCACATTGAAGGTAGCGCGATCCGTATTGAAGAACATCAAGAAGAAATTGACGTCGATGACGGTCCTGATCGTGATGTCCGGCGTCCTGCGGGTACCTGGCAACGTTGCCCTAACTCCGCTGCCTTTATGGCAGCCAATCCTAATTGGCATGCCACTGATGCCTTAAATTTTGTTGTCGGAAGTTACCGACCCTTACCTCCTGTTGTACGACCAGTTCCCCCGGCTCAACCTCAGAAATATCAACAACCAGGATATCAACAGCCTCGCCCTTCGGCACCACAAACTCAACCCGGTCAGCCGCGGTATTTGCCACCTGTCTACGAACAAAATCGGCAAAGCCCCTCACCGCCTACATCTAGTGGCAGCATTCCGGCACCGCCACCCGTACCAACGAACTAGCAATCATTAACGTAAAGGCTCTCTCACTCGAGGGCCTTTACGTTAAGGCCGCCGTTAAATCGTCCAACAGGTCATTTGCTTGCTCTAAACCTACTGAAAGCCTCAAAAGCCCTGGCGCAATTGAGCTATTGCCCCCTTCCACAGATGCACGATGCTCGATAAGGCTTTCCGGACCGCCTAAGGAAGTTGCGCGCACCCAGAGCTTTACCTTTGCGGCAACCTCAATAGCTTTTGGCGCGCCGCCTGCAACGACGATTGATAGCATTCCACTAAAACCACCCTGCATTTGTTTCTGAGCAATATGATGACCAGAATGGCTCGTTAACCCAGGATACAAAACCCTGTCTAGCATCGCGTGGCCTTGCAGTTTTTCCGCTAAAAATTGGGCTGTCTGTGATGATCTTGCAATCCGTAAGAAAAGGGTGCGCATGCCACGCACAAGCAAAAAAGAATCTAAGGGTCCTAGGACAGCTCCTCCAGATTTGCGAAATGCTTTGATGCGTAACCAGAAATCATCACATTCTGCCGCAACAAGAGCCCCAGCAATAACATCACTATGCCCATTAAGATATTTAGTCGCCGAATGCATTACTATATGAGCACCCAACTCTAATGGACGCGTGTGAACTGGAGTTGGGACCGTATTGTCAACCACAAGACGCGCCCCCACTGTACGTGCTATTTCCGCAAGGGCAGCAATATCTGTTATGCTCCATGTAGGGTTGGATGGTGTTTCAACCCAAATAAGTTTTGTCCTACCAGGCTGCGCAGCTAGGCGCACTGCAGATAGATCCTCCATCCCTACAAAAGTCACATGAAGACCCCATTCTGTCGCAGTGGTTTGTAGCCATAGGCGCAATGCCCAATACATGGCTTGTGGCGCTAAAACATGATCACCGGGCTTTAAAGAAAAGAAAACTGCCACTGCAGCCGACATACCTGACGAAAAAATTAAACCTTCTTTACCGCTTTCCAAACTCGCAAGAAGTGCCTCTGCAGACTCAGGCGTTGGATTATCGCCTCGTCCATAAACCCGACCAAAGGGATAACTATTATCTGGGGCACGCAGGTAAGTGGTCGACAACTGCACCGGAGGCAGGACACCCGAGGTGACCGGATCATGGGCGCCCAAGGCTTGCGCAGCGCGGGTTTCCGGATGATAGCGGGACAGCTCTGAAGCCATTATTTACCTCCTACAGAATGCAATATCATCATATCGGCTTGCACAGCCTCTTGGCCAGAGACGAGTGGTGGGTTATGACTAAGCCTTGGCTAACGCGGAGCACCCTTATTATGGCCCTATGTTTGCAGCGAACGGTATTAAGTGCCACGCTTTTAGCAGCTATCATTCTTACCTCTTTTAATGCTTTTGCTCAGACACAAAAACCGGCGCCTGCTGATCCGGTCGTGACGATAAATAACCCTGCACCGGCAGACCTTGAGACCTTAGGGCGCCTCTTGGGCGATGAGCGTATTCGCCTTTGGCTACAAAGACAGATTTCCCAGGGGGAAGAAAAACCAACTGTCGAAAATACCGCACCGGTATCAAAGAATTTTCAAGAAACTCTTCAAGCGCATTTAACACAACTGCGCTTGAGATTTATTTGGCTCAATACTGCCGTTGGTGCTTTGCCTCAGCAAATCTCGCATGCACATGAAATTTGGTCACTGGAAATGGGTGAAAGCGGAACCCTCCAGTCGCTTTCTTATGTTTTAGTCTTCTTAACTATTGGGACCTTAACTGAGTTTTTGTTTTGGCGAAGAACCCGCAATTTGCGCCTTCGTGTCGTGCATATGCCTCAAGAACGGGTTCGGGATCGCCTTCAACTTTTAGCGCTACGTATTTTATTCAGTGCCCTTGCCCTTGGTTTTTTTGCCCTCGGTAGCATCGGTGGATTCCTCGCCTTCAATTGGCTTCCTATAGTTGAGTTATTTGTTGTTACCTATCTGGCGGCCTTTGTAGTTGTAAGATTTGTTGCCATTCTTGGTCGATTAATTTTGGCCCCTGGCATGCCTTCAATTCGTCTGATCCCTATCGACACTCCTGCTGCTATCTACACAGATCGGTGTATGATTGCTTTGGCGACTGTGGGTGGATTTGGCTTTTTAACCAGTGGCGCGATTAAAGAATTAGGCTTTGCTCCAGATGCACAAATTTTGTTTGCCTATGGAGTTGGCTTTATTTTGGCAATCATGATGTCCGCAATGGCATGGTGGGGACAGCCACACTTACGCCGACTTGTTGCTCAGCAGACCAACGGCCACAGTCGGCTAGCTGTTTTCATGGTTGAAGCCTGGCCTATCCTTGCAACTATCTATTCCTTTCTTTTATGGGGACTTTGGTTTGTTGGATGGTATTCGTTGGCATGGACACTCGCAATTGCCCTTGCTCTACCACTTGCAACGATTGTCAGCCGCATCACAATGAACAGGCTGTTAAAGCCGCCCCCTGCTCTTGGATCTGAAAGTACGGAACAGCTCAATCCTTATATTCCGGCGTTACAGCGTAGCGCTCAAGCGATCCTGGTTATTCTTGCTATCATTGCTTTAGCGGCGGCATGGGGTGCCGATGTTTTTGCCTTGACCAATCGCGGATCAAGCATAGCCAGTTTTGCTCGTGCATTGTTTAATATGATTGCAGCCATTCTCGTTGCTGATCTTATTTGGCAGCTGGCACGAACAGCCATTGATACGCGGCTTTCCACTGAAAAATCAGAACAGGACGATCCTGATGGCGCTCGTCGCAATGCGCGCCTGCAAACTTTGCTCCCGCTTTTAAGAAAGTTTTTGCTAATCATCCTCTCCGCTATGGTCGGAATGATCGTTCTTTCCGCTTTGGGTGTGGATATCGGACCACTCCTAGCAGGTGCCGGCGTCATCGGTATCGCCATCGGCTTTGGCGCCCAAGCCCTGGTACGCGATATTGTTTCCGGTATTTTCTTTTTGGTCGATGACGCTTTCCGTGTTGGTGAATATATCGAAATTGGTGAATTGCGGGGAACGGTCGAAGGAATTTCCCTCAGATCATTGCGGCTACGGCATCATCGAGGTGCCATCCATACCATTCCCTTTGGTGAAATGAAATCACTGACAAACTATAGTCGCGACTGGGCCATTGTTAAATTGGAGTTCCGTGTCCCCTTTGATACTGATTTGAAGCTTGTCAAAAAAATTGTCAAAGAAATTGGCCAAGAGCTTCTGCAAGATTCCGAAATTGGGCCCAATATTATTGAGCCCTTGAAATCACAGGGCGTTCGGCGAATGGAGGAATATAATATGGTGGTTGGCGTGAAATTTACTTCCAAGCCCGGAGAACAATTCATCATGCGCAGAGAAGCCTATCACCGGATCCGCGACGCCTTTGATAAACATGGGATTAACTTTGCCTCACGTGACGTAACGGTTCGTGTACCCCCCGGAGCGACTGAAGAAGATGTCGCCAAAGCCGCTGCCTTCGCTGCGGCAGATATCAGTTCCGAACAGCCCAATTCCGTTTCGAAATAGGATTATTTAATGAGCTCATTTTTATATCCTTATGCTGGCCTAACAACAATTTCAGGCCTCATCATTTACATTGTATTGGCGGCACGGGTTGGACGCGCTCGGATGAAATACGGAGTTCTGGCGCCAGCCATTACCGGCCATCCTGAATTCGAACGACGGTTTCGTGTTCAATCGAATACTGTTGAGCAATTGGTTCTATTTCTTCCTGCACTCTGGCTATGCGCTGTTATCGTCAGTGATTTTTGGGCTGGCATCGGGGGAATTATTTGGTGCCTTGGCCGTATTATCTATGCAGCTACCTATCAGCCCGATACCAGGGGACGTTTTCCTGGTTTTGCTTTAACGGTTTTACCGAGTCTTGCTATGATGGGTGCCAGTGCCTGGATTCTTGTTCGCGACTTAACTTTAACTCCTTGATTATACTGTGACAAAAAACTCGACCCAGATCCCTTGCATTTATCTTAAGACTTCAGCGATCTTAGGCTCTTACGCTTTGTCTTTTCACCCCTATAAACGGATTTTTTCCATGTACGCCCCTGCCTCTCGTTCTTCTCATCGGCTATTGGTTGCCATTGTCTTTTTCGCGCTAGCAGCCCTTACTTGCCCTCAAGCTGGCCATGCCCAGCAAAAAGACCCTGCGGCTATAAAGTTATTTAAAATCATCACAACAAAAGACGAAGTGGTTGTTGGCATTAGCAAAGAGGATATACCGGGCGCATCTGCCAACCCTGATCTTGGCACGGTTGCTGAAGCGCTTAATGCTTCCGGCTATGTCAATGCCTGGGTTTATACACCGCGCCGCGGCCCAAAAGGTGAGGCCCAGCAGGCGGCAAGCCGCCGAGTTTCTTTGTTTGCTCAATCAATTGTTCGAGTAGAGGAATATACTACCGATCAAGAAGTTCTCCCTCCAGGAAAGTAAGACGGCAATCTGATTTAGGCAATATTTTGCCATACTTTAAAGCGATGGATAGGTTATCCATCGCTTTTTTGTTTTTGTACCGTCGGCTATGAGTGAATTACTTTACCGCATTTCTAGCTAACGCAGTTTTATGTTTTGTCCGCTTAGATTCTGACTTAACCAGCTACTCAGCAGATTAACATGCTTTTAGAAGACGCCGTCCCTGACTTATATTTCATGAACAACAGCTGAATAAAAGTAGTTTTTCTTTTTCATGAACTTATCTCTACTCTGAAATGTCACGGCGACGCCTCTATCCAGCCACAAAGCAAGATCAGATCTTAACGCTTAGAGTTTTAATTCTTTTGGGGACAAAGATATGACGCCCATAAAAAAGATTTTTAGCATCATCACCCTAACGGCTTCTTTTACATACAGCCCTTTGGTTGCTTATGCAGAAACCTTTGAGCATGATAAAACCGTAGTAGACGTGGCCTTTGTACTAGATACGACCGGCTCCATGAAAAATCTCATCGAAGGAGCTAAACGAAAAATTTGGTCTATCGCTACAGCAATTGTTGATGCAAATCCTCAGGCCAGAATCCGTATGGCCCTTATTGGTTACCGTGATCATGGCGATGCTTATGTGACAGATAAGTATCCATTAACTACCGATATTAATGCACTATATGGCAAGCTGCTTTCCTACCAGGCGCAAGGTGGTGGCGATTGGCCTGAATCCGTGAACGAAGCCCTTCATCTTGCTATTGATAATCTTGATTGGACACAAGGCTCACGCGCGAGACGGCTCGTTTTCTTAGTGGGTGATGCTCCGCCCCACATGGATTACGATCAAGATATTCCCTATAAGGATAGTCTTGCTATTGCCAAACGCAAAAATATCATCGTCAACGCCATACAAGCTGGGGAAGCCCAAGATACAGCCCGTGTTTGGCGCTCCATCGCCCAAATGGCCAATGGTCGCTATATTCGCATTCCGCAGGATGGCGGCGTAATTATGGTTGAAACACCCTACGATCAAGATATTCAGCGGCTACAAAACCGCCTAGGAGAAACTGTTATCCCCTATGGTGAGCCTCACCAAGCAGGAGGCATGCGCGCCAAACTTGGTGCAATGAATTCAGCACCTGCATCAACAGCTAGCGATATGGCGAAGTATAACGCCACCAAAAGCGGCCGCCATGAAGTTGTAACTGGCGAAGGTGATCTTGTTGCAGATGCTGAGGAAGGAAAAGTCGCCGTTGAGTCAATTCCTGCTCCCCAGCTCGAGGGGAGCACCTTGGCTAAGATGACCCCCAAAGAACGAGAGATCGAAGTCAATAAACGCATCGAAGAACGGAAAGTTATTCGTAAAGATCTAGACGATCTTCTTCAAAAAAGAGATGGATTTCTAACCCAAGTACGCAAAACTGACCCGAAAGGTGCAGACTCTTTTGATACAGCAGTAGAAGAATTAATCCGCGACCAAGCTGTACCGGCTCCTTAACCTTTATTATTAAGTAGAAACGGTCGATGATGTAAACGTCGGCCGTTTCACTTGGCTTTGAGGAACTTTGTAAGCCCAATAACGTTTTTTAAAAAATCTTATTGGGACAACTAATAATGCAAAAGAAAAACTCTGCTATCAACACTAAACGTTTACAGCCCCCACAGCACCAAAGTCGGCAACCCGGCCGCGAGTCAAAAATGACTCCTAGGCCAGAGTTTGAGCCTAAGTATCTGGGGGTTGGAAAACTAAAAAACCGAGTGGCGCTGATTACTGGAGGTGACAGCGGTATAGGACGCGCCACGGCCGTCGCCATGGCACGCGAAGGTGCATCCATCGCCATTGTCTATCTAGAAGAAGATAAAGATGCATCAAAAACGGTTGATCTTATCGAACAGGAAGGACAAAGCGCTCTTAAAATTCGCGGGGATTGGGAATGAGAAATTTTGTAAAACAGATATTGACAAAGTCATTAAAAATTTTGGTCGCTTAGATATTCTTGTTAATAATGCCGCCGAGCAGCATGAAACCCAAAAACCTCTTGAGATATCAGAAAAGCAATTGGAACGGACATTTCGGACCAATGTTTTTGGATATTTCTTTATGACAAAGGCTGCCTTGCGTTACATGAAAAAGGGTGCAGTTATTTTGAATACAACCTCCGTAACCGCATACAAAGGAAATAAAACTCTCATTGATTACGCCTCGACACGAGGTGCCATCGTTGCTTTTACGCGATCTTTATCAGAAGCTCTTGTTACTAAAGGTATCCGTGTGAATGGGGTTGCTCCGGGGCCCATATGGACGCCTCTAATTCCTTGTTCATATAATGCAAAAAAAGTTTCTCAACACGGCTCTAGCGCACCAATGCAACGGGCTGGTCAGCCTAATGAAGTTGCGCCTTGCTATGTTTTTCTTGCTTCGGGTGATTCGTCATATATGACTGGGCAAATTCTACATCCTAATGGCGGAACTATCGTGGGTTCATAATTTTTTAATTCAATATAAGGTTTTCACTTACTTCTTTTTTGAGAACTATGATTAAATACGAATCTCCTGAGCCCCTTTGTTGAAATCGTCATGCATCCCTGTATCCTTGTAGTTGAAGATGAAGTTCTTGTTCGCATGGTTACAATTGATGATTTAAAACTCTTAGGGTGTCGCGTTGAAGAAGCTGCTACTGCAAAAGAAGCTCTTACTAAAATAAATACACTTGGCACCAAGATCGATGCTGCAGTCATTGATCTTGGTCTTCCTGACCAAAAAGGCGACGTACTTGTCAAAGAGTTACGCCAACTTCGATGTGACATCCCAATCGTTATCGCAAGTGGTTACGGTGATGCTCTGGCGCGGGGCCAGTTTTCTAACGATCCTTTAATATCTTTTCTTGAAAAACCCTATCTCGGTAACCAGCTGACAGAGGTTTTAGAGAAAATTGGCGTTAAATTCGGAAAAACGCAGATTTCCTAGAAAAATGGATCACTAAACCGCCTATTTCATCAATTTCAGCGGATATTACTGGAGAAAACCCAAGGATTGTGCGCTTGGAGGTAGGATACCTTTATCGACTATTCGGGCTAATCAGTATATATGGAACGCTTGTCTCGGCTAAGGCTTACCTTTAAGGATATGGCCTAACACCAAATAGATCCTTCAATAATGGAAAATTAAATGAAGCAACGTTGGTTAGTAATTGTTGTTTTAGTAAGCACAGCCGTCATCTGCAGCTTACTAGTTACTTTCAATTTTTTTCGCGATTATATGATCGCCAGTTATTTTGCCACTATGCAGCGTCCCGCTCAAACCGTTTCATCTGCAGAAGTTAAGGTTAAAGACTGGACTCCTGGAATTGCAGCAATTGGGACATCGCGCGCAGCAAATGGTGTTGATCTTGCCGTACAAATAGGCGGCATCGTCAAAGATATCCGCTTTCAAGCGAACCAGCAAGTTAACGCCGGCGATCTCGTCCTGCAGTTGGATGACGCCGTCGAAAAAGCGGACCTTATCGATGCTCAGGCGGGGGTCGCTTTGGAAAGCTCTACTCTTTCTCGATCAAAAACTCTTACGTCACGTGGCGTGGGCACTCAAGCATCCAATGAACAAGCTGTAGCTCAATTTGCAACCGCACGCTCTCGTCTTGCTCGGACTCAAGCGATTATCGAGCAAAAGGCATTAAAGGCGCCGTTTTCGGGTGTCATTGGTATCGCGCGTGTAAATATTGGCCAGTTTTTACAGCCCGGCGCCGTTGTTGCCACCTTGCAAGATTTAAAATCTATGAAGGTGGATTTTTCAGTGCCCGAACAAATGGTCAATCGCGTTAAAGTCGGACAAAGCGTTAAGTTTGGCCTTGAAGAAACATCCCTTAATCTTGTGGGTCATATAATTGGGGTAGACCCCAAAATTGATCCGCAAACACGCTTAGTATCAGTACAGGCAATGTTTGAAAACAGCGGAGATAATTCGATTTTACCTGGGCGCTTTGTCCATGTTCGAATTGAATTACCTCGAGAAGAAAATATCGTCACTGTTCCTCAAACGGCCGTAATAACCAGTCTTTATGGAGATTACGTCTATACAATCCAAGAGGAAACCAAAAATGACCAAAAGCAACTAATTGCTAAACAGGTTTTCGTAAAGGTTGGGCGCCGGGAAGGCACAGAATCTGAGATTATTTCGGGGCTGACCCCTGGACAGCAGATCGTTACTGCCGGCCAAAATAAGATTCAGTCCGGCGCCGTTATCAAAATAAATAACAGCATTGACGTAACAGCCGCTAATCGCTGAGGGACTAAATGAATATTACTGAACTATTTATCCGTCGCCCGGTCCTCTCGATCGTTGTCAGCCTGCTGATTATTTTATTGGGGGCACAAGGTCTTTTAAACCTACAAGTGCGCCAATATCCCGAAGTTGATGAAACCACCATAACAATCACGACAACCTATGTCGGCGCCGGCGCCGAATTGATGCAAGGGTTTATTACAACACCTATTGCCAAAGCTGTCTCGAGTGCCGAAGGTGTCGATTACGTGACATCACAAAGTCTCTTAGGCGTAAGTAAAGTCTCTATACGGATGCGCCTCAATACAGATCCGGATGCAGCACTGACTGAAGTAACCGCCAAGGTCCAGCAGGTCCGCGCCCAACTCCCAACCGACGCTGAAGACCCGGTTGTCGTGAAGGGTACAGGCGAGTCCTTTGCACTTATGTACCTTACCTTTTCCAGCACAAACATGACACCCGAGCAGGTCACCGAATATCTTACTCGGGTTGTTCAACCGCGATTTGCAACCCTTCAAGGTGTCGGTAGTGCGGAGATTCTCGGTGGCCGCGACTTCGCCATGCGCGTGTGGATTGATCCAATCCGGCTTGCTTCTCGTGGCCTTACCGCAGCTGAAGTTGTTGCTGCAATCCGCGCTAATAACTTTTTGTCGGCGCCTGGTAAAACTCAAAATGATTATGTCGCCTACGCTTTACAAAGTCGCACAACGGTACAGACACCTGAAGCTTTTGGCGCACTTCCCGTCAGGTCAGTGGGTGATCAAATTGTCCGTTTACGAGACGTAGCCGATGTTGCTTTAGGCTCAAAAAGCACAGACGTCAAAGTTACCTTCAACGGTAAAGAAGGAACTTTTATTGGAATTAGCCCTACTCCTTCATCCAATCCTCTTACTGTTGCCAAAGAAGTTGAGAAGGCCATTCAAGATATCCAAACGATTTTGCCTGAAGGCATGACAGCAGCCGTAGTTTACGATGCGTCTAACTTTATTTCTGAGTCAATTGCTGAAGTTTTCAGGACAATTGCTGAAGCTACCTTAATTGTTATTCTTGTCATTCTCTTATTTTTAGGATCTTTCCGATCGGTTCTTATTCCAGTCCTGACAATCCCACTATCACTAATTGGTGTCGGTTTCTTTCTTTTTGTATTGGGTTACTCGATCAATCTTTTAACCCTACTTGCCATGGTCCTAGCTATTGGCCTGGTCGTTGATGACGCAATTGTAGTGGTGGAAAATATTCACCGTCATATTGAAGAAGGTCACAAACCGATTGATGCTGCGATCCTCGGCATGAAAGAAATCTTCGCACCTATTGTTACTATGACGATTACTTTGGCTGCGGTTTATGCGCCTATTGGCTTTACGCAAGGCCTAACCGGATCGTTGTTCCGGGAGTTTGCCTTCACTCTTGCTGGCGCCGTGGTTATTTCAGGTATTGTCGCTGTGACCTTGTCGCCCATGATGTCGGCACGACTGTTAAAACCGCATAAACCTGGCGGCGATAAGTTTGCTCGATTCGTCGACACTACCTTCACTAAGGTAGAAGGATTTTATGGGCGGCGGCTAAGCGGCTCTCTTAATTATCGTTGGGCAACCCTCACAGTCGTCGGCCTATTAATGGTGACAATGGTCTTTCTGTTTACGAAAACCTCTTCTGAACTTGCCCCTGAAGAGGATCAAGGTGTGTTTCTTGGTTTTATTACAACACCTAAATATGCCAATTCCGACTACTCACAGCTTTTTGCCTATAACTTTACCAAAGCCAGCGAAAAAATCCCCGAAATTGACGATGGCTTTCTTATTGTTGGTATCGATGGTGGCGGTAGCGGCTTTGTCGGGTTCAAGCTGAAAGAATGGAGCCAACGGACACGTAAGCCTGCTGTAATTCAGCAAGAGATCGCTGCTCTTTTAGGTGAAAGCGCTGGCATACAAGCCTTTGTTTTCTCTCCTCCTTCCCTTCCCGGTGGTGGTGATGGTCTACCTATTCAATATGTCGTTCGGTCAACGAATGAGATGCCTTGGGTCTATGAAGTTGCTGAACAAATTCGGCAAAAAGCTCAAGCCAGCGGGAAGTTTATTGTTGTACAGAATTCCATTACATACGAAACACCTCGGGCAGTTATTGAAATAGATCGCGACCGTGCAGCTTCGTTAGGAGTTCCTGTTAGCGATATCGGCACGACATTGGGCGCACTTGTTGGTGGCGCTTCAATCTCAAAATTTGATTTGGATAGCAGAAGCTATGATGTCATCACTCAAGTCGGGAAACAGAATCGATTTAATCCCGATCAGCTGACTCAATATTATATCCGATCTTCTGAGGGATCTATGGTTCCTTTGTCGGCTTTGGTGAATATCCGAACCGATGCGGCACCTGCGGCAATTGACCAGTTCAATCAGTTAAATTCTGCGACAATATCTGCCCTGCCGTTGCCAGGGGTTACGACTGCGGATGGATTGGCAACCATTCGTGAAATTGCGCAACAAGCCATGCCTGCAGAATTTTTCGAAGATTTCGCCGGCCAATCACGGCTTGAAATCCACGAAGGTAATGCCATTGCGCTTGCCTTTGCTCTGGCAATTATCGTGATTTACCTTGTTTTGGCTGCTCAATTTGAAAGCTTTAGAGACCCCTTTATCATTATGATGTCGGTTCCTTTATCTCTGTTTGGCGCTCTGGCTTTTCTAAACGCCGGCCTCGCAACCCTTAATATATATACTCAGGTAGGTTTAATTACATTGATTGGGTTGATTACCAAACACGGTATTCTCTTGGTTGAGTTCGCCAATGAACAGCAAATAAAACATGGCTTAGACAAGAGAGCCGCTATTGAAGAAGCGGCCAGAGTCCGCTTACGCCCCATCTTGATGACAACAGCAGCTATGGTTTTAGGTGTCCTGCCCCTTTTGATAGCCAGTGGCGCAGGCGCTGCGGCCCGTTTTTCCATGGGTATCGTTATTGCCTCAGGTATGGCCCTTGGAACATTTTTTACGCTTTTCGTTGTACCAATGTTTTACACATTGATTGCCAAGGATAAGCGTCCCTTAGATCACCAAACGGTGTCGGCATCACCTGCTTTTGCATCTGCTCCTGTCACCGAAATACGAAGCCGGAGACGATCTGAGTTTTCATAAACTTAATCTGTCTCATCAGCATGAAAACGGTGCAACGCTCGATGAAATATCGGGGCGATAAGAAGGCTCATGCAGCCAATCGCCCATAATCCACTATAAAGTGCGTAGAATGAGGCAAATATTTTTCCTGCTGGTGTTTTTAGAACATCAATTTCCCCCATTCCGCCCAAGATCATTGATGCATTAAGCAAGGAATCTAACCATGGCATGGATTCAAGCCACCGATAGCCCATAATACCGATAAGCAGCGAAACGATCGTAAATCCGCCGGCGATAAATAATTGGCGCAATAAGCGGTTTGTAAAAGCTTGGGTTGAAATAAGTGGCTCGGAACGGTGCTCGTACATAACTTTGTTCACCAGAGGGCAGTTGTTGATCATTTGAATTATTAAATAACCCAACAATAGCCTCGGACTAACTAAAGTTGGATTTTATTGCAGACATAATAGCTCATTATGCTCTGATATTTTTGCCGTAGATCAGAGAGATTTTTTCATTCGATGACTTATCTCACCAACTACACCACGTCGAAAAGCTAAAACGCAAACAACAAAAACAATGCCCTGAATAATAGTTACCCATTGACCAAACGGAGCTAAATAATTCTCCATGGTTATAATAGCAAACGCACCAAATACCGGGCCAAATATAGTTCCAAGCCCTCCTACAAGGGTCATTAAAACAACCTCACCCGACATTGCCCAATGCACATCGGTTAGAGATGCCAATTGAAAAACAAGCGCTTTGGTCGCGCCAGCTAATCCAGCAAGTGTTGCCGACAAGACAAAAGCCATGAGTTTATAGCGGTCAGTTTTATACCCTAGGGAAAGAGCTCGCGGCTCATTTTCGCGAATAGCGCTTAAAACTTCACCAAATGGAGAATTGATTATGCGATAAATAAGAAGAAACCCCCCCATAAAAATTGCCAAAACAACAAAATAGAGAGTCATCTCATGTCGTAAATCAAAAACACCGAATAAATTGCCCCGTGGTACCGACTGAATTCCATCTTCACCGCCAGTAAACTTCGCTTGCAGAGCAAAAAAGAACCCCATTTGTGCCAAGGCTAAAGTCACCATAGCAAAGTAGATACCTTGGCGACGGATTGCCAAAGAACCTGTAATTAAACCAAGAGCGGCTGCAAACACTGTACCAGACAAAATGGCCAATTCGGGTGTGAAACCCCAAACCTTGGCGGTATAGGCACTAATATAGCCTGCCCAACCTAAAAACATCGCATGGCCAAATGACAATAGGCCGCCGTAACCAATCAATAAATTGAAAGCACAGGCAAATAATGCAAAGCACATTACCTTCATCATGAAGACTGGATATACAAAAAAAGGCGCTGCAACGAATAGTACTAGCATAACAGCAAAGGCGACAAAAAAACTTCGCTTATCTTTGATAAGACCTAAATGGGGAGCTGTCACTGTTTGGGGCTTCATCTAACTCGCTCTCCCAAATAGACCTGCAGGCTTACACAACAGAACAATTGCCATAACCACAAAGATCACTGTGTTGGATGCCTCTGGATAAAAAACCTTGGTCAAGCCTTCGATCAAACCCAAGCCAAATCCCGTGACGATAGATCCCAAAATGGACCCCATGCCACCGATAACGACTACAGCAAAAACAACAATGATGATGTCTGCTCCCATCAATGGATTTACTTGATAGATAGGTGCTGCCAGGGTTCCAGCTAGTGCCGCCAACGCGACCCCAAATCCGTAAGTTAAAGTAACCATCCGCGATACATTGATGCCAAAGGCCCGTACCATGGTAGGGTTTTCAGTTGCTGCTCGCAAATAAGAGCCGAGCTTTGTACGCTCAATTGCATACCAGGTCAGAAGGCAGACAATAGCAGAAAAAATAATGACCCAAGCCCGATAATTTGGCAAAAACATAAAACCGAGATTATGACCACCCTGGAGCTGTTCTGGAATAGGATATGGTAACCCAGATGATCCAAAATAATTTCGGAATAAACCCTGTAAAATTAGCGCAAGCCCAAACGTCAGTAATAGCCCATAAAGATGGTCAATATTTTGTATACGCTTGAGCAAAACTCGCTCAACTAACATACCGAGTAGACCCACAGTGATAGGCGTAATGATCAAGGCAAGCCAGTGACCTAAACCCAAATATTGAAGCAAATACCAAGAACAGAAAGCGCCAACCATATAAATGGCGCCGTGAGCAAAATTAATAATGTTGAGCATACCAAAAATCACTGCCAACCCCAAACTCAGCAATGCATAAAAAGATCCATTAATGAGTCCAAGAAGCAATTGACCAAATAAGGCCTGGGGAGAAATTCCGAGAATCTCAAACATGATTCTTACCCTTTGCTGTTAAACTGACCCCGTCGCTTAAGCGACGGGGTCAGCAAACAGAGTTTTTACTTACTTGCGAGGGTGCAACCGCCCTGATCTAAGGGGCGGAAAGCCTCCGCAGCCGGAATGGTCGCCCGAACCTTATAATAGTCCCACGGAGCCTTGGACTCGTCGGGCTTTTTTACTTCAAACAGATACATCGGATGGATATGTCGACCATCACTTCTTACTGTTCCCTTGCCAAACAGAGGATCATCAGTTGGCATTTCTTTCATCTTTGCAACAACAGCTGCACCATCAGCCGCACTCTTCAGTGCCTCAACAGCTTTTAAATAGTGCAAGGTCGATGCATAAACACCGGCGTGCACCATGGTTGGCATATTTCCTTTAAATTGAGGTGCGAAACGTTTCGCGAATGCACGGGACGCTTCATCACGATCCCAATAAAAAGCCTCGGTTAAAACAAGGCCCTGGGCGGTTTTAAGGCCAAGAGAATGAACATCCGTGACAAACACCAGCAAGCCTGCAAGGCTTTGGCCACCAGATACGATGCCAAATTCGGCGGCTTGTTTGATAGCATTGGTCATATCACCACCGGCATTTGCTAAACCTATAATCTTAGCCTTAGATGATTGGGCTTGAAGCAAGAATGACGAAAAGTCGGCTGTGTTAAGGGGGTGAGATACCTTACCTAATACCTTGCCACCGTTTGCTGTTACGACTGCTTCCGTATCGTGCTCCAATGCCTTACCAAAGGCATAATCGGCCGTGATGAAGAACCAAGAGTCCCCGCCAGTTTTGACAACTGCTTTGCCGGTACCATTGGCCAAAGACCATGTGTCATAAGTCCAATGAACAGTATTTGGTGTGCACGCAGCACCGGTTAAATCTGCTGCGCCGGCACCCGAGACTAAGAAAACTTTATTTTTATCTTTGACAATCTGGTTAACGGCAAGAGCCACACCTGAATTAGGAACATCAAGAATGGCATCTACTTTATCAACATCTAACCATTGGCGTGCTATGCCTGACCCAACATCAGCTTTATTTTGATGATCAGCCGAAATAACCTCGACTTTATAGCCACGCTTTTCAATACCGGAATCTTGAATTGCCATCTTGGCCGCAACTACCGAGCCTTGACCAGCCAAGTCGGCATAAAGGCCCGATTGATCGTTTAAAACCCCGAGCTTAATCATCGTTTCTGCAGATGCGGTGTTAGCTGCCACCGAACCAGCAAGCATCGCTAAACCTAAAGCTAGGTTTTTCCATTTTTTCATATGAGATTTCCTTTGTTGAACACTTAACAAAACGTCTTGGATTTTCATTATTCCCTCCCTCTATCCGTATCTACACACCTAAAAGACGATTGAGTTTTTCCATATTGCTTTCAAGTTCCGACCGCATGAAACCATCAACAATTCGACCATCCTCCATGACACAAAACCGATCTGCAACGGTTGCCGCAAAATGAAAATTTTGCTCAACCAATAAAATTGTAAAACCTTGCTGTTTTAATCTTTTTATGGTTTGGCCAATCTGTTGAATAATAACAGGTGCCAAACCTTCTGTTGGTTCATCCAGCAAGAGAAACCGCGAACCCGTACGCAAAATACGGGCAATAGCGAGCATTTGTTGCTCACCACCCGATAGCTTTGTGCCCTGACTTTTTAACCGTTGTTTCAGATTGGGGAAGAGATCAAAGATTTGATCTATGGAAAGGCCATCTGAACGTAATAGCGGTGGCAACAAAAGGTTTTCTTTAACGCTTAAACTAGAAAAAATCGCTCTTTCCTCGGGACAAATTGCGATTCCAGCACGTGCAATTTGGTTGGAGCGAAGCGCAATTAACTCTTGGTCGTTGAAGCGAATAGAGCCACGGCGCTTAGACACAATTCCCATAATGGATTTTATTGTCGTGGTTTTTCCGGCACCATTGCGGCCTAAAAGAGTAAGCACTTCACCTGGCATAACATCAAAGTCAACGCCATGAAGGATGTGGCTTTCACCATACCATGCCTCAAGACCCTTAATGCTCAAGATTGGTGGCTGTTCCGCAATATGCATAGCGGCCGAGTTAACCATGCCCTATCCCCATATAGGCTTGGCGAACTTCTGAATTTGACGACACAGCCGCATAATCACCTTCAGCTAGGACCTGTCCACGCGTTAAAACAGTAATTGCATCAGAAAGATCTGCAACCACACTTAAGTTATGCTCTACCATTAGAATCGTGCGGTCAGCCCGAATGCGTTTGATCAAGAGTGCCGTGCGTTGAATATCCTCATGGCCCATACCCGCCATTGGTTCATCTAACAGCATCATTTCTGGGTCCAGGGCTAAGGTCGTTGCAATCTCCAATGCTCGCTTACGACCATAAGGCAATTCTCCTGCAGTTGTATGAGAAAAATCTTCCAAACCTACATCAGATACCAACTTTAGGGCCTGATCGTTGTATACTTGAAGCACTTTTTTTGAACGCCAAAAATCAAAAGACCCTCCTCGCTTGCGCTGAAGAGCGATTCGAACATTCTCAAAAACAGTCAAATTTGGAAAAACAGCAGAAATCTGAAAAGAACGCACCAAACCTAAACGCGCAACTTCAGCCGGCCTAAGTGATGTAATATCCCTTTTCCCGTATATTATACGGCCTTTTGTTGGAGTAAGAAACTTGGTCAGCAAATTAAAACAAGTTGTCTTGCCTGCACCATTTGGGCCAATCAGTGCATGGATTGATCCCTGTTTTATTTTTAGATTAACGTCATTCACAGCTGTAAAGCCGGAAAAATCCTTTGTTAACCCTTCGGCAAGCAGAATGTCGCCACTCATTGGATTGATAAAGTCCAATACATACCCAAAGCCTTCCCCCCGAAAGCCGCGTTAGTTAAGCTAACGCTTTAAATAGTCTTCATATAATAGCGCCGAATTGGTTTTCTTTATTGCTTTTAATAGCTTGGCGATACCATACAGAGACGCTAGACGCCCAACTGTAGGCTGTCAACAATAAGCGCAAAGGTCTTGTTTATGTCCATGCCCCGAAAATGCTTAATAATAAGGCAATTCTCTCTTTTGCGAAAAATCTTTCTTGATCCTTAAGCCCGATCCTGGGTAATCAAACCCCATGGCCTCAGACATCATTGAACGTATCCGTAAATTACAGGCAGGAATATCTATCCCCGATGATGCCGTTCCCGCGGCGCACCGGCCTGAAATGCTGTTCATCGGCTGTATCGATGCCCGTCTTGATATAAATATTGAAATTGGCATTCCCTATGGTAAGGCACTTATATACCGTAATGTTGCTGCATTGGTGTCAGGAACTAAAGGTGATGATGATACTGAGCATGTCGGGGAAGCTGCCGCCTTAGAGTTTGCCGTCAATGTTATGAATATAAAAGATATCGTTGTCATGGGACATACTGACTGTGGAGGAATTAATGCGTGCATCCACGGCGTTCCCGGGGCACGTCATATCATGCAATACTTATCACCTCTCGACGATGTTCGAAGCGATGTTACATCGCAAGCTGGAAATATGATGCAAATTGCTCGAAGAATGGAGCACGCTGCCGTTCGGCAAAGCGTTGCAAATTTGATGACTTATAATGCTGTCGCGCAGAAGGTTGCATCGGGAGATCTAACTTTGCACGGATGGGTTATTAATACGGCCAGCAGACGTATCTTAGAAATGGATCACGCGACAGGCTTATTTCATCCCATGCGCTAAGGCGTGAATAATGCGAGATGATAATCTCTCCTTTTGGGCCTGCTCGAAGTTTTAATAGATTAGCAGTCTGAAACATAACTACAGCAATTGGAATGACCCTTTGACCAATGCAAAACATAGCTAGGAATAAGAGTGTGACCTCTCAAGGCAAGATTATGTATCAATGGGCAACAGAACTTTATCCGATCTGTCGTAGCCTGACCGGCAACGGGGTGCGCGATACCTTAACCTATATTAAAAATCTACTCCCAGCCCTCAGCGTCCATGAGGTAGCGTCGGGGACCCAAGCCTTTGATTGGATTGTCCCCGATGAATGGAATATCCACGATGCTTTTATCGCCGATGAAAGTGGAAAACGCCTTGTTGACTTTAAACAAACAAATCTTCATGTCCTTGGATATTCCGAACCCGTAGACCAGCGTCTCAGTTTTGCTGAACTTGATCAGCACCTTTATTCATTGCCGGATCAACCAGATGCCATTCCCTATATGACGTC
>Ga0075163_10000923_pt1 | contig 39232 bp, 38 predicted proteins | sample JI1023141ADNA_FD_71478 | JGI IMG/M metagenome (GOLD analysis project Ga0075163, IMG submission 71478) | Wastewater effluent complex algal communities from Wisconsin, to seasonally profile nutrient transformation and Carbon sequestration -... | ecosystem: Engineered > WWTP > Effluent > Algae...
GGAGAGCTTGCGCATCCGGTGAGTAACATTTGAAGAGTGAGGGCGAGCATTAGGATTATAAAAGGAAGTTGGATTAATAATTTGCGTGTGCTGTTACTAAATTTTGGTTTGTTCATGTTTTTTCCTTTGTTTGTTTCATTTGTTAGTTTTGGTCATTTGGGGATTTTGGTTCGTGGCAAGATAGGGGTGTGATATCTCCCTCCCCAAAAATGTGGTTGCTTTGCCCCCACACCCCCAAGGCCGAGACTGTTGGTCTCGGCCAGAAATACAAGACAGGAACTCATAGCGCCGCCTTCGCCGCCGTCATAAGCGGACCAGAAGTCGTCTCTAAGAACTCAGGCTTTCCTTCGGATTCGCTTTCACCAAGCATCGGTTTTAGGAACATAAACACCGAACCTGTGGTCATCGTCGCCACCAGAAGCTGGACCCATGAATAGATCGAAAACATATAGTAGAGCCTGTGGTTCACAAGACTGGCCGAGTACATGGATACCCCATCAGTCATTTGCCCAAAGGCTTGCATGACCTCTGACGACATCGAGATACCAAGCATGATGTGATAGAGAAGCGTCCATAGTGGCGTCCACAAAAGAACCGAGAAGTAGATCCAAAACCAAACCACCAGCACACGCCACTTGCCTGCGACCACAAAAAACATGAGCCACGGAAAGACCGCGATCAAAAGCATTCGGATAAATCCGGCGACGTGGGGCGCTCGCGCCAAGTGCTCACTGAATTCCTGCGAACGACTTGCCGCCTCGGATGCACCTTGCTGATCTCGTAAACCCAGAGATCCTAGAATCCCATCCCAACTAAAGAGGCGTCCAAGAACTTGGAAAGTTTGACCAGCGGCTCCTGGGGCCTCGGCACCTTTTTGAATGCCGAGACGACCCTCGTGTTGATCGGCATAGAAGTTCGCAAGCGCCATCGAAGTCGCGTAGTTCTTGTAATAGCTCGGATCAAGCTTCCCGCCGTATGAGTAAACGAGTGCTTCTGAATACGGAATGGTCTTGGAAAAATCCTTCATCTGACCGACGCCGTATTCATTCAACTTCTGAACGGTTGAGTCCTTAACCTCTAGGCAATTCGTTGTTTTTCCTTGGCCCAGATCAACGCTGACATCTGAAAGTTCTTTATCGATTTTTTTACCCGCCGAAAAAAATCCGTCAATCGCTCCTTGATTTTTGAACTGGTCCACAGATGGCAAAACCTTGGTGAAACATTCATCCGAATAAAAACGAAGCTGGTCCCGAAGCGGTGAGTCTTCAATCGTTGAGATGCCCGCATACATGATAGCCTTGTAGAACATATTTGGAGCCGTAAGCTGGGGATTGCCCTTGGCGAATACTTCGTCAATGACCCTTGAAAGAAGCCCTGTGACTTCTTCAGCCGTTCGACTCATTAGCTCAAAGACAACACTCACTCGGTACTGACTCTCAACATTGTCCACATGGTTCTTCACATAGGCATTGTCGGACCAGTTTTTGCCTTGATAGTCATTCACCCGTGCTTCCGAGCCCACTCGAAGAATCGCAAGACCTAAGAAAAGACATGCGATCACCTTGATAAACTTCGAGATGGGGACGTGACGCTTCTCGATCAAAGACCCTGGTAAATAGCGTGAGATAAACTTTAAAATTGTGAAAAAGAAAATGGCTCCAAAAATAATCAGAACCAATCCCTTAAAGAAGGTCTCACCCGTAATGACTTCAATAAACTTGGCGTGAAGGCCAAGTCCAATAAGTTGATAGAGTGCTTCATAAGCCGTGTTTGAAAACATATTTCTCCTTTCGCTTTAAGCTTCGTTAAGAATTCGGGCGTTGATACCGTTTCTTAAAATCACGGCGATTCCTTCAATTTTTGAAAACCAGAAAAAGCTCTCATGCCAGTGCTCGATAATTCCAAGCAGCCAAACCTTGTTAATTTCAATTTCGACAATCGCACCCGATTTGATTTCAACGTCGCCGACTTCAAATCTCTGAAAGCAGTTTCGCTTCAACGGTCCTTCGGAAGTCATTGGCCACCTCCTTTGGCTTCGCAAAGAACACCGTCCGAACAGTCAAAGAAGCGACTCTTAGCTGTTTGCGATTCCAAACCATTCTGGTCCCGCATAAGGCGTTCGCGCGATAAGTCTTGATGAATGCCTTCACCCTCTTGATTGATCTGGGCCACCACTTCATTCAGAGGAACATTTCGCTCGCGCTGAAGTTCGAGCGTTGTTTGAATCGACAGCTTCAGCGTGTCTCGCTTATCTTCGATTTCTTTTTTACGGCGATCCGGCAGGTTTGGATTCTGTGCGGCAAGCGCTAGGACATCGAGAGAGCGATTCATGTCTTCTGAGAACCGTGCAGTAGCCACGGAGCTTGCTAGGCGCTGGCAATACAAGGCGCGGCTTCGATACGGCATCACCGCAAGGTTACGAAGAGTCTGCCTGTCGAGAAGAGTTTGGTTTTTAGTTCCCGTGATGGATTCAAGGTCAGCATTTCGAACCACGGCATTTGTTCCACCAGGGCCAGCGTCATCGACTTTACCCATAAGACCAATGCAGAGCTTTTCCTGAACATCTCGCTCGATCCCTGCCAAATGTGTACGCGGCGTAATGCCGAAGGGCTTGTCTCCATACTCGACACTGACTTTGCCGCGAGAAACAACTGTGTCTCCCACTAGGTTTTTAACAAGCTTCACGGTGCTTGAGGCTTCAGGCGTATCAAAACCAGCCCAACGCGCAGAACTCTCGATGAGTTTGTTGGAATTACTTTTTTCGCCGTACTTGGAGCCTGACCAGTTCGCTACGTCCGTATCCCACATACGATTCGAGTTACAGGCCTGCATAGCGGCTTCAATATTTCCGCCGTTGCTCTCAATCTGGCGATGAACACAAGTCTGTCGCTCTTCGTAGTATTCCCCAACGCGAGAATCGGTGTACTTATCCATAAGCGCGCACTGATTCAGTCGCATCTGCGACATGAAGTTTGCGTTGATTTGCGAGTGCTTTAGGATCGCACACCACGTCGGGCTAAAGTAGCAGGCAAGGAGCATTGGCGAGCCCGCCATGATGTCTTTACCCATGTCCCCAAAGTAACGACTATCAAGAATATTTTTAAGACTCGCTTGAAGTGTGCTTTTGAAATCGACTCGTCCACAGTCTGAACCAATTCCAAGATTCAATCCGAGATCAACACTTCGGTACTCGTCAAAGACGGGGTCTTTTTTAAGACCTTGGGTCTGGTACAGATAGTCGCTCGACTTAAATTCACTGCGGTTTTTGTAGCTATAGTCATTGTCTCCCGCTCGTGCCTGAGCAGCGAGGAAACAAAGACTCACCAGTAAAATTATTTTCATTTAGGCTCCCTTCGTTTTTTCGTGAATCACGTTTCGATCTTGCTCGCTGTTCACAGAGGACAGTCGATCAAGATTTGACTGAATGTATCTAAAAGCCCCCTGATGAGTGCTGGTCTTATTCGTGTAAAAGACTTCTGCGAACTCATTCGGTTTTGTTTCAAGCGTGTCGAGAATCTCAAGTGATGCGGAATTCAAAAGCGATGAGTGCTCCCGCAGATAACGAACATTGTCAGGACTCATTTTTAAGAAAAAGAAATTGTCTGCTCCGCCCCAAACAGCTTTACCGGCCTCAGTTTCAAAAAAGACTCTGGGATTTGGCGCAACACCAATCAGGAAGAATCCCATTTTTCGCATTCTCTCTGCGGCCTCAACAACGAATTCGCCAACGATTGGGTTGTCGCGTCCCAAACAGCCAAGCTCCTCGATATAAAGAACTCCACCGCGTTTCAGGCTTTCAGGTTTTGACATCATCGTCATAATTTCCTGAATCACGCACATACTCATGAGGACTTTGAGTGTTTCATCCGAATCGAGCGCTTCCAGGTCATAGGCATAGAGAAGCTTCGCTGATTGCTTCCTCGTCTGCGCTTGTCCTCGGAAAAATGCCGCATACACACCATCACCGTAGAAAGGCATAAGCCGAGTGATGAGATCTTCGATTTGCTCTTTGAGCGTCTCAAATTCACCTTCGGCAGTAAGACCCGACATCGAAGCGATCACATCATCCATTGAAACTGAAACTTCGTTTGTCGAATCTCCCTCAACAAGCAGGCCATCCTTGTAAACGATTCCGCGCTCACGAGCCCTCCGCAAATAGGCTTCCTTCAATGCGCGAGACACAATGCTCATGTGATGGCTTTCCATCTCGAATGACGTGCTAGTGAGTTTCACCGCTGTCAGAATCAGCTTCGTCAGAAAATGTACTTTTGCATCGTCAAAGGCTCCGCGAAACGAAGAGAACGGCATATCCTTGCTGGGATCAAAGACGCTGAGATCTCCGTCGAAGTCCCGGCACAAAGCCTCGCAACTTGTTCGTTTGTCGATTACGAACGCCATCGGTTCTGGATTTTTAAGTTTCAGCGCCTGAACACAGTCCAGCGCAAATTTACTTTTTCCAGAGCCCGTGTCTCCAAGGATGGCCGTGTGATTTGAAATCGCATTGGACACCCACGAAAAACGAACAAGATTGTTTTCCCGCGATAAAAATATTTGAAGTGGAATGTCCATCCCACTGTACGAGTCAAAAACCGGAAGAAGCTTTGTCGCATCTTTATTCATGATCCGAACAAATCTCTGACTCGAATGATCCGACGATGGCGTATAGAAAAGGGGAAGACTATTTAAGCAAAGTCCGAAACCGATCATCTCTTCACGGATTACTTCACACTCTAAGTCATTGTGAAATACACTGGTAATGGCTCTGGTTCGTTGATTCAGAACTTCTTCGGTTTCTCCTTCGACAATCACACTGAATGTCATGAACAAACACCGCTCGTCATGAGCAAGACGTTCTTGAATTTCCTTGATCTCCTGCTGCTGACGACGAGCCCGCGCGCTCGGACTATTTTGAAGAAAGAACTCCTTCGTATCGAAATAGCTTTTGATTTTTGCAGCTTTCGGAAAACTAAAGTTTAGCGAAAGCTTGAATGGGAAATTGAGCATAAGAAAATTCGCCATTCCTCCAGGAATGACCCTTCGTGGACTCGTCTTCAGCGTAATGGTCCGAGTCTTAAGACCCTCGCGCTCCAGTCCTTCAAAGTTGCCCCTAAGTCCCGCATAGACAATTTGTTCAGAAATTGAAATGTGCGGGTTGAACGGCGCAAAATCTCGTTCAAGATATTCCTTGGGATTAAAGAACCGTCTTAGGTATTCGACGAGTTCAGCACCTCCCACGCGGGCCAGAGGAACTTTTGAGCTGTCAACGAATTGAGCTAGAATTTGAGAAAATTCTGAAACTTCCATCGTCATAGCGTTCATCGAATCAAAAAGAAGACCTTCTCCGCGTTCCATAAGGCGCAAGATTTCTTTTTTATTGTCTTGATCTGGAAAATACCTAATCGACAGAAGAGCGCGTCTGCGCATTGGCGAAAGTTTGCTTTTCCCTTCGCAATAGCTCTTCAGAGTTTCTAGTCGCGCCTCATAGATCGCCTTTGAAACGGGATTTGGATTTTTAAAGCCGCTCGCTTCAAATGTCCAAATCGGATCACGCGCCGGAATGTGCCCCTGATCGAAGACAATCTGCAAAGTACATTTTTCTGGCAAGAAGAACCAAGATTTAAGACCCTCAACCATTTCAACGATTCTAGTTGCTTCAAGCGGCTCATGCTCAATGAGTCCAAGCTCAAAGACGGCCCCCAAAGATCCATCTTTGAGTACAAACATTCCGGCTTCGGTTAAGTATTCTTCGTATGGAAGAATTTTTGCGAAGGAGTCGGGACGCTCAAACAAGGCACGAACAAATTTCGTTCGGCTTGCGAGTGTGGATTCAATAATTTTGCTATTTGATTTTTCAATTCCAAGCATAGGTAGACCCCTTCTTTGGTCTGCCGCTCGCCTGGTATTGGTAGAGAGACTTTTTCGTTTTTTATTTTATATCGTTCGCTGCTGTTGAAGTGAGCGGTCGATATTTTCTAAGGCCAAACTTCTGGAAACAAATTGCCTGCTGCATCTTCTGTTTCCAGTATTGAAGCAAACCTTGTTGCTTTCGCGTTCTTCAGTTTTTCTAAGTAAACTGCCTTCGTCGGTTTCATCTTGGTCTGTGCCTTCATATGCTGAAGCACTCCATCCTTTACTTCTTCAGGTACACTTAAGAAAAGGTCACACAAAAACAAGTCTGGGCTGCACACCGAAATCCCAACAGGACTCAATAGTGTATCGGGAAAGTCCTTCAAATTTAAAGTGACGATGGTGGAGCAGTTTTGCTGCCGAGCTAAAGCCACGACGTGTTCGTCATTTTTGTCGGGAAGACCGACGAGATCAAAACTACCAGCCAAAACTTTTTTCGAAGCGCTAAATGGTTTGAATACTCCACCCTCAATATTTTGACGAAATTTTTGTTTCACTTCGTCGTCATCTGAGTAATTGCGAAAAACTTCATCCCAAATTTCATCTGACCAAGTTATCTGAAATAAGCTTCCCCAAGAAAGCCACAGAAACAAGCCGCGAAGAATATTCGAATAAAGCACGTTGGCATCAAGAACGATTTTATTCATCCTTATCTATACCAAATCCATCTTCGTCCATTTTCGACATCACCTGCGCAAATTGCTCACGCTCTTCCATATACTGAAGCAAAGAGCCTTTTGTAATTCTCCAGTGGGTGCCGACTTCATAACCCTTGAGTCTGCCAACTTTCAGCATGTGCATGATTGAGGGACGAGAAATGCCAGCAATCTCTCCCGCTTGAGACGGCGACAGATCATCCTCAAGAACGATGGCTTTTTCATCTAAGAGAAGCTCCACAAGTCCGACAAGTTCATGAAGGGAACTCTTCTTGATCTCAACGACTTCTTTAGGCTGTTTTTCAGCTCCTTTGAGTAAGGCCAAAAGGTTTTGGACCTTTTCTTCCTTTTCCTTCGTAATAAGTAGTCGTGACATAGAGCCTCCTATGTACCCATCATAATACATAACTGTATTATCTGAAACATCTTTATCATCCTTATTATCGGCAGTATCTAACATAACTTAAGTCTCCTATATTTGTTTTGGCGCCATAACTGTCTTAAAACGCGACCGATCTCAAACTGAGACAATCTAGCACCCTGGTAGTGTTAAGGGCCTCTGGACCCCTTTGGAGGCTTTTGAACAGGCTTATCCTGAGTACGCGGCTTCGTTTTCGGCCCGGACGTTTTAGGTATTGGGACCTTCTTCATTTCCCAAGCTTCCGGCGCGACTACGATTGAAAGCCAGGAACCCCAAAAGTAATCCTTCGATGGAAGTTCTTTTGCGTGAAGCCACGCCACCACCACTTGTTCAGGCATACGGGTTGGAACGTATTTTACTCCACCTTGCCCGGACATATTCAGGGGTGGGGCGTTGAAACCGTAGCCAGCTCTTTCCTCAAGAAGTGACTTCTGATTGGTGCTCGCACAACCGTTGATGAGACTACTCAAGAACACGAGTGAAATAAGAGTAAATACCTTCATCACCATTCTTCCTTTCTTTTTTGAAAAATTCTTCGGGCAGATTTACTTTGTCCTTCATAACAATCCAGACATCGCGGCCTGAACCGATAGCAACCGTCGGTGCAAGATTTTGCGCCTGTTGCAAGTACCACTGCGCGACCATACCTGCGGCATTTGAAGCTCCGCCTGCGACGGCGTACTTCCCAGCATCACCAGTCATCATCGAAGAACCGCCGCCCAGAGGATTCGTGCTCTGGGTTGTTTGCGAGGCTTGAACTGCCTTCCCAACACCATCAACCACACCCGCGATGAACGCCATTGCAGCTACTCGGCCTTGTTTTGAGTTCACCTGCCCTTTCATGGCAAAAGATCCGTCCTTGTCGTCGGCAACAAACCCATTCACTTCGCGCTCAAACATCTTTCCTTTTTTGGAAACGCAGCTCATCTTGGTCGCCTGCATTTGTACACGCTCAGTTGAAAGATCTCCTTCCGCCTTTGCGATCATAAAGCAGCCCGAGAGATCAATTTTATGATCGTTCGGACCAACGTAAGAAAAATCGAGCACCATCAACACCGGATAGGTCTTTCCCTCGGGTACATCAACGCCAGTTAGAACTTTCGCTTTCACGTAGCTACCAGAAGGCAAGACAACACCTTCGGTTTTAACGTCGCTCTTAACGGGAAACGCAATAAGATCGGGACCTTTTGCTTTCACACGACTAACTGGCGAACGAGCGGGCGAAACGGTTCCACCAGGAGGTGCGTCGTAAAGCTGAATTGGTGTTTCCTGGTTCGGAGTTCCAGCATTCGGCGCAATCCCCAAGCTTTGCGGTTGTCCATTTACGGATGGCGGCAAATCTGCTTTCGACGGATTTACATTTGTCGCAGCAGCATTTGCTTCTTGAAGCTTTTTTTCTAGTTCTGCGAGGCGAGCTTCAAGTTTACTTTGTCCTTCAAACATAGCCTGCGCTTTTTGAGAAAGAAGACGCTCCTTTCCGTAGTAGAATGTGCTTTCTCGATCATTCAGAATTCTTCCATTCTGAAAACTGACGGCGGCACCGCGCTCAATAACTCGGTTCTCTTTTTCACCGATAAGTCCAAAAAGATTAATGAGAAGCAAAACCCCGATCACGGAAAGACCAACGATGATTGGCTTTTTTTGTGTAAGTTCTTTGATCCTTAAGTGATGCTTTTTCCAGTCGAAGGATTTAATCTGAACTAGAATATTTTCTGCGTTCATTTCTACTCTCCCTTCTTAGGGCTGGTAGATGCTTCGTCTGATTCCATCGCTAAAATTACGTCGCTACTTGAAGATGTGTTTTTAGCGACGACACGAATCAATGTTTCGCTGACACCTTTTCCTTTTGGATACAAAGTGGTCTCGTCACTCTGAGAGAGAATCGCTAAGTTTGGCTCTCCCACGGTGAGATGCCTTACATCAACTTCGACACTTTTTTTCCAGCTCGTGTTCGTGAGCTTAAAAACATACCCGTTAAATGGAGAGCCCCGATAAATGCGAATCAGCTCAGCTCGCGCACTGGAATTTTTTGACGGGAAGCTTTGCGAGACACGAAAAAGCTTGTATCCCGATACAGCGTCATCTCGAACCATCGCCTTTAGCAGTTCGACTTCAGAAATGACGGGAGCATTCTCGGAATCTCCTGCTTCTGCTGATTCTCTGGACTTGAAATCGTACAGACCGTCAGCCGCCGGATCATTGGGGCTTACAATGATTTTTGTCCTCACCACCGATTTATCAACTAGAAAGAAAATGACTTCGTTAACTCCATTCGTAAAGCGCGGAGTGACTTCGAGATCTGTGTAACTTGGATCAGACGCGTTCGCAGGTTTGATCTGAAGTTTGCTTGCGCCCGAGATTGTTTGAACCGCCTTCGAAAAGCGAAAAATTGTCGGCCCTCCGTGCTTGATGCGAACTTGCTCGGTCGCTGTGCCGTAAACTACAACTTTTGCCTCCGCACGGGACACAAGCAGGAACACCAGCAGAAGAATACCGACGAGGTAAGTCCCAAATGCAATTTTGAAAGCGACATTTCGAAAAAGTATTTTAAGACTTTCAATCTCGAAATTAAGTCCCTGATCTAGATCAATTGCTTTGTTATCGACCATTGGTTTTACCTCCGTTTGCGCTTGGCTTAAATCCATCAGCTCGCCCGCGCTTAAGGCTCGTGATTTCGAGGTACCATTCCTTGCCTTTGACGGGAGGAACGAGCTTCATCAGCATTTCAATGACCTCGTCCACATGGCCCACGCTTTCGCTATTGGTGTATCTCTCTCTTTGAGCTATTGCGGTGACTTTGTAGAATCCCTCTTCGGTCGCAACCACTTCGCGGTCTGTAATCCGCAAAATCTCAGAAATATTTTCGCTCTTAACTGTCTCGCGCCACTCCCTCGCCTCTTCTTCAAACTGAATCTGAAGTTGAGGGGTCATGAAGTTAGATAGCCGTTTATACTGTTCATCAATATTTGCCGCATTCACGTTTCCGAGCATGCTTAAGAAGCTAAGAGCCGCGTTCACCACGTAAGTATCCGACACCGATTGCGGGGACGCGGTGGTGAAATCCATCACTCCCGGAGCCAAGATATATTCTTTTTCCCGAAGCTTTGTTTCAAGACCGTGAATCTCGAACCTTGCGAGGGCAAAGTGCATGGCAAATGCCGCAATATGAATTGCGAGAATGTACTGAAGCGTAAGACGCTGCTTTATCATTGCCGCTTTGAAAGCAACGTACTTTGGCAGAATGCGAAGATCTACACCTTGGTAGACACCCACAGGTGGCACTGCCACCTGTGCAGCTTCAATTCCCTTATCCATCGCTGTTAGCATCTCGTTTACCTTTCCTTTTAGGTTTCGCATCAGGACTTGGACTTTGGGGCTCACTCCTCTCAGCAGCATGGTTTTGAGCAATGACATCCAGGTACTTGCGAGACAAAATCCACGTTTCAACGCGCTCAATGATCCAGTAGCGACCATCTCTAGATAGTTTTGCGCGAGTATTGAAATTCGGTTTCCGGTCATATGTTTTTGCCCCTTGTTCGTCGGTTTGGTTGTCCATAGTTCTCCCTCTTGGTTTGTTGTTGTTTTCATTTCTCCCTCTCAATCTGAAAATCTGCGGTCGTTGCTCTTCGGATTCACAAGGCCAGGAAGCTCCATGCGGAGGTGTGAAAAGGGCCAGTGAAAGAAAATACCTTTTGGATATTTCTTTTTAATCACTGGTCCAAAACCCAGACACAAGCTCAGCAGCGTGAACATCGTGCCCCACGAGTAAAAGAGAACTCCGAAGACAAGAATGATGAAGAGCGCGATGAACACATCCGACAGTTCCCAAATATCGAAAACCATAATTGGTGAGTCGATGGTTTGGCTCACCAGGGATGAGTATTTTGCCTTCAAGAGTTCTTGCTTACGCATTTAAACTCCTCTCGCTCACAATATGATTTTGTGAAAACACTCCGCCACCACCGCCGATGTCGAAAATGTTCTTAACCCAAGTGGGAGCCGTGCCGAGGACAAGCGCGGCAACAATACAGAGTACCGCGATTCCAAATCGCTGTTCTTTCAAGTTCCAACCTGCCGACATCACGCAGAGCCCAGCAAAAATCCGCGCTCCCCACGAGAAGAGCACCGAATCCACAATACGAAGCAGCGTTCCCGCCGCTTCGAGTTTGTCGCTGGCGTCAGCTCCGGGGATCTTGGTCCCTGCAAAAGCACTCGTGTGCGAAAGAACAATCAGAAGAATGGTAATCAGAATAAAGAAATACCACTCCTCATGTCTTCGCGGGCTTGGACCCCTCACTTGAGAGCCGTGGATCAATGATCCACACAATAAAAGGCGTTCTCCGAGCATAGGTAATCTCCTATCCTTGCTCGAAGTCAGCTCGCCTTTTTGTGGTAGAGAGACTTCTTTTGTTTTTCTTTTGAGCCTATTTGTAGTGGTGGCTCGTTTTATTTTTTTAAAATCAGTTCGCAGCTTTCAGCAGTCGCAAGATGTCTTCGAAATCGTGATAGCCTTCAATGGCCGGTAATAATGCCTTCCGCTTTGTGTCGGCAATCAACAGAAATGGCACACCTTTGATACCGTGTTTTTTTAAGTCGGTAGGATCAGCTCTTGAGATCGGAACGACTTTCTCTGCGTCCGGCACAGGGCCGCTATCAACCTGCAAAGCTTCCACATGAAATCCGCCGTCCTGAAGCTTCTTTAGGACTTGAAACATTCGTCGGCAATGAGGACATGTGGATTCAAAATACATCCTCAAGCGATAGCGTGACGGATCAAGAGATACATTCTGCTCTTTTGCTTTTGGCGCAGCCGGTGCCGCAGTAGCCACATTTGGCGGAGTCTTCAACTCACCATTTTTTGCCATGTACTCAGCCATTCGTTCCTGAAGCTTTGTTTGAAGTTCATTTTTCTTCTTCATCAGCTCAAACCACTGCTTGATATTGTCGTCAGTCGGATTTCTTGCGACCTCCATAAATGGCTCCGGTGGAGTGTAGTCTCCTTCCTTGAAGAATTCCTTATTCTTCGGATCAAGGAACGTCTTCCACGGAAATTTGCCGTCTTGCTTATCCGTCAGACTCGGCTCTTTTTTGTGAGCGTCTTTTGAGCTTTGCTTATCGCCCCAGAAGTCGATCTTAGAGTCGAAGTATTCTAATTTTTCTGCTTGGGCAAAAGATGACAAAAGCAAAAAAAGAATCGTTTTACGAATTACCAAGTTGAACCTCCTTCGAATCAATTTCTCCCCGAATCGCTCTCGCAATTCGCGCATCCTCAAGAGATTGAAAAACTTTTGGACGTTTAACGCCGTCGTTTACAAATGAAGCCCACTCGATGCTTGGTACTCGGCCTTTGATTCCTGAAACACAATTCGGACAACCAGCTTCGTGCCTCATGCGAAGTTCACTTAAATTTCCTGAATGCTTTTTTGAAAACCAATCGGTCACTTTCTCTATTGGCCCTTCTGCACACGCAGTACAAAGTTTTTGCTCAAGTCTTTGGGCTACTGAAAGGCGCAAGTTGGATTCTAAGACGAGTTTTTCAACACCAAGGCCCGAGAGTCGTTCGATTACTTCTAGCGATCCGTTTGCATGAAGGGTTGTAAAGACCAAGTGGCCGGTTTCCGCTGCTTGAAAACAAAGTTTCGCAGTTTCCGCATCTCGAACTTCTCCAACAAGAATCACGTCGGGGTCTTGTCGCAATACTGATCTCAGCGCATCAGCAAAGCTCATCTTACGATTCACTTGCACTTGATTGAGGCCTTCAATGCGGTATTCAATCGGATCTTCCAAGGTCACGATATTAAGACGCTTTGGATTGAGCGCCTTAAGCAGGGCATAGAGAGTTCGTGTTTTCCCGCTTCCAGTCGGACCAGAAATTACAATGACACCATCCTCGTATTGAAGGGCTCGTTCGAACATCTTTTGCTCTGATTCTAAAAATCCCAGCTCTGAAAGATTGAAGGTCGCATCGAGATTCAAAAGTCGCATAACAACTTTTTCACCAAAGTGAGTCGGCAAAAGACTCACACGCAAATCAAGTCGTAGCGACGGCAAGGAAGCCCTACCGTCCTGTGGCTTACCGCTCACTCCGATGGCAAGCCCGAAGATCCGTTTTGCTTCAAGAATCAAACTCTCTCGGTGCTGAAGCTCTATCGACCTCACGAGAACGAGGTGCCCGTCTACGCGAAGTCTAAAATCAATTCCAAACTCTGTCGGCTCAATGTGAATGTCGCTTGCACCTTTTGTTTTAGCTTCTCTAACCAAATCTTTAAGAAGTTTTGCATAGGGTCCGACGTCAGAAAGTAATTGTTCTGCCGTTCGACGTTTTGCGACCGTGATGCCGTGCTCGTTTTGAAGTTTTAAACTTGTCACTTTGCACCTCCGCACGCAGCAGGGATCGCAAGGCTCGCAGCTTTTGCTTGAGCTGCTGATGGCATATCCTTGCAAGTCATTGTGCGACTCCAAATTACGAACAGATAACCTTTGAGTTTTCCGTTTACGAGCCTCATGGTCTCGCGGGCATTTACGACCGATTCTAAAAGTCCCACGTTCTGACCTTCCCGAAAGCAGGAACTCGACTGCGGATAAATCATCTGCCACTTTTCATCTGGACTGTTCGGCATGGAGTGCAGCACTTCTGTTGAAAGACTCTTGATACGCGAGGCCACCATCAATGCGCCCGCCATTGATGCCGGGCCTGAGTAGGTGCCATAGCGCGGATAAAAGACACCCCATCCGTTGCAAACCGAATGAGTGCTTGGCGGAAACATATCAATCTTTGGTACTTCAAAACTACACATGGCCGAGTCAGGGGAAGGAGCGCCGCCCCCTTCCCCTGTAATTGAAGTCACTGCACCCTTGAGGAGGCATAACTTTGGCGCAAGTCCCGAGGCTAAAAACAAGGGCTGAGTCATGTCGTTCTTTCCAGTATTCCAATGCGCTCCGAAATGTTCGCTCATTCCGTCAAAACAAACTTTCTCCATCCTTGTGCCACCGGCAGGCATTGTTTGAAATGTCAGGCCTGCAAGGGGAACTGCAATTGTTCGGGCCTGAAAGCTCTGAGTATCGTCATCGGCCTCAGCCCCGAAAGGTCTGGGGAAAATCTTAGCAAGCTGCGCTGACGCTCCGGGGATTCCTGAAAAATAACTCGTCTTGGGCTCCGGCCAAACTTCAATAAAAGTTTGTGGAACGTAGTATGAGATCGCCGCACATGGCCTCGGAGGAAATCCACAAGTACATCCACCGATGATCAGTTCCAGACACGAAGTGAATGCTGGCGTGCTCGCTACAGTACAAACATTCGGAATTGCGGCTTGCACATTACCCGCGAGGAAGAGGGAGGCCGCTATAGCACGAAGATTTTGAGCGAAATGCTTAATTCTCTCTACAGCGCCTCCCTTCTTCGTTACACGCAGCATTTCAAGTACCGCCTCATGCTTCGTGTTGATGAACCGCAAGAAATCAGGCTTCAGATAAAGTTTTAAAAACTTCGTCTCGATTCCATCAAATACCTGTGCAAACGCCTCGAAAGTTCGAAGCCTTGAGAATTCGCGACCCGTGATAAGATCTTCTTTTCGTTTTGCTCTGGAGACCGCCTCATTCAAACTGGAATTTTGCGAATCAAATCCTCCGGCTAAAAGATTGAGTTTCGCCGACTGTGCCGTTTCTGACATTGAGTGTGATTCAACTTCTCGGTCTTCTTTTCCCGCCAATTCTTGGAAAAGCTTGATAGTTTCTGAATCTGAAGAGTGACAAGCAATTCTTGTTCTAAAGTTTTGTATAAGAACAAGAGCGGCTCTTTGGCTTCCGACCGAATCCATCAATGAGCTGACAGATTGAGTCGCCACAATCACGGCGGGCTTTGATTCCCGAGCCTTCGCCATAAAAGTGTCGTCACCGATGGTGCCGCCACCACCGCAAGTCACAACGTCTTGGTATTCATCAATAATAAGTGCGGTCGTGCAGAGTTTCTTCTGCTCTTTCAGTTCGCTCAGCATATTCAATACGGCTTGCTGATAATGAAGCTTGATGAATGTTCCCATTGATCGGGCAAGACCCGGTTGATTGATGTCAAAGAGTAGAATTTTTCCTTCACGGATCAACTGTTCCATTGAGCGAATCGTGAGGTTCTCCTCTTTCGGACATAAAACGCGGTTTGCCGCAAATTCCTGGAACTGATTGATAAAAGCCGTGCTGGTCGCGACGATTCCAGATCTTACGCGATCTTCAAGCTGTGAGTATTCGTTCTCGAAATACTCCATAGCCCGTTCAATATTAAAACGCTCTTCTTCAGTGAAGGTCTTTGTTTCAAGGCACTTTCGTAGGTCATCAGACAAATTCTCTTTTGAGGCTCGAACAATAGCGCGGTAAAGATCAAGCAAAGTAAAATACCCATGAATAGCTGCGCAGTAGACGATTGCGTTCTTAATCAAGTTCGACGATGAAATATCCCAGAAGGGTGAGTCCGAAGATTTCCCCATAAAATTCACGGCAGCGGCTCTAACCATTTCGGCAAGCTCCGTGAATTTTGAATTTCGAAGCGGGTTCTCGACATACACTGGGTTAAAGCTCACCGAACCTCGAAGTGAGATTTTGACGATCTTATCCCCAAGGCCTGCGCGCCTGATAATTTTCTCAGCGTCCACGAGAAATGTCCGCTTAGGATCAATCGCGAGGATCGCGGGCGAGTTTTCACCGGCTCGTAAGATTTGTCGCAAGTAACGAAGTACGCTCCCTTGGGTTTTACCGCTACCTATAGACCCCGAAATCATAATTCCACCATTGAGGCCGCGACTCGGAATTTTAACCCAATCCTCGGACTCTCCTGAAGTCTGAACAACTGAGTGCGTAAGCTGTCCTGGTGTTGTCCCCAGCACGAGTTCGCCCTCTTCAACTTCGGGCGCATCTAGCTTGTGAACGTCATTAAATGAAAACTTTAGTTTCGCGACTCCTCTTAAGAACATGTGCACAACTAAGCCAAGGGCAAAAGCAATGTTCACGCTTAGAAGTGTGACAAACCCCGAAGACTGAAACCCGTCTGGAAATCGCAAGAAGATCGGCGCAATAAAATCGGCGATCTGTTTTCTGCATGTGAAGTAGGTGACTGCACAGGCGATAACAGAAACGAACTCGGCTCTACCGAATTTTAAGCGTCTTGATTTCCCCTCAAGGATTGCAAGTTTACTTCCTTGCTTCTCCAGTCCAATCGACCTCTTAAGATAAATTGAACCGAAGGAGATGTTCACCATCGCGCAGGAAACTGTAATCCAAAATAGCTTCGCATTCGCCTCTAACTGCTGAAGCGCAAACTGCATCAGATCTGGATGAAGTCTCAGATGTGCAAGATATAAATAAACGAGTCCAAATCCGGCGAGCGCCATCAGCGCAAGCGAGAGAGGAACATCATTCTGTGCAGTTTGTGTGCGCGCCATTAAGCCCCCATTTTTTGGTTTGTTGAGACGGCCTTTAAGTACGCGAGCGCCTTAAGAACTCGTGCCGTTCTTTTTTCTAAAGTTTTATTCTTCAATTTTTCATTTTCAGAAACTTGTCCTAAAATTCTAAGAATCGTTTGTTCAATTGTTTCGTTCATAACCTCTCCTGGCTGTTAGTTGTGATTCACGTCGAACTTGCACGAACACCAGCAAGTGCTGACGCCCAAATTCAAATAGGGTCCCCAGTCATCAACACTTTCTTCAAATTTCTCGTTTGAGTTTTCTGCGCAATATTTCTTAAGTGTCTGATTCAAATTTGGCTCTTCACAAATTTTCTTCGCGCACTTCATCTGTTCGGCACTTTGCGCATAGCTGAATTGGACATGGGTCAAAATAAGAATCGTAGTCATTAGTATTTTCATCTTAAAATCCTTAGTTACTTGGTTTCGTTGTTATTGCGCTTGGGACTCACATAACGCTTATTGCGCGGCCAATCTTCGACGCCTTGGAATCGTCCATCATGAAACACGAAGCGAAAAGTTCCGTAAGAAAAATCGGCTCCGTGTTCGTCTGCATACTGTTTTTGAAGGCGCCTTGCGGCTTCTTCTAAAACAGATTCGTCTGTAAGGTCTTTGACCACCACGCTTGTTTTGTTTTCAATCATCCGACCACTACCTTTCCCGCCAGCAGGCGTTCTAATTTTTCGATTTCTGCAATCAGAGCTTTGTTGTAGACAAGCTCCTTAACCGAAAGGTTTCCGTACCAATTACGAATTTCAGTCTTAATTCTCTCAATGGCGCTCGGTCCTGGAGTTGCCACATATTCTAAATTTTCATTTCGTTTTGTATGGCTCATTGCCAACCTCCTATTAAAAAATATTTCTGTACTGCATTGCCTGCATTCGAGCTTGCTCAATTTTTTCTTGTCCTGGTGGAGCGATAAAAAGAACGCACCCAATACCTCGAATTAAATTTCCCAGTATCCTCAATATCCAAATCCCTGCGAGTTTCTGCCAAACTTGTTTGGCTCCCAGATGGATCACCATAAGGAATTCATGAATTTTGGGTCGCCACGGTTTCCAGAATGGATTTGTAAATGGCCATTCGTCTCCGTTAGGCACCAAGATCACGGTTTGATTCATTAAATTTTGCTTCATGCTGCACTTCCTTTTTTATTTTTTGAGTTCTCATTCAGAGGGAGCTGTTCGATGACCGAATGAGCTTTAATGGATTTTATTTGCGCAACGGCCTCTGCTGCCCACGGGGGAATTGGCAGCTCATCTCCGGATGATTTTCTGTAGGTAAGAAGATCAGGCGCGTGGTTGCAGCACAGACAGTGTGAATGGGTGACAAGCTTTTCGAATGTTCGCTCGTTGCATCGGGGACAAGTTCTTAACGTACTCATTTTTTTGCTCTCCTTGTAGTGAAGGACATTTTCAAGTCCTTTCATCTTTTAGAATTGCAAAGAGGCCACCAGAGCGGATTTCACGCCAAGTTATTGAAAAGACTCGTTTTTTATTTTGAGTTTTGAGCGCGATAGAAGACGATTCAGCGAGAACTCGCGAATTCACTAATAGTTCGAATTTTAGATGTCGAACTTCCGCCAAATTACTGAGCGGGGTGATTTAGCTTGAAGGACGGCTGTCGAAAATTGGACACTTCTATGCCAAATCAAAAATAGACGGCGCTGAATTATCCACGGTACTCAATTGAAGAATGGTACTTACATCGCGTAAAGGTGAACTGGACTCAGAGGCGTTATTTATTGTCGTGAATTTGTCAGGTGAATTAACCCTAAGAAAGAATCGTCTCAACAAACCTGACCAAGCGTCCTGAGATCTTTACTGGTATTCAGAAATCTTCGACGACTGACCAAACGTCCTGCCGTAACTCCTTTATCTTTCATCAATAAATACCGATGTATTATGTGCATCCCAGCAAACTACAATCATCATTTCGCTCGATGTAGGAGTACCTGCAACAGGAGAGACATGCCGCTAAATCCAAAGTTTACCACTACGACTTCGGCATCAGCGGGCTACGTTTGGATTAAGCAATCTCATGGCAACCTGCCAAATCAACAATCTTTGGCTGACGAACTCGCGGCTCATATCATGAGCTCAAAGTTTTCATCTGCCACACATATCTTCCAAGCATGGTCACAGAAGCGAGCCGCAGGCCAAGCAAACACGCCGCACATGGCACAGATCCTTGAAACCACAATCAAGGTGAGCATCGGAACACGAGCCGAACCGAAACCTACAGATCATCGACAAGGATGGGTGGCCGAGCATCTTTGGTATTTTCTCGTCAAAGGTTCATATCCAAACGGTAATGTGGCGATGCTGTTTGATGTCGGAATGTCCGCTACTGATCCCGGTGGAGATGGCCTCGTGATTCATACGAATGCCCAAGGGACATTTCTATTTCGACTTTGGGAAATAAAAAAAGTCGCAGGCGAAACCGATCCCAACGCAACAATTTCTCGGGCATCAAGTCAGCTCAACGATAACGGGCTTTCTTACCTTTCTAGGTACGTAGTAAATAGCCAGGCAAAGAGTCTTCCGCAGCCACAGCAAGACTTCATCAACCTACTCATGGATAAGTGGGTTGCAAAGAGCCACGACTCAGCAGCAGGTGTCTCCATCGTGAGCTCTGCCGTCAAACTCACTGACCCTTCTTTTGCATCGCTCACAACAAAATTTCCGACGCATTCAACAAACGGACTACTGGAAGGTCGAACAATTGATCTCGAAGATTTCGTCGGTTTCTGCGATATGGTTTGCGAAAGCTTATGGAACGGTATTTAGACCTAGACCTTCTATCCACTGCGCTTGGCGGGACTCAAAACCTACCAACGAGCCAAGATTTCTCAAAGCTCATTGCTGAGACCGAGGTCAATCTACTTGTCAGCCAGGCCGAGGTTTCAAACCAGGTCATCGAAGTTGCTTGGTATCTTTTCACAATTGCTTCGATTAAAAACGCTCTGGAACTCTACGGAGTAGAGAGACAAAGAGCTGCGTTTCAGGTCGCCGGACATGTTTTCGATCTCACTTTGCAATCAAATAAGGCTGAAGGGCCATTCAAGATGCGCCTAGTGTTTGCATCGCAGGTTGCATACCTAAAATCTCAACATCAGCCGAACGCCATCGCAATACGAAAAAAGCACATGCGTGAGCAAGAGCGGTTTTCGCTACAACCAGAAAACTACAAGGCCCTCTCGCTAAATTCTGGTGTTGCTCTATTGGCATTCGATATTGGGTATGTCTACGATGTAACTGCTGGCCTCGAAGACCAAGCTGCCAGCTTCTCAAGAAATTGGGGCGTCAATTCTTTATATGACACTCCTTTTGGAGCCGCCTACGGTCTCGCGGCTGGTTGTCGTAGCCTAATCAACTTTCTTGTATACGGTCGAGACACTTCGTTTCAAAAAGCCAAAGACTGTTTTCACAAAGCAGCTAATTGTAGCTCTGCATATGAGGATTCTGACTGCATATGGATGGCAACTCTTCTATACGGATTGGCTGACGAACTTTATAATTCAAGTGTCTGGAAGGTCCTTCCCCCAGATGTTCCATACAACATCAAACGCGCATTCACGCTTGGCACTCCAAGGGTTCTTTCTTTGTGGCCACCGCAGGTTGACTATCTAGCTGGCCATCGACCCTTTGATGAAAATGCGAGATTTCAATTTCTTTCCACACCAACTAGCGGCGGAAAGACTTTGCTAGCACAAGTTTTAATTGCCCACCATCTTTCAACTAGATTCACTTCAGCATGTTACATCGCGCCCACAAGAAGTCTCTGTCGAGAAGTTGCGGCCTCAATGAAAGATCGCCTTAAATTCCTCAATCTAAAATCACGTTTCCGAGAAGTGCTAGAGGATTCCGGATTAGATGAAGATGATATTATTGAACCTACAGTCGATATTCTTACGCCGGAGAGTTTAGCAGGTTTACTTCGACGAGATCCCGCCGCTGTCTACGCGAAATATGGTCTTTTCGTTTTCGACGAAGTTCATGCCGTTGGTGATGTGGGCCGAGGCTGGGTACTGGAACAGACCATAGCTTTACTCAAGGCAGTGTCGGATCAGCAAAATACTCGAATAGCTATGATCTCGGCAGTAATTGGCAATCGAAATCACTTCATCAGCTGGCTCGCAGAGGGAGAAAATGAGGTTCTCGAGGCACATTCCACATGGCGCGGCCCCCGTAGAATAAATGCTATCTGGAACACGTATCCGAACTGGCGTGTACTAAGAGAAGAGCCAATGAGAGTCTCGGCACGCTCGAAATATAATCGACGCACCTACCATGAGCTTTTTGGTCAGCTTACCGTTCGGACATCGCTTGCTGGCGGCACACTCGCTGCGCAAACTACTGCGCCAATCGGTGAGCTCGCGATGAAATACAAAATCAATGTTCCGACAGAACGAGATAGGGATAGCGCCAATTCGCTTAGCCACAACGAGGCTCTGATACCCCTCATTGCACTCCTAGCTCCGCGAGGACCTATCCTCTGTATTGAAGCTACTAAGAGGGATACCGTGGCTCTAGCCAAAACTATAGCGGACAAACAACCCGCGACAGAATCTGAGGAAGTCAGAGAGCTTGCTGAGTTCATCGAAGCAAAGCTCAGCGACGCCCACCCTTTAAGTCGGGTCGTAAAAAAGGGCGTTGCTTACCATCATGGGTCCTTGCCAAGCGACATCAGAACTGAAATCGAGAAAGCGATGTCAGATGGAATAATCAAAATTCTAGTAGCCACCACCACGATGACCGAAGGAGTAAACCTTCCAGTTCAAGCTGTCATAATATCCAAGGTTGGAACATATCAGGATAACCAAGAGTTCCTGAGAATCATCAAAGGTTCCAAAATGGCCAATGCAATTGGACGCGCCGGACGCGCAACTCAAGAGACAGAGGGGTGTGTCGTTCTAGTTCACCAAGGAAGTGTAAATGCTGAAACGTTCAAAGCTATTGATCCCGACGACCAAGAAAAGTGGGTTACTTCAAATCTTGCGACACAAGAATTTCTAAATGAAATTGCCGAGTATGAAGCACTCAAGCTTAGCAGCACCGACGCCGTATTCGAATGCAAAGGACCCGTTCTGTCAGGGTTCTTCTCGTTTGCTTGGTTCTACCTCTACACGATTTCGCCCGACGGAGAACCTGACCAGGACAAAATTGAAAAGCTCCTTAAGAACACTATGGCTTGGTTGCAGGCGACACCCGAAAGTAAGACTTCGATTTTGTCAGTCACAAATGACCTGAAGAGCACCTACTCATCCGCACCACGAGAGAATCGGAAACTGCTCGCGCAATCCGGTTCGAAACTGGGAACGACAAGAACACTTCGATTGGTGTTTGATTCAATCAAGGACGAGCTTACGGATGATAAGTCCGCAATCGAGCTGATTAAGATTGTCTTATCGGACGCGACGTTACCCATGATTTTGGCTGTTGCCGAAGCCCCAACAAAACCCATCTACAACATGCGAGGTGGCAACAGACGGGAAATTCAAACTCCACTTATCGAGATCCTCGAGGATTGGATCAATGGCCTCAGCTACCCAGCTCTTGCGAACAAGTATCTCGCAGAAGTATCTGACCCAGATTACCGATTTGAGCAGCTGGGAGATTACATATCAGGCTACTTTGACAATTTTCTCCCTTGGGTGGTCGGCACTATGATTGGCTGGATTAACAACTCTACGGACACTGAGGAAGTGCTGCCAGATTTTTTACCTGGATTGATCAGAGGTGGAGTGCCAACTCGAGTCGCACTTATGGCGCTTCACCAAGGAATTTACTCACGCCAGCTCGCAGCCAATATTGCGGTCTGGAAAGAACAGAACTGCCCGGATGAGTCCATTTTTCGAATCCGGGATGAGCTACGAAAGAACGGGCTCACTATATTGATTGAAGCTCTTGTTCCAAGCCCAAGCGAGCTCAGGAATCTCATTGATTTCTTGGCCGAGGATAAGGCTCAGCTGCTTAGCCACCTAAACGAGCACGGCGTATGTACAATCGAACTCTGGAGCACTGATTTGACATCGCCTGGGGCCTGCCAAATCAACGGACCTGGCCTCCGAGACAACTTCCAACTTTATCGAGATGATGCTCACGTGGGTTCAATTCCAACGAAATATCATGTCGAAATCAGAACATTGTGCAAGAGCGGGCTACCATTCGAAATCGAGATCACAGAGGACTCAGAATTGATGTTGTCTGTTAAAGGGTTCGAACAAGCGAGCTGATCTGGTGACAATAGAGTCCCTGATTTCAATCTCGCTGAGCGGGCCAGCGCATTGACGGGTGCATATCACTTTTGAGGCTCTCCGACCCCATTGAGTAGAACCGCAGCGAACATGAATTTACAAGTTTTCTGATATCATGATTTTCAGAAATGGCTCTTTCAAATCAAGAGTCGAGTATGGCGCAAATATTAGCCATTATTTGTTAACACATTTTCTGAAGAAGTCGTCCGCCTGAGATTAATTATCTAAAACGGCGCTCATAACCATCCTCACGGAGTTATCCACCATGCGCCTCAAGTCGCCTTTACCACTGGATTGATCCTTTCGGCTAACGACGTCCATGCTTTCCCAAATCCCCAAGGCTTGGCACTGACTGCGTAGGGATGACCGAGCTACCCCAAGCTTCCTTGACGTCTCAGAGAGGTTATAGTCGCTGGCCTGGTAGGTCTTAAGGATCAGAGTTCTAACTTCGTTTTCGTGACGAACATTCATTTGCTCGAGAGATTCGAGGGTTGCTACTTTTTCGGCGGTCGCGTTTGTTTCAAGTTCGCCGTATTTCTCGATGTGTTCTGGCAAAATGATCGGCCCGCTTACCAAAACCGAAAGTCTTTCGATTAAATTTTCCAGCTCGCGGACATTCCCAGGCCATGAATAGGCTCGAAGCATATCAAGCGAATCAGGATGCAACAGTTTCGGCACACTGTCAGTTTGCGGTAAACGCCGCTTCTCCAGAAAAAATTCACATAACACTTCAACATCGTTGGGCCGCTCAGCGAGCCGTGGAAGATCAATTTTGATCTGCTTCATTCGGTAGATTAAATCAGCAAGAAATTTGTCTTCATTAACAAGGGTCTTCAAATGCGGTTTCGCCGCGAATACCAAACGTACATCAACGTATTTTTCTACGCTGCCGCCAACTCGCCGAACTTTTCGGTCCTGAATAAATCGTAGAAGCATGGCCTGCGCTTCATCGCCCAAATGATGGACCTCATCTAAGAATACTGTTCCGCCGTTAGCCACTTCAAGAAGACCAACTTTTGATTCGGCTCCCGTGAAGGCACCTTTCTCGCTCCCAAAAAGTTCACTCGCGATAAGTTCTGATTTTTTAAACTGTGTGCAATCAATCGTCCGGAACTGTTTATCTTTTCGATCCGAGTTCTGATGGATAGCGCGGGCGATTAATTCTTTTCCGGTGCCTGTTTCTCCATAAATCAAAACTGATAAATCTGATTTCGCTGACTGCAAAACAAGATCGGCAGCGGCTTTCATTTCACGATCAACAGACACAACTCCAATTTTTTTGAGGGAATCAGGCACTTGGCTCATGCGACGGGTGCGATTTCCTAAGAACCCATTGAACTTAGATCGAAACTTCGTCAGAGCTTCAGTAATAAAAATTTGCAGCTTTTCTTGTTGTCCGACAAATTCTTTGTAGAGAAATTTGTCGGCGCCATTTTTCAACCATAGTCTAAGACTCTCAGGTGTTGTATCCGAAGACATCATGACGATCTCAATATAAGAATTTACTCTTTTAATCGGACGTATGAAGTCAGCACCTAGAGTGGTTTTCTCTTTTGATTCATGGAAATGATGATCCATGAATACCAAAAATACGTTAAAAGGATTTTTCTTGATCGACTCGATTGCTAAATCTGGATGCGAATGAAACTCGACATCGAAAGCGCGATCCGCTCCAAACGCAGAATCGAGAGATATTTTGAGGCCGTCACGAAAACAGCTTTCGTCATCTACAAAAATAACCCGTGGTTGTTCCATAAGACCTTCCTCAATGCCTTCAAGCTTCTTTTGCCGCGAGGCTAAGCTGAACGCCGGTTTGTACTTTTACATTTCGATTCATCGACATCGGTAAGAAGATTCTCACCTCAGTGCCGATACCCTCTTGGGACGAGATTAAAATTCTGCCATTATGTTTTTCGATTGTTTTCTTGGCCCATTGCAGGCCTAAGCCTTTGCCGTTTGGCTTTCCAAAGGAGCCACCTTTTTCCAAGATGGTTTTCAATACGGCTTCTGAAATTCCCGAACCATTATCAAGAATTGAAATACAGCACTCATTCGCAATTCTTGTGCAGTTAACGTCAATATTTCCCCGCTCAGAAACGGCGTAAAGGGCATTGTCGATTAAATTAGAAATAATGCGTTTGAAGTCGCTGACTTGCATCTCAACGAATGTATCCTCTACGTTTGACTTTGTGTGCATTGATACCTGTGGCGTCTGTCTGCACATCAATATTTTTTCGGCAACCATTTCGTTCAAGGCAAGATCAACCGACATTGGAAGTTTTTGGATTGTTACCTGGCCTTCAGAGCTTTTGTTAGAGGCGGTGTACTGGCTGATAACCTCATTTGCGATATCGCTGATTCTCTGCGCAGAGTGATTCAAAACACCCTTAATCGTCGGATCGAGTTGCACTTGTGCCGCATTCAACGCCACCTGAAGACTCACGATGGGCGAGCGAATATCATGAGCCACTTGTCTGGCAACATCGAGGGCCGCTTTTGCTTCAGCAGCAGCCTTCGATACCTCAAACTGATAACTCAGGTTTTGCGCTAAAGATGAGAATTCACTAATCTTAAACTTCGGTGTTCTTTTTTTGTCGCTCGTTTGCGTTTCTAGGATCTTCATCAATTCGTTCAACTCGATACGAATTCGCGAAAATCCAATTGAAAGACCCGCAAATAAAATTACGGCCAGAAGTACGAGGCCGATTGCGTTCTTCCCAACATTTTTCCAAATTCCCGCGATCAGGTCTGAGTTATCAAATGTAATCGAAATATGTCCCATCCAATTTGAAGCATCGTCAGAAAAATAAAGGTCGGTATCCATGCGATGAAGTCCTGATGACGAGGTCTTCAGTTTATTGCAACTTTGAATTGTCTCCGAGATCGACTTAATTTCGATGCAAGAAATCTGCGAATTCTGCGCAAGTTCGTTCGCACGAATTCTTGCCTCAATGAGGCTTCCTTGGATTAACGGTTGACGAACGACGGCGGCGAAAGTTTCAAATGTGAGTTTCTGACTATCAAGACGAGAAGCTTTATTAACTTGGTAGTCATTCCAAGCCAGCAACCCGCTAATAGCGGTGCTGACAAGAAGTACGATTGGAATAAAAATTCTCAGAAAATATATTTGAATGGATCTCGTCTGAGACTTTCTAAAAATTCCCACTACAGGTCCTTTACAAGGTGAAGTCGTGGCGTGTAGCGGAATGTGGCCTCTTCAGAAATCATGTTTGTTTGGCCAATGATGTAGAATGGAATGCGCCAGCCCGGAACCATTAACTGGTCTTTGCGAAGCTGAGCATTGATCTGTTGAAAGAGTTCACTTCGAACTGTCCAATTTTCTTCTTGCCGGGCTCGTTTGTATTTTTCAGCCATTGCCGGACCGATGTAAGTTCCAAAGTCTTTTCCGAGAAATGTCGGCAGCAGCGCGATGAATCCCTCGGGGTCATTAAACCCTCCGGCCCATCCGGCAAATATAACGTCAGGTTTTTTCTCGGCGACTTTCCCCATTTCAGAAGGAGAAACTTTGATAATTTCAATTTGAAATCCATGCTCCTTGGCAATTGCCTGAACGTCATTTCCCTTAAGAAAGTCGTCAAAGGTCGCGCCTACGAACGCAAGCCTGAGTGGTTCGGTCTTTTCATATTTTTTATGCGTGACCTTCGGCGCGTCAGTAACAGCTAAGTGCCCAGCTACTCCTTTGGGGATAACGCCAGTTGCTCGCTCGAGTTCTAATTTCTTACAACCCTTCGCTAAGATTTCTTCAATCAATCCCATTGCTCGGCTTCGCATTTCTGCTGAGTTGAAATGGGCGCCGTGCGGATGCCACCACGCGGATGTTTGCGCATAGCTGATTTGACTAACTGTCTTGAGTTTTTCAAATCCACTAACTTTTTGCATTCCTGTTTTTGTAGATAATGTCGCGCCAGGCACATAGTCAGGAAGACCGATAGCAGGCACGTTCAGGTCGTGGTCAGCAAAGAATACGAGCTTCCATTCACGGATACTAATGTCCGAAGCCTTCGGAAATTTGCCGTTAACTTCAAGATTCCAATTCGTACCCTTTTTTAAAAGCCGATATGGTCCTGAACCAATAAGAGGTTCCGAAGATTCTTTATCGAAGTTCCAATCAATTGGGACCACGCCAGCCTGGTCTCGGCTCAAAGCTTTAAGAATCGAAACATTTGGCTCTCTTAGGCGAATAATCAGGGAATCAGAACCTGGCGCCTCGATAGAGGAAATGCTTCCGAGAAAATTACTAGATTGAGATTTTTTCTGAATAACACGGTCAATGGTATATTTAATGTCTTTGGCTTCGAGTTTTTTCCCATTTGAGAAAACTCGATCTTTTCTAATTTTGAATTTGATTGTGAGGCCCTTGTCCTCAAACGTCCAACTCTCAGCAAGACCCGGAGTAACATTGCCTAGCTTGTCGGTATCAACCATCGGTTCGAGAATTTGTCCTAAAACGATATGCTCAGCGAACTGATTAACTTCCGCAGGATCGCGCGGAAAAGTTGGCGGAACATATCCATATTTTTTTGGCGAGGCCGCGCTTAATGTTGATGTCATAGTGATGATCCCTCCGATCAAAATGAGCCACTTTTTCATTAGCTGGCTCTCTTTCTTGCGATCTCAACTAACTTCTTTCCAAATGGAGTTAGCTCTTGGTCTTCGAACGCATCGACATTTCTCAGAAGGAGTTCGCGATACTTCTGATCTACTTCGGCGTGTGTATTCTGAAACTGTACCATGCGGTAAAGAGCCCACATGGAATGTAGTCTACCAATTGGAGGTCGTTTGACCCCTTGAAACGGCGCATGTACTTCGTTGAAATCAAAAGGCTGATTCACAAGTCGGTCGAGCAGGTTGATGAGAAAAAGTTCTTGATGCGCTAACTCATGAATAACTGAGACCGCAAGTTGCTGCTCGGTTAATTCGCAAACTCCATCACCGATTAGAATCAGCCCAAAAAGCTGAGGGTGCGAAGCGCTTCTGAAGTTTACAGACTTCACGCGAGCAAATGCAGTTACAAGCTCCTTCAACAAGAGCGAGACGCCGTTGTCAGTTCGGTTTATCAACGACAGGGCGGACTGAAGCTTCTGAGAAATTTCTAACTCAAAAGAAATCAATCCTGATCCTGGGTAATCAGATGCGAATGTCTTTTCGATTAAGTCTTTCGCTTCCGCACTGACGCCGGACACATCAAGTTCTTTTTTTAAATTCGGAACTGCGACGCGGCTGGGATGAACCTTGCCATAAAAACCCATACACAATTCCGAAATATTTTTCTCAAAGAGTTGAGCTTTCGTTTCCGTTGTTAAACGGCGGCGAAAAGAAGGAGCAATACTCGCAAGAGTCCATTGCCCCCCTTCCAACTCAGAAAGAATGCGTGATGTGAGGCTCATTACTCAGCGGCCCGTTTTACAATGTCCGATCTTAAGCTGGTGAATGCGCCGTCTTCATAGATCGAAAGGTTAAGTTCCCCATCTTCTTGAACTTGGAAAGCAAGTTGCTGGCGGTTGTGTAGTTGAACGTCTTCAATTAGTCGGCCCAAGTTAATGTCCAAGGCTCTTGCGGCATCGGCGGTCAGAGCGTAGTAGACACCCTTTTGAACAGTTTCTTGCGACTGATCGGCGCTGGCCTGTGCTCCCTCGATACCGACGGCCAGAACAGCCATGGCACCTATAGTATTTCTTAACTTTTTCATCGAAACCCCCTTCGGTTGAAAACCTACTGAAGTCCCAATGCAGCGTTGGTGCCAACTGCCTAGCGATTAAACAATACTTAGCGATGGCCTATTCGTATAATCGTCGAGAACTCGCCATTATGGCTTAGTTGAGTTCCTATCACTGTCGAAATCTCGACAGAATCGGTGTCTTTTAGGCCCTGAGTTGTCGAGAGTTCGCCATTTTGAAGTTAGAGCTGTGAAATAATTTCATGATGGGGGTGTTGGGACGATAGAGAAATGAGTTCGAACTTCGTTATAGGCCAAAGTCAGGACTTCGTTCATGCAGACCCGAGTTGATTTTAAATTGAATCCACTCAACATCGTTCTACACGGTTGCGAGGAAGCATTTCTGCCATCTTTTAGATTCTTTGCTATTAGATTTTTTCTTCTAACACCGCTTTTATAAGCCTAACTTTGATTTCTGTCGAGGCGGGCATGTCCAACAGGTGTCTAATTGTGGTTTCGATGGAATTGTCGGTTACTTTTTGAATTGAATTTTTTGGTTTTATTTTGGATTTTAGGGTGTGGTTTTTTTTATTTTTACTTCCAGGTGGTCGGCCTCGTCGCTTCTTAGTCGCAGTTGTGGAATCTATTTTCAATTTCTTCTCCCAAAGTTATGGTCAGTTGTTTTCGGAAACTTAGTTCGAGCGTAGAAATTTGGAAAACGAAAATTGTTTCTTGGGAAGTTTTGCAACAGCAGTCAAAAGGCATCCCGAATTAAGCTTTGATCACTTAATCGGGTCAGTGCGACTTTGGTCTTTATTGTACACAATGACGGATATAACTGCCCATTGGCAATTATCCAGATAAGAGATGGGTTGGCACTTCTTCACCACAAAGCGTAAATATTTTCCTGCGTATTATTTCATAGAATCCCTATTTCCCAACTTAGGTTGGTGTCTCAAAAGATACCCAATTCACCCTCATATTTATATGATCATATAATATTCTTGACTTGTTTATTATAAGCTCATATAGCCATTTGATATGGCTAGACCCTCAAAACATCTCAACGAAAAGCTATTGAATTTGGGCCATAAGATGATGCTCAAGGGTGGTGCAAGCGAAATCTCAATCAACAAGCTCTGTCGTGCCGCGAAGGTAAATAATGGGATGTTCGTTTATCACTTCAAATCCAGAGACGCTTTTATTAGGGCCGTATTCGGACGTATTTTTGATCAATACTTCTCAGAGCTCCAGCTAATTGCATCCAAAGGCGAGACGCCCACCGAACGCTTAGAAAACGCAGTATTAAAGGTGTCATCTTTTTTAATTCAGCATCAGCAGTTTGTGGTCAATTTGATCCGTGATGGGATGAACGGGGAAAAAGTAATTCTCAATTTGCTCGAAAAATTTGCTCCGTTAGAACTCTCGATTTTAGTCGGACTTATCATTGAATGCCAAAAGGCCGGACAAGTTTCCATAGAATTCGAAGCTTTTGAGATTTTGGCAATGCTCGGCGGAACAGCCCCATTACCCATATTTCTTTCGAGGCTCTTCAAGGAACTTGGTCCGAAGCATGGGTTGAGTAATTCCCATGAAATTCCAGGCTTGAATGCTTTGGACGACATGGCTCGGATCAGGGTCAGAGTCCGCTTCTTGTTAAAAAGCTTGGCTCCTCAGGAGGTAAAAATATGAAATTCTTCTTGGTTTTAACTGCAATGCTAACTGCCACCCAAGCCTTCGGGACTGAGTACGAGATGACCTTAGAAAGGGCTCGCAAAATCGGAGCCGAAAGTTCTCAGCAAGTTCATTCTGCACAATTTGAACTGAACTCTTCAGAAAATTCTTATCAAAGCAAACGTTCCGATTATTTTCCAACTTTAAGCCTGGAAGGCTCATACCAGCAGCAGTCTCACCTTTCTACTCTTGCAATTCCAAATGGACCCTCGGTTCAGTTTGGCGACTACTACAATTATTCTGTCGGCCCTGTCATTCGCTACAATCTGTACAATGGTTCGCAAACTACGCAGAGTGCGGAGTCGTCAAAATATGCTATTGAACAAAAGAAGGCTCAATTGGGTCAGGCCAAAATCGTCAATACTCTTTCGATCGAGCAAGCGTACATTAATTCGGCGCTCTCGTTAGAAGAACTCAAAGGTACCGCTGACAATCTTTCATTAGCTCAAAAACAATATTCAGACATCGCCAAAAAAGCATCAGCCGGATCTGCGACAAAGCTTGACCTTCTGGCATCAAAAAAAGAAGTCCTTTCTTACGAGATCCTGTTTCGACAATCTGCACTTCGTCTAAGCCAAAGTCTTTCCGATTTGAAAACTCAGCTTGGAGATGGGCCAGACTGGTCTCAGTCAGTTCCGATGCCCAAATCAGTGAGTCTTGAAAACATTAAGTTTGCGAAGCCAATTGTTGTCGTAAAGCTCGATACGCTTGATGAAATGAAGATCGTACCGGTAGAGTTCGACAGGGTCAAAATTGAAGATCATCCTGAACTCGTTGCCTATAAAATGCAGCAAGAGAGTCTTATATCACTCTCCAAAGCGGCGAAGTCTTCTCTTTATCCAAGATTCGACTTGATTCTCAAATCTAGCTATGGATATCCGGATCAAACAGCATTGAATTCTTATTGGCAAAATTCAGCCGGGGTCGCACTTTCGATGCCCATTTTTGAGGGCTCAAAATCAAGTAGCGAAGCTGGAAGATTTCTGTCAGACGCTCAAGCTCTCAGTGCTCGCGGAAATCAACGAAAACTCGAAATGCAAAGTTCAATAGAAAAGGCGATTGCATCGCTTGAGTCGCTTAGTGAGCAAGTCCGACTGCAAGACGAGTCAGTTATTGAGAGCAGTAAATATGCGAAAATAACCTTCGAAACCTATCGGCTTGGAAAAGCACAATATCTTGATGTGCAATCAGCGAATACGAAGCTTTTGGAGGCTAGAAATTCTGCCGCAAGAATTCGGGCAAATTTACTGTCGACTATTTCTCAATTAAATTATTTATATGGCCGCAATGTAGAGGAAACAAAATGAAAGCAAAATTTAATTTCAAGATAATTCTAATGTTAGCAATTCTCGCCATTGGCGCCGCTGTTTTTGTTTATTTCAAACTTTTAAAAGCTACATCTATTCAATTCGTCGGCACAGTTGAGGCCACTAAGATTGAAATTCCGTCGAGGGTTGCTTCGACTATCAAGCAGATTGAATTCGTTGAGGGCCAATCAGTAAAATCTGGTCAATCGCTTGTCAAATTAGGATGCGAGGATTTTGAAGTACAAGCTGAACTTGCAAATGATAATTTCCAACGGACGCAGAAACTTTTCAAGGTTGGATCTGCGACGGAGGATGCGTTTGTAAATGCAAAGAACAAAAAGCGTGATGCCGATTTGAAAATTCAATGGTGTGACATCCAATCTCCTGTCGAAGGAGTTGTCTTAAGCAAAAATCGCGAGGTTGGAGAATGGGTTTCTCCGGGCTCAAATATCGCGGTCGTTGCCGACCTAAATCATGTTTGGATGTATGTTTACGTTCCGCATGAAAATTTAAGCGACATAAAGCTCAGTCAGAGTGTTCAAATATTTCTAAAAGAAGGCAGTGAACCATTAAAAGTAAAAGCACTGGTCGAGAAAATTAACGAAGATGCTGAATTCACTCCGAAGAACGTTCAGACCCTTGATGAACGAACTCGCCTCGTATTTGGCGTTAAAATATCGGTGGAGAATGCTGATCATTTACTTAAGCCTGGCATGTCGGTGGGAGTGAGGTTTGAATAGTGGGCATTTCAATCAAGATCACAGGAGTAAAAAAACGACTTGGAATTACTCACGCGCTCGATGGTGTTTCTGTTGAGCTAATGTCTGGTATCAGCCACGGAGTGATTGGACCTGAGGGAGCCGGGAAGACGACACTTTTTCGAGCTATTGCGGGACTCTACTCATTGGATTCAGGAAAAATCGAATATTTTGTTGATTCAAAAAAAGTAGAGTTTGAGTCAATTCGAAATGAAATTGCATATATGCCGCAAAGCCAAAGTCTTTACGCAGACCTTTCCATATCGGAGCATTTAGACTTTTATAAAAACCTCTACGGAATATCCGATGAACTTTTTGAGAAAAAAAGGGGTGAACTTTTAACCGTCACTCGTCTTGAGCCGTTCCTAAATCGACTTGCGGGGCAGCTATCGGGTGGCATGTACAAAAAGTTGGGACTTATGTGTGCGCTCCTTCGTGCACCTAAGGTTCTCTTGTTGGACGAGCCTACCAACGGGGTCGACCCAATTAGCCGAAGAGAGTTCTGGGAATTGTTAGCCGACCTTGGTCACCTGGATATGAATATAATAATTGCTACTGCCTATATGGACGAAGCCGAACGCTGTTCGCTAGTGCATCTGTTGGACCGAGGCAAAATTCTGATGGAAGGTGAACCCTTGCAGCTTATCTCGAATGAAAAAGTGAAGTCGATTGACGAGATTTTTTTAAGAAAAGAAGAATCGGTGGTCACATGACGAATAACGACTATGCGGTCGAGGTTCATAATTTGATCGTTGATTTTGGAGGCTTTAAAGCAGTCAACGACGTAACTTTCAACGTGAACAAGGGCGAGATCTTCGGCTTTCTGGGCGCGAACGGAGCGGGCAAAACGACTACGATTCGGGTTCTTTGCGGAATTCTCAGGCCAACATCGGGTGACGTTAAAGTAGCTGGTTTTTCATTCGCTGGCGACGGCGCCAATGCCATTAAATCGGCTGTTGGGTATATGTCTCAGAAATTTACACTCTACAATGATCTAAGCGTAATTGAAAATTTGGACTTCACGGCGGCGATCAGGCAAATACCAAAACAAGTATATTTGGAGCGAAGAGACCGATTACTCAAGTTCATAGGATTTGACAGGAGCCTTTCGACGAAGGTGCAAGATCTTCCGGGCGGTACCAAGCAACAAGTGTCATTGGTTGCTGCCATGATCCACGACCCTCAAATAATTTTTCTAGATGAACCAACTGCGGGTGTTACGCCCGGCGCAAGAAAAAGGTTTTGGAATTTGATTCGCGAATTAGCGAAGTCCGGTAAGACCGTATTTGTTACGACTCATTACATGGACGAAGCCGAAGAATGTGGTCGTGTTGCGCTCATGAAAGACGGTAAGATAATTGCTCTTGATAGCCCGGCTAAACTCAAAGCATCTGCGTTCAAATACCCCATCTTAAATCTGACTCCAAAGGATGGCGCGATCGACGTTAAAGAATTCAAGGCACTGCCAGCATTTGAGTCGTTTGCCGCCTACGGGCTGAACTACCATGCGGTCATTGGCAACTATGATGAATGGACAAAAATAAAAGACAGAATTCATAGCCTGTTCCGAGTTAGTGAAATTACTCCTACTCTTGAAGACGTTTTTATTCACTACGTGCTTGGAGTTAATCCATGAGCACATTTAGTTTTAAAAGAGCATTTACGATCGCCACTAAAGAAACAAGACACATTCGACGTGATCTATTTACACTTGCACTAGCTCTTATACTTCCAGTTCTGATTGTTTGTATCTTTGGTCCCTCGATCGACTTCGACGCCAAGTCCATTAGCATTGCCATTTTTGATGCCGATAAATCCGAAATGTCCAGATCGTTGTCGACCATATTTTCAAGCTCTGGCTATTTCGAAAACAAATACGTAACGTCGCTCCCAGAGGGATTGGAACTGCTAAAATCAGAAAAAGTCCGTTCAGTGCTGATCATTGATCATGGGTTTGAGCAAAAAGTCAAAAGCCACAAAGCGACAAATGTACAACTTTTAATTGACGGTGCCGAAAGCGGAACGGTCGGCTCAATTATTGGGTACGTCGAACAAATTCAAAAGCAATTTTTAAATGTTAACATTCACGTCTCAAGTGAAAATATAAAAGGCGACAACAGCGCACCCGCAATCGTAACTCGCTTCATGTACAATTCAGGTTTAAGAAGTACATGGTTTATTGTGCCAGGCCTTGGGGCATTGGTTCTTGGCATTTTAGCTGTGATGCTTACTTCCCTGACTATTGCCCGAGAGTGGGAGAGCGGCTCGATGGAGCAGCTTTTATCTACACCGGTCACGCCGCTTGAAATAATTCTAGGTAAGATCATTCCCTACATCGCGCTCAACCTTGCCGCTACAGTGATAATGTACCTCGCGGCGAGACTTGTTTTCGGATTGCCGTTTAGAGGCTCTTATCTCGCTTTTTTTCTTTCAAGCTTTCTATTCATTACTTCGCTTCTTGCGATTGGCGTTTTGATTTCAACTACGGCAAGGCAGCAGCAGGTTGCGATGCAAGCATCCATGGAAATTGCAATGATGCCTTCAATGGTTCTTTCAGGCTTTATCTATCCTATTGAAAGCATGCCTTGGTTTTTCAGGACGTTGACTTACATCATTCCTGCTAGGTGGTATACGACAATTAGTCGATCGATGTTTTTGAGAACTGACGCTGGGCTTTGGGATATGCGAATGGGTTTCTTAATGATGTCTGTAATCACGATACTTCTCATTGTAGCGGCCACAAAAAAACTAAAGAGGACGCTCGATATATGAAACAAATTCTATGGGGTTTTATTAAAAAAGAACTCTCGCAGGCTCTTCGTGATCCTAAAATGCGCATCATTTTATTTGTAGTTCCGATTGTTCAAATTATCGCTTTCGGGCTTGCGCTATCCTCTGAAGTTCGAAACGTCAGACTGGCTGTGATCTATAAGAGTGACGATATCCAAATGCGGGCTATCGAAAGGGCGGCGTTAGGTTCAGATTGGTTTATTCCTGCGTCAGTGGAAAGGCTAGGCCAAGACCCCGCGGACATGATTCATTCACAGGCAGCTGAAGCTGTGTTGGTTGCCGAGCCGGGTGGGTTAACTGCGGCGCTTGGTAGTGATAAACCCCGTCTGCAACTTTTAATTGATGCAACAAATTCTAGTCGCGCGCGCACCATCGAACAATACGTCAATACAATTGTTGCGCGAACTATTAACTCTGCATCGATATCTGCGGTAAGCCCCTCTACGTTTCAAATTCAAACTCGAATACTTTATAACCCATCGCTTATCACAGAGTATTATATGCTCCCGAATACTGTGAGCACAACGATGTGTCTTGTTACAATCATCCTATGCGCAATGTCGATAGCAAGGGAAAAGGAAATGGGAACCTTTGAGACCCTCATCTCCTCGCCCATAAAACCAATTCAAATCGTTCTTGGAAAACTTATCCCCTACATCCTCTTAGCGATGATGACAGCCTCGATGGCAGTCGCGACAAGCACTCTCATATTTCACGTACCGATTCGTGGGCCCTTATGGATGTTGATTAGTGCGGCCCTTGTTTTTGTCTGCGCATCTTCGTCAATAGGACTTCTTATTTCTTCAATCGCCAAAACTCAGCAGCAAGCGATGATGGGCGGTTTCCTATTTTTATTTCCAGGGATTATGCTTTCCGGACTTCTGTTTCCCGTTGAGAATGCGCCAATTTGGCTAAGGGTTTTCGCGTATCTTAATCCATTAATATATTTTAACCGCCTACTCGAAAATATTTTTTTAAAAGACGGAAATCTAACCATTTTTTTAACAAACACCGGAATTCTTGCGCTTTTTGCTTTAGTGCTTGCTCCTGTTGCGGCTCGAAGATTTAAAGTTTAGCGAGAACCTCGTTATCATTGACCGGAAATAAACACGAGTATTCAGGCCTGCGCCATCTATGGAGTAATGGCTATTACTTAGCACAGGATTTTTCCTCAGAATGTCGCCGTTATTTCCAGTTGGCCTCTTCAGGCCAAAGTAAAGCGGCACACATCCACAGCTAGACTCTTCAGAAAATCCTCACGATTTTCCATTGAATCATTCATTTGTGGCGGAAGAGTGTTCATAAAAGAGAAGTGCCCTGCGCCTTCAATAATGTGGAGATCAAATGAAACCTGCGTAGGTAATTTGTTCTTAAGAAATTCAATTTGATTTTGAGGGGTGATTGAATCGAGCGTGCCAGCCCAGGCCTGAAGAGGTATTTGAATTGCACTAAGAGCGTTCGGTGCTTGGAAAAAACCAGTCGGCGGCGTAAAGAGAACGAGTTTTTTAAGTCGTTTTTCGCCCTTGATAGGAAGACGTTCACCAGCTCGCATCCACATCTCTCCACCAGCCATAGCCAACAATAATGTTGCTCCGATAGAGTGGCCAATGCCAACCACAGGTAGATTGGGATCTGCAATTTGATCAAATGCAATCTGTAGTCTGCGAGTACGAAGAACCAAATCAGATGCGTTGGGGGCCGGCGACACAAGTTGCTCAAAATAAGGCGCGATTACCGTGCAACTATTTTCAACCAAAGAATTTAGAAGAGCTAGGTGACGTTCAGGATTTCCACCACTACCTGCGGCAAACAAAACGAGGCGAGTCGGTCTATCCGCATTTAGCAACAAAGCTTCAAACTTCGTTCCAGCATCAGTTAAATTAATTTTATGCATGCCCTAATTTAACAAAGACCCGCCTTGTAATCACGAAATAACTCCCCGAGTTTGGACTGATTTTTTGCGGATTAAAGCAACCTTACCATTATTTGCAGGCGCGCGATTCCAATAAATGGCAAATACATCCACCAGGCTCAGACCGAATCTGTTGTACGTTATTTCCTGATAAGCTACTGAGTGATTGTTAGCTCCAGTTCTCGCAATGAAGATTTTTTCTTTAGCATTTCAACAAATCTCTCCATTGGTATCACGACTTGTTGTTTCTCCGACCTAATTCTTACCGCTACATTATTGCCGGAGATTTCCCGCTCCCCAACTACCACGACGAAAGGCACTTTCGCTAGAGTCGCGTTACGCACTCGCTTTGGCAAAGTTTCTAGAGATGAATCTACCTCCGAGCGGATATAGACAGAGCGTAAAAGCCGATTCACCTTTTCCGCGTAGTCGGCAAATGTATTCGCCACGGGTAGAATCTTCACCTGAACGGGAGCCAGCCAGAAAGGAAATGCACCGGCATATTTTTCGATAAGAAAGGCGACAAATCGTTCATGCGATCCTAGCGGCGCTCGATGGATAATATACGGCAGATGATCGCCGCCATCGCTTCCCTTATAAATTAGGCCCATGCGTTTAGCTGAAGAGAAATCCAACTGAATCGTCGAGGCAGTTTCTTCACGTCCTGAAACAGTCTTAAACTGCACATCTATTTTTGGACCATAGAATGCTGCTTCGCCATCTGCCTCAAAGAAAGGTAGCTTTACTTCGACCAGGATCTCCCTCAACAATTCCTGAGACCAATCCCATAATTCCGGCTCATCGACATATTTATCCTTTTTCTTTGGATCGGCTGGATCCCATTTAGACAGACGGAGCCTGAATTCATTGATTCCGAGAATTTGGTAGGCTCTTGAATACATCTGTAGAACTGAAATCATCTCCTCTTTAATTTGACTCTTTTCGCAGTAGATATGAGCGTCGTTCTGGCAACAAGAACGAGCACGCATTATTCCAGCTAGTGAACCACTATCCTCATACCGATAAATTTGACCGTACTCAGCTAGCCGCAAAGGCAGGTCACGATAGCTTCTTGGCTTACTCGCAAATATTCTGTGATGGTGCGGACAGTTCATTGGCCGTAGGTAATAAGGCTCTTTTTTCTTACCTTCATTTGCGGAGGACTCTGAAATCAAAATCGGCGGAAACATTCCTTCCGCGTAATGAGAAAGATGGCCAGAGCGTTCGTAAAGGGCTCCATGAGCAATTTGCGGTGTGGAAACCCGTTTGTAATCAGCGAGAAACTCCATTTCTTTTATAAATTTCTCCAACTCATCACGAACGACAGTTCCATTTGGAAGCCAAAGTGGTAATCCTTGCCCCACTTCTTCGTCAAAGTGAAATAGCTCTAGCTCTTTCCCTAGTTTTCTATGGTCTCTTTTTATTGCCTCCTCATGGGCAAAAATGGCTTCATCTAATTGTGCTTTATTTAAGAATGCCCAGGCATAAATCCGTGTCATCACCGCATTTGAAGAGTCGCCTCGCCAGTAAGCACCAGCCACAGAGCGAAGCTTGAAGCAGTCTAATGGGATTTCGCTGGAGTGCTCTACGTGAGGTCCGTCGCACATATCCCTGAAGCCACCGGAATAATAAAATGAAATCTTTGTTTCACCTCGTTTCTCGGCAAGCTCCCTTGCAAATTCTGCCTTGTAAGGTTCGCCCATTTCACCGAGTCGCTTTAAGGCAGCATCAACAGGAATCTCTTCACGGATAAAGTCTGCTTTAGCTTGAATGATTCTCCGCATTCGATTTTCAAGTTCGTGAAAATCAGACTCGCCAATAGGTGAAGACAGGATAAAATCGTAGTAGAAACCGTCGTCGATGGGCGGCCCGAATCCCAGCTTTGATCCAGGCCGTATTTCCAAAACGGCCTGAGCAAGAACGTGAGCGAGGCTATGACGAATTTTAAAGAGTAAATCAATATGAGACACGACACACCACCAAGTGTTTAAAGTTATTCAAATAGGATTTGTTGTAGCCCCGTGAATCGGGGCGAGCTTTTTATTAACCCTTGCGGGTGGTAGTAGTGGTGGTCGAAGTGACAGGCACAACAGGACCCCAGCTTTGCGCTGAAATGGGGTGCAAAAAGATTCCTGACCAAAACGCCTTCATAAATACAGTGTAACTTAGGTGGTTTTTCAAATCAATACAGATTTTAAAAAGGCCAAGGCCCATTCGACAAATATTTGCAAAACCTAGGAAAAAGCCAACACGTAGAAAATCGGAAATGTACTTTGCCATGACCCAATCGCGGCACTCGTTAGGGGATTTCAGGAAATAACTCAGATCGATTCGACCCTAATTTAGCGGAAATGAGTGCCATT